>Ga0153956_1002614_pt1 | contig 12890 bp, 8 predicted proteins | sample TSFL040MetaG_FD_104704 | JGI IMG/M metagenome (GOLD analysis project Ga0153956, IMG submission 104704) | Attine ant fungus gardens microbial communities from Florida, USA - TSFL040 MetaG | ecosystem: Host-associated > Fungi > Mycelium > Unclassified | place: USA: Florida, Wekiwa Springs... | reverse complement strand
CGGGGGCAATCGTGATGCGCCGTCTTGCCAGCCTCGCTTTCCTGCTCGCCGCCTGCCTCGGGCTGCTGCTGGCGTCGGCACCCGCCGCGGTGCCGGCCAGCATCGCTGCGCGGGACAGCTTCCGCATCGGATCGGCGGGCGTGCTCTGCACGGCCGAGGTGCGCCCGCTCGATCCGGCGACGCGCACGCCATTCGATCGCGGCTATGCGATCGTGTGCCGCGATGCCGCGACCGCTGTCGGCAAGCTTTACGCGCTGCGCGGCCCGGCGTCTGACGCGCTCGCCGCGGTGGCCAAAACGCGTTCGCCCGACATCAGCTGCGATGCGCCCAAGGCCGCCGACATCGCCAAGCTTGGGCCGGTGCAGGCGATCGAATGCCGGTCGAAAGCCGGGGTCACCTATTTCGATTATGCGCTGACGCGGGGCCGCACGACCTTCATCGCCGAAGGGCTGGGCGGCTACGACAGCGCGCTGCGCCTCGGCCTCGGCGCGATTGCTACCGACCGCCCCTTCCCTGGCACGGTCGAGGTCGCGACCACGTCGGCGGGCGATCCCGCCGCCTTTGCCCGTATCCAGGCCGGCGCGCTCGACATCGATAGTGCGCGGGCCGAGGCCTATCAGCGCAACAATGCCGGCAATTTCGCCGAGGCGGCCGAATTCTTCAACACGCTCGCCCAGCGCGATCTGGCCGAGCGCGGCGCGACGCGGTCGGCCGAATATCTCGCCAACCAGGGCCTGCAGCTTTCCAACCTCGGCAATTTCCCGGCAGCGCACGATCTGTTCGCGCGCGCCGAAGCGCTCGGCGCGGCGCGCGATCCGGTGACGGCGCGGCTGCTGCGCAACTATCGCGCGATCGACGAGGCCAATCGCCGCGACGCCAAGGCAGCCTTGGCCGAGCTCGACAAGCCGATGCCGCCGATCAGCGCCGGCGATCCGACGCCGATGCGCGACGGCACCATATCACCGATGATCGCCGACCGGCTGAACCGCGAGAATGTCGAGCTGGGCAAGCTCACCGGCGCGTCCGAAAACCTTCAGCCGTTCGAGCGCGCGGCCATCCTCGACGCGCAGGCCGAACAGATCCGCGGCATCGCCTTTCGGCTCGAACGCCGCAACGCCGATGCCAAGGCGGCACTGGGCCGCGCGCTCGTCCAGTTCGCCGCGGTGCGTGGCGGACGCGTCGCCTCGACGTCCTTCCTTCTCTCCGAAAATTATGCCGAGACGGGGGCGATCGCCGAGGATGAGGGCGATTTCGCCGGGGCCGAGCGCGATCTGACCCAGGCCTGGCAGATCGTCGCCGTCCGCTATCCCGATTCGGCCACGGTGCTGATCGCCAAGGCGCGGCTCGCATCGCTCTATGCGCGGCACGGCGATCTCGATCGATCGGCGGCGCTCTATCGCCAGATCGTCACCGACAGCGCCCAGCTTCCCGGCGCGGCGACGGCGATGCGCGCGATGCTCGGCCCCTATTTCGCGCAGCTCGCCGCCAGGGCCGGCAACGATCCGGCCGCCGCCAGCGCGCTTTTCGAAGTCGGCGAGATCATGCAGCGCCCGGGTCTGGCCCAAACGCAGGCGGTGCTCGCCCGCCAGCTTTCGGCCGGCGACGACGAAGCGGCGCACCTGTTCCGCGAATCGACCAACCTGACGCGCGAGATCACCCGCGCCAGCGGCGAGGTGAGCGAACGCGTCTTCGCCAATCCGGCCGACGGCACGCCCGAGGCCAAGCAACTGGCCGATGCCCGTGCGCGGCTCGCGACGCTCGAAGAGGATCAGACCAGGCTGCAATCGCAGCTGGCTATCTATCCGCGCTACCGCGCGCTTGCGCCGCAAGGCCTGACCCTGGCCGATCTGCAAAAGGCGCTGAAGCCGGGCGAGGCCTACTACCAGGTCCGCGTCGTCGGCCAGGCGGTCTATGCGATGCTGATCGGGCCGAAGAGCGTCCAGGCGGCGCGGCTGCCCGTCACGCTCAAGCAATTGTCGGATGCGGTGGCGACGCTCCGCGATTCGATCGTCAAGGTCGAGAACGGGCACCAGGCAACCTATCCGTTCGACATCGCGCTCGCCCACAAGCTCTATGTCGCGATGTTCGGCAGCTTCGCCGATCCCTTCGCCGGCGTCGATCACCTGATCTACGAACCCGACGGCCCCCTGCTCCAGCTGCCGGCCAACCTACTGGTGATGGATCAGGCGAGCGTCGACGCCTACCAGGCGCGGCAGAAGCAGCCCAAGGCGGACGAATATGATTTTCGCGGGGTCGCCTGGCTCGGCCGCGATCGGGACATCACGACCGCCGTATCGCCGCGATCCTTCCTCGACATCCGCGCGGTACCGCCGTCGCGTGCGCATCACGTCTATCTGGGGCTCGGCAGCAATGCCCCGCCGCGGATGACCACGTCGTTCCTCGCGGTGCCGAGCGCGCCCCCTATGACGGGCGACGGCTGCGCCTGGCCGAGCGAAGCCTGGTCGAACCCGATCAAGCCGACCGAATTGTACCTGGCAAGCCAGATCGTCGGCGCCGGCGAGAGCAAGGTGGTGACCGGCGCCGCGTTCAGCGACACCGCGATCGAGGCGATGCCCGATCTCAACGACTATCGCATCGTCCATTTCGCGACGCACGGCCTGGTCACGGCGCCGCGCCCCGAATGCCCGGCGCGGCCGGCCCTCCTCACCTCCTTCGGCGCGGCGGGATCGGACGGGCTGCTGAGCTTCGGCGAAATATACGACCTCTCGCTCGACGCCGATATCGTCATCCTGTCGGCCTGCGACACGGCGGGCATGGCGACCGTCGCCGCGACGCGCGAGGCGGGCGTCACCACCGGGGGCAATTTCGCGCTCGACGGGCTGGTCCGCGCCTTCGTCGGCGCGGGCGCAAGGATCGTCGTCGCCAGCCACTGGCCGGTGCCCGACGATTACGACGCGACCAAGCGGCTGATCCTCGGCCTGTTCGAGGCCCCTCCCGGGACGCCGGTCGCCACCGCATTGCGGGCCGCGCAGCGCAAGCTGATGGACGATCCCAATACGTCGCATCCTTATTATTGGTCGGCCTTCGCCATCGTCGGCGACGGCGAGCGGCCGATGCTCCAGCCCGGCGAGCCGCTGCCCAAGGCCAGGGCCGCCCAGGCCCCGACACCCGTCCATCCCGCAGGTTGAAGGCCGCGCGCAGACTCTCGTTGACAAGGCCGACGGGCGGGCGCAGGGGCGCGGGCGTTCGCCGGCTTCCCGCCGCGGACACCACATGAAGGTCATCAACCCCATGCCGAGCGACAGTAGAAGTCGACCGACGAAGCCGTACGCGGTGCGGGTGGCCTGACCTTTCAGGCTCGCCTCGGTCCGCGTGCGGCGGACTGAATCGAGGTGAGCCATGCAGAACATTGTCGAAGACGGCGTGGAATTCGACGCGCGTCCCCTTGCCGAGGCGCTGGTCGGCGCGCGCGGCGCCGATATCGCCGATTTCCTCGACGAATATGATGCCGAGCAGGCCGCGGCGATCGTCGCGCATCTGCCGCTGGAGGAAGCCGTCAAGGCGTTCGACCAGCCCGGCATCGACAATGCCGAGGAGATCGTCGCCCTCCTGCCCCGGCCGACGGCGGCGGCGATGCTCGACGCCATGTCGGCCGACCGTACCGCCGGCCTGTTCCGCTGGCTCGAGGAGCCCGCCCGCTCCGAGCTTCTCGCCCAGCTCCCGGCCGACATGCGCGAGACGGTCGAGCGGCTGCTCGCTTATCCGGAGGAGAGCGCGGGCTCGCTGATGACGACCGAATTCGTCGCCGTCCCCTCGACCTGGACGATCGCGCAGGTCCTCCACCATATCCGCATGGTCGAGCGCACGCGCGAGACGGTCTATGCGGTCTATGTCACCGATCCGGTCCGCAACACGTTGGTCCAGGCGGTGACCCTGCGCCGCCTGCTGTCGGGCGATCCCCACGCCAGCGTCCTCAGCGCCGCGCCCGAGCGCAAGCCTGTCACGATCGGCCCCTATGAGCAGCGCGACGAAGCGACCCGGCTGATCTCCAAATATGACCTCTTGGCCATTCCGGTGATCGATCCGCGCGGCCACATGCTCGGCATCGTCACGGTCGACGACGTGATCGACGCAATGGTCGAGCGGCAGACCGCCGAGGTGCAGCGCTTCGGCGGCGTCGAGGCGCTCGACGAGCCCTATCTGCGGATCGGTTTCGGCGAGATGATCCGCAAGCGCGCCGGCTGGCTGTGCGCCCTGTTCCTGTCGGAGATGCTGACCGCATCCGCGATGCAGGGGTTCGAGAGCGAGCTCGAAAAAGCGATCGTGCTCACCCTGTTCATTCCGCTGATCATGAGTTCGGGCGGCAATTCGGGTAGCCAGGCAACCTCGCTGATCATCCGCGCGTTGGCCTTGCGTGAGGTCGATCTGCGTGACTGGTGGCGCGTCGCGCTGCGCGAGATACCGAGCGGGGCGATCCTCGGCGCGATCCTGGGGATGATCGGCATCCTGCGCATCACGCTCTGGCAGCAGATCGGCTTCTACGATTACGGGCCGCATTGGCCTCTAGTCGCTCTGACTGTGGGTGCAGCCCTGGTCGGCATCGTCACCTTCGGCTCCTTCGTCGGGGCGATGCTGCCCTTCGCGCTGCGGCGACTCGGCTTCGATCCGGCAACGGCCTCCGCGCCGTTCGTCGCGACCCTGGTCGATGTCACCGGCCTGGTCATCTATTTCGGCGTCGCCGCGGTCATCCTGCACGGGACACTGCTGTGACGCCGACCTTGCGCGCGTGTTTCGCGGCCGTCGCGCTTGGCTGCATCGCCATGCCGGCCGCGGCGCAGCAGGCGCCCGACTGGCTGGCGATCCATGGCCAGGCGACCTTCGTCCTCCAGGGCACACCCGGCTTCGCCTCGCCCTATGCGGGGCCGAACAGCCTGACGCCGCACCAGCGCAAAGAGACGGCAGACCTCACGCTCTACCTGGGCGTCCGGCCCTGGGCTGGCGGCGAGCTGTGGATCAATCCCGAGATCGACCAGGGATTCGGCCTGTCCAACACGCTCGGCGCGGCCGGCTTCCCGAGCGCGGAGGCATACAAGGTCGGCAAGAAGCATCCTTATGCGCGCCTCCAGCGGCTGTTCTTCCGCCAGACGATCGGGCTTGGCGGCGGTGACGAGAAGACGGACGCCGATCTCAATCAGTTCGCCGGCACGCACAAGACCGACCGGCTGGTCCTGACGGTCGGCAAGTTCGGCGTCGGCGATGTCTTCGACACCAACCGCTATGCGCACGACCCGCGCCGCGATTTCCTCAACTGGAGCCTCGTCGACGCGGGAAGCTTCGATTATGCGGCCGATGCCTGGGGCTATTCGACCGGCATCGCCGCCGAATATTATCGGGGCGCATGGACGCTGCGGATCGGCGCGTTCAACCTGTCGAAAATACCCAATGGCGAGGTGCTGGAGCGGAGCTTCGGCCAGTACCAGCTCGACGGCGAGATCGAACATCGCCACCGGATCGCCGGCCGCGACGGCGCGATCCGCCTGACCGTCTTCCGCAACCGCGGCCAGTTCGGTCGGTTCGACGACGCGCTGACCCTGGCCGCCGCGCAGGGCGGCGCGCCCGATACCGGCCTGGTCCGCACACGCCGGCCGCGGATCGGCGCGAGCGTCAACATCGAACAGGCGATTACCGACACGATCGGGCTGTTCGCGCGCGCCGGGATGGTCGACGGCGACATCGAGCCGTACGATTTCACCGATATCGATCGCACCGCGCAGGTGGGGCTGGCCTTCGACGGCAAGGGCTGGGGCCGTGCCGGCGACACGATCGGCGTCGCCGCGGCGGTCAACGGCATCTCGCACGAGCATCAGCGCTATCTCGCCGCCGGCGGCATCGGCGTGCTGGTCGGCGACGGCATGCTGCCCCATCCGGGCAGCGAGACGATCGCCGAAGCCTATTACCAGTGGAAACCGATCGCCCCGATCGCCATCGCAGCGGATTACCAGCACGTCGGCAATCCCGGCTATAATCGCGATCGCGGACCGGCGAACGTGTTTGCGCTACGGCTTCACGGGCAGTTCTGACCCTCGGCGCTGTCGGCGGTCCGCCAACGTGCAGGCGAAGCTTTCCGCCGCCTCGATATCGCCGCCGCGATAGTGCGGCATCGTCGGATAGGCGCAGAGCGGCCGCCTGCGACCCGGCCAGGGCGTACCGGGACCCGCGCTTGCCGGGATCGCGTCTGGAGCCCGGCCCTGCTCGACCCAGGCGATCAGCGCGGCGAGCGCGTCATAGCGGTCGGTCGCGGGCCCGCCGCCGCAATGGTTCATGCCGGGCACCGGGAAGACCCGCACGAAATTCGCGGCCTTGCCGCCCGCCGCTGCATCGACGCTGCGCCACCAGGCGATCGTATCGAGCAGCGAGAAGACCGGGTCCGAGCCGCCATGCGGCACGATCATGCGGCCGCCACGCGCGGCGAACTCGGCGAGATCGGCCGATCGGACGCCGATCATGTCCCAGCTCGACCGCGGAAAGCCCGGCGCGGTGGCGAAGATCCCGGCCGCATCGGCATCGAAGTCGAAGCCGAGCTGGAAGCGCAGGCCGTCCTCCGGCCTATCGGCCAGGATATGCGGCGGCGTCAGGAACAGGGCCGCGGTCGATTGCGCGCCGAGCGTGACGTTGCGCCCGGCGTTCCCGGCATCGCCGATCTTCCAGGCCAGCCACCCCGGCGCGCCGATGCCCGCGTCCCACGGCCACGACGCATAGAGCGCTTTCCCGTCCCGGCTGCGTGGACCATCGAGCGCGTCGAGCAGTGCGTCGACCTGTGCCGGCGCCAGGCAGGTTTCCCGCTTGCCGCCACGGCAGAGCCGGCGGGCAAGCTCAGGACGAACGCGTGCGCGGGTGCATGCGCTCGGCACGAGCACCATCCCGTCGGCGATCCCGTCGTCCTTGTCGCACGCAGCGAGAATCGCCGCGTCGACCAGCTGCCAGTCGGCCGCGCTGAAGCTTCCCGCCAGATCGGGCAGGCCATTGCGTGCCTTGCCGAGCGCCGTCGCGGCGCGCGCGAAAGCCTGGGTATCCCAGGCCTGTGCGACCGCGGCCTTGGGCAAGGCGATGGCCGGCGCGGCGGCGACGATCCCATCGAACTGGGCGGGGAAGCGCTGGGCGAAGACGACGCCTTCGCGCCCGCCGTTCGAGCAGCCGGAGAAGTAATTGGCGTCGGCCGGCCGGCCATAGAATGAAGCGACCAGTTTCTTTGCCGCGGTGGCGACGCTGTCGAGCGCCGCTTCGGCATAATCGAGGCGGGCCTGATAATCGTGGCCGAAGCTCGCCGTACCGCCGCGTTCGGCGACGTTGTTGCTGCCATTGTCATGCCCGGTATCGGTACTGACGATCGCGAAGCCCTGCGCCAGCCCCTGCTGCGGCGGGCCGAGCGCCGTTCCGAGATTGCCGTTGGTCCCACCGCCGCCCATGAACAGGAAACGGCCGTTCCAGGAACGGGGCAGGCGCAGGTGGAAACGGATCGCATAGGCCTGTCCATAGGCGCCGGTACGATGACGCATCGAGCCGATCAGGTCGCAATGCTCCGGCAGCGTCGTGTCGGCCGACATCTGCGCGTGATCGATCCGGGTGCTGGGGTCGCCGAGTGCGGCGCCGGCCATGCGCGGCAGCGCCGCGCAGCGTGCCGGCGCATCCGCAAGCTGGAGCGGTGCCGCCGGGCGGGCGGCGCTGGCCGTGGCAACGGCAAACAGGCTGCTCAGCAGCAGAACGGGCAACGCCTTCATCCATCTCTCCCAGCGATTGCTACGCCCGGGAAAGATCTAGCGCCCGAGCAAATGGTCGACCAGCGCCCCAAGCGTTGTAAAGCCGCTGAGCGCGATCCCCTCGCCCTTCCCGCCAGCCGGCGCAAAGGCGCGACCGAAACCGAGCTTGGCGGCTTCCTTGAGGCGCAAGGGCGCATGCGCCACCGGGCGCACCTCGCCCGACAAGGCCAGTTCGCCGAAGGCGACGAGATCGGCGGGAATGGGCCGTTCGGACAGAGCCGAGATCAAGGCCGCCGCCACCGCCAGGTCGGCGGCCGGATCGGCGATGCGGTAGCCGCCGGCGACGTTGAGATAGACTTCGCAGGTCGAGAAGCTGAGCCCGCAGCGCGCTTCCAATACCGCCAGGATCATCGCCAGGCGCCCGCTGTCCCAACCGACCACCGCGCGCCTGGGCGTCGCCCCCGACGCGAGGCGCACGACCAGGGCCTGGATCTCGACCAGGACCGGGCGGGTGCCCTCGATCGCCGGGAACACGATCGCGCCGCTGATCGCGTCGCCGCGCTGGGTCAGGAACAAGGCCGAGGGGTTGGCGACTTCCTCGAGCCCGGCCTGCGCCATGGCGAAAACGCCGATCTCGTCAGTGCCGCCGAAGCGGTTCTTGACCGCGCGGAGGATGCGATATTGGTGGCTGCGCTCGCCTTCGAAGCTGAGCACGGTGTCCACCATATGCTCAAGCACGCGCGGCCCGGCGATCGCCCCGTCCTTGGTGACGTGGCCGACAAGGACGAGCGCGGTGCCGCGTTCCTTGGCGTAGCGGATCAGCTCCTGGGCCGAGGCGCGAACCTGGCTGACCGTGCCCGGCGCGCCTTCGATCAGGTCCGAATGCATCGTCTGGATCGAATCGATCACCAGCAAGGCCGGCGGCGCCCCCTGATCGAGCGTAGTCAGGATATCGCGAACCGAAGTCGCCGCACCGAGCTGGACGGGCGCCTGGCCGAGGCCCATGCGCCGCGCGCGCAGGCGCACCTGATCGGCCGCCTCCTCGCCCGAAACATAAGCGACGCGCGCGCCGGTTCCGGCCAATTTGGCTGCGGCCTGGAGCAGGAGGGTCGACTTGCCGACACCCGGATCGCCACCGATCAGGGTCGCCGATCCGGCCACCAGCCCACCGCCGAGCGCGCGATCCAGCTCGGCTATGCCGGTGACGAGCCGTGGCGGCAAAGCGACATCGGCATCGAGCCCCGACAAAGCGATCGTCCGCCCGCCCGAGCGCAAATCATGCTTGGCGGCGAACGGCGTGACGTTGCCGCCGGCTTCCTCGACCAGCGTATTCCATTCGCCGCAGTCGACGCACTGGCCCTGCCATTTCGAAGTCGCCGAACCGCATGCCTGGCATACGTAGCGACGCTGCAGCTTAGCCATTCCGCCTCCCATGAACGAAGCAGGAACATGGCAGGGGACGCGCCACAGATCAACCGTCTCGTCGCCGTCCTGTCGCATCGCATTTCGCAAGCTGCGATACGAGGTAGGTCGATGATGCTGCCGTAACGACTGGCCTCGCGCCGCGATCGGCCTTACTCTGGGGCGATGGCTTTTCTCAGGACCCTGTTCTGGATCGTATTGACGATCGTCGTCGTCGTCTTTGCCGTCCACAATTGGCAGCCGGTCGAAATCCAGCTGTTCGGCAATCTGGTGTGGGAAACCAAGCTTCCCGTGCCGATGCTGATCGCCTTCCTGCTGGGCTTCGTGCCGCTCTATATCTGGCATCGCACGACGCGCTGGCACCAGAACAAGAAACGCGTCGCGGCCGAACGCGCGCTGGCGGCGGCTGTCGGGGTCCCGGCCGTTTCCCCTGGCCCCGCCTCCGCTGCCCCCGCTTCCCCTGCCGGCGTGACGCCGCTACGCGAGGACGGAACCGCCCCCGCAGAGGCCGATTGATGTCCAGTCCGTTATTCGTCGCGCTCGATACGCCCGATCTGGCGCGCGCCGTCCATATCGCCGAACGCGTCCGCACCCATGTCGGCGGGGTCAAGCTCGGCCTCGAATTCTTCACCGCCAACGGCGCGGCAGGGGTGCGCGAGATCGCCGCGCTCGGCCTGCCGATCTTCCTCGATCTCAAGATGCACGACATCCCGAACACGGTGGCGAGCGCGATCCAGGCGCTGCACGACGTCGTCCCCGCCGTCTTCACCATCCACGCTGCCGGCGGGCGGGCGATGATGGAGGATGCCAAGGCAGCGGCGTCGCCCCACACCAAGGTGGTGGCGGTGACCGTGCTGACCAGCCTCGACGGCGGCGATCTCGCCGCCACCGGCATCGCCAGCGACGCGCACGCCCAGGTCGAGCGGTTGACCATGCTGGCCCAGGAAGCCGGGCTCGATGGCGTGGTCTGTTCGGGGTTCGAGGTCGCGGCCGCGCGCAGGGCGTGGCGCGACGGCTATTTCGTCGTTCCCGGCGTGCGCCCGGCGGGCGGCAATGTCGGCGACCAGAAACGCGTCATGACCCCGCGCCAGGCGCTCGACAATGGCGCGTCGATGCTGGTCGTCGGCCGGCCGATCACCCAGGCCGAGGATCCAGACGCGGCCGCAAGGGCGATTGCCGCGACCTTGTAGGATCCCGTTTTTGGCCACGCGGAGACGCGGAGGTGTCGCGCCCGTCTGCCCCGTCCGCTTCGAGCGAAGGTCGAGCTTGTCGAGACCGCAGTCGAGAAATTCTCGACAGGCTCGAACCGAACGGCGCGCGGTGCGCGCAATTCCCTATCTTCGCACCTTCGCGCGAGGATGATCCGGCACCTACTCAGCGCGGGCGGTTGCGGGTAACTGAGCCCCATTAGGGAGATCAGGCGATGAGCGAGGAGGTGCGCCAGGGCGGGTGCCATTGCGGCGCGGTGCGGTTCGAGGTGACCCTGTCGGATGGCTTCGCGACGATCCGGCGCTGCACCTGTTCGATGTGCCGGATGCGCGGCGCGGTCGCGGCGTCGGCGCCGCTCGGCGGGATCCGCATCCTCCAGGGCGAGGACAAGCTCGCCAGCTATCGCTTCAACACCGGTACGGCGCAGCATTTCTTCTGTTCGCAATGCGGGATATACACGCACCACCAGCGGCGTTCGAACACCAACCAATATGCGGTCAACGTCGCCTGCCTCGACGGGGTCAGCCCGTTCGACTTCGCCGAGGTGCCGGTGACCGACGGGGTCAACCATACCAGCGATACGGGGAGGCCGATCCAGCGGGTGGGCACGCTCCGGTTCGAGAAGTTATAGGCGGACCGCAAAATCCCAGTGGTTCGTCATGCTGAACTTGTTTCAGCAGCCACTCTCCGACCGTCCTGGACAAAGCCTGCTTCCCGGTGGACCCTGAAACGAGTTCAGGGTGACGATGTGCTGGTTGGGCTGTTCGGCGAATGACCAGCGATCACGCTTACCCATTGCAGCCAACGCCTGGCCCCGCCAAATGCCCTCCATGCCTGTCCGCGCCAAGATTTGCGGCCTGTCGACGCCCGAGACGGTCGACGCCTCCGTCGCCGGCGATGCGTCGCATCTCGGTTTCAATTTCTTCGCGAAAAGCCCGCGCTATGTCGATCCCGAGCATGCCGCGGCCCTGGTCGCGCGCGCGCCCGAGCGGGTCGGCAAGGTGGCGGTGCTGGTCGATGCCGACGATGCGCTGATCGCGCGCGTGATCGCGGCGGGCGTGACCGCGTTGCAGTTGCACGGCGGCGAGACTGCCGAACGCGTCGCCGCGCTCAGGTGCCATGGCCTCGAGCTGTGGAAGGTCATTCCGGTCCGCACGCGCGCCGACCTGGATGGCGCGCGGCTGTATCGCGGGGTTGCCGACCGCATCCTCTATGACGCCAAGACCCCGCCCGGCGCGCTGCCCGGGGGCATGGGCCTGCGCTTCGACTGGCGGCTGCTCGATGGGTTCGACCATCCCTTGCCCTGGGCGCTGTCGGGAGGACTCGATGTCGACAATGTCGCCGAGGCCGCCGGGATCAGCGGCGCGCGGTTGGTCGACGCCGCATCGGGGATCGAGAGCGCACCGGGCGTGAAGGACGTTGGCAAGATCGCCGCGTTTTTGCGTGAGGTCGCGCGCCTTTGACCCGAGCCTCTTCTAGGGGCTAGGGCACGTCCACGATGACTCTTCCCAACAGCCTGCGCAACGGCCCCGACGAGCGGGGGCATTTCGGCGATTATGGCGGCCGCTACGTCGCCGAGACGCTGATGCCCCTGATCCTCGAGCTTGACCGCGAATATCGCGCGGCCAAGGCCGATCCCGCCTTCAAGGCCGAGCTCGAACACCTCGCCAAGCATTATGTCGGCCGGCCGAGCCCGCTTTATTATGCCGAGCGGCTGACCGAGACGATCCGCGCCGACGCGCCCGAAGGGATGGGCGCCAAGATCTACCTGAAGCGCGAGGAGCTGAATCACACCGGCGCGCACAAGATCAACAATTGCATCGGCCAGATCCTGCTCGCCCGCCGCATGGGCCGCACCCGGATCATCGCCGAGACCGGCGCCGGATCGCACGGCGTCGCCACCGCGACGGTCTGCGCGCGCTTCGGCCTCAAGTGCGTCGTCTATATGGGCGCCAAGGATGTCGAGCGTCAGCAGCCCAACGTCTTCCGCATGAAATTGCTCGGCGCCGAAGTCGTGCCGGTGACGAGCGGGGCGATGACGCTCAAGGATGCCTTGAACGAGGCGTTGCGCGACTGGGTCGCGAACGTCGACGACACCTTCTACCTGATCGGCACCGTCGCCGGCCCGCACCCCTATCCCGAACTGGTCCGCGATTTCCAGGCGGTGATCGGCACCGAGGCGCGCGCCCAGATGCTCGAGATCGAAGGACGCCTGCCCGATCTGCTCGTTGCCGCGGTCGGCGGCGGATCGAACGCGATCGGCCTGTTCCACCCCTTCCTCGACGACGAGGGCGTGGCGATGCTCGGTATCGAGGCGGCGGGGCATGGGCTCGACAAGGAACATGCCGCCAGCATCAACGGCGGCAGCCCCGGCGTCCTCCACGGCAACCGCACCTACCTGCTGCAGGACGAGGACGGCCAGATCACCGAGGCGCATTCGATCTCGGCCGGGCTCGACTATCCTGGTATCGGGCCCGAACATGCCTGGCTGCACGATATCGGCCGCGTCACCTACGGCGCCGTCACCGATCAGGAGGCCCT
>Ga0153956_1002613_pt1 | contig 12891 bp, 14 predicted proteins | sample TSFL040MetaG_FD_104704 | JGI IMG/M metagenome (GOLD analysis project Ga0153956, IMG submission 104704) | Attine ant fungus gardens microbial communities from Florida, USA - TSFL040 MetaG | ecosystem: Host-associated > Fungi > Mycelium > Unclassified | place: USA: Florida, Wekiwa Springs... | reverse complement strand
CGCGTCGGCGACCGACGCCGAATCGCGCCTGCAGCATGCGACCGCGATCGGCTATCACGCCAAGCTGACCCATTCGCCCAGCGAAGCGAAGCAATCGCGGGCGCTGTTCGAGGCGCTCGCCGCGGCCAATCCGCGCGACCCGGAGGCGCAGCTCATGCTGGGCGGCTGGCATCTCGACGCGATCGCCGAGGGATTCCTCGCCGCGAGCTTCCTCGGCGCGAAGAAGGCGTCGGGGCTGGCGGGGATCGACCGGGCGGTGGCGCTCGGCGGCGACCGGGCGTTCTTCAAGGCCTTTGCGGCGATGATGCGCATCCGCCTCGATCCCAAGGACATCGATACGGCAACCGCGCTCGCCGCGGACGCGTCCGCTTCGGCAACGCCGACCGTGCTCGATCGCATCGGCAAACGCGACGCCGATGCCCTGCTGATCGCGCTCCGGGCGGGGGACGGCCATGCCGCCGCCGCGCTCGCCCGCAGGATGCTGCCGTTCGGCCGGCTGCAATAAAAAGGCCCGGGCGGGTTGCCGCCCGGGCCTGATACGCCACGCTACACAAACATATCAGAAGAAGAAGCCACCCTGCACTTCGAGGGTGCGACCGTCGCGGATGTCGATGCGGACGACGTCGCGGCCGTAGCGCACCCAGCGATCGTAGGGGCCGACCGGGCGCAGGTGATAGGCGTAGGGATCGATCCAGTAGCGCCGGTCATAATAGACCGGGGCGAAGCGATAGCCGACGTTCACCGGGCGATAGACGTAGCCGCGCGGGCCGACATAAGCGGGGCCGCGGAAACGATCGGGATGCGCGCGGCGATAATCCTGCCAATCCTCCCGATATTCGTGGCGCGCCGCGCGTACGTCGCGCCGATCGTCGCGGACCTGTTGCGGCGACGCCCCTTCGCGCCAGTCGCGGCGCAGGTCGCGCTGCTGATCCTGGATGTCGCGCCGATCGCCGCGGAGTTCGCTCGCGCTCTGCGCCTGGGCGACGCCGGGGACGAGCATCGCCGCAAGAAGGCCCGTCATAATAAGCTTACGCATCACTCATCTCCCTTAATAATCACGAATTCTTCGACGCGGCATCAATGATGCAGCCCCATATCGCGTTCCAACGATTATTTTCGTGAAGATGAACCGGGCAAGAATCGCGCCGACAGCATTTATAAAGATTGAGGGCAGCGCGACGCACTGCCCTCAATCTACTTACCAGAAGAGATCGTGGATCACGTCTACGACGATTCCGCTGCGGATATCCACGAGGAGAACATCGTTATAATACCGCACCCAGCGATAGGGCCCGTAGGCCGGGGGCAGGCGATAGGCCCAGGGATCGACCAGCCAATAGCCCTGATCGTAGAAGAAGGGATCGAGCCGGAAGCCGGGCGAGAACAGGCGATATCCATAGGAGAAGCCACGCGGCGGATAGTAACGCGGCGCACGGAACACCGACCGGTTCTGCGTCCGCCAGCCTTGCCAATCGTAGCGCCGGTCATTGCGCCAGCCGCGCTGCCACGAACCGCGATTGTCGCCTGGACGATTGTCGAAGCGGCGGTCATCGACGCGGACCGGCGGGCGATTGTCGAAACGACGATCGTTGCCCGGTGCCGGACCGCGATTGTCGAAGCGGCGGTCATTGCCAGACACTGGACCGCGATTCGCCTCGAGACGCTGCTGTGGCGGTGCCTGGCGCGGGGCCGGTACCGCCGGCGACTGGCCCGCAAAGTCGCGCCGGCCCTGCCCTTCCGGACGATACCAGTTGCCGCCGCGATTGCCGGCCCAATTGCCGCGCATCTCCTGCCCGGGCGGCCGTCGATCGGCTTGCGCGGGCGGCCGGGCTTGCGGTGCCGGCGCGGCAGCGGGCGCGGCGGCCGGCTGCTGCGGGCGCGGCGCCTGCGGGGCGAAACCCGCGCCGCCATTCGGGCCGCCGCGCGGCCCTTCGCCGCGGCCGGGGCCGACCGGCCGCGCTTGATCGCCGTGCCGGCCATGATCGCCATGATCCTGCGCCTGCGCCGCGGCCGGAAGACCGGCGATCGTCGCGGCGGCGAGCAACAGGCCCAACCGAGCTTTGTTCATGACATCGACTCCTCGTGCGGCGACGGTCTGCCGCCAGCTTGCCTTCGCTTGTCGCCGATTCGCGCTGAGTGGAGGCTGAAGCGGTTCGTCAGCGTTCAGAAAGGTGGGCAAGGCCTACTTGCGCTTGACCGGGGTCAGCGCGGGAACCGCCTCGGCAGCGTCGGCGGCATCGATACGCGGCGGCGGCGCGGCGGCGATCGATTCGCCACCGCGCATCGCCTCGCTCGCCCGGCGGATCGCGTTGCGGATGCGCGGATAAGTGCCGCAGCGGCAGATGTTGGTCATCGCGGCGTCGATCTCGGCATCGCTCGGATCGCGGTTGCGGGCGAGCAAGGCGGCCGCGGCCATGATCATGCCCGACTGACAATAGCCGCACTGCGGCACGCTTTCGGCGACCCAGGCCTGTTGCACCGGATGGCTGCGATCGGCGGTGAGCCCCTCGATCGTGGTGACGAAACTGCCCTCGATCGCGCCGATCGTCACCTGGCATGAACGCCGGGCAACGCCGTCTACATGGACGGTACAGGCCCCGCACTGGCCCGCGCCGCAGCCATATTTGGTCCCCGTCAGGTTGGACGCATCGCGGAGCGCCCAGAGCAAGGGGGTGCGCGGATCCATCTTGTAATGGATCGGATCGCCGTTGACGGTGAAGCGGGTCATCCCGGCCGAGCCATAAGCGGGAGAGACCTGATTGGAAAGTTGGCCGTCCGGCATCATATCGCATGGATGCGCCTGCCCAGCCTCTATATCCCGCATGGCGGGGGACCCTGCTTCTTCCTCAATCCCGACGGGAGCTGCCCGCCGATGTGGACGCGGATGCGCGATTATCTGGCGGGGATGATCGCATCCTTGCCCGAACGGCCCCGCGCGATCCTGCTCGTCTCGGGCCATTGGGAGGAACGGGACTTCACCGTCCATACGGGGATGCACCCCGGCCTGCTGTTCGATTATTACGGCTTTCCGCCGCACACCTACCAGTTGCGTTGGGACGCGCCGGGCGCGCCCGACATCGCGGCGCGCGTCGGCGCCCTGCTCGGCGGAGCTGGCTTCGCCACGGGTACCGAAACCGAGCGCGGCTGGGATCATGGCGTGTTCGTGCCGATGAAGGTCGCCGATCCGGCGGCCGACATCCCGCTCGTCCAGCTTTCGCTCCGTGCCGACCTCGATTCCGCCGCGCATATCCGGGCCGGCGAAGCGCTAGCCCCTTTGCGCGACGAAGGCGTGCTGATCGTCGGATCGGGGATGAGCTTCCACAATCTGCGCGCTTATGGCGCGCCGGGCGTGCTCGAACGATCGGGGGCGTTCGACGCGGCCTTGGCCGACGCGGTGACCGATCCCGATCCGGCGCGCCGCCGCGCCCGCCTTGCCGACTGGGAAAGCCTGCCCGATGCGCGATTCTCCCACCCGCGCGAGGAGCATCTGCTGCCGTTGATGGTCGCGGCCGGAGCCGGCGCGGGCGACCCGGCGACACGCGATTTCCGTGACGCCGTACTGGGATCGATCGTCTCCGCATTCCGCTTCGGTGAAGCCCAGGCAGGACAACCCCAGTCCTGAACCCGAGTCCTAAGGGTTGTAGAATCGGGACCGTGCTGCTAGGGGCGCCGCTTCACGACGCGGGCGCTGCCTGCGGCGACACTCAGACATTGCCGGTCCCGGGGACGCCCGGACCTGAAGGAGATTGCGGGTTTTATGCAGATCATCGTGCGCGACAACAATGTCGACCAGGCGCTGCGCGCGCTCAAGAAGAAGCTGCAGCGCGAAGGCGTCTATCGCGAGATGAAGCTGCGCCGCCATTATGAGAAGCCGTCGGAAAAGCGTGCGCGCGAGCGTGCCGCCGCGATCCGCCGCGCCCGCAAGCTGGAGCGCAAGCGCGCCGAGCGCGACCAGGCCCGTTAAGGCCTGACGATCCCATGTCGGAGGTGACCGCGGTCCCGCTCCGCCCCGTCGGCAAGAGCGGGGTGGCTGCCTTGTGGATCGGCATAGCCGTGCTGCTCGCCGCCGGCGTCGGCGGCGCGATGTGGGCGACCAACGCCGCGGTCAATTCCGCGATGCCGGCGCCTGAATTCCTGGCCAAGAACGGCAAGCGCAGCGGCGTGGTCACGACCCCGTCGGGGCTCGAATATCAGGTGCTGCAGGGCGGTGCCGGCGCCAAGCCGACGCCCGCCGATGTCGTCCAGATCGATTATGACGGGCGCCTGACCAACGGCGAGGCTTTCGACAGCAGCGCCAAGACCGGCGGTCCGGTGGTCTTCCCCGTGGCGGGCCTGGTTCCGGGCTTCACCGAAGCCCTGCAGCTGATGCCCAAGGGCGCAAAGTATCGCATCTGGATCCCGCCGCAGCTCGGCTACAAGGCCGACGAGAAGCGCGATCCCGCGACCGGCAAGGTCGTCATCCCGGCCAATTCGGTGCTGGTGTTCGATATCACCATGCATGATTTCGGCCCGATGCCCGCGGGGGCAATGCCGGGAATGTGACGGCTCTTCCCTGTTCCGACCGAACAGGGATCCTTCACGCTGCAGCGTCTTCGGCGGCAAGCTCGCTCTTCTCCTCGAGCAGCACCTTGACCATCGCCACCATCGGATCGGCCAGCGCCAGGCCGATGATACCGAACAGGGCGCCGAACAGGAGCTGGCAGCCGAGCACCAGGGCCGGCGGGAGATCGACCGAGCGCCGCGCGACCATCGGCACGATGACGTAGCCGTCGAACGTCTGCACCGTGAAATAGACGACGATCGCCCAGATGCCCGTGTCGAAGCCGGCCGAGAAGCCGACCAGCACGGTCAGCAGACCCGAGACGATCGCGCCGATATTGGGCAGGAACGCGAGCAGGCCGGTCAACACGCCTAGCAAGGGCGCCATCGGGATGCCGGCAAGCGTCAGCGCGATCCCGGTGAAGAGCCCCTCGGCCGCCATGCCGATCAACCGCCCGGCCATCAGCCGCCGCAGCGTGCGGCCCATCTTCTCCGACGTGCGATAGAAATCGGCGCGCCGCCCCATCGGCAGCATCCAGGCGAAGCCGCGTTCGTAGAGCCGCGGTTCCATCGCCACGAACAGGCCGATGACGACGATCATCACCAGGCTCGACAGCGCGCCGAGCGCGGTGCCGACCGCCGCGGTGAGCTTGCCGAACGAACCGACGATCTCCTGCCCGATCTGGCCCGCCCCTTCGCCGGGCGCGATCAGGTCCTTCTCATGCGCGAAATCGAGCGCTCGCTGGATCTGGGCGAGGACGACCGTCTGCAGCGACTGGGCCTGCGCGGTGAGCTGGCTGCCGGCAAGCAGCAGGAAGCCGCCCAGCGCGACGACGACAGTGACCGCGACGATCGCCAGCCGGAAGCCGCGGCGGATCGGCAGCACCTTGCCGAGCAGGCGCACGCCGCCGTCGAGCATGCTGGCGAAGACCGCGCCGCCGACGATCAGCAGCAGAGGCTGCGCCAGCACCCATAAAAGGACGATGGCAAGCGCGACCGCCGCCCAGACGATCGCGCGCTTGAGCTCACGCTGGGTGAGCGGATCGGCGAAATCGGTCGGGCCCGGCGCCTCTACGTCGGGCCCGGACCCGTCGTTCATTTGCCGTCCCGGCTCGGGTGGAGGCCGATACCGGCACGGCCCTTGCGCAGTGCGGTGATCCAGCTGATCGGATTGAAGTAGCTGGTCGAGCCATCGTACGAGAAGGAGATGAATTCGGCGCGGCCGCCGAGATTCTCCCATGGGATCGGGCCACCGAGGCCGCCCAGCGCTTCGGGCACGCGGCTGTCGGCCGACTGGTCGCGATTGTCGCCCATCACGAAGACCTGACCCTGGGGAATCGTGATCTCGGCCATTTCGTCGACTTCGGGATGCTCGCCGAGGTCGATCGTATCGTAGCTGCGGCCGTTGGGCAGGGTCTCGCGCACGCGGGGCATGCGACAATAGCGCTTGCCGTCGGGCCCGGTAACCTGGAGCGCCGCGATTTCGGGCGTCGCATCGCAGGGCACGTTGGCATCGATCGGGATCATCGCCGGCGCCTCGGTGACGCGCTTGATCGGCGTGCCGTTGAGGATGACCGTTCCGCCTTCGACGGCGATGCGGTCGCCGGGCAGGCCGATGACGCGCTTGATATAGTCCGAATCGGCCTGCGGCGGCTTGAGGATGACGACGTCGCCGCGTTCGGGCATCTTGCCGAAGATGCGGCCGTGGATGAACGGCAGGATGTGCAGCGACGGCGAGACGTAGGACCAGCCGTAGGGATATTTGGTCACGACCAGCCGGTCGCCCTTGATGAGCGTCGGCATCATCGATTCGGACGGGATGTAGAAGGGCTTGGCGATCAGGCTCCACACCGCGAGCACCGCGAGGACGAGCCAGGCAAGGCTCTTCGTCTCCGCCCACCAGTCGGTCGGCGGCTTGGCGGGCTTGGCTTCGGGCGCGGGCGGCGCGGCCGGGGCGTCGTTATACTCAACCTGCGGATCGCTCACGCGAGCTCCTGTCTCTCAAATCGGGCGCGCATATAATATGACGAACGCCTGCGCCCATGGGTGGTCGTCCGTGAGCGTTACATGAATGTCGACCGCGTGGCCCGGCGGGGTCAGCGCGTCAAGCCTTGCCCGCGCCCCGCCGGCCAGCGCCAGCGTCGGCGCGCCCGACGGCGCATTGACCACGCCGATATCCTTCATGAACACGCCGCGCCTGAAGCCCGTTCCGACCGCCTTGGCGAAGGCCTCCTTCGCGGCGAAGCGCTTGGCGTAGGTTCCCGCCCGCGTGAACGGTCGGCTTTCTGCCTTGGCCCGTTCGACGTCGGTGAAGACGCGGGCAACGAATCGCTCGCCGAAGCGATCGAGCGAATTCTGGATCCGCTCGATATTGCAGAGGTCGGAGCCGAGACCGATGATCACCGCGCCCTCTCCCCCTGGGGGAGAGGGAAGGGGCCCGTCGCGCAGCGACGGGAAGGGTGAGGGTGCCAGCGGGAAAGGAATTCACCCTCTCCCTCCCACGCCGCGATGCGGCGCGGGGCCCTCCCTCTCCCCCGAGGGGAGAGGGGTATCACCGTGCCGCGTCCATCGCGGCGCGCATCCGCCGCACGGCTTCGGCGAAGCCGACGAACAACGCGTCGGCGACGATCGAATGGCCGATGTTGAGTTCGCGGACCTGCGGGATCGCGGCGATCGGCGCGACATTGCCGAGGGTCAGGCCGTGGCCGGCATGGACTTCGACGCCGTTCTTGGCGGCAAGGGCGGCGGCGTCGGCGATTCGCCGCAGCTCGACCGCCTGCTCGTCGCCGGCCAGCTCGGCATAGCGGCCGGTATGCAGTTCGACGACCGGCGCGCCGAGGCTCAGCGCCGCATCGATCTGGGCGACGTCGGGTTCGATGAACAGCGAGACGCGGATCTTCGCCCCGCTCAGTTCGCGGACCAGGGGCGCCAGGCGATCGTGCTGGCCGGCGGCATCGATCCCGCCTTCGGTGGTGCGCTCCTCGCGCTTCTCGGGGACGATGCAGGCGGCGTGCGGCCGGTGGCGCAGCGCGATCGCCAGCATCTCTTCGGTCGCCGCCATTTCGAGGTTGAGCGGTATGGTCAGGCTGGCGGCGAGCCGGGCGATATCGTCATCCGAGATGTGGCGGCGATCCTCGCGCAGGTGCGCGGTGATGCCGTCAGCGCCGGCCGTGGCCGCCAGCATCGCCGCTTCGACCGGATCGGGATAGGCCGTGCCCCGCGCGTTGCGCACGGTGGCGACGTGATCGATGTTGACCCCCAGGCGAAGGCGGTCCTGATCCATGCTCCGCGGCATCAGGCGGCCGCCCTGCTCCCGGGCTTGATCGCCGGGATCGCCGCCAGCGCGGGCGGCAGATTGTCGGGCTCGTAGCTCGGCACGTCGAGCCGGACGAGCGGATAGAAAGGCACGCCGAGATCGACCTTGCCGTTCGAACGGTCGACCAGGGCGGCGGCGGCGATCACTTCGCCGCCGGCCGCCGCGATCGCGGCGATCGCCTCGCGCGAGGAGAGGCCGGTGGTGACGACGTCTTCGACCAGGATGATCCGTTCGCCCGGATGCAAGGCGAATCCGCGACGCAGTTCGAACGTGCCCGTCGGCCGTTCGACGAACATCGCGGGCAGGCCGAGCGCGCGGGCAAGCTCATGCCCGGCGATGATGCCGCCCATCGCGGGCGAGACGACCGATTCGAGCCTGGACTTGATCTCTTCGGGAATGCGCCGCGCCAGTTCCGCGGCGAGGCGCGCGCCGCGCGCCGGATCCATCAGCACGCGCGCGCACTGCAGGTAACGCGGACTGCGCAAGCCAGAGGAAAGGATGAAATGCCCTTCCAGCAAGGCATCCGCGGCGCGAAACTCGGCCAGCACCTCTTCGTCGGTCATCCAGCCCTCCCTTTTGGCCCCGCGCCGAATAGACGGCAGGCCGGGGGGCTTCAACCGCTTGCAATTCGTGGCCAGACGGTGTTGAGACGCGCCCGGGCGATCCGCCCATGCCCCGGCCGTCCATGCGAGGGAAGACACTAGTGCTCAATCCTATTCGCGGCCTCGCACTCGGCCTGCTTGCGTCCTTCGCATTGGCCAGCGCGGCGCCTGCCCAGGCTCCCGTTCCGCCCGCCGCCGTTACCGGCGCGGCGCCGACGACGGTTGCCACTGCCCAGCCGGCCAAGCCGGCCGATATCGTCCATGCCGCGCCGACCCCCGGCATCGGCCAGCCGACCGACAAGATCTCGCTCCAGCCGCAAGAGACCGCGATCGGTCACGAGGCGCAGCGCTTCCACGATTATATCCTGCTGCCGATGATGGCGATCATCTCGGCCTTCGTGCTGCTGCTGCTGCTGTGGGTGATCGTCCGCTATCGCGCCGCCGCCAATCCGGTGCCATCGAAGACGCATCACAACACCTTCATCGAGGTGGTGTGGACGCTCGTCCCGGTGCTGATCCTGGTCTGCATCGCCGTGCCGTCGATCCGGCTGCTCGCACACCAATATTCGCCGCCCAAGGCCGACCTGACGGTCAAGGTGATCGGCAACCAATGGTATTGGACCTACCAATATCCGGACAATGGCGACTTCGAAGTCGTCTCGAACATGCTCAAGGAGAAGAACCAGGTCACCGGCAAGGAGCGTCCGCGCACCGATGCCGACGGCCCGCGCCTTCTCGCCGTCGACGAGCGCATGGTCGTTCCCGTCGGCGCCGTGGTGAAGATCATCACCACGTCGAACGACGTCATCCACTCCTTCGCGCTTCCCGCGGCATGGGTGAAGATGGACGCGATCCCGGGTCGCCTGAACGAGACCTGGTTCAAGATCGACCGTCCGGGCGTCTATTTCGGCCAGTGTTCGGAACTGTGCGGCGCGCGCCACGGCTTCATGCCGATCGCCGTCGAGGTCGTGTCGAAGGAGCAGTTCGCGCAGTGGGTCGCCTTCAAGGGCGGCACCATGCCCGGCGCCAAGCCGGCGAACAATCCGGACGCGACCAGCCCGAACTCCCCCGCCGTCGCCGGCAGCGGCACGACGCCGCCGGTCGCCACCGATACCCCCGTCGCCGGGACCGGCGAGAAGCCGCCCGTGACCTCGCAGCCTGCCGTCGCGCAGAATTAAGGCCGATCCGATGACCGATATCGCCGCCCAGCCCAGCGCCTTCCACGCCGACCATGATCACGGGCATCATCACGATGCCGATCACAAGCCGGCATTCTTCCAGCGCTGGTTCATGTCCACGAACCACAAGGACATCGGCACGCTCTACCTGATCTTCGCGATCTGCGCCGGCATCATCGGCGGCACGATTTCGGGCATGATGCGGCTCGAGCTGATGGAGCCGGGCATCCAGTATCTGCCGCGGTGGGCAGGCACCGACAATTTCGACGTCGCGCTGCACATGTGGAACGTGCTGATCACCGCGCACGGCCTGATCATGGTGTTCTTCATGGTCATGCCGGCGATGATCGGCGGGTTCGGCAACTGGTTCGTGCCGATCATGATCGGCGCGCCGGACATGGCCTTCCCGCGCATGAACAACATCAGCTTCTGGCTGCTGGTGCCTTCGTTCATCCTGCTGCTGGGATCGACCTTCGTGTCGGGCGGGACCGGGCCGGGCGCCGGCATCGGCTGGACGGCCTATGCACCGCTTTCCACGAGCGGATCGGCCGGCCCGGCGGTCGACATGGCGATCCTTTCGCTCCACCTGGCGGGCGCATCGTCGATCCTCGGCGCGATCAACTTCATCACCACCATCCTCAACATGCGCGCCCCGGGCATGACGCTGCACAAGATGCCGCTGTTCGCCTGGTCGGTGCTGGTCACCGCCTTCCTCCTGCTGCTGGCGCTGCCGGTGCTCGCCGCGGCGATCACCATGCTGCTGACCGACCGCAATTTCGGCACGACCTTCTATGACGCGTCGGGCGGTGGCGATCCGGTTCTCTATCAGCACCTCTTCTGGTTCTTCGGCCACCCCGAAGTGTACATCATGATCCTGCCGGGCTTCGGCATGATCAGCCACATCATCTCGACCTTCAGCCGCAAGCCGATCTTCGGCTATCTCGGCATGGCCTATGCCATGGTCGCGATCGGCGTGGTCGGTTTCATCGTTTGGGCCCACCACATGTTCACGACGGGCCTGAGCGTGAACACCAAGATGTACTTCACCGCGGCGACGATGGTCATCGCCGTGCCGACCGGCATCAAGATCTTCTCGTGGATCGCAACGATGTGGGAGGGCTCGCTCTCCTTCAAGACGCCGATGCTGTGGGCGATCGGGTTCATCTTCATGTTCACCGTCGGCGGCGTCACCGGCGTGCTGCTCGCCAACGGCGGCATCGATAACTACTTCCAGGACGCCTATTACGTTGTGGCGCACTTCCACTACGTGCTGTCGCTGGGCGCCGTCTTCTCGCTCTTCGCCGGCTTCTACTACTGGTTCCCGAAGATGTCGGGGAAGATGTACAACGAGTTCCTCGGCCAGCTGCACTTCTGGGTGTTCTTCGTCGGCGTGAACCTGCTGTTCTTCCCGATGCACTTCCTGGGCATGCAGGGGATGCCGCGCCGCTACCCCGATTATCCGGACGCCTTCGCGCACTGGAACAAGATCGCGACCGACGGCTACATGATCATGACCGTCGGCATGGTGATCTTCTTCGTCAACGTCATCTGGTCGCTGGTCGCGGGCAAGAAGGCGCCGAACAATCCGTGGGGCGAAGGCGCGACGACGCTCGAGTGGACGCTGTCGAGCCCGCCGCCCTACCACCAGTTCGAACAGCTGCCGCGCATCGACTGAGGCGCCGGCCGGAACCTCCATCAAGGGCGTCGGGGCAACCCGGCGCCCTTTCTTTTTGGGGCGGAACTCGCCTCACGCGCGCGGCGCGGCCATGAGGGGGCATGCACGACGTCCATCCGCTCGACAGGCCGGCCTGGTCGGCGCTGACCTCGCGCCAGAAGAGCCTGGCGCGTGGCGATTCGCGGGCCTGGCGCTTCGATCCCGACTATGCGCTGTTCGCCGCGACCGCCGATCGATCGCCCGAATCGCTGGCGGCGCTCGCCGCGCTCGCACCCGACGAAGGGACGATCGGGCTGGTCGAGCCTGATGCCCCGCCGGCGCCGCCCGACCTGGTCATCGTATCGAGCGCGCTATGCGACCAGATGGTCGCCGATACCGTCGCCGAACCGACCGCCGATTTCGCGATCGAGCCGCTGGGCGACGGCGATGCGGCGGAGATGCTGGCGCTGGCGACACTCACCAAGCCCGGCCCATTCTTTACGCGCACGCATCGCCTGGGCGATTTCGTCGGCGTGAGGATCGACGGCAGGCTGGCCGCGATGGCCGGCGAACGGATGAAGGTGGACGGCTTCACCGAAGTGTCGGGAGTCTGCACGCATCCCGATCATCGCGGGCTCGGCCTTGCCGCCGCGCTGATGGCGCATGTCGCGCGTGCCATCGTGGCGCGGGGCGAAACCCCCTTCCTCCATTCCTATTCGGACAATCACGCGGCCAACGCGCTGTATGGGCGGATGGGCTTCCGCCTGCGCCGGAAGCTCGTCTTTACCCAACTGGCGCGTCCGGCTTTCCCGAATCTCCACACTGGACTATAGGGCGCGCCATGCCCTCTCCAGCGGTACCCGTAACGCCGGCGCTGCCCGCCGACTGGCGCGATTTCCTCGCGCTTACCAAGCCTCGCGTCATGAGCCTGGTCGTCTTCACCGGCCTGTGCGGCCTCCTGGCCGCCCGCGTGCCCGTCCATCCGGTTATCGGCTTCACGGCCATCCTGTGCATCGCACTCGGCGCGGGCGCGTCGGGCGCGCTCAACATGTGGTACGAAGCCGATCTCGACGCGGCGATGAAACGGACGGCCGGCCGGCCGCTGCCCGCCGGGCGGATGGACCGGCAGGCCGCGCTCCATTTCGGCGTGGGACTCGCCGCTTTCTCGGTCCTGCTGATGGGACTGGCGGTCAACCTGCTCGCCGCCGCGATCCTGGCCGTCTCCATCCTGTTCTACGTCCTGGTCTATACGGTCTGGCTGAAGCGCCGGACGCCGCAGAATATCGTCATCGGCGGCGCGGCCGGCGCCTTCCCGCCGTTGATCGGCTGGGCGGCCGCGACGGGCCGGATCGAGCTGCTGCCCGTCTTACTCTTCGCCCTGGTGTTCCTGTGGACGCCGCCGCATTTCTGGGCGCTGTCGCTATTCGTCCGGACCGACTATGCAGCCGCCGGCGTACCGATGCTCCCTGTGGTCGCGGGCACGCGCGCGACGCGCCAGCAGGTGCTGCTCTACAGCCTGCCGATGGCCGCGGCGGCGATCGCCCCCTGGGCGCTCGGCCTGACCGGCGCGCTCTATGGGCTGACCAGCGTGGCGCTCAATAT
>Ga0153956_1002612_pt1 | contig 12899 bp, 10 predicted proteins | sample TSFL040MetaG_FD_104704 | JGI IMG/M metagenome (GOLD analysis project Ga0153956, IMG submission 104704) | Attine ant fungus gardens microbial communities from Florida, USA - TSFL040 MetaG | ecosystem: Host-associated > Fungi > Mycelium > Unclassified | place: USA: Florida, Wekiwa Springs... | reverse complement strand
CCGGCGCGATTGAGCAATTACCTGAAATCCGCGATCGATTTCACCCGCGGTCTTGCAGCCGAACGCCAGTACGTTGCCCATAACCCCCTTGCGTCGCAGTGATTCCATCGGCCAGCGCGACAGCCACGCGGCCGCCAATGTGCCACCCAGCATCCCTTCGTCGCACAGACCGGTTGACATGGCAGTCAGAAGCTCCACTGCGCAATTCAGCTCGTCGATCTGACGCTGGTCGCGTTGCGTACGCGAACAGGCTTACGGAGGAGTGGATGTCGCCGCCGCGCATGGCAGGCGGCGTTTGCTAAGGTGGCAAGCCCGCACCGTACAGGATTATATCGATGCTCATCTCGCCGGTCCGCTATCAGTCGCTGACCTCGGTGCGCTCATCCATCTTAGCGCGGCGCACTTCTCGCGTACTTTCAAGCACACCTTCGGAGAGTCACCCCATGCGTTCGTGATCCGGCGCCGATTAGAGGGTGCCGCACGCCGCATGCTCGAGACAGATGCATCCCTCAGCGCCATTGCCCTGCAATGTGGATTCTCCGACCAGGCACACCTGTGCAAGCACTTCCGCCAAACGACAGGGGAAACACCTTCGGCATGGAGACGTGCCCGGCTACAAGAGTGACTGCGTCGTAGGCCAAATTCACGCAACCCTGGTCCGTCATCTGGAACACACGCCGGGAGCGTGTGCGTACCCGCCCTTCCACCTCCCCCCAAAAGGGGGAGCAACTCACCGCTCCCGCTGCAGTAGCGTCTTGTTCACTGTTCAGGATTCGGTGAAATGCTCACTATGCGTCGAATGCCGCTCGCGTGGATGACCTCGATGGAGCCACTCCAATGACTTCGGTAGCAGAATGGAAGGCGGCGGGTTCTTGGCTCGTTTTCCAAGGACGACGCATCTTCTATCGCGAAGACGGTCCTAAAGATGCGCCGGCGCTGCTTTTGGTTCATGGCCTTCCGAGTGCTTCTTGGGATTACGACCTGATCTGGCCGGAACTAGTCAAACGGTATCGTGTCCTGACGTTAGACATGCTGGGCTTCGGCTTTTCCGACAAGCCCCAGCGACACGATTACAAGGTGGTCGAGCAGGCGGACCTTTACGAAGAGCTGCTGGGACGAAGTGGCATGAGCGCCTATCACCTCTTTGCCCATGACTATGGCGTATCGGTTGCTCAGGAACTCATCGCGCGCGATCTGGAGGGACCCCGCTCCGCCAAGCTCCTCAGTGTCGCGTTGCTAAACGGTGGCCTATTTCCCGAGACGCATCGCCGGATCCTGTTTCAATCGCTGCTGCTGTCTCGGGTCGGACCCTTGGTCTCGCTTCTCACCACCCGAAGGAGCCTCAGCAAAAGCATGCGCAAAGTCTTCGGGCCAAGGGTACCTCCAACAGACACATTCTTGGACGGCATCTGGGAACTGCTGCGGTATAACCATGGAAACCGGATCCTGCACCGGTTGATCCATTACATCCCGGACAGAATCGAACACCGGGAGCGATGGGTCCAGGCCCTTAAGCGTCAAGATATTCCCATTCGTCTGATCGATGGCGCTGACGACCCCATTTCGGGGCGCCACATGGCCCAACACTACCGGGAGCTGATCCCAAATGCCGATGTGGTCGAACTGGAAGGGATTGGTCATTACCCCCAGGTGCAGGCGCCCGAGGCTGTCCTCAACGCTTACCTTGAATTCCGCGACCGCGCGGTTACCCAGGCAGCATCGGCCGGCACGGGACACGCGTGACCTCAACCAGCATCAGGTACCTGCGGCCCCAACGGCCTGGATAAATCCTGTGGAAGGGCCTATCGCATGAGCAAGCTATTTACTTCCGATCCCAGCCGGATTGGACGCCCGGACGGCCCCGGCGAAAACGACGCAGTTCCTGCTGAACTCGTGCACGGCTCGCCACTGAAGCTACGACATGACCTGGTGGCGCTCCTGGGCGAGGATCGTGTCCATCATCGTCTGATCGATCTAGTGCGCTATGCCTCGGATGCGAGTCCCTACCGGATGATCCCCCAGGTCGTGGTCATGCCGCGTACCGTAGAGGAGATCAGCAAGGTCCTGGCGTATTGCCGGCAAGAGCATCGTCACGCCACCTTCCGCGCATCCGGCACCAGCATGAACGGTCAGTCTCAGTCGGACGATGTCCTGATCGAGGTTCGTCGTCACTGGAGTGGCGGCAAGGTGGAGGCCGGCGGACTGAAGTTTCGCGCCAAGCCGGGCCTGATACTGGGTCATGCGAACGCCATGTTGGCGCCCTATGGCCGCAAACTCGGTCCAGACCCGGCCAGCAGTCACGCTTGCACCATCGGTGGAGTGATTGCCAATAACTCCGGGGGCATGCGCTGTACCCTGGCCCGGGATGCGTACCACACGGTCACCGATCTGATCTTTGTCCTGCCCTCCGGCACCATCATCGATACCGCGGCGCCCGATGCGGAGGCAGCCTTCGCCCTGGCCGAACCAGCCCTCGCCCAGGGCCTGATGGCGCTGCGGGCCCGGCTGCTGGCGGACCAGGCGCTGACCGAACGCGTGCGGCGTAAGTATTCCATCCGCAACACGCATGGTCTGCGGCTGCTGGCCTTGCTCGATGGGCAGACCCCGCTTCAGATCTTCCGCCGCCTGTTGGTGGGCTCGGAAGGCATCCTGGGTTTCATCGCCGAGGCGGTCATCGATACGGTGCCTTCACCGGCGGAGACCTGTGTGGCTTGGATTCCGCTGCCTTCGATCGATGCTGCAGTGGCCCTGGTGCCGAACCTGATCAAACTCGGTGCATCTGCGGTTGAACTGATGATGGCCCCGGCCTTGACTGCGGCTGGGGAAACCTTCTCCGGCACGCCCGCCTACTGGCGCAGCCTCGATCCCAAGGCTGCGGCCTTGCTGGTTGAGTTCGGGGCCGAAAGCGCCCAAGCACTGCAGGCCGTCCAAGCGCAGACGGCAGATCTGACCAAGGACTTGAACCTGCTCAGCCCGCTGTCCTTCACCAGTGTGACGGAAGCGGTCGAACTGGCCTGGCACGTGCGCGAGGGCCTGCTCGGCTTAGTTGGCAAGCAGCGTCCCCCCGGCACCATGCTGATCGTGGAGGACGTGTGTTTTCCGCCGGAGCGACTCGCCCAAGGCGCGCATGACCTGCAGCAACTGCTGGCCAAACATGGCTTTATCCCCGGCGTCGCCGGCCACGCGGCGCACGGCAACCTACACTTCACCCTGGTGGCGCGTCTGGACAACCCGGAAGGACGCGAACGCTACTCGGCGTTCATGAAGGACGTGGTGGAACTCGTAGTCAAAACCCACGACGGCTCACTCAAGGCCGAGCACGGCACCGGCTTGAACATGGCGCCTTTCCTGGAGGATGAGTGGGGAGCCAAGGCCGCAGACATGATGTGGCAGATCAAGGCGTTGGCCGACCCCGAGGGGGTCCTTGCCCCGAACGTGATTCTGACCCGGGATAAGGAAATCCACCTCAAAGCCCTCAAGTCCACACCCGCGATTGAGGATGTCTCGGGTGCCAGCCACTGCATCGAGTGCGGCTTCTGTGAACCAGTGTGCCCCAGCCGTCACGTGACCACCACCCCTCGACAGCGAATCGTACTCCGCCGCGAAATGGCACGCCAACCCGAAGGTTCCGCCGTCCTGACTGAGCTGCAGCAACAGTACGAGTACGACGCCATTGAGACCTGTGCCGGAGACGGCACCTGCGCCATCCCCTGCCCCATCGAGATCAATACCGGCGCCCTGATGCGAAGCTTCCGGCAGGCCGAACATGGCGCACATGCCCAAGCCACCGCGCTGGCGATCGCGCGCAACTGGAGCACCGTGGAGTCTCTGGCCCGCGCGGGCCTGACGGCCACGGAGATCGTCTCCAAAGTTGCCGGCGTCTCCCCTCTCAAGGCGCTGACCGCATTATTGCGCGATGTCATCTCTGAGGATGTGATGCCGGCAGTGCCCGGTGCCATGCCCAGACCTGCACCCGGCCGCATCCCGGTCACGGACAAAGACGGGGCGATCGCCGTCTACTTTCCCGCCTGTATCAACCGCATGTTCGGCCCGGGACCCGATCAGCCCGCATCACCGTCACTGCCTGAGGCCCTCCTGGCCGTGTCGGCGCGCGCGGGCCGTCCGCTATGGATTCCCGGTGATGTCAGCGGCTTTTGCTGCTCCACGCCGTTTAGTTCCAAGGGGTTCCATGACGCTCACCAATTCATGGCCGAGAGCATCGCCGACGCACTCTGGCGGTGGAGTGACGATGGCCGACTCAGCATCGTGATCGATGCCGCCTCGTGCACCTTGGGCATTGCCCAGGATGTGGCGCGCTATTTGGACCCGGCTAGAAAGATGCGCCACGAACGGTTGCAGATCTATGACTCTATCCAGTGGTGCCACCAGTTACTTGATACCCTGACCATACGCAAAGCCCTTAAGCGCATCGCCCTGCACCCCACCTGCTCGATGACGCATCTCGGGCTCAACCAGACTCTGCACGCGATCGCTGAAACTATGGCGCACGAGGTGTATGTTCCCCTCGGCACTACATGCTGCGGCACAGCGGGAGATCGAGGTCTGCTGCACCCGGAACTGGTCCGCTCGGCGACCCGCGACGAAAAAGCCGGCTTGGATGCCAACCCCGCTGATGCATACATCTCGGCAAATCGCACCTGCGAGATGGGGCTGCGCCAGGCGACCGGACGTCCCTACCAGTCGTTTGTCTATCTGCTCGAAGCCTTGAGTCGCCCCGGCTAGCTGGCCGCGACGGGCGCCTGGGAACGACGCAAAAACGCCCGCAGGCGCTCAAACACGACAAAACTGGTCATCATAAATACCGCCGCGAGCACCACCGAAGCACCGACCGAGCCGATAAAGCCCCTCAATTCAACCCAGGCAGCCATCAGCGCGAAGATTCCCGCAACGAGCGCAAGACCCGCACAACCCACGACCAGGCTGGCAATCACCGCCACGCGCCGCAACTCGTGCTTGAGGTCCTCCACTACGCACTTTTTCACCCGCTCCAGGCGTTCTTGCACGCGGGCGATTCGGTTGTGAACCGCGTGCTCCACATCCGCCTCGAGCCGGTGCTCCACGCTGGAGACGGTTTCCTCCACCGCCACCACCCCGGTATTGACCGCCGTGGTTAGATCGTTGATGAGGCGCGACTCCAGGGACTTGAAGCGCTCCTCGAGCGCCGTCAGGTGCATCTCGATGGCGGACGGGGAATGCTGCAAAAAGGACCACAACGCCGTCAGTGGCCCCTTGAGCGCTCCTTCGCGCCCAGTGCGGTTCCCGCCTAACAGCAAGCTCAACAGATCATTATCCGCCATCGCTGCACCTTTTTGGGGTTATGACCCTACTTGGGCCAGTTCTCCGAAATCAACTCAAACACATCGCCGGCCTGGCCATGCAGGATCGCTTTCACGGAGTACATGGCCATTCCGTACGCGGCTTCGGCCGCAATGAACGGCGGCTTCACCAGCTCCATCGGCGCGACCTTAACGTTCAATAGCGCAGGCCCCTTCACCGACAGCCATTCATCGACCGCGGACTCCAGTTCCGAGGCCTCCGAGACCGTACGACCCCAAAGCCCGATCGCCTGGGCCACCTTGCCGAAGTCGGGGTTCTTCAGGCGCGTGTAGGTCGGTAGCAGTCCTTCGCTCTTTTGTTCCAGCTCCACAAAGCCCAGGCTGCCGTTGTCGTACACCGCGATCTTGATCGGCAGGTTTTCCGACACGACCGTGATCAGGTCTCCCATCAGCATCGTGAGACCGCCATCGCCCGCGACTAATACCACCTGGCGGTCCGGCGAACAGGTCTGCAGTCCGATGGCCGTACCCAACCCACTGGCCATGGTGCCATGCAGCAGGCTGGCAAACATCCGCCGTTTACCGTTGGCCTCGATGACGCGCAGCATCCACACACCACAAGTACCGTCATCAGCTGCGAACAGCGCGTCCTCGGCCGCTTTGTGGCTAATGACCGTCGACAGATACTGCCCATAAATCAGACCATGCCGTCCGGGGGTTCCTCGGGCCGCCTGGGCTTTCATCGCCTTTTGGTGGCGCTCGACATAGGCATCTCGGAAGCTGGAGTCCGTGTGCTGCCGGATCCGGGGTATCAGCGCCTGCAGCGTGTCCTTGATGTTGCCCACCACCCCAAGGTCAACCGGATGTCGCTGTCCGATCCGGGTCGAATCGTTGTCCACCTGGATGATGGTGGAATGCTTGGGGTAGAACTGCGACCAGGCAAAGTTGGTCCCCAGCAGCAGCAACGTGTCGCAGTTAAGGACGGCGTTATATCCGGACTCGAACCCGAGAATTCCGGTCATTCCGACGTTGTTCGGGTTGTCGTACTCCAGCGCGTCCTTGCCGCGCGAGGTGTGCGCCACCGGAGCGTGCAGGAGTTTGGAAAGCTTCACAACCTCGTCGTGCGCATCGGCGCAGCCAGCACCGGCATAGATGGTGATCTTTCCGCCCTTCTCCAATAGCCGCGCCATCTCATCGAGATCTTGCTCGCTCGGGCGCAGCACAGGACGGTTGGTGTGGGCCCGATACGGCAGCTCCTCGACCGCGTCTGCGTCCGCCACATCCACGGGCAGGATCAGAACGGCCACACCGCGCTTGGTGATCGCGGCCTGGCAGGCCATCGCGGTGAGCCGCCGGGCCTGCTCGGGGACTAGGACCATCTCACAAAACACGCTGCAGTTCTTGTAGACGGCCTTGAAATCCACTTCCTGGATGAAGTCAAAGCCCAGCTCGCGTCGCACGACCTGGCTTGCGATCAGGATCACCGGGGCCCGGTTGCGGTTGGCTTCGTACAGGCCATTGATGAAATGCAAGCTCCCGGGACCGCAGCTGCCGGCCACTGCGGTCAACCGGTCAAGCAGCAGCGCCTCACCCTGTGCGGCAAACGCGCCCGCCTCCTCATGCCGCATGTGCACGAACTTGATCCCCGCCGGGGCGAGGTTAGATGCAAAGGCATTGAGCGTATCGCCCACGATGCCGTAGCAATGCTGGACGCCGGCGCTCTTGAGGGTCTCGATAATGACTCGCGCTATCTTTTTGCTCATGGTCAAACTCCGTTCAATTTCGACTCTTTCCTAAGGCGTGACATCCGGCATGACCCTTTCCATCTCCATGGCCTGCGTGGTGAGGGTATAGAGCGGCATCCGAAGAACTCCTGCCGGTGGCGGCAGCCAAGTATCAGGCGATATCGGCCGCAAGCTTTACCCCCCTATTGGGGGGGAGGCCGCGGACACCCCCCATTTGCGGGGTGGGGTCTTCATCGCCGGAGCAATATCGTGCGCCGCAAGCGATAACACGGGTGACTGAGATGCGTGTTGGATTATTTATTCCCTGCTACATGGACGCCCTCGAACCCGAGGTCGGCGTCGCCACCCTGGAGCTCTTGGAACGCCTCGGTTGCACAGTCGAGTACCCCTACGACCAGACCTGCTGCGGTCAACCCATGACCAACACCGGGTGTCATCAGGAGGCCATCGGGGCAGAGGCGCTCTTTACCCGCAACTTCTCGGGGTTCGACTACATCGTGGCACCATCAGGCAGTTGCGTGCACCAGGTGCGCGTCAACATGACCTCGATAGCGCAAACCGAGGAGGTCATCCGAGTGCGCAAGAACACCTTCGAGTTGACCGAGTTCCTGCACGATATCCTGCACGTCACCAAATTTCCGTGGGCACGCTTTGAGCACAAGGTCGGCATTCACTACAACTGCAATTCCCTGCGCGGCATCGGGCTCGCCAGTCCCTCGGAGATCAAGGCGCCGTTCTTCTCCAAGCCCAAGGCGCTGTTGGAAAAAGTCGCCGGCATCGAGTTTGTGGAACCAGCGCGCTGGGATGAGTGCTGCGGTTTTGGCGGAACCTTCTGTGTCTTCGATCCAGCGGTGTCGGTGAAAATGGGCCAGGACAAGGTCGCCGATCACGCCCGCGCCGGTGCCGAGTACATCGTTTCGGCCGACTCCTCTTGCCTGCTGCATCAACGCGGCTGCGCCACGCACATCGGCAATCCCATAAAATTCATGCACATCGCCCAGATCTTGAATGGAGCTGCGGCATGAGCGCGCCACAAAGCCAAGATGCCGCCAGCTCCAAACTACTGCATCCCGAAGTGCTGGGAGATCACTTTGAGGGCGCTCACGATGCGGATGGCCGGCCCCTGGTCCATGCGGAAGCGACTTCCAGGCCCATTCGAGAGCCCGTTCAGCAGGAGCCCCAGCCCCGCGGCGCCAAGGACCGAGGCCATCGGCCGGTGGACCCTGTCGAGGCAGCCGGGAGGTTCGTTACCGCGACCATTCATGAAAAAGCGCACGACGAGCGGCTTTGGGACGGTCGGCTGCGCCGCGACGCCGCCGCGCATGCCCTGCCGGAATGGGAAGCCATGCGTGCCATTGCGTCTGCAACCAAAGAACATACCCTCGCGCATCTGGGCCAGTACCTGGCCCAGTTCGAGGCTGCCGCCGAGGCCAACGGGGTAATCGTGCATTGGGCGGAAGACGCCGCCGAGCACAATCGGATTGTGCACGACATCCTCAGGACCCACGGCGCCAAGACGCTTATCAAGTCCAAGTCCATGTTGACCGACGAGTGTGGCTTTCGCGCCTACATGAAGGGAGTCGGCATCGAGGTCATTGAAACAGACCTGGGTGAGCGCATTCAGCAGCTCGACAATGAGGAACCCAGCCACATTACAGGACCTGCCATTCACAAGACCCGCGCGGATGTGGCCAAGGTCTTTGCCAGTACGTTGGGATCGGATCCCACCGCGGACGACATTCACAAGCTCGCCACCGTACAGCGCGATACCACCCGGCCTTACATTCTGGCCGCCGGAGCCGGCATGACGGGCTGCAATTTCGCAGTGGCTGAGACCGGAACCGTCGTGGTCTGCACTAACGAGGGCAACGCCGACCTGTCCGCCAACACACCACCGCTGCACATCGTCTCGATGGGCATCGAAAAGCTGGTGCCGACGTTGGCCCATCTGACGGTCTTCGTACGCCTGCTGGCTCGCAATGCCATCGGCACCCCCCTGACCCAGTACACCAGCCATTTCCGCGCCCCGCGCCCCGGGACGCAAATGCACTACGTCATCGTCGACAATGGCCGCAGCGCCCGCCTGGGGTTGGCAGAGTTTTGGACCTCGCTCAAGTGCATCCGGTGCGCGGCCTGCATGAACACCTGCCCGGTCTATCGTCGCAGTGGCGGCTTAAGCTACGGAGCCACCTACTCCGGTCCGATTGGTGTGATCTTGTCCCCGACCTTTGACAGAGCGAAATACTCGGCGCTGCCCTTCGTTTCCACGCTCAATGGTTCGTGCACCAACGTCTGCCCGGTCAAAATCAATATCCATGAACAGATCTTCGCCTGGCGGCGGGTGATGGCGGAGGAACACCGGATTCCTCTGGCGAAAGCCGAACTCATGAGGACCATGGGCTACGTTCTCGCCCATCCGACCTTGTATCGGACCGCCATTGCCGCGGCCGACGAGGTGCTGCGCTGGCTCCCGCATTTCGTCATCGAAAATCGCTTTAACACCTGGAGCAGCAAGGGCCGCGACACCCCTAACGCGCCGAAGCAGACCTTTCACTCATGGTGGTATCAAAATCGGATCAAAGGCGGAAAATCAGCATGAGTTCGCGTGAGGCCATTCTGACCCGGGTTAGGTTGAATCGCCCGCGGGGTTCGTTTGATCTGCCATCGGTCCCCCACTTTGCACTCGCCCAGCCTGAGGGGTTGGTCCAGACCTTCGTCCGGTCTCTGAAGAAGATGGGCGGCCGGTCGGTGACGGTGCAGGAAATCGGCAACCCCGTCGCCTGGATTCAGAAGGAATATGCACCGAAGGTCATTTGCTCGGCAGTGCCACAGATCGTGGGTAATCGCGATCTATCGCAGGTCAATCGACCCCAAGAACTGGCGGATGTGGATGTGGCAGTGGCCCAGGCGCTATTGGGTGTGGCGGAAACCGGATCCGTGGTGTTTACCGAAGCTCAATTGCAGGTCAATACCCTGGCCTACCTAGCACAACACCTGGTCGTGGTTCTCAACGCCGTAGATATCGTGGCTGGCGTTCAAGACGCCTATCGCCATCCGGCATTCTCGAGCGCTCATTACGCGGTGTTTCATACGGGGCCTTCAGCGACTGCCGACATCGAGGCGGTGTTGATTCATGGGGCCCAGGGCGTGAGGTCGTTGACGGTGATTCTGCAGGAATGAGCCACCGCGATAGGCTTGGTGCGTGAAGGGTTCTGCTGCTAAGGCGCTAGCTTCACGCTGAGATCGGACGCCAGCTGCGCCAGAATATCGGCGACTGCTTTTCCGTACCCTTGAACCAGGGCCTCGGGTGAAGCGCTCGCAAGCACCACCCGGCTTTCCAGGTTCCGCTCATATGCCACCTTTGGCCGTACCTCGGTCTGATCGATCAGCATGAATTGAATCGACAGCACGGCCTCCGGCGGTCGCCCGGATCGGAAGTCACCATACAGACTTCCTACTGTGATTTCGAGCACATACGGTGCAGACTGTCCGCTGCCTGGCGGAATCACCTGCGCAAAGGCGCCGGTGCGTTCCAGCCACAGCGCCATACCGCTGGCAAGCATGGCCGCCGGATCGGTCATGAAGCTATGGTACGGGTCCGCCTCGTAGCGAAAGTCGTCCAGGCGATACACAAGGGCACTGCTGCTATAGGCGGGTGCCACCCGCACAAACCCCACGCGCACGGTCTGCGCCCACTGCGGTACCGGTCGCGACTCCGCGAGGGGCGGCTCGATCAAGTACATGGTCGGCTGACGCACCGGCCTGCCGATGGAACACGCCACAAGTGGCAAGGCCAGAATCGCAGCAAAACCCCAGCGCCGCGCTTTCATTTAGCCGCTCCCGGAAGCGACACCGGCTCAGGCGGTCCGCCCAGCAACAACCCAGCGGGATCGCGCCGCGCCGAATTGGAAACAGCGCGCAAGTTTTGCGTAATGATCTGTAGGTCCTGCACGATCTTGCGCACATCGTACTGGTTATCCGCCAGCAGCACGTCCAAGCGTCCCGTGGTCTCGTCCAGACCTTTCACCAGCCGGTCAAGATCCCCGTCATCGGAAAGTTTGCGCAGCTGCGCACTCAGTGCCGCTACGTTCTGCAGCGTCTGCCTCAGCGCCGGGTCTCCAACCAATGTATCGAGTTTGTCCATGGTGTCGTCGATCGGCGCCCTGGCCAGAATGTGATCAATGCGCACCAGCGTCGCATCCGCATTCGCCAAAGTATTGCGTGCGCTACTGGAGAGCTCCTCTAACGGCAGCTGCCCGAGTTTGACGTCCACGTCATTGACGAGGCGATTTAGGCTCTGCCCCAACTGCTTGATGTCGGCGTCGTTCAGGCTCGCCAGGAACGATTGCGCCTTGGCGACGATTTCCCCCACGGAACTGGGGGCGGCGGGCACGTACATATACTGCGGGGTCCAGTCAAATGGCAGCGGCGGGTATTTCTGCGGGTCCATGAAATCCAGCGCCAGGTATTGCTGCCCGGTGATTCCGGCCAGTTGGGTCTGGGCACGGAGACCTCTTCGCACCAGCGCTGACGCGTCCCGTCGCATTTGTGACGCCTCCCGGACCGACAGCGTGACCTTGACTCGCACGACAATGTATTCCCGGCGCCGATCCAAGGGCACGTTTCCCTCGTACGTGGCGGACGAGGTCAGGATCTGCGTCACCTCTCCCAACGGCACCCCGCGAAACCGCACCGGCGCCCCCAGGTCCAGCCCGGCCACGGAGTTATTGAAATAAGTCTCGAAGGTAAAGGACGGCTGCCACCAATCTCGCCCTGCCAGCACCAGCACGGCCACCGTGAGCACCGTCAGGCTCACCACCACAAACAGGCCCAAGCGCGCATAGCGACGGGGATCTTCCATGGCCTAACTCACGCGCGCCCGCGGCCGGTCTGGATCGCGGTTGAAGAACTGCCGCACGCGAGCATCCGTGCTCAAGTCCCGCAATTTCATCGGATCCCCATCGGCGATGATGGCCCTGGTGGTGGCGTCCAGCATGATCGCCCGATCGGCAATCGCGAAAATGCTTTGCAGTTCATGGGTCACCACCACAAAGGTGATGCCCAACGTTTGTCGCAGCGTCAGAATCGTCTGGTCGAGGTTCGCGGCGGTGATGGGATCCAGGCCTGCGGAGGGCTCATCGAGCAGCAGGATGTCGCTGCCCAGCGCCATGGCCCGGGCGATGCCTGCACGTTTTAACATGCCTCCGGATAGTTCCGAAGGCATATACGATTCTGCGTGCCGCATTTCCACCGTCTGCAGGAGCATGCGCGCGATCAGGTTCTTGTTCTCCCGTCTCAGAGTGGTGAACTGGTCCAGGGGAAAGCGCACGTTCTCCAGCACGGTCAGTGAACCGAATAACGCCCCGCTCTGGTACATGATCCCCAACCTGCGCTGCAGGCGTGCCTTGGCATTCGCGTCTCCGGTCACCAGACTCTCACCCTGGATCAGAATGTCCCCCGCCATCGGCCGGTACAAGCCTATGAGGTTTTTCATCAGGCTCGACTTGCCGCTGCCGGACCCCCCTAGGATCACCACAATCTGTCCCCGGTGAACATCGAACGAGGCATCGTTCAACAGCACCCGTGCGCCATAACCCATCCGTAGATGGCGCACGCTGATGAGCGGCGCGGATCCTCTTGCGCTTGATCCGATGGACTGCATCTTCGCCGGTGGTTCGGTCATGTGGGAGGCTCAGCTGCTCAGCACGGCAAACAGCCCGTCAATCACCACGATCAGCACAATGCTGATCACCACGGCGCGGGTCGTTGACAGCCCCACCGCGGTGGCACCCGCACCCGTGACCAGGCCCTGGTGACAGCCTACGGTCGCGATCGTGAGACCAAAGGCCATTGCCTT
>Ga0153956_1002611_pt1 | contig 12900 bp, 15 predicted proteins | sample TSFL040MetaG_FD_104704 | JGI IMG/M metagenome (GOLD analysis project Ga0153956, IMG submission 104704) | Attine ant fungus gardens microbial communities from Florida, USA - TSFL040 MetaG | ecosystem: Host-associated > Fungi > Mycelium > Unclassified | place: USA: Florida, Wekiwa Springs... | reverse complement strand
TAGCCGATGAAGGTGAGGACGTAGTTGCCGCGATAATCCTGCAGGAGATCGCCGAGCTCGGCGGCGCCGAGCTGGACGTTGAAGACGGGATCGCTGTTCAGCTTGTGCGGGTCCCAGTGCAGCCCGAATTTCTTGGCGATCGCGCGCGCGGTGGAGGGGATCACCTGCATCAGGCCCTTGGCGTTCGCGGTCGAGACGACGCGCTGGTCGAACTGGCTTTCCTGCCGCGCGATGGCATAGACGACGGACGGATCGGCATGGGGGCCGACATGCGTGTACTTCGGGATGCCGAATGTCGGGAAGCCCACCATTTCCGCCGGGACGCCTTTCGACATCGCCGATTTGCCGATCAGCACCAGCGCGCGCGCGTCGTGCCTTTCGTTGGCGATGCTTGCGAGCATCAGGTAGCCGACGGTGTCGTTGCCGGCGCGCTCCGAGAAATCCGCGTAGATCGGGATCGTGAGATCGCGCGCGTCGGCCGCGTAAAGAAGGCGCAGCGCGCGGATCGGCTCCTGCTTCTCGAACGCGGCGAGTTCGGCGGCGGGCGGTTTCGAGAGGCGCGGCAGCGGCAGGTCCGTAAGGCCGAGACGCGCGCGCGCGAGTTGGCCGTAATACGTCACGGTGTGGCGCGCGGCGTTCTGGTAGTTGATGCGCGCGCCGATCTTGTCGCCGGCCGCTTCTTCCGCGCGGCCGAGCCAGTAATAGCCGCGGGAAACCGTGACGGGGTGCACGGAGACCTTCGGGATATCCGCGAAAAGGCGCTTCGCCGTCGCGGGATCGTGCAGGAACCGCAGGGCGATCCAGCCGGCGGTGAACAGGCGGTCGGCCTTGTAATTCTCCGATTCCGGGATCGGGGCGTCATGGGCCGCGCGATAGGCGCCGCGGTAATCCCCCATGTCGAGCAGCTGCCGCGCGATCATGCGGCTTTCGCGCCACCACTCGTCGGCGGCGGCCACGTCGCGCGGCGCGTCGGCCAATGCGCGCGCCGCGGCCTTGGGATCCTTGCTCCCGCGGTAATACTGCGCGAGGGCGAAGAGATAGCCTTCCTCCTTCCGCACCGAGGAGGGCACCGCTTCCAGAAGATGCCTGGCGTTCGACGCCTTTTTCCGGACGGCGGCGCGCGCAAGGCCGAGCGCGCCTTCGTCCGCGCCCGCGAGGCGCGCAGCGCGCAAGCCCGCGTCGGTCTTGTCGCCGCCGAACATGCGGTTGGCGCGCAGCTTATGATCCTCGCGCGTCAGCGCGTTCGGAAACGAGGAGAGAAGATCGCTTTCGCTGCTGGCCGTAAGCTCGTCGTCGCGCCAGGCCATGCGGGCGAGGGCAACCGCGTTGCGCTGGTCGCCGGCGGCGGAGAGCGCCTTGGCGAGCGCGAGCTTGCCTTCGCCGGAGAGCGGCGTGCCGGTGCCGAAGAAGGCGCGCACCGTCGCGGCGTCGCGTTTCTCGTCGTAGAGCAGGCGCTCGGCGCGGCGGCGGATCAGGGACGCGTTCGGCCACGCCGAGCCGCGCTCGCGGACGAATTGCGCTGCGCGATCGAAGCCGACATCTCTCGGCGTCATCCGCAAACCGAGCCAGACGATCAGGTGCCTGGCGACGGGATCCTGCATCTGGTCGGCGATCGCGAGCGCCTTGCCGCCGTCGTCGTTGCGAAGATGGCTGATGGCCTGCTTCAGTGAACTGACCTCGGCCGCGCTTTGGGCGCGGCAGGGCATCGACGCCGCCAGCAGCAGCGCCACGGTCAGGCCGGCTTTCAGGAACGGCGAGTCGGTCCGCATCATCTCTCCCGCCAGAGGAATCATGAATTCCGGTCAATTCATGGCCCTTTCCTTACCATGCCGTAAACAAAAGGACGCCGGCGGGGCTTTCGCGCCCGCCGGTTTGGGGGTATCCCTGTCAAATCGCCGACATTCGGGAAAATAGCGTCATGTTTCGAGGTTCCTTCACTGCCATGGTCACGCCGTTCAAGAACGGCGGCCTCGACGAGCGCGCGTTCCGCGACCTCGTGGACTGGCAGATCGCCGAGGGCACCGACGGCCTCGTGCCGGTCGGCACCACGGGCGAAAGCCCGACCTTGACCCATGACGAGCACCACAAGGTGGTGGAATGGACCGTCGAGCAGGCCAAGGGCCGGGTGCCGGTCATGGCGGGGGCGGGCTCGAACTCGACCTCGGAAGCGGTCGATCTCGCGAAGCATGCCGAAAAGGCGGGGGCGAACGCGGTGCTCGTGGTGGCGCCGTACTACAACAAGCCGAGCCAGGAGGGCATCTATCGCCACTTCAAGGCGGTGAACGACGCGATCGACATCCCGATCTTCGTCTACAACATCCCGCCGCGCTCGGTGATCGACATCTCGGTCGAGACGATGCAGCGTCTCTCGGAACTTCCGAACATCAAGGGCTGCAAGGACGCGACCGCGAAGCTCGATCGCGTCAGCCTGCAGCGCCACGCCTGCGGGCCGGATTTCATCCAGCTTTCGGGCGAGGACGGAACGGCGCTCGGCTACAACGCGCAGGGCGGCGTCGGCTGCATTTCGGTGACGGCGAATGTCGCGCCGCGGCTCGTCGGCGAATTCCAGGATGCGACGCTCGCGGGCGACTACAAGGCGGCGCTTTCGATTCAGGACCGCCTGATGCCGCTGCATGCCGCGCTCTTCATCGAGAACAGCCCCGCGCCGACGAAGTATGCGCTGTCGCTGCTCGGCAAGTGCTCGGAGCATGTGCGCCTGCCGCTCGGCCCGATTTCGGACGCAAGCAAGAAGGCCGTGCGCGAAGCGATGGTGCATGCCGGCCTCCTGAATGCGTAGGGCCGTTTTCCCGGCTGCGGCTTAGCCCATGGCGAGCAAAAAGGACGGCGATCCCAAGCGCGACGTCGCCGTCAACCGCAAGGCGCGATTCAATTACGAGATCGGCGAGGTGTTCGAGGCGGGGATCGCGCTCACCGGCACCGAGGTCAAGTCGCTGCGCGTCGGCAAGGCGACGATTTCGGAATCCTATGCCGATGCGCGCGGGAATGAAGTCTGGCTGGTGAACGCCAACATTCCCGAATACCTGCAGGCCAACCGCAACAACCACGAGCCGCGCCGCCCGCGAAAACTGCTGTTGCACCGCAGGCAGATCAACAAGCTGATCGGGGCGATCGAGCGCGAGGGAATGACGATTATTCCCCTGAAGTTGTATTTCAATCCGCGCGGGCGGGCGAAAATGGAAATCGCCCTTGCACGCGGCAAGAAACTGCATGACAAACGGGCGAGCATCAAAAAGCGGGACTGGTCGCGGGAAAAAGGCCGCCTGATGCGGCAAAAGGGATAGAAGCGATAAAGGGATAAGCGGGGGAGAAGATGGGCATTCCGGCAAAGCTCGATCACTGCGTCCTTCACGTTTCCAACTGGACTCGCTCGAACGATTTTTACGTCAAGGTGATGGGCGCGGAACTGATCACGCGCCCGAACGGATTCGCCTATCGTTTCGGAGATGCGCAACTCAATCTGCACGGCCCCGGTTTCAGGCCGGCCGAGGTGGCGCGGCTTCCCGTGCAGCCGGGCAACAGCGATCTCTGCTTCGAGTGGAAGGGGCCGATCGAGGATGCCGTGAGGCATCTCGAGCGCTGCGCGATCAGGATCGAGCGCGGGCCGATGGAGCGCTTCGGCGCCCGGGGGCCGGGGACGAGCGTCTATTTTCGCGACCCGGACGGCTCGCTGCTCGAATTCATTTCCTACGCGAGTCAGAAGAAATAGGACGTTGTACGCGCTCTGTTTTTGCCGCCGGAATCCGATACCGGCCGGAGGTCGCCATGAATACGCTGCATAATCCGCTGAACCTGCCGGACGGCCTTCCGGTCCCCGAGGACGACGGCGCGGCCCGGCATCTCGCGGGACTGCGGCTTCCTTCGCTGCCGCTTGCCGCGACCGACGGCTCCCAAATCGATCTTTCCTCGCTGGCGGGCCGTACCGTCGTTTATGCCTATCCGCGCACGGGACAGCCGGGCAAGGCGCTTCCGAGCGGGTGGGACGGGATACCCGGCGCGCGGGGATGCACCCCGCAGTCGTGCTCCTTCCGCGATCACTTCCGGGAATTGCAGACGGCGGGCGCGGATCATCTCTTCGGGTTCTCCACCCAGGACAGCGATTACCAGCGCGAGGCGGCCGAGCGATTGCACCTGCCGTTTTCGATTCTCTCCGACGCGGACCTGAAGTTCGTGCGCGCGTTACGCCTTCCGACCTTTCAGGTCGACGGCATGGAACTCGTCAAGCGGCTCACGCTCGTGATCGACGACGGCACGATCGCGCATGTGTTCTATCCGGTGTTTCCGCCCGACAAGAGCGCGAGCGAAACGCTGGCGTGGCTGAAAGCCAACCGGCGCTAGCGCCCTCGCATCAGTCCGGCTTTCCGGCGACGCGCTCGAGGCCGTCGAGGAATTTCTGCCATCCATACCTGGCGCCCTGATAGGCCTGCTGCTGATCCGCGCGGAAGCCCGACTGCTCCATGCGGAGGCGCGTTCCCTTGCTTGTCGGCGTGAGGGTCCAGGTGACGACGCTCTCGAGGCCGAGCGCATTCCATGTGTACGACAGCGTTTTGTTCGGCTCCAATGCGACGACCTGACAGTCGACGCTGCCCCAGTCCCCGCTGAGCGTGAAACGGTGGCGCGCGGCGGGCTGGAAATCGTTCTTCATGAGCCACTCTTCGATCAGCTGCGGCTGCGTCAACGCTCGCCAGATTCTCTCGGGCGGGTAGGGCATCTCGCGTTCGAAGACGACGGATCGTGTTTCGGCGGATGTTTCGTTCATTGCTCTTTCCTCATTTCCGGGAGCGGGCGGTCGCTTGCTTCGACATATTCAGTTCGGCCGCGGCGCGGATGAGCGCCTTCAACGCTTTTTCATCGATCCTGCCGCCCTCATGAATGTCGATGGCGCGCCGCACGTTGCCTTCAAGGCTGGCGTTGAAGAGCCGCGACGGATCTTTCAGCGCGGCGCCCCTGGCGAAGGTCAGCTTCACGAGATTTTTGTAGGTTTCGCCGGTGCAGATGATGCCGGCGTGCTCCCATACCGGAACGCCTCTCCATTTCCATTCTTCGGTCGCTTCGGGATCGGCCTGCTTGATGAGGGAGCGCAGGCGCGCGAGCGTCTCGCCGCGCCAATCGCCGAGTTCCCTGATTCTCGCATCGATCAGCCGGGAAGGAGAGCCGCTTTTCTTTTTCGCCGCCGTGGCTTTCTTCATTGGTCCATCCTTTTCAGCAGGTCTTCGAGGCGATCGAAGCGCTTGCTCCAGAACGCGGCGTAGAAGCTCATCCAGTCGACCAGGGGCGAAAGCGCCTGCGGGCAGGCGCTGTAATGCGTTTCGCGGCCTTCGCGGCGGTCGCGCACGAGACCCGCGGATTTCAGGACGCCGAGATGCTTCGAGACGGCGGGTTGCGAGACGCCGGAACGATCGGTGAGGCTTCGCACGGTCTGTTCGCCCTCGCGCGCGAGCCGCTCGAAAATGCCGCGGCGCGTGGGATCGGCGAGGGTTTTAAAGAGAATGTCGGGGGCGCTGTGCATGAGAATCCATAACTCGATAGTTATGGATTAGTCAACCCGTCCGGGACCGCGATCAGTTCCCGATCAGCTTGCGGGCGGACCTGAATACGGCCGCGAACATCTTCGGCGTGAGCACGCCGGTATTCGTGTTGTAGCGGGAGCAATGATAGCTATCGAGCAGCGTGTATCCCGCGAGCGCGTGCTCGGCGCCGTGACCGAATTTATGGCGCGCGAGCTTTCCCTTGAGGGCGCGCACGACGGAATCGTGGGCGATCTTTCCGAGCGCGACGATGACCTTCGTCTTCTTCATGCGCCCGATTTCCGCGATCAGGAATTCCCGGCATGTATTGATCTCCGCGGGAGTCGGCTTGTTCTCGGGCGGAACGCAGCGGACGGCGTTGACGATGCGCGCGTTGACGAGTTCGAAGCCGTCGTCGGGCCGCGCTTCGTAATGCCCGCGCGCGAAACCGAATTCCTGCAAGGTCGCGTAGAGCAGGTCGCCTGCGTAATCGCCGGTGAAGGGGCGGCCGGTGCGGTTCGCGCCGCGCAGGCCGGGAGCAAGGCCGACGATCATCAGTTCGGCAGCAACGGGACCGAAGCAGGGGACGGGGCTATTGAACCAGTCGGCATGAGCCTTGCGGTTCGCCGTGCGAAAGGCGACCAGGCGCGGACAAAGCGGGCAATCGCGAGTCGGTTCGGCTGTCATCGCACCTGTAATGGCGACAGCTCAGGCCGAACTCAAGCGCCTTCGGTGTCGGGCTCGTAAGCGCGGGAAGGCGGCGTCGGGCCGCGCGAGATGAAGCCCGGCATGCTGTCCTGCTGCCCATGCGCGTGCCCATGGCCCGGATGGTGGCGGGGTTCACGCACGGGGCGCTCGGAAGGATCGCGGCCGACCTGATTTTGCAGGCTCGCGAGATCCAGAAACACGTCGGCCTGGCGGCGCAGCTCGTCGGCGATCATCGGCGGCTGGGTCGAGATGGTGGAGACGACGGTGACGCGCACGCCCTTTTTCTGGACGGCTTCGACCAGCGGGCGAAAATCGCCGTCGCCGGAAAAGAGCACCATGTGGTCGATATGCTCGGCGATTTCCATGGCATCGACCGTGAGTTCGATGTCCATATTGCCCTTCACCTTGCGGCGGCCGGTGGAGTCCGTGAATTCCTTGGCGGGCTTGGTGACGACCGTGTAGCCGTTGTAGTCGAGCCAATCGAGCAGGGGGCGGATGGACGAGTATTCCTGGTCTTCGATGAGGGCGGTGTAATAGAACGCGCGCAGGAGATTGCTGCGGTTCTGGAACTCCTTCAGGAGCCTTCTGTAATCGATGTCGAAACCCAGGCCTTTGGTCGTTGCGTAGAGATTTGCGCCATCGATGAAGAGAACAGTTTTCTCAGGGTGTTGATTCATTCGTATTCCGCCGCCGGATAAAAGGTGTTTTGAAGCGAATATGTCCCGAAGCTCTGGCCTAACTATCCAATCGAGCTAAACAAAGGCAATTGCGCCAATATCGCGCTTCTGCGAAGTAGTAAATGCTTCAACAATTCGCACAGGGCAAAGTTCCGTTTCGGGATTTGAAACGGGGCTCGGCTACGGTTAGCGCGGCGGTTCAATGGTAATGGCGGATGTATGGCGGGGATGGCCTTGCTTCCCGGGGCCTGCCGCGCTATAGCCCGCCTGATCCCACAGAATTCAGGTTGCGGAGCACGCATTTATGGCACGCGTCACCGTCGAAGATTGCATCGACAAAGTTGAGAACCGGTTCGATCTTGTCCTTCTGGCAAGCCACCGCGCGCGGATGGTTTCGGCCGGGCAGGAGATTACCGTCGACCGCGACAACGACAAGAATCCGGTCGTGGCGCTGCGCGAGATCGCGGAAGAGACGGTCGAGGCCAATGACCTCAAGGAAGAGCTGATCCACTCCCTGCAGAAATACACCGAAGTGGACGAGCCGGAAGCGGAAGCCGTTCCGCCGACCCTCGCCGCGCCGGGCGGTATCGTGGCCGATGCCGACGACAAGGAAGTCGTGCAGGATCGCATGACCGAGGAAGAGCTGCTGGCGGGGTTGCAGGGCCTGGTCCCGCCGCCGGAAGCTCCGCCGGAACCGGATGTCGAGGAAGAGGAAAACCAGTAAGGTCCTCCAGATGCCTTCGCGGCCCGGCTCTGCCGGGCCGTTTTCGTTTCAGCTTTGCTTTAACTACATGAAGTGCCGCATGAAATCGGCCTTGCGCAGTTCGCGGGGCGGCGCGATATGCTCATCCATGGGTTTCATTCCTTCATGCGGATTCGCCTCCGGTTTCGGAAGTCCGCTTAAGTCATTGAATTTGCTGTTTGGGTTGGAATAGCGCCGATGATGCGACAGTACGAGCTGGTCGATCGGGTCCGCCGCTATAACCCCGCGACGAACGAGGCGCTTCTCAACCGTGCCTTCGTCTATGCGATGAAGGCGCATGGCAGCCAGAAGCGCGCTTCCGGGGACCCGTATTTTTCGCATCCGCTGGAAGTCGCGGCGATCCTGACCGACCTCAAGCTCGACGACGCCACCATCGCGGCGGCGCTCCTGCACGACACGATCGAGGACACGAGCGCGACCCGCGGGCAGATCGACAAGCAGTTCGGCAACGACATCGGCGAGCTGGTCGAGGGGCTGACCAAGCTCAAGAAGCTCGATCTCGTCTCCAAGCGGGCGGAGCAGGCCGAGAACCTCCGCAAGCTCCTGCTCGCGATCGCGAACGACGTGCGGGTGCTCTTGGTCAAGCTCGCGGACCGCCTGCACAACATGCGGACGCTGAAGTGGGTGCCGGCCGAGAAGCGCAATCGCATCGCGGAGGAGACGCTCGACATCTACGCGCCGCTCGCGGGCCGCATCGGCATGCACGACATGCGGGAGGAACTCGAGGACCTTTCCTTCCGGCAGCTCATGCCGGAAGCGTATCAGTCGATCGAGTCGCGGCTCGAAAACCTGCGCAAGACCAACAAGACCATCATCGAGGAAATCGAGGACGAACTCACCGCCGAGCTTGCGAAGCAGAAGATCGAGGCCAAGGTGAAGGGACGCGAGAAGCGCCCGTATTCCATCTGGAAGAAGATGGAGCGCAAGGCGGTCGGCTTCGAGCAGCTTTCCGATATCTACGGCTTTCGCGTCATCGTCCCGACGATCGACGACTGCTACCGCGCGGTCGGCATCGTCCACACCAAATGGGCGTTCGTGCCGGGGCGCTTCAAGGACTACATCTCGACGCCGAAGCAGAACGATTACCGCTCGATCCACACCACGGTATTCGGCCCCGGAAAACAGCGCGTCGAACTGCAGATCCGCACGCCGGGGATGAACGAGATCGCGGAATACGGCATCGCGGGGCACGCGCTCTACAAGGACAGCGAAGGCGCGCCGATGGACGCGCTCGCGCGCGACTCCGGCGCCTATGCGTGGCTGCGCCGCACGATCGAGATGCTGGCCGAAGGCTCGAGCCCGGAAGAATTCCTGGAGCATACGAAGCTCGAACTGTTCCACGACCAGGTGTTCTGCTTCACGCCGAAGGGGCGGCTGATCGCGCTGCCGCGCAAGGCGACGCCGATCGACTTCGCCTATGCGGTGCATACCGATGTCGGCAACAACGCCGTCGGCAGCAAGATCAACGGCAAGATCGCGCCGCTGGTGACGGAACTGCAGACCGGCGACGAGGTCGAGATCATCACCGGCAAGGGCCAGCATCCGCCGGCCGCATGGGAGTCGCTCGTCGTGACCGGCAAGGCGCGCGCGGCGATCCGGCGTTCCACCCGGCTCGCGGTGCGCGCGCAGTATCTCGGCCTCGGCCGCAAGATGATCGAGCGCGCCTTCGCGCGCGCGGCGAAGCCATGGTCGGAGGAACGGCTGCAGAAATCGCTCTCGCGGCTCGCGCGCGCCACGGTCGAGGACGTGTTCTCGGCGGTCGGGCGCGGCGAGATGAAGGCGAGCGACGTCGTGAAGGCTGTGCATCCCGAATACCGCGAGGAGCGCAAGCCCGTCGAGCAGGCGCCGCGCAGCGAGGGCTGGTTCGGGCTTTCGCGCGTGAAGAGCCTGAAGTTCCGCATTCCCGGCTTCCGCGGCACGGTGACGGAGCAGCCCGAGGATCATCCGGCGGCGATCCCGATCCGCGGCATCAACGGGGACCTGCCGGTGCGCTTCGCGCCGCAGGGCGGCGCCGTGCCGGGGGACCGCATCGTCGGCATCCTCACGCCGGGCGAGGGAATAACGATCTATCCGATCCACTCGCCCGCGCTGAAGGAATTCGACGACGAGCCGGCGCGCTGGCTGGACGTCCGCTGGGACATCGACGACGTCGCCTCGCAGCGTTTTCCCGCGCGTCTTCTCCTGCGGGCGAAGAACCAGCCCGGCACGCTCGCGCAGGTCGCGCAGGTCATCGGCGAGCATGCCGGCAACATCGACAACGTGCACATGGAGCGGAAGTCTCCGGACTTCACCCAGATCACCATCGATCTCGGGGTCTATGACCTGAAGCACCTCAATGCGATCATCGAGCAATTGCGCGCGAAGCCGGTGATTTCCTCGGCCGAGCGGTTCAACGGATGAAGGACATGACAATTCGGCTGGGCGTGAACATCGACCATGTGGCGACCGTGCGGAACGCGCGCGGCGGAAAGTATCCCGACCCGGTGCGCGCGGCGAAGCTCGCGATCGAGGCGGGGGCGGACGGCATCACCGCGCATCTGCGCGAGGACCGGCGGCACATCACCGACGACGACATGCGGCGCCTGCGCGCGGAGCTTTCCGCGCCGCTCAATTTCGAGATGGCGGCGACCGACGAGATGCTGAAGATCGCGATGGCAACCCTTCCGCATGCCGCCTGTCTCGTGCCGGAGAAGCGCACCGAGCGCACGACCGAGGGCGGCCTCGAAGTGGCGCGCGCGAAATCCGCGCTCGCGCCCAAGGTCGGCTTCCTCTCGCAGGCGGGCATTCGCGTGTCGCTGTTCATCGAGCCGGACCAGCGGCAGATCGAAGCGGCGGCGGATATCAGGGCGGCCGTCATCGAATTGCATACCGGCGCGTGGTGCGAGGCCATCGCGCAGGGAAAGACGCAAGCCGCCGAATACGAATTCCAGCGGCTGCACGAGGGCGCGCGGTTCGCGCACAGGCTCGGGCTCGAAGTGCATGCCGGCCATGGCCTCGACTTCGACACGGCGGAGGCGATCTCGGCTTTCCCGGAAATCAGGGAATTGAACATCGGCCACTACATGATCGGGGAGGCGATCTTCACCGGGCTCGAAGACGTGGTCCGCCGGATGCGGGCGGCGATCGAGCGCGGCCGCAAGCGCGCGAAGGGCGCGGCCGCATGATCCTCGGCATCGGCAACGACATCATCGACGCGCGGCGCGTCGGCAAGGTGATGGAGCGGCACGGCGATCGCTTCCTGCATCGCGTCTTCACGGAGACGGAACGGGCGAAGGCCGACCGGCGGAAGAATCGCGTCGAGACCTATGCCAAGCGTTTCGCGGCGAAGGAGGCCTGCTCCAAGGCGCTCGGCACGGGAATCCGCCAGGGGGTATGGTGGCGCGACATGGGCGTCGTGAATTTGCCGTCCGGAAAGCCCACGATGAAGCTCACGGGCGGCGCGCTGAAGCGACTCGAATCCATCACGCCGCCCGGATACGACCCGCAAATCGACCTGACCATCACCGATGACGGGCCGATGGCGCAGGCCATCGTCATCATCTCCGCCGTGCCAAAAACTGCGGCTAAAGCATGATGCCGCAAAGTGGAATCCGGCTTTTCGCGGCGCAGATGTTCGGACATTAAGCGTCATTGCCGCGCCCGGAGGCCCGCGCTATACGGGCGCAGCTTTCGGGCGGGCGAACGGCGGCGGAACAACGGAATTCGACATGGCAATGACGGGACAAGAAAAACAGGAAAGCGGCATCTCCGAGTTTTTCCGTGTCGTGTTTCAGGCGCTGCTGATCGCGCTTTTGATCCGCACCTTCCTGTTCCAGCCGTTCAACATTCCGTCCGGCTCGATGAAGAAGACGCTGCTGGTCGGCGACTATCTGTTCGTCTCCAAGTATTCCTACGGCTACAGCCGCTATTCCCTGCCTTTCGGCATCATCCCGTTCTCGGGGCGCATCTTCGCGAGCCAGCCGCAACGCGGCGACGTCGTCGTGTTCAAGCTGCCGAAGGACAATTCGACCGACTACATCAAGCGCGTCATCGGCCTGCCGGGCGACAAGATCCAGATGATCGACGGCGTGCTCAACATCAACGGGACGCCGGTGAAGCGCGAGCGCATGCCGGACTGGGTATCGAGCGACCCGGAGGGCAGCGGCCATCCGATCAAGCGCTGGCGCGAGACGCTGCCGAACGGCGTCTCCTACGAGACGCTCGATCTCGTGGACAACGGATTCTACGACAACACGCCCGTCTATGAAGTGCCGGCCGGCCATTACTTCATGATGGGCGACAATCGCGACAACTCGACCGACAGCCGCGTGCTCAGTGCCGTCGGCTACGTGCCGTTCGAGAACCTCGAAGGACGCGCGCAGATCCTGTTCTTCTCGATCGACGAAGGCGCGCATCCTTGGGAGTTCTGGACCTGGCCATCGAGCGTGCGCTGGAACCGGATATTCTCGATGGTGCGATGAGCCGGCGGAAAGCAGCATCCTCGCTCGAACAGAAGATCGGGCACACTTTCTCCGACAGAAATTTGCTCGTGCAGGCGCTCACGCATGTGAGCGCCATCGCGCACGGCAAGGTGAAGGTGAGCTACCAGCGCTTCGAGTTCCTCGGCGACCATGTGCTTGGCCTCGCGATCTCGGACCTGTTGCTGCGCGAATATCCGCGCGCGCAGGAGGGCGAGCTTTCGCAGCGGCTTTCCGATCTCGTGCGGGCGGAAACATGCGCGAAGGTGGCGGTCGAACTCGATCTCGGCGCGTACATTTATTTCGGCAACAACGAAGCGAGATCGGGCGGGCGGCACAAGGCCAGCATTCTCGCGGATGTCTGCGAGGCGGTCATCGGCGCGGTATTCCTGGACGGCGGCTACGAAGCGGCGGCGAAGTTCGTCGAAACCTGCTGGAAGGAGCGCGCGCTGAAGTCGAAGAACCGGCTGCGCGATCCGAAGACGCTGCTGCAGGAATGGGGACAGGCGCGCGGGCTGCCGCCGCCGGTCTACCGGCAGATCGAGCGCAAGGGACCGGACCACAAGCCGGTGTTCCGGATCGCGGTGGAGCTTCCGGGGATCGACGCCGCCGAGGGCGAAGGAAAGACGAAACGCGATGCGCAACAGGCGGCGGCCAGCGTGATGCTGGAACGGCACGGCGTGCAACTCGATGACTGAACCGCAGCGTTGCGGCTTCGTCGCGCTCATCGGCGCGCCGAACGCCGGAAAATCCACGCTCCTCAACGCGCT
>Ga0153956_1002610_pt1 | contig 12902 bp, 10 predicted proteins | sample TSFL040MetaG_FD_104704 | JGI IMG/M metagenome (GOLD analysis project Ga0153956, IMG submission 104704) | Attine ant fungus gardens microbial communities from Florida, USA - TSFL040 MetaG | ecosystem: Host-associated > Fungi > Mycelium > Unclassified | place: USA: Florida, Wekiwa Springs... | reverse complement strand
CCTGATCACCTCGGGCAAGCTGTTCGAGGACATCGCGCTGCCTAGCCTCGATTCCGCGCAGGACCGCGTGATGATGTGCGGCAGCCCGGCGCTGCTGGTGGACATGAAAGAGCTTTTGATCGGACGCGGCTTTGTCGAAGGCAACCACGGCGAGCCCGCCGACTTCGTCATCGAAAAGGCCTTCGCCGAGCGGTAGTTGCCGCGCCGGATTGCTGGCGTCTTTTTCCAGGCCGGTTTAAGCTCACGCGAACGAGTGTGTCGCGTGAGGCCTGAGAATGGCGATTTCAGATGGCGGCAGGCACGAGGCGTTTTGGCGCCGCATGCCGTTACCTGTCCTGGATGCAGACGGCGTGCTGGCAATGCTGGCACGGCGGGCGATGTTCATTGCCGGCGTCACGCTTTTTTGCGCAGCCGTCAGTCTTGTCTATGTACTGCTCGCGGCTCCGAAATATGTCGCGTCCGGCCGCCTGTCCGTCACCACGGATGTTCCTGTGAAGGCAATCGCATCTCGTGGCGTGTTCGACAAGGTTATCGCGCGCGAGAAGCTTGAATCCGATCCGATCTTCGGCGCGAAGCCGAAAGGCTTGCTGACAGGGCTGCTGGTCCACGCAGGTCTCATACCGGAGGATTCGCGGGTGCTGGCGCTTCATCGCCTTGAGCGCGCGGTGACCGTGACGCGCGGTGAGGGGACATCGATCGTTACGGTGAGTGTCGCGACGGCGGATCGCGACACGTCAGCGTGTATGGTCAATGCCCTCATGGATACCTTGGTCGATGAAGCATCGGCTTCGTGGACCGAATCCGCGCTGCCTCCGGTGTTGCCGAGTAATCCGTCGCTGGAGGCCGCGCAAACTCGCTTGCGGGATGCCGAGCGGAATTATGAGGCATATCGGCAGAGCAGTGGCACCGCCGATACAACGGGTCCATCGCAGATCGATAAGCAGATCAGTGAATTGACCGTTCAGGCGGCCGCTGCCGAGGCGAGAGCCAATCAACTCCGCGCGTCGCTGACCCAGATCCAGCGTGCGCGTGACAATGGCGACGTCGATGCGATTCCGGGGGCGCTGCGGAGCAGGGCGTTTCAGTCTCTTAAAGGTCGTTACGCTGCAGCAAGGCGGATCGAAGCTGAACTCAGCGAGACGCTCGGGCCTCGGCATCCAGATTTGAAGTCGGCAAGGGAAGACGCGGCCGATGCCCGGCGCTCTCTCGATCAGGCCGCCGGAGATATGGTCAAATCTACCATCGTCGAGCTGGAACGTGCGCGTTTCTCCGCAACGCAGTTCAGAAAGCGGCTGGATGATGCACGAAAAGAATTTGCCAACGCAGACACAGCCTCGGCGCGCGTCAAAGAATTGGAACGAGCGGTCGAAGAAAGCCGGGCGGCCTATCAGGCGGCGCTATCGCAATCGCGCGTGCGAGAGGAACCGCCGCGATCGGACGGCGGAGCCGTCCGGATATTGAGCCGCGCCATGCCTCCGGCGGAGCGAAGCGGAGCATCTCCGGCTCGCGTGCTTATGGTCAGCATTCTATTCGGGCTGGGCCTTGCCATCAGTCTTGCGTGGCTGCGCGAGCTGATGGCGCAAAGAGCGCACGCTTCATCCTGACAATATAAAAGCAGCGCCCCTGCGGTGAAGACCGGCGATGCAGTCCCGCGTAACGCGCGGCACGCAAAAGCCTCATCCGGTGAGAATTCTGAGCATATGTCACTCTTGTCGGACAGGTGTCATGTCACCTTCAAACTAAGCCGTCACAAAGCGTCCGGGTTTCACCAAGGGGTGCGTGATGAGCGATATGACAGTCAATTCCGGGCTTACAGATGGTGCGTCCATCGAACCGGCTTCCCGGCCGAATCTCGATAAGGGCTTTAACCCGCTGACGATGATCTTGTTTTTCGGGATCCTTGCCACCGGTTTGCTGTTCGTGGCCTATAGCATCTATGTGGATGTGGACGCGACCGGCACCAAGGTCACGACTTATCTGCCCTATATGTTGCTGTTCGTGGCGCTTCTGATCGCGCTCGGCTTCGAGTTCGTCAACGGCTTTCACGATACGGCGAACGCCGTGGCCACCGTCATCTATACGCGCTCGCTGCCAGCTGAATTCGCGGTGATCTGGTCCGGTTTCTTCAATTTCCTGGGCGTGTTGCTTTCGAGTGGCGCAGTGGCGTTCGGCATCGTGTCGCTGCTGCCGGTCGAATTGATCCTGCAGGTCGGCTCCAGCGCCGGTTTCGCCATGGTGTTCGCCCTGTTGATCGCGGCCATCATCTGGAATCTTGGCACCTGGTACTTCGGGCTTCCGGCTTCCAGCTCCCACACGATGATCGGTTCGATCATGGGGGTCGGCATCGCCAATGCCCTGCTGCGCGGACGTGACGGTACGACAGGCGTTGACTGGTCGCAGGCCGCCGGCATCGGCAAGGCGCTGCTGCTGTCGCCGCTGTTCGGCTTTGCTCTCGCTGCTGTGCTGCTCTTCGTGCTGAAGACGGCGTTGCTGAAGGCGACCCCGGCTCTGTTCGCGGAACCGAAGGATAATCAGCCGCCTCCGCTCTGGATCCGCGGTATCCTGGTTCTCACCTGTACGCTCGTCAGCTTCTTCCACGGCTCGAACGACGGTCAGAAGGGCATGGGCCTGATCATGCTGATCCTGATCGGCACGGTGCCGACCGCTTATGCGCTGAACCGCGCGTTGCCGGAATCGCAGGTGGCGAAATTTTACCAGACTTCGGAAGCCGCATCGAAGGTGATCGCGGCGAAGGGCGCGGGCCACAGCATCATCGGCGATCCGCGTCCCGCAGTGACCCGCTACGTGGCCGAACATCACATCACCGAAGGCACTTTCCCGTCGCTGGCCGTGCTGGTGAAGGATGTCGGCGAGCAGGTGCAGAAGTACGGTTCGCTGAACAAGGTGCCTGCTGAAGCCGTCGGCAACACCCGCAACGATATGTACCTGACCTCGGAAGCGATCCGCTTCCTGACGAAGGACAAGGAGAGCGATCTGAGCAAGGAAGATATCGCGGCACTGGATGCCTACAAGGCCTCGCTCGACAGCGCGACCAAGTTCATCCCGACCTGGGTGAAGATCGCCGTCGCCATCGCGCTCGGCCTCGGCACCATGATCGGCTGGAAGCGCATCGTCGTGACCGTCGGTGAAAAGATCGGCAAGACTCATCTGACGTACGCACAAGGCGCTGCCGCGGAGATCACCGCCGCGGCAACGATAGCCGCCGCTGATGGTTACGGACTTCCGGTTTCGACCACGCATGTGCTCTCGTCCGGTATCGCCGGCACCATGGCGGCGAACGGGTCGGGGTTGCAGTTGTCGACGATCCGTAACATCGCGCTCGCCTGGGTTTTGACCCTCCCGGCCGCGATGATCCTGTCCGGTGCGCTTTACTACATCTTCTCGCACCTGTTCTGAGGACCGAGAGGCTGCCGCTTACGCGGCAGCCTCTACTTCCGGATTCGATAGTCTGAATAAGAAAACAGCCCGCGCCATCGGCGCGGGCTGTTTTCTGCATTCAAGCTTGGACAATTTCGGCTGTTCCTGACGATCCGGTAAAGGATACCGGATCGTCAGCCGGTTCGGCTGCTGCTTACGCCGTCAGTAATCCTTTTCGCGATGCACGTCGTGAACGAGAATGCCCTGACCAGCCTCGGGCATGGCCAGCCAGTCCCTGCGCTTCAGGGTGCGTCGGGTATCTTCCAGCCCGCTCAGCCAATGCTCGCGCATCGAGGTCGCAGAGAATTCATGATCCTTGGAATCGCCTTCATAGGCCTTCTGCTGATAGATCATCTGCAGGATGGTGATTTCGGGAAGATCGGCGAAGCGGCTGCGCAGCGCGCGCTCATGGTCGGAGAGTTGATCTTCCGGAATTTTCAGCAGTGCCTTGTAAAAATCCGTCTTCAGATTGTTCATACGCTTGTAGACGTCGGTATTGTAGCGCGTGCGCGACGAGTACATGATGTCCTTGTGCCGGGCCATCACCTCCTGAATGTCTCGCGGCAACGGACCGCGCGCATTGAACAGGTCGACCTGGAAGACCAGTGAGTTCATTTTGTCTTCCTGGTCCAACAGGTGCTGCAGGGGCGTATTTGACACGATGCCGCCATCCCAGAAATGATCGGTCCCGATCTTGACCATGGGCAGGGCGGGCGGCAGCGCGCCGCTGGCCATCACATGCTCAGGCTCGATGATTTCCTTCTTGTTGTCGAAGTAGAGAAAGTTTCCGGTCAGGACGTTCACCGCGCCGACGGCGAAATGCATCTTGCGTGAATTGATCAGATCGAAATCCACCAGTTCGAGCAGCGTCTCTTTCAGCGGAGCCGTGTCGTAATAGCTCGTTGCGGTTTTCGCGCCCGCCGGGCTGAACCATGGATTGAGATCGTGCGGCTTGAAGAAACCCGGCTGACCCATGGTGGTGGTCAGGAATGAACTCGTCAGGTTGCGCGCCTTGCGATAGATGTCGCCGTCCGGCGTGTAGTGCCATACCTTTCGGCCGGTGATGCGATCCCAGAAGGTGCGCAGCCGTTCGAGGCGCCGCTCCGGAGGATTTCCCGCGATGATCGCGGAATTGATCGCGCCGATGGACACGCCGCACACCCAGTCCGGCTCCATGCCTTCTTCATGCAGCGCCTGATAGACACCCACCTGGTAAGCGCCAAGCGCGCCACCGCCCTGAAGAACCAGGGCGACGCGGTCGCAGCGGTCGGGCCGCCAGTTGCGTGAAATCGATGTTTCGGAAGCAGGCGTGCGCGCGTCCATTGTCTCACCCATGATCAGCACGGTTTGAATTGGGCGCAGAATTCAGATCAGCGGTGACGCTGGTGTGACATGCGGTACTCGCCGTCGGAAAATGCTTGACGTTCTCTTTCGAGAGACAAAGCGGCCGATGCGTTTGTCACGTACCTGACGGATAGCTCTCACATCCCTGTCAAGGAGGCCCGCTAGCTGTTGCCCGTCGTCATTCCTGCTGCGCCTAAACCGTACTGCCGGTCATGGATGCAGTGTCGATTTCAGCAGCTCAGATCGGTTGTCAGCATGTTGTCCGGAAAGTCCGCCATCGTCACAGGATCCACCAGCGGGATCGGGCTTGGTATCGCGCGCGGGCTTGCCGCCAGCGGTGCGAATATCATGCTCAACGGCTTTGGCGATCCGGCTGAGATCGAAACCATCCGCCGGGACATCGCGGACGAGCACAACGTCAAGGTGCTGTACAACCCGGCCAATATGACGGTCCCGAGCGAGATCGAATCGATGATCGCTCTGGCCGAAGGAGAATTCGGCAGTGTCGACATCATCGTCAACAATGCCGGTATCCAGCATGTCGCGCCGATTGAAGATTTCCCGGTCGAGAAATGGGATGCGATTCTGGCGATCAATCTCTCCAGCGCCTTCCACACCACGCGGCTGGCGGTCCCGGCCATGAAGAAGCGTTCGTGGGGCCGGATCGTCAACATCGCCTCGGCGCATGCGCTGGTGGCGTCGCCGTTCAAATCCGCCTACGTCTCCGCCAAGCACGGTATCGCCGGTCTTACCAAGACGGTCGCGCTCGAAGTCGCCGAGCATGGCATCACCGTCAACGCCGTTTGTCCCGGTTATGTGATGACGCCGCTGGTCGAGAAACAGATTCCGGAGCAGGCCAAGGCGCGCGGCATTACCGAGCAGCAGGTGATCTCTGACGTGCTGCTTGCCGCGCAGCCGACCAAGCGCTTCGTGGGTGTTGAAGAACTTGCAGCGCTGGTCACGTTCCTTTGCACCGACAATGCGAAATCGATCACCGGCACGACGCTTCCCGTCGATGGCGGCTGGACCGCTCACTGAAAGGATACGTCGCGATGCGCAAGGCAGACGTTCTCAGGCTTCCTTCAATGCCCGCGGCCGGTCCGAGCTATCCGGCCGGCCCGTATCGCTTCATCAACCGGGAATTCCTGGTCATTACCTATGAGACCGATCCCGATCTGATCCGTGCCGGATTGCCTGAGCCGCTGGAGCCGATCGCCCAGCCGATCGTTCATTATGAGTGGATCAAGATGCCGGATTCGTCCGGTTTCGGCAGCTACACCGAGTCCGGCCTTGTGATTCCGGCGCGTCTGCATGGCGAGGAGGTCAACTTCGTCTCGCAGATGTATCTCGATGACGATCCGCCGATCGCCGCAGGCCGCGAAATCTGGGGCTTCCCGAAGAAATACGCGCATCCGAAGCTTGAAATCGTCAAGGACACGCTGACCGGTACGCTGGAATATGCGGGCCAGCTCGTTGCCATGGGCACCATGGGTTACAAGCATGAGGCGCAGTCCGGCAACGACGACGCTACGATGGCGACGCTTCAGAAGACGCAGATCAATCTGAAGCTGATCCCGGGCGTGGACGGCCGTGCAGAAGTTGCGCAGCTTGTCGCCATCAACCTGACCGACATTACAGTGAAGGGATCGTGGTTTGGCCCGGGCCGGCTGCACCTTATTCCGCACGTCAACGCGCCGGTGGCGGATTTCCCGGTGCGCCGCGTGATCGGTGCAAAACACTTCGTCGCCGATCTGACGCTGCCCTATGGCCGCGTCGTGCACGATTACAACAAGGACAGCGACGATCTCGCGGAAGCAGCGGAATAGGCGCTGCTGACACAAGTCTGTAGCACGTATGTCATCAAAATGGGTTGGTATCCCGGTGAGCTGAGAAAGCCGACCGGGAACCGTGAGTAGTCTCGGACGGACAGGGGCGTATCGTGCGGGCCGATGTGTTGACGACTGCTGACATGGCGGCTGGACCTCTGCCAGCGATTGAGTCGGTTCCGGGTCTGGTGTGGGTATTCCGCATTCATTCGGACGGAAACGCTGAATCGATCAATATCGAACAGCCGCTCGATCTGCGCGGCGATGGATTGCTGTGGCTGCATTTCAATCTCGCGGACCAGCGTGCGGACAAATGGCTTGCCTCGGCCGATCTCGATATTCCGCAGATGGGCAGGGCGCTGCTGCTGTCGCGGGATAATTTTCAGCAGATTCACGCTGCCGACGATTGTATCTATGGCGTGTTTTCCGATCTCGTCCGCGCCATCGATACGGTGACCGAGGAAACCGGCTATCTCCACTTTGCGATGACGGAGCGTCTGCTCGTCAGCGGGCGGCATCATGCGCTGTGCGGGGTGGATGCCACGCGGCGCGTGCTCGAAAGCGGCCAGCGCATCGCCAGTGCCGCCGACCTGCTCGAGACCATCGTCGAGCATGTGGCGGTGACGATGGAACGCGTGGCCGAGAATGTCGCCGCGAAGCTCGATACGATCGAGGAAAAGGTTCTGTCGGACGACGACAGCGATCTGCGCCGCGACTTGGGGCGACTGCGACGGACCTGCGTTCGGCTGCATCGTCAGCTTTCGGGACTTCTGCTGATCTTCCGCCGCCTTGATCTGCAGGCGCCGGATGCGCTGAAACCCGGGTTGCGGCTGCGTGCGGGAAAGCTCGCACAGCGGCTCGATGCGCTGGATCATGTGGTTGTGGAGATGCGCGAGCGCAGCCGGCTGCTGCAGGAAGAGCTTCACCTCAAGATCGAGGAGCAGACCAACAAGAGCATCCATCTGCTCTCGGTGCTCACAGCGCTGCTGTTGCCGCCGACACTGGTGACCGGCATTTTCGGCATGAACACCAAAGGGCTGCCGCTGACGGAATCGGAGGGCGGATTCCTCACCGCCGCCGTGCTGATCATCGCCTCATCCGCGCTGGCCTATTTCATCATGAAGCGCTTCGGCATTATCAGATAGTCGGAGCGGCCGTGACATCCATTTTGCATGGCTTGGCACGGGCCTTTGCAATTTTTGCGGTTATGTCATTTTCCTTGTCGAGCATCGCGCTGGCCGCGGATGACAAGCAGCAGGCGAGCGGGAGCACAAGCAAGACCCAGCGCGAAATTCTCGCGGACTGGGGGCTCCAGTTCAATGCCACTTACATCGCTGAAGTGTTCGGCAATGTGTCGGGTGGCATGCGGCGCGGGTCGATTTATACAGGCCGCCTCGATCTCGGCGTCGATGCTGATCTCGAAAAGATCGTCGGATGGACCGGCGCGAAGTTCCACGCCAACATGTTTCAGATCCACGGGCAGGGACTGTCGCGCGATTATACCGGCAATCTGATGCCGGTCAGCGGCGTGGAGGCTTTGCCTTCGACACGTCTTTATGAACTATGGATCGAGCAGTCGCTGTTCGACGGCAAGCTCGCCGTCAAGGTCGGACAGCAGCCGTCGGACATTGAGTTCATCGACAGCAAGTACGACGATATCTTCACCAACTCCGCGCTTGGCTGGCCGGGCATCACGGGAATCAATCTTCTCGCCGGAGGTCCGTCGCCGCCGCTGGCGGTGCCGGGCGTGCGCATCAAGGCGCAGGTATCGGACAGCACCACCGCCTATGCGGCGATTTTCGATGGAGACGCAGCACCGCCGGACAGTCTTGTCGATCCGCAGATCGCAAATCCGCACGGCATTCTGTTTCGCGTCAACGATCCGGCCTGGATGATCGGGCAGATCAAATACGGCTTTCAGCTTGGCGAGAATAATCTGCCGGGCACCATCACCGGCGGCGCCTGGAAGCATCTCGGCGAGTTCTACGATCAGCGCTATGCCACGGGCGGACTTGCGCTCGCCGATCCTGCGAGTACGGGCGTGCCGCGTAATCTGCGCGGCAATCAGGGAATCTTCGGCGTCTACGAACAGATTCTGGCGCGTGCCTCGCCGGGCTCGGACAAGGGCGTGGGATTCTTCGTGCGCACCTCGATCAGCCCGTCGGACCGCAACCTGATCAGCTTCTATCTCGATGGCGGCTTCCAGTTCACCGGTTTCAGCGAGGCGAGGCCGAACGACAAGATCGGGGTCGCGATGACTTACGCGCGCATCTCGGATGCCGCGCGGGCCGCCGATCGCGACGTGCAGGCGTTCACCGGCACGCCGTATCCGGTGCGCGATTTTGAAGCGGTCTTCGAGATGACATATCTGGCGGAAGTCCAGCCGAACTGGACGGTTCAGCCGGTCTTTCAATATGTCTTCCATCCGGGTGGCGGCGTGGTCGATCCGAACGATCCGACCCAGACCAGACGCATCAAGGATGCTGCGGTGTTTGGTCTCCGCAGCACCTTTAACTACTGAGGTTAGCGTCCCTTGAAGTTCGCCGGGCGGCGTTCCTCGGTCGATTTCACACCCTCGGCAAAATCCTCCGTCTCGCGCAACCAGGTCTGCTCCGCAAGTTCGTGATCCGTCTGCGCCCTGACGCGATCGGCAAGTCCCGCGCGCAAGGTGGCGCGGGTGGACATCAGGCCCAGCGGTGAATTCTGGGCGATCTCGCTGGCGAGGTTAAACGCCGCCGCGCGCACCTGATCCTGCGGCACGATCACATTGGCCAGTCCCATCCTGAAGGCTTCTTCGCCGGTGACGCGGCGGCTGGTGTAGAACATCAGCGCGGCGTTGTTCTTTCCGATCAATTCCGGCAGCGTGATCGTCAGGCCGAAGCCGGGATGGAAGCCGAGCCGGGTGAAGTTGGCCGCGAAACGGGCCTCGGGGCAGGTGACGCGGAAATCCGCCGACACGGCAAGGCCAAGGCCGCCGCCGATAGCCGCGCCATGAATTGCGGCGACGATCGGCTTCTTGTTGCCGTAAATGCGAACGGCTTCGCGATAGAGGTCGCCGGTTGTGCCGTCGCCGGACGCGGCGTCGCCTGAGAAGCCCTGGGGGCGATTGAAATTCGCGCCGGCGCAAAATGCCTTTCCCGTCGAGGCGAGCACGACCGCGCGTGCGTTCATGTCGTTGTCGATCTCGCCGAGCGCGTCGGCGATCTGCCGGATCAGCGCGAGGTCGAAGAAATTCAGCGGCGGTCGCCGGATTTCGATCAGCGTGACATGCCCGTGTTTTTCGACGCCGATGTCGGTGAAGCCGCTCATGAGTGTTCCTTTTTCATGTTCTGTCGATTAGCGCAGGCCGAGCCCGCGCGCGATGATGCCGCGCAGCACCTCCGTGGTGCCACCCTGGATGGTGAGCTTCGGCGCGGTACGGGTTGCGAAAGTCAGTTGCTCTTCGAGCGTGCTGTGGTTCGCGGCCTCGGTATCGATGAAGGCGGCCAGATCGCGCACGCGATGCGGCAACTGCTGCTCCCAGATGGTGCCGATATCCTTGACGATGGAGGCTTCCACCACCGGCTCCTTGCCGGCCTGCAGCATGCCCGCGACGGAGACCGACATGCGGCGCATGGTGTGAAGCTGCGCCACAAGTCGTCCGACGCCTTCCGCGCTCCGCGTATCCGGGTTCGGTCCCAGCGCGCGGACCAGTTCGGTCAGCACATAATAGGTTTCCAGGAAGCGCTCGGGCCCTGAGCGCTCATAGGCCAGTTCGCTGGTGGCCTGCTTCCATGCGCCGTCGATTTCGCCGAGCGCATGGTCGTCGGGAAGGAAAAGGTCCTTGAAGACGACTTCGTTGAATTCCTTCAACCCGCTGATCTGCTCGATCGGGTTGACCGTGATCCCGGGCGCTTTCATATCGACCAGAAACTGCGTCAGGCCGTGACGGCGGTTCTCCTTGGTCGGCGGCGAGGTGCGGAAGATCGCCAGCATGTAGTCCGCCATGTGCGCGGACGTGGTCCAGATCTTGGTACCGTTGATCAACCACCCGCCGTCGGTCTTGGTGGCCTTGGTCTTGGCCGCGAACAGGTCCGAGCCGGAATTCGGCTCGCTCATGCCGATGGCGAAGCAGACTTCGCCGCGGCAGATGCGCGGCAGGATGTCCATCTTGATGCGCTCGTTGGCGTATTTGAGCAGGACGGGACCGCTCTGTCGGTCGGCGACGAAAAAGCGGCGCGTCGGTGCGTTGGCGACCCGCATTTCCTCGGTGACGACATAGCGTTCGAGGAACGAGCGCTCATGACCGCCATATTGCTTCGGCCAGGTCATGCCGATCCAGCCGCGCTCGCCGACCCGGCGGCTGAATTCGAGATTGTCTGCGTCTTCCAGCAGCGGCTCATGGGGATTGAACGTACCTGCCGCGATTTCCTCAGCGAGGAAAGCGCGCACTTCGCGGCGAAGCTGTTCGCATTCTTCGGGCAAGCGGATCTGATCGAAACGAAGCGCTGCGGTCATCGGATTGTCCTTTCAGCGCGAGGCGACCAGTGGCCACAGGTCATCGGCGCCGCGGATGGCCACCAGTTTGCCAAGCTCGTTGGCCCAGTAGCTCTCGTGGCCGAAGTCGTCCCGCCACGCCAGCGCACGCAGGGTATAGCGATGCAGGATATGCTCCATGGAAAAGCCGATGGCGCCATGGACCTGATGGGCGATGGCGGTGCCTTTCTCGGCGGCTTCCGCGCAGCGGATCTTGGCGGAGGCGGCTTCGAGAAATATGGCGTCATCGAACGATGTCGCGTTGGCAATGGCATCCGCCGCCGACCCGGCCGCGGCGACCGCTGCCGCGACCTCGCCGGCGAGTTTCGCAAGGTTGTGCTGCACCGCCTGGAATTTCGAAATCGGCTTCTCGAACGCCACCCGCTCGTTGGAATAGCGCACCGTCATGTCCAGCATGGTTTCCAGCGCGCCCGCGATCTGCAGACTGCGCAGCGTCGCTCCCATCAGCGTCAAGGTTGCGGGTGTGAGGCTTTCCGGCGCGCGCTTGGCGGAAACGGGTTTGACCTTCTGAAACACGACAATGTTCGACGCATCGTTGCCGAGGTTCGCGCCAGCTTCGATCCGGCAGGCGGACGCTTCGACCAGCGCAATGGTGAAGTTCTGTGCCCCGGATGCGATGACCGCGAGATGATCGGCCTCCGAGGCATACGGCACGCCGCGCACGCGGCCGGTCAGCAGTCCGTCCGCATCGATGGTCACGCGATCCTGTGGACGGGCGGGCGCGACAGTCATTCGACCCGCAGGGGAGGGCAATCCGGCCTGCGACAGCAGCCAGCCCGCGAGCATTGTTTCGACCAGCGGAATAGCGATGGCAAAGCGACCTGCAGAACTGGCGACACTGAAGCCGTCCGCGAGGCTTGCACCCGAGCCGCCGCAATCCTCCGGCACCCACGTCAGCGTCAGGCCGGATTCGGCAAGGGTGTCCCAGAGCGCCGTTTTCCAGCCGCCGTCTTTCGCGCTGTTGATGTTTTGCGCGTCGGCGAGGTCGGCAAAAATGCGCTCGGCGGTTTCCGCAACAATATTGTCAGTCAAGCCAAGCCACCCCTGTCCGATGCGCGCCTTTACGGCCGCTTGTATTTTTGCAGTGCACCAAATTCTCCGCTGGATGCCGAGCGTCAAATTCTCCAGTCGGGAAGTTCAATAAAAGCTGATTGTTGGCGGCTGTCAAAACGGCCATAGGAACGGTTTCGCGCATGCCTCGCATGCAAGCCGCGCCTGTATCCTTGCGTGCGACCACGTTGGCCTTTCGCTCCTGCCGCAACGGCGATACGATCCGCATATATCGGCGAGGGCCGGTCTACCGACTTATCGATCGTATGATCGATCCACCCATCATCGACGCATGATTACGGCAGTTAAGGATACGCCATGACCAATCGTATGCAGTTCTATATCGACGGCGCCTGGGTCGACCCGGCCGTCAAGAAGACCATTCCGGTCGTCAATCCGGCGACGGAAGAAGTGATGTACGAGATCGCGGTTGGATCGAAAGCCGATGTGGACAAGGCCGTCGCCGCGGCCCGCCGTGCGTTTGAAACGTTCTCGGTGACCAGCCGCGAGGAACGCGTGGCGCTCCTCGAAAAGATCATCGCGGCCTAAAAGGCGCGGATGAAGGACATCGGCGCTGCGGTTTCCGACGAGATGGGCGCCCCGCTGCCGATGGCGGAAAAGATGCAGGCCGGTGCGGGCCTCGGCCATCTGATGTCCACCCTCGATGCCCTGAAGAAGTATGAGTTCGAGGAAACGATGGGCTCCGCT
>Ga0153956_1002609_pt1 | contig 12906 bp, 6 predicted proteins | sample TSFL040MetaG_FD_104704 | JGI IMG/M metagenome (GOLD analysis project Ga0153956, IMG submission 104704) | Attine ant fungus gardens microbial communities from Florida, USA - TSFL040 MetaG | ecosystem: Host-associated > Fungi > Mycelium > Unclassified | place: USA: Florida, Wekiwa Springs... | reverse complement strand
CGGGCGCTCGCAACACTGCGGTTGCCGTCGAGACTTTGAATAACCAAAACCGGCTTGATCACGTTCGCCGTCAGCTTTGTCGTCGGCGACGCATAGCCCTCTGCACTTGCGTCGAGCGTTACGCTCGTCGTCGTCTCATCGACGCCCGTTACCGAGAAATTGGCTTGGTACTGCCCGGCTGGAATGGTGACCGTCGTCGGCACCGTGGCCTTGCTCGGATCGCTGCTCGTCAACGTCACGACCAATGGCGTCGGCGGCGCATAGTTCGAAGAACCCGTCTTGCGCCGAATGTAGACATCGCCGTAATAAGTCACGAGGCCCTTTCCAACCGTCATCGGTGTTGTGCGCGAGAACTCCAGTTGCGCGGCTGCGGTGACTTGCACGGCCACGGGCGTTGAGCTGATGCCCGGAGAGGAGGTCGTCAACTGCGTCGCCCCAAGAGCGACGCCAGTGACCGTCACAGGCACGGTTGCGATGGTTTGCCCTTGCGGAACATTCACCACGGGGGGGGAGACCGTGGCCTTGCTGGTATCGTCAATCGCCAGCGCTATTTCAACTCCGCCAGCGGGCGCTGCCTTGGACAAGCGAACGGAGAACGACTGCGACAACCCCGAGGGAATCGAAATATTCCCTGATGGATCGAGTGCAGCGCTGATCGCGTCCACGCTCACTTGAGCGGCACCCTGCTCGTATCCCGGCGCCGTGGCGGCAATCGTCGTTATGCCGACTGCCACACCTGTGACATCGACATTGGCGGCCATCGCTCCTTCCGCAATAGCTGCTTGCGCGGGTACTGTCGCGATTGCTGGATCGGAACTGGCCAACGCGACCGTCAATCCTCCCGCAGGAGCCGGATCGGACAATAGGATCGGCATGCTCCGCGAAGTTCCGGGCGCAAGAAGGAAATGATCGGGGAGATTCAGCGATGCCGGCCGCGCGGTCACATTGGAAGCGGCAGCACCGTATCCCGATGCGGTTGCGGATATGACGACGTTGCCGGCCGAGAGACCTTGGATCTCGAACTGGACTCTGCTCGCTCCCGCCGGCACCGTGACCGAACCTGGCACAGCCATGATCGTCGCAGCGGAACTGGACAGCGATACATTGCGTCCGCCTGCAGGGGCCATGTCCGAAAGCGCGAGGGTCATCGTCAAGGTCTTGCCGACACCGACGACTCCATTCTGCGGAGTGAGACTCAGCGTCGGCGCGGGCACGACCTTGACGCTCGCCTCCGTATTACTGAAACCAGCATGGCTGGCCGTAAGGGTGGTCGTGCCGGGTGCAATCGCCTGGATATCGATGGCTGCGGTGCGCTCGCCTTCCGGTACGACTACGGCTGCAGGCACGCTTGCATAGGTAGCAATGCTGCTGACGAGGTCGACGCTGAGTCCACCCGCGGGGGCAGGCTCGGGAATACTGAGTTCGATGGAGCCGGTGACGCCCGCAGCAAGTTGCAGTCGCGAAGGAGTCAGCCGGAAACCAAGTTGACCTACGTGCAAAGTGCCTTGCGCGACAACGTAAGGAATCCCTTTCAGTGCCCAGACGACATTGCTGGTCACTTCGCCAGCCGGCACCAAGATGCCGTTGAGGTCGTTTCCGGTCGCTGAGAGCCGCTGACCGAACGGAGATGAGTTGAGATCGAGGCTGATCGCAGGCCCTGCGTTGTCATCGATGCTGAGATCGCTGAAGGTCGGCGATGCCGATTCGAGGACGATGCCGTGACCGTACCTAACCTGCACCCGCGACAGCACACTGCTTGCGTCGAGCGTCCCGTCCTTGAATGTCAGCGCCTGCCAGTCTCCTGGAGCAGGAGTTGCAGAGCCGGATGTGAAAACAATCGGAGCGTCCGACGTGCCTTGTGCAGACAGCGCCCCACTGACGACCGTCAAGCCAGCCGCCGGATTCATCTGGACAACGACGCCGGGCTGAATGGTCAGATACGCCCCACTAGTGATCTGCACGTCTCCGCTCAGCACGTAGGGCGACTCCGCGGCCTTCCATGTCGTGCTGGTGGCGATTGGCCCGGATACGGCCGTGGGCCCTGCAGCCTGCGCGATGCACGACGCGCCTGCCAGCGCCACTGCCAGCAGCGCTCTCCCCATGCCAAGCAAGCCGCGCGCGCGCTGCGCCATGTTCGTCGTCCGAACGTCTTCCATCCGTGATTGCATGTGCAGCCCCTTTCCCCATACCTGCAGCATCCGTTGTCTCCTTGGCACTCGCCGAATCGTCGCTAACCTCGTTCGCAGGCGCTGATGGGCGCCTGATTGGCATGCGCGGCGATACTGGCCTGCTCGCGCAGATAGGCGTCGTAGCGGGACGCCTCACCGATGAAAAAGAAAGGTTCCGCCAACGCCAATGAACGCGCCGCGTGCCGCCACGACTCGGCGTTCCGGCCGGTCGGAAGAACGATGACGAGGGCACTGGTCTTCGCCGCTCTCGCCCGCTTGAGCGCCTGGAGGGGTGATGCGGTTTGTGGCACGCGAACGAGATGTGCGGCGGGTATCTGCCATGCAGGCGTGGAGCGGACGCCAACGAACATCAACGTCGCTGGCCCCTGCTGTATCACTTGATTGATCTCGCGCGCGTCCATGACGAGCGCTTGGTCGAGAAGGGCCGCGGAACCTGCGACGGCGCCGCCGGCGCGGTACCACGCCGGCAAGCCCCCATCGAGCACACGAATCTGCGACAGGCCGCGCTGCTGCCACTGCTCACACTGTCGCAGCAATGCCGCGGTGTCTTTTCCATCGCCGACCAGGACTGCCATGCTGGCGTTCTTGATCAACGCATTGGCAGGAATTTCCCCAAGCGACAACCGAGCAGCCCCGGAGGCCCAGACATCCACCGTGGAAGATGGGCGCACATCCACCAACACGACATGCGGCGCGGTCACTACGATGGATGCATCGATGGAACACGATCGCTTCTTGTCGGGAGCACCATCAACGCCCACCTTCTTCTGCGCTGGCCATGCAACAGGCTGTTCCGTAGCCAGCGAATCGATGGCTGCTCGTGGCATCTCGATCGGACAGGCTCGATCTTCTTGCGACCGAGCCCCCGATGCCATGCACACAACCGCAAACCCAAATGCGGCGATTCCCCTGAAGCGACGAGCGCGGCGCATTCTTCAGCGCCCCGACATTCTGCAGCTCACACCGCCTGCATGGACCTCGAAGTAGCTATAACCGCTTCTAGCCGCCCTATCCAGTTGGATAGTGCCGGAGAGCACGAAGCCGTCGGCCATACCCTCGCCATAGTAGAAAAGCTCGGTACCGGCCACTCCGTCCGTGGCAATCGAATCTGACAACGCCACGCCATTGAGTTCGCTCGCGCTCACGCTGATGAGCGGTGGCGGTGGTGGAGGAATATAGGGCGAGACAATTCCCGCTCCCACGCTCAACCGGATGGCATTCCCCGTCTCGAGCGGTCGACTGCCCCCGATAACCGAGTTCAAGCCCCAGTAGGTGATCTCGCCAACAATCGATGTTCCGTCGTACACGCTGAGCGAAGCATTGCCACTGCCGTCATAAGACAAACTCCACCGATACGCGCCTGCGCTGCTGTCATCGAGATGCACGGACTCGCGTCCTCGCGTATCCCAACCCAATTCCCACCCTTGAGAACCATTGCCTTGGTGCTCGTACAGACCTCGGTTCTCACCGTAAGGCACGAAAGACAAACCGCTGTCCCGAACGACGGACACACCCGAAGCATCGCAGGTTGACAGCGCCACGAACCATTCGCGTTCGAGCGCTTGCAGCAACCAAGCAAGGGTTGCCCGGCTGTCATTCACATACGTCGACGCGATGCTTGCCAAAGCGGCATCCGCAACCAACAGTTGCGCAATGGCGTCGTTCAAATTCCCGTCGGAACGCGAGGCGAGCGCACCCTGCACCGCGGTAATCGCCGTGGCGCGGGCATCCGCATCCGGTCCCGCCGGGATCACCATTCCATTGATATCGCTCTCGACGATCGCACCCAACTCGCTAGTTCCGTACACGATCAGAGGGAGACTCTGCTCGGCCAAAAGCTCCGCGGCTCCTCCCGACTCGGTAACGCGAGCCGCCAGCGCATGCGTTCCGTTCGCCGACGGCACGCGAAGACCTATCGCCGATTTGAAAACATCGCTCCCCGCGAGATTGGTCGACCAACCAACCTGATTTTCGCTGGAGTTCGATGGCGCAGGATCCGCCTTGATCCATCGAGAACCGGGCGGCACGTCGACAGCCTCGTCAATCGCCACGGCGGGGCCAGTATTCTCGGCGCGGAACGTCGCCGAGACATACGCGTCTGCCGTGAAGAAATCCGGCAATTGCGGACGCAGCATGCTGACGATTTGCGCAAACAGGGGATCGAGGCTGGCATCGGAGTCGAGCTTGTTGACCAGATCAAAAGCGAACAGCAACACACGGCCATTACCGTGATTGCTCAGGACGACAGCAGGTTCGGTTCCTGGATACGTCGCGAGTTTCCGGTAGTTCGGCGTCTTGTAACGAGGTTTTTCGCCGGCAACGGTCAATCCTTCAAAAGCGAGGTATGGATTCGACTGGAATGTCACGGCTTCAGCGGATGTGGACCGCTGGCTGTCGTAGATAACGTCTGCCCACTCGCTAAACACCTGCGGCAGCCAATTCCCCGTTGCGTCAAGCAACAGGGAGTCACCGCGGAATATCGCCATCCCCAATTCAGCCAGCACATCTTCACTCAACCCGCCTGGACCATTCGGCGGGCCACCGTTCGCCGGTTCGCTCCACGAATCGAGCGCGCCAACACCGTCGTCGACCCAGTACGCATTCCAACGTCCGCTGCGCAACTCGATCGTGAATTCCGCCGGATCCGTCGTGACAATGTGCTCGACGCCCATCCGCGTGAGATACGCATCGAGCGACGTCGAGCGATCGACAAAACAAGGATTGGTCGACCGCTGCATGCATCCGACGAACACCAGCATGCGCGTTTCGCGGCTGAGTTCCGCATCCAGATGAACCGCCGTTGCGGGCTGCACCTGTACCGTCAGCAGTCCCGTGTTGTTGCTCGGATCCGGATCGACGACGGCCAAATCGGCTGCTCCTACCGATGCCGAGAGCACGGTGTCGCCTTCCGTGCTCGCCCGCACCTGAAGTGTCAGCGTGGCGCTACCGGTCGCTGCCAGATCGCCTACCAACCATTGTCCTGTTGCCGCATTGAACGTGCCGGAGGATGGATTGGCCGAGAGCACCGACAAAGCGGAAGGTATGGAAATACCCGCATCCACCAGTGCGCTGTCCGGGCCCTTGTTCGCGACCTGCAACGTCACCGTAAACGTCTCATCCACCTTCGGCATGAGGGTGCTGGCCGTGAATGCGCTGATCGACAGGTCGGCCCTGGCCTGACCTGACTGCGGCACCTTCGCGAACAGGTAGCCACTTGCATGGGTGTCGGCTTCAAGCACGATGCCGCTGATACCCGATGCGCCGACGATACCTCCCGCCGTTCCAGCCCCGTGCGATCCATCGGAATGACCGTCTGCGGGTCCGACTGTCAACGCATACGTACCCGGGGGCAGCGCCGAGAACTGGAACGCGCCATTCGCGGCGGTCGCGACATTCTGGGGCGCACCTCCGTTGCTCAACGTCACACTGACGCCAACCAGCCCCTGTTCACCTGGATCCTGAATCCCATTGGCATTGACGTCTTCATAGACCACGCCGGCGATGGAGGCGTTGGACGGCGCACCGTCGTAGGTCAGGGCGTAACTGCAGGAGCCGGCAGGGCACGAAGCGGGATTCGCCTCGAACAGATTCAAAAAGTACTGCCAGCCATTGCCGCCGGGAGTCCGACGCTTCGAGAACCAGACATTCGCAGGGTTAACAGGCCGGCCATCCGACCGCAGCGCGCTGACGGTGCGGCTCTGTCCGTCAAAGCCGATCGAGGCGCGCGCATAAACAAGCAGGCCCTGCGCAACTGCCGGAAAGGAGAGCGTCGAACCGCTGAATGTCGGATTGAACTGCTGGACTACGTCCGATACCGGCCCATCGGACTCATATACCCCGTAGGGATCGGCGTCCTGAGCATTCACCGCCTGGGCAAGAAAATCGCGGATGCCGTCGTGCCCCTCCACGTCAACAAGCACATCGTGCGTCAGCAAATACGTTCTGGGAGGATTGAGCAACGATGTCAGCGCGCCGCCCAAGTCGTCCGCGTGCGTATATTCCGCCGAGAAGTCATAGAACTGCCCGGACAATGTCGTTGTCATGCTCCAGCGCCCCATGCGCGATGCGCCGGGAGCGATGGTGCCGAAATCGATGAGCAACGACGGCTGTGAGGGCTGATCGTCGACGTAACTGCTCTCGATCTGGAAGCCGATCAACAAACCTTGTTCGTTCTCGACAATCCTGGGTTGTGCCGACTCGATCCGCGTATGGACAGCGGCCCCGGCGCCGCTATTGGTAATGCGCACCCCCAACGTGAACGGCACCACCGGTTCGATCTCGGGTGTCAGAGGATCATCCGCATAGACGTATCCTGGCAGGAAATAGTCCAGATCGAGCAGCGGCTGAGGGCGAACCGTGATCGTTTCGGGCACGACTTCAACGGTGCGATCGACCGTTTCCCCCGTCATTCGATACGTGATCGTGGCGCCAACTTGATAGTTCGTTCCACTAGGCGACGTCCCTCCAGCCCCTTGCGAAGGAATGATCAGCCAATGCGCTTCCCCCGTCGTCGCTGCGGCAACGACACCGGACCCGTCCAGGATCGACCCGCTGATTCCCGTGACTGTGTCGAGTCGATTGAAAAACAGCGCGTGGGCGTCTATGCCAGCTTGCGTCTTGAACACGACATTGACGTTCAGTCGCTCGACCTGAACACCTTCAAGTCCATTGCGGATTTTGAGGACTGCGTCAAATGCCTGTCGCTCCAGACTGACCTTCTGGTCGATCTGAATCTTGACCTCGGCGCAGATCGATGACTGCGCTCGGGAAGAAACTGGAAAAACAAGAAAAAGGCACGCGAGGCATGCCATTCCAACTACTGCATCTCGAACGACATTCCATGCGCGCGACAGCGCGCTGGGCGCATCAGCACCCGACCGTCGTAGTTCCATGAGTTCCCCCTAAAATTCCGCCGCGCTGCGCAGCCCCCTGCGCACGTCGCCGCTCCGCGAAGCTATCACACCCGCACGCAATAAAATGTGCACGCGTCTCACTTCGAGAGAACAATAGTGTCGTGCAGCCGCATGACACAACCGCCGCGAATCCTCAAAAGACTTTAGTGGCGTCTGCAATTTGAACTGTGCAGCTGCCCCTTGGTGCACCATGGTGGCATGAGCGACTCACATCACAAATGCTCCGGCTTTGCCGGGGGATGGTTACCGGGCACCCGGACGGAAGTCGTCATCGAACGATTCGGTGTGAGCGCTCCGGAACACCACGGACACGTCAGGCTCAGCTTCGACCGCTGACAAATTGGAGCACATCATGCGCTTGGCGAAAGATCATCGGGCTATGGGCCGAATCGACTGAGTGCCGCACCGATGATGGACTGCCGTGACTCAGATTTTTTCCTCGCTGGATCGCAGAGATAGCGCACGTCGCTGCGCGGCGATCCAATTTCGGACCACCGCGAAGAGCGCAAACAGCCGGCGCCGGCGCTGGCCGCAGGAAAAGAGAGTGGCGCAATCGACGAAGGAGTTGCGCACGGAGTGCACGGCGCTACAGGCCGTGGCGGCGTTCCGCGAGAGTCCCTCAACTGCGAGCAAGAGGTGACGCGCGTTCACTTCGACTGCATCAAAAGGCAGATGCCTGATGCAGGTGCCGCGTAGCACGCCTTCCCCAAATCCCCATCGGCTTCTATAACCGATCGTGCGCGCATCCTAGCGCTCTCAGTCTCGTCGAATGCAATCACTCGTTCGTTCAACTGAGGAGAAAAGCTATGGAGACCTGGCTCGTCGAAACGGCACCACGGTTCGCAGTCGTGATGCTCGCTACAGCTATCCTGTTTGCTTGGCTTGGCGGCAACGCCGGTCATTGGTGCAGAAATACTCGTTCTGCTGCCTCCTTGCAGCATCGCAGTGGCTGCGTATCTCATCAGACCTCTGCAAGACATCCGCAAGGATGCCTCATGTCCGGCGCCGTCACGCGACGCCCGCGCTACTCCGCCGACAACCCCATCTCGCGCAGCAGCTGCGGCGCCGGATAGACCTTGGCCATCAGCCAGCGCAGGTAGCGCATGTCGACGTGGATCGCGCGCTTGTAGCGCGGATCGAACATCCAGCTCGCGCTGACCGCTTCCCAGTTGCTGTCGAAATTTAGGCCGATCAGGCGCCCGCGTGCGTCGAGCACGGGCGAGCCGGAGTTGCCTCCCGTGGTGTCGAGATTGGTCATGAAATCGACCGTCTGCGCGTGCAACGAAGGATCGGCGGTGTCGCCGAAATCGCCCTTGGCGATCGCTTCGAGCAAGGGCGCGGGCGCGTCGAACGGCGCCTTGCCGGTATGCTTTTCGACGATGCCGGCCACCGTGCTCAACGGCGCGTAGTGCACCGCGTCGCGGGGATCGAGCGCGGAAACCTTGCCGTAGCTGACGCGCAGGGTCGAGTTCGCGTCCGGATAGACGACGCGCCCCTGCGAGGCACGATAGGCGATCAGCGCGCGCATGTAGCCCGGCCGCAGGCGCAGCAGCTCGCCGTCGTGCTCCTTGCCTTCGTTCTCGACCCGCAGCAGCGCCGGCGCGAGGCGCGCCGCGGCAGCGATCAGCGCGTCGCCGGAGGCGGCCAGGGTGGCGGGACCGGCCTCCAGCAGGCGCAGGCGTTCGGCTTCGTCGCCGAGGCGTGTGCCGGCGTAGAGCGCGTCGAGGCGCAACGCGAGTTCGGCCGGCGTGGTACCGAACACCGCGTCGATCTCGGCCAGATGCTGTGCGGCAGGCAGCGCCTGGTACCGGCGCATGAGGTCGGCGACCAATGCCTTCTCGACCGCGATCGCATGGCGACGCTGCACCTGCTTGAGCTGGCCGGCGATCAGCGCTTCGTCGCGCTGCTGGTAGCCGCTTTCGCGCGCGGCGTCGGGCTTCGCGCCCTCGACGGCGAGGCGTTGCAGGGTCAGCGCGGACCGCAGCAATTGCGTCTGCGTGCGCAGCGCGCCGATCAACTGGTCGCGCTCGCGCGTCGCGGCAACCGCGTCGAGCACGCGCTGCGCGGCGTCGATGTCGGCGCGTGTCGCCTTCGCTTTCGGTTGCCGGTCCAGCCACGCGAACATCGCCCGCTCGTCCTTCGCGCGCACGTTCACGGCATCGCTGCGGCGCAGGCCGTCGAGTTCGCCCTGCGCGCGCTTGAGGTTGTTCTTCAGGCTCGCCAGTTGCGAGGCGTATCGCACGCGTGCATCGGCATCGCCCGCACCCGCGTTCTCGATGATGCGGATCAAGCCGCCGAACAGCGCGATGCGCGACGGTAGCTGCCATTCCACCTGCTGCGCGAACTCGCTCGCCATGCGGTTGCGAAACGTGATGCCGGGGTAGCCGGCGAGCATCGCGTAGTCGCCTTCGCGCACGGGGTCGGTCGCGATCTGCAGGTGCGCAGGCGGCGCGTACGGCACGTTGTCGGGCGCGTAGTCGGCCGGCTTCCCGTCCTTGCCGACATAGGCGCGCAACAAGGTGAAGTCGCCGCTGTGGCGCGGCCAGACGAAGTTGTCGATCTCGCCGCCATAGGCGCCGATCGCCTCGGGCGGCGCATAGACGAGACGGAGGTCGCGCAGTTCGAGCTGGCGGATGCGGTATAAATCGGTGCCGTAGTGCATGTTGGCGACGCTGCAGCGGTAGCCCGGTTCGCGCTCGCACTCGGCCACGACCGCCTTGCTCGCCGCCTCGACCGCGTCATGGTAGGCGCGTCCTTTCTTTCCGCGTGCCGGAGCGAGGATGCGGTCGGTGACGCGATCGAATCCGGTGGTGACCAGCACGCGATAGTCCGGATTGGCCGGCAATTCGGCGCTGCGATCGGCGGCGACGTAACCGAGCTTGATCAGGTCGCGCTCGGGTTTGCTGTTGTACTGGATCACGCCGTAGGCGACGTGGTGGTTGGTCAGCACCAGTCCGTCCTTCGACACGAACGCGCCGCTCGCCCCGCCGACCTTGACCACCGCGTTCATCGGCGCGCGCGTGAGGTCGGCCAGCGTGCCCGGCTCGCCTTCGAAACCCGCGGCCTTCAGCGAAGCGGCGATATCGGGCAACTGCGCCGGCAGCCACATGCCTTCGTTGGCGTGGACGGAGCCGGCGCAGATCGCGGACAGGGCAAGCAGGCATTGGCGTTTCATGTTCGGATCCCGGCGAGCGCGCGATGGCGGAGCCGCGCAGCGTAGCATCGCCTGCGTGCCGCACGAGGCAGGCCGTGCGGAGAGCGGCGGCCTGCCGACGCTCTTCGGTACATTCCCCGCGCAGCGCGCACGATCACCGCATTCGCATGCGCGGGCCGGCGATCTATCATCGCGGTTCCAGCAGCTATGGAGCGACGAATGAACCTCGAAGGCAAACGTGTGGCGGTGACCGGCGGATTCGGCGCGCTCGGCGCCGCCGTCGTGCGCGCGGTGCAGGCAGCCGGCGCGCACGCGGCGGCGATCGATCGCGCTGCGGCGCCCGCCGCGGGCACCGACCTGGGCAAGGCCCATGTGCTCGGCGGCACAGACCTTGCCGACGCGGAGGCGGCGAAGCGTGCAGTCGACGGCGCCGCGCAAGCGCTCGGCGGACTCGACGCACTGGTCAACATCGCCGGCGCGTTCCGCTGGGAGACGCTCGACGGCGGCGACCTCGATACCTGGGACCTGCTCTACCGCGTCAACTTGCGCACTGCGGCGGCGGCGAGCAAGGCCGCGCTGCCGCACCTCGTGCAACGTGGCGGTGGACGCATCGTCAACATCGGCGCCAACGGGGCGGTGAAGGCAGGCGCGGGCATGGGTGCCTACGCGGCATCGAAAGCCGGCGTCGCGCGATTGACCGAAGCGCTGGCCGAGGAACTCAAGGACCGGCACATCACGGTCAACGCGCTGCTGCCGAGCATCATCGACACGCCACCGAACCGTGCCGACATGCCGTCGGCGGACTTCGAGCGCTGGGTCAAGCCGTCGCAGCTCGCGGACGTGGTCGTGTTCCTTCTCTCGGATTCAGCCGCCGCGATCACCGGCGCGCTGCTCCCGGTCGTCGGCCGCGTGTGACGACGCACATGCTCCAGCAACGCGTCGCCCTCACCTGCTGTTCGTGAAACGTGCGGCCACGGATGGTCGCTGGCGGACTCGCTGCAGGCTCGATCTCCATTGCGCGCCGGGCCATGAAGATCGCTGCGATCCCGGATGGACCGCGCAAGCCGGAACCCTCATCGCAAAAAACCCGGTGCGGCGCGTCGACTCCGCGACGCACGGCACCGGGCTTCTCTGGGAAGACTTCTCAGCGGATGCCGCTGAGGAAGTTGCCGTCGATGCCGATCAGTTCGCCGCTGCCGGCCAGATGCAGCCAGCCGGCGCCTTCCGGGTTCTCGTAGATCTCGGTGCCGTCCGCCACGAGGCCTTCGATCAGCTGGCCGCCGATCGGCGCCTGGCGGATCTGCAGGTCGCCGAGCGTGTTCTGGTCGAGCCCGGAGACCACCATCGCACGATCGCCCTGCGTGATCGTCAAGCGGTTCGACAGCGTCATGCCGTTGCCGGCGTTGAACGGCGTCGTGTTGATCGTGATCTTGGTGCCGTCGTCGAGGTTCAGCGTCATCGTGCCGTAGAAGTCGCCGACGTGCTTGCCGTCGACCTCGACGTGCGGGTCGCCCCAGATGCGCGTCTTCTCGCCGGTCTGCTTGTTGGTCAGCGTGAACTCGGAATTGCCCTCGTTGAGGTCGAGCGTGTAGTTGCCGAGGTCGATGTGCGCCTTGCCACCGTCCTGCTGCACGGACCATTCCGGCTTCGCCTGCGGGCGGATGCCCTGCGCGCGATTGAGGTAGTCGACGATCGCGTTCGACTCGAACTTGCTGATGTGGCCGTCGATCGACGCGAAGCCGATCATCTGCAGCACCGTCGATCGTTCGCGCGGGCTGAGCTTGGACAGGTCGGCGTTGTTCAGCGCGTTGCTGACGTCCTTCTGGTTCTGGCAGCCGTCGCAGGTGCCGAGCATGCCCTGGCCGGCGCCGACGAACAGGGCGTCCTTGAAGCCCTGCACGACCTTGTCGACGAGGAAGCCGAGGATGCCGCCGAACAGCGGATGGGTCGGGCTCTGCTGCGCCAGCTGCGCCGACGGAGACGGCATGTAGCCGCCCTGCTGCTGCCCCGGCGTCTGCAGGTGACCGAGGTTGCCGCCGGTCAGCGTGTCGAACAGGCGCCCGGTGGACTCGAACGTATGCACCATGCCGGTGATGACGTCGGCATCCGCATTGCTGATGTAGCCGTCCGCGGACAGCGTTTGCGTGACCGACATCAGGACGTTCTTTTCCTGCGTCGACAGGTTGCCCAGATTGGCCGCGTCGAGCGTCGCACGCACGCGCGTCGCGCCGATGCTCGGATCGACGTTCGACAGCGAGTTGTTGATCGCGCCGCGGAACTGGACGTTTTCGGCGAAGTTTCCAAGAATCGACATGTGCATCTCCCCTTCGGATCGACTGGACCGGTTGTATTCGCGGAGGATTCTGCTGAAGCCGACGCGAGCGCGACAGCCGGGAATATCCCTAGCTAGGGAATACCCTTGCGGAGGAACTTCGGGATCGTCGGCAAGCAGCATCGGCACGCATTGCGCGCGCCGATGCCGGCGCGGGCGGCTCAGCCGTTGCGCGTGATCGAGGCGTGCGAGCGCATCGCGGCGTGGTCGGAAGCGCCGTCGTGGAAGATCGGCTCGATCGAGAGTTCGCCGAGATGGCTGTCGGCGAAGCGCTGCACCAGTTCGTCCTGGTGCTCGAGCAGCAGGTCGTAGGCGTCG
>Ga0153956_1002608_pt1 | contig 12906 bp, 9 predicted proteins | sample TSFL040MetaG_FD_104704 | JGI IMG/M metagenome (GOLD analysis project Ga0153956, IMG submission 104704) | Attine ant fungus gardens microbial communities from Florida, USA - TSFL040 MetaG | ecosystem: Host-associated > Fungi > Mycelium > Unclassified | place: USA: Florida, Wekiwa Springs... | reverse complement strand
GGTGATCCAGCAGCGCGACGTGGGCCTCGACGTGCGCTTGCCGGTCATGAACGCGTGCTTCGACCGGGCCAGGGATCCGTCCAAGGACTACAAGCCCGTGGAGTCCTTCGACAAGGTCTGCAATCAGACGAAGGTCTTCCCCACGGGGAACCTCGGCTACGCCATGTCGTTCGACAACGGCATCGGCTTCGGCGTCGGGCTCTTCACGCCGGCCGGCGTGAGCAAGCTCAAGTTCGGCGATGACACCATCGTCACGCAGAATCCGCGCCCCAACGAGCGCTATCCCATCACCGAGAGCGGCACCGAGTCGGCCAACCGCGCGCTCCTGCTCGACCGCAACGTACTGGCGGCGTTCTTGATGGCGGGCATCGGCTATCAGATCATGCCCGAGCTGCGCGTCGGCGTGAGCTTCGGCGCGGGGTTCGCGGACGTCAACTTCAAGAACGTCTCTTCGGTGCAAGGCAGCACGTTTTTGGATCCGGAGGTGCTCGCGAACGTGCACGTGAAGGATTGGTTCGTGCCCCGAGCCACCTTCAGCATCGTGGGCTCGCCCATCCAGTCGCTCGATCTGATGGCGCAGGTCACGGTGAACGGCGACATCGACGCGAAGGGTCACCTGGACGCCAACGCGAACGGCATCACGGGGGCGCCGCGCGGCAACTGCAAGAGCGATAGCCCCGGGCCGAACTGCCGGGTCAACGACATCTCGCTCAAGGTCCCCTATCAACGCGTGGAGGTCTACCTCGGCGGTCGCTACGGCTTCACCCGCAAGGGCCACACGCACGGCACCAAGTTCGACCCCATGAAGGACGAGGTCGGCGACGTCGAGCTCGACGCGTACTTCGTCAACACGGCCAACGTGGATGCCTACAGGCTGTCGATCTACAACGCGGGCAACCCCAACGATCTCGCCCGCATCAACTTCTCATCCGATCCCACGGGCGCGGCCGTGGCCTTGCCCGCCAGCGCCACGATCCCGCACAACTGGCGCAACACCTACGGTCTGCGCGTGGGCGGCGACTACAACGTGATCCCGGCGCTGCTCTCGGTGCGCGCTGGTGTGTCGTACGAGTCGAGCGCGATCCGCACCCCGTACATGAACCTCGACTACTTCGCGCAGCAGAAGGTGGGGTTGCACCTGGGCGCCTCGGTGATGATCGGGCGCATGTTCAAGCTCTCCGTGGCCTACGCGCACCTGTTCTACGGCAACGTCAACACGGGCGTCGGGCAGGGCAAGGTGCCGGAGATCGTCGCCATCCCCGCAACGCCGCCCAACACGGTGCCGGCGCAACCGGTGAACGAAGGCAGCTACCGCGCGCGTCAGGACATCGTGTCGTTGCAGGGCAACGTCAAGTTCTGACAGAGGAGAGACGCACCGTGAGCTCCGCGCGAGAACGCCGCAGGCCCCGAGAGGAGCGCTGCGGCGTCTTCGCGTCAGCGCCCTGGAGCGCGCGCCGTCACTGCGGATCGGGCAAGCCGCCGCAGGTGTAGTAGTCGGGCGTGCAGCCCTGGTTCTGACGGCAAGTGTCGCAGTCGGTGCTGTCGCCGGACAGGCACTCTGTGAGGCACTTGTCGCGCGCGCACAGGGAAGACGCGATGTAGCAATCGAGGCAGGCGTCGCTCACCACGTCCAGCTTGGTGTTGCGGCGCGCGCAGGCCTTGGTGGACGTGTTGAAGTCGGGCATCGTCGCGTTCTCTCGCGCGCAGGTGGCCACCGTGCGAGTCGCCTCACCGTCACATGCGATCCAGACCTCCGGGTCGCTGCCGCACACCGCGTTGGCCGTGAGTCCGGCCTTGATGGAGTTACTGTTGGTGCCGCAATAGAAGCCGTAACACATGCCTTTCGGGCGGTTGTCCACGCCCTCGTGGCATGAGCTGGCCTCCGCCGTGCCAGGCACGGGCGCCACGTCACCGGTCAGCTCGTAGCCTGGCGGCACGGCCCCGTCGCCTCCGCCGCCGGCATCCCCGTCGCCTCCGCCGCCGCCGTCTCCCGGGTTGACGGAGTGGTTGTTGTCGTTGTTGTCGCTGCCGCAACCTACGGCCACGCCGCCGGCGGTGACCAGAAGAGCGAAGATATAGCTTGAGCCCCTCAGCGCATTCATTGGTGGACCTCCTGCGAGGCTCGCCGCGATCGCGGCGCCTCCAGACGTCAGGGTGAGCCGGTTTTTGCGGCGCGTCGCGGGGGTTTCCGTCAGCACGGGCGCGCACGTCACCAGGGAGGAGAAGCGAGAGATTCAGCGCCGCGTGAGGGGTCTGGTGGTGCCGAGCCAACCCTTGTGGCGGAAGAAGAACACCAGGACCACGGCGGTTATCACCATCAGGCCGAGCGCGAAGGGGTACCCGTAGTACCAGCGCAGCTCCGGCATGTTGAGCGGAGACGTGCTCGGATCAAAGTTCATCCCGTAGATGCCCGCGACGAAAGTGAGCGGGATGAAGATGGTGGACATGATGGTGAGCACGCGCATCACCTCGTTCGTGCGCAGGGCGACGCTCGAGATATATGCGTCCATCAGCGCCGTCGACAGCTCGCGGCAGCTCTCGAGCACGTCCGTCAGCTGCGCCGCGTGATCCTGGCAGTCTCGCAAGTAAGGCCTGATCTTCTCGGAGACCAGGTCTTCGCACTCGTCGCGCGCGAGCGTGCCGATCATCTCGCGCAGGGGCCAGACGGCGCGCCGCAGGAGCAAGAGCTCGCGGCGGATGTCCTGCAGCGTGGCGAGCACGTCGGGGTTGCTCGAATTCATGACGTCGTCTTCGAGCTCGTCGATGCGGTCGGCGAACGACTCGAGCACCGGGAAGTAGTGGTCCACGATGGCGTCGATGATGGCGTAGGCCAGGTAGTCGGCGCCGAAGCCGCGGATCCTGCCGCGATTGTGGCGCAAGCGCTCTCGTACGGGATCGAGCGGATCGCCCGGGTCCTCCTGGAAGGTGACGACGAAGTCCTTGCCGAAGAACACGCTCATCTGCTCGAGCCGCAGGGGCACGCCGAAGTCGGGCATGCGCAGGACACAGTAGATGTAGCTGTCGAAGGCCTCGACCTTCGGGCGTTGATGCAAGTTCAGCACGTCTTCGAGCGACAGCAGATGGAAGCCGAACAGCTCTCCAAGCTGCTTGACCAGGTCGGCGTCGCCGACGCCTTGGACGTCGACCCACAAGCCGCGGCCCATTTTTCGCAGCTCCACCAGCTGCTGAACGCTCGCGATTTCACGTTCGTCGCAGTCGTCGCCGTCGTACGAGAGCACGCGGATGATGGGCGCGGGGGCCCCTGGTGGGGCCACGAGCGTGCCCGGCGCGGTGCCCGGACTGTGCCGATATTTTTCCGAGATTTGGGAGCGCTTGCTCCGAAGACGACGCGCCAAGTTTGCCTCGCTTTTCCTCGTATAACGCCGTCACGCACGCTAGGAAAGGGGCATGAAGGCACTCGAAGGTGTGCGCGTGCTCGAGCTCGGCCAGCTGATCGCCGGGCCATTCGCGGGCTCCATGCTGGCGAGCTTCGGCGCCGAGGTGATCAAGGTCGAGCCACCGGGGACCGGCGATCCCATGCGGAGCTGGCGCATGCTCCACGAGGGCACCTCGCTGTGGTGGTACGGCATCGCCCGCAACAAGAAGTCGGTCACGCTCGACCTGCGCAAGACGGAGGCCACCGCGCTCCTGCGCGCGCTCATCGCCCAGTGCGACATCGTGATCGAGAACTTCCGGCCGGGCCGCATGGAGGAGTGGGGGCTGGGCTACGACGAGCTCGAGAAGCTCAAGCCTGGGCTCATCATGGTGCGGGTTTCTGGCTTCGGGCAGAGCGGTCCCTACGCAGAGCGTCCCGGTTTCGCGAGCGTGGCGGAGGGCATCGGCGGCCTGCGCTATCTCGTGGGCGAACCAGATCGCCCGCCGGTGCGCACGGGGGTCAGCATCGGGGACTCGATCGCGGCGCTGCACGCGGTGATCGGCGCGCTCACGGCGCTGCACCATCGCGAGCGCACGGGCCGCGGACAGGTGGTCGACACGGCCATCTACGAGAGCGTCTTCAACATGCTGGAGAGCTTGCTCCCCGAATACGACTTCTTCGGCAAGGTCCGCGAGCGCTCGGGGGCCAAGCTCGCGGGCATCGTGCCGAGCAGCACCTATCGGTGCAAGGACGGCAAGTACGTGATCGTCGGCGGCAACGGGGACAGCATCTTTCAGCGTCTCATGCGCGCCATCGGTCGCGACGACTTGGCGAGTGATCCGCGCCTCGCGCACAACCCGGGGCGCGTGACGCACGAGGCCGAGATCGACGCGGCGATCGAGGCCTTCACGAGTCGGCACGAGTACGCCCACGTCTTCTCCGTGCTCGAAGCCGCCGAGGTCCCGGCAGGCCCTATCCTCAGCATCGCCGACATCGCGCAGGACCCGCAGTATTTGGCGCGCGACATGTTCGAGCAGGTGCAGCTGCCCGATGGACGTCCGCTCAAGATCCCCGCGGTGGTGCCCAAGCTGAGCGCGACCCCGGCCAGTACCGAATGGATCGGGCCGCAGCTCGGCGCCCACAACGACGAGGTCTACGGCGGATTGTTGGGGCTGTCCGAGGCGCAGCGCGCCGCCCTGCGGGCCGCCGAGGTGATTTGAGCAGCCCTTGCAGGGCTGCCATCTCGCGCGCACGGCGCTTGGTTTGCCGGCTATTCGGTCTGGTTCGGGAGCTTGCGCAGCTCCACCTCGAACGCGGTCAAGCGCGACATGCCCGACAGCGGCTCCAGCGCGCCGGGGCCATCGGCCGCGAGCAGGTTGGGATTGACGCCTGGGACGCGCCTGGCGACCTTGAGGCCATCGGCCTTCTCGTGGCCCCAGCCGTGCGGCAAGGCCACCGTGTTCGGCATCATCTCGTCGCTCGTGCGCACCACCACGCGCAGCGCCGCGTGCCCCGCGCGCAGCTCGCAGACCTCGCCGTCGACGATGCCGCGCCGCGCCGCGTCGTCGGGGTGCATGCTGAGGTGATTGGCGCCGCGCTTTGCGTCTCCCCCGAGCGAGGGTGAGTTGTGCATCCAGGAGTTGTGGCTGCGCTTCTCGCGCTTGGTGATCAACAACAGCTCGTCTCGGCGCGCCAGTTGTTGCGTGAACTGCGCGGAGAGCTCCTGCGCGGCTTGCACGAACGCAGGCGGCGAGAGGTGCACCCGCTTCTCGCGGTTCCGCACCCCTTTGCGCAGGAAGTTGGTGGGACGGTGGGGCTTCAACAGGAGCCCGTGCGGATGTTTGCGCAGGCGCGCGGGGGTCACGCGCTCGAGCAACATGATGGCCAAAAACAGGAGGCTCGGGGCGAAGCGCATGAAGCGCGGGAGCCAGTGGCCCACGGTCTTGAGGGATTGGTCGAGCCACCACTGGATGAGGGTCGAGCCGTTGAAGGGCGCCTCGCAGACCTGACCGAGCTTGGCGAAGATCCACCACTCGTCTTTGGCCTCTCCGAGCGGCGGCACCACGGGCTCCACGAGCTGCGCGTAGGGCACGGGCTGATATCCCGAGATGCCCATGGGCATGTCCGAGCGCTCCAAAAACGACGTGGCCGGCAGGAGATAGTGCGCGAGGTTGCCGGTCTCGTTGCGGAAGAGGTCGACGCACACGAGCAGCTCGAGGGTGCTCAGGGCGGCGTGCATGCGCGCTTCGTTGGGGCAGCTGAGCAGGGGATTGCCCGCGGTCACGAACATGGCGCGCAGTTGACCTGGGCCCTCGGTGAGGATCTCGTCGGCCATCACGCCCGCGGGCAAGCTGTCGATCACGGAGGGGTGCCCGCCGAAGCGCGACTGCTTCAGCTGGATGGCGTCGCCCGTGGGGTATGCGACCAACGCCGTGCGCTGCTGTTGGCGGGTCATCAGCATGCTGCCGACTTGATCGAAGTGGCCGCTCACGATCTGGATGGCCGTCAGCAACCAGAAGGAGAGCGTCCCGTGGGGGCCCTGGTTGACCCCTGTGCCGGCATAGAACACGGCGCCCTTCGCGTTGCAGTAGTCGCGCACCAGCGCGCCGAGTCGCTCGGGCTCGATGCCGGTCAGCGGCTGCACGCGCTCCGGGGGCCACGCCGCGACCACCGCGCGCAGCGCGTCGAGCCCGGAGACCTGCGCCGTCAACGCGGGCCCCGGAGGGTGGTCTCGGAAGAGCACGTGCAAGAACGACAAGAAGAAGAACACGTCCGCGCCAGGCCGGATGGGCCAGTGCTCCCCCACTTGCTGGGACGACTCGGTGTGTCGCGGGTTCACGAACACCACGCGCCCCGGCGAGCGCTTGGTGATGGCCTTGAGGCGCTCCATCACGCGCGGCGCGTTGGCCATGCTGAGCTGCGAGACCGCGGGGTTGGTGCCCACCATGATGGCGCACTCCGCGTGATCGAGATCGGGGATCGCCTGCAGCAGCGGTGAGCCGAACATGGCCTGCGACACCACGAACTTGTTGTTGCAGTCCTGGGAGCCCGACGTGTAGAGCTGCCGCGTCTTGAGCCCCACGTTGAAGGCGCCGGCGAACACCATGTGAGGCGGGCTGAAGGGCGCGGGGTTGCCCACGTACATGCCCACGCTGTCGTTGCCGTGCTGTGCGCGCAGGGAGCGCACCTTGGCGCCGATCTCCTCGAAGGCCTGCTCCCACGAGATCTCCTCGAAGCGGTCGCCCACGCGCTTGAGCGGTGCGCGGAGCCTGTCGCTCGACTCGTGGATCTCCGTGTAACGCACGCCCTTCACGCAGGCGAAGCCCCGGCTCACCACGTGCTCCGGATCGGGCGCGAGCTTGAGCACGCGATCGCCGTCGACCTGCGCCAGGAGCCCGCAGCTGGCCTCGCAGATCCGACAAAACGTGACCTTGGTCTGTCCGGGCGCGCGCTTGGGGGTCGAATCCATGGGCAAGACTGCTGTGTTGCTCTCGATGCCGAGCAGAGGTGCCCGCAGGTCGCACAGATATCGCCCGGATTTGCCGGCGGGATCAAGTGTCGCGCGCCGCGGCGAGCAACTCTTCCATTCGCGCTGGCCTGCGCAGCCCGCGCCGGCGCGCCGCGGGGGCTGCCCGGTCAAAACCGGCTTCCCCGGGCCCATTGCCGCGCCGGTGATAGGCTCTCGCCCATGCAGGACCCGGCACGCCTCCCAACCCCTGGTCACAGCCGCGGCACCCTGGCGTTCTTCGCCGTAGTCCTGCTGTTTGCGCTGTACTGGTTCGGCTATCTGCTGTGGGACTTCGTGACCGACATGGTGCTCGGCTTCCTCATCGCAGGTGGCTGTCGCTCCTACTATCTGCGCCTCGTGGCGCGCCTCCATGGCCGTGAGGCCCTGGCTGGCGCCGTGGTCACGGTGGCGGTCGCCGTGGTGATCGCGCTGCCGACGCTGTGGCTGGTCACGAGCTTGTCGCGCCAGGCGGCCAGCGCCTACGAAGCCGTGAGCTTGGCGCTCACCGACGTGACCGTGCAGGAGTCGCTGCGCGGCGAGGGCTGGGTGGGGCGCCACGCGCAGCAGCTCGGCTCGCTGGTAGGCATCGAGTACACCCCCGAAGCCTTCCGCAAGTCCACCGCCTCCGCGGCGGGCGCCGTGGCGGGCTTCTTGAGCCGCCAGCTCAACGGCGTGGTCGCCAACGTGTTCGCCGCGATCTACCACTTCGCGCTGATGTTGGTGGTGGTGTTCTTCGGGTTGCTCGACGGCCCCGCCATCAAGCGCCGCGTCTTCGATCTCTCGCCGCTGCCCGACGTCGAAGAAGAGCGCATCGTGACCACCTTTCGCAACGTCGGCGGCGCCATCCTCCTCGGCAACGGCGTGGGCAGCGTGCTGCAGGGCGGGCTCGGCGCGATCGCCATGCTGCTGGTGGGCCTCCCGTCGCCGCTGTTTTGGGGCGCGGTGATGACGGTGTTCGCCTTCTTGCCGCTCCTGGGCATCCACGCCGTCTCGGTGCCGGCCACGATCTACTTGCTGTTGAAGGGCCGGGTGCCCACGGCCATCGGCTTCTTCGTGTTCTGTCTGGTCGAGAGCGTGCTGATCGAGAACCTGGTCAAGCCGCGCCTGATGGGCAGCCGCATGCAGATGCACAGCATGCTGATCTTCTTCGCGGTGCTGGGGGGCATCGCCTCCTTCGGCCTGGTCGGCTTGCTCTACGGCCCGCTGATCGCCGCGTTCTTCCTCACCGTGGTCGACCTCTACGAGCGCTCCTACCGTGAGCAGTTCTTCGGAAACTCCCGCGCCGCCGCTGTAATGAACCGGGGCCCTGGTCCGTCTGCATCTTCGATGGCGGGGGCGCCGCAGCGCTCGCGCGAGACAGCCACGGAGCACGAAGCATGAGCGACCGAGAGCCCCCGAGCGAGACCTTCGAGACCCTCGCGGGCCTCACCGACAACTACCGAAAGTTCCTCGACTTCCTCGAGCGCAAGACGGGCGATCGCGCGCTCGCCCAGGAGATCTTGCAGGACGCCTTCATGCGCAGCCTCGACAAGGTCGAAAGCGTGCGCAGCGACGAGACGGCGCTGGCCTGGTTCTATCGCGTGTTGCGCAACGCGGTCATCGATCACGCGCGGCGCCGCTCCTCCGAGCAGCGGCGGCTCGCCGCGTTGGCCGAGGAGCTGAACCTGGAGGGGCAGGGCCCAGACGAGACCCACCAGGCCGTGTGCCAGTGCGTGAACCGCTTGGCGGCGACCCTCAAGCCCGAGTACGCGCAGGCCTTGCAGCGGGTGGATCTCGAGGGCGAGAGCCTCGGCGAGTTCGCGGCGCACGCGGGCATCACGCCCAACAACGCGGCCGTCCGCGCCTTTCGGGCGCGCGAGGCGTTGCGCAAGCGCGTCCAGCAGACCTGCGGCGCCTGCGCGGAGAAGGGCTGCCGCGATTGTGCGTGCGGCGGCTGAGGCCCTTCTCAGGCTTCGGTCGGGTTGCTGCGGGTGTCCTTGAGCGTGACGTCGTGGACGCCGCCCTCGTGGATGCTCACCGCGCTCACCACCGTGAGCCGTGAGCGCTTGTAGAGCTCGCGCAAGGTCAGCGAGCCGCAGTTGCACATGGTGGAGCGCACCTTGGCCAGCGTGACGTCGAGGTTGTCCTTCAGCTTGCCCGCGTAGGGCACGTAGCTGTCGACGCCCTCCTCGAACTCCATCTGGTCTTTCTTCTTTTGATCGGTCTTCTCGCCGCCGTGGTCGTAGCGCTGCCAGTTGCGCGCGCGGTTCGAGCCCTCGCCCCAGTACTCCTTCATGAACTGGTTGTTGAGGCGCACCTTGCGGCCGGGCGCCTCGTCGAAGCGCGCGAAGTAGCGGCCCATCATCATGAAGTCCGCGCCCATCGCGAGCGCGAGCGTGACGTGATAGTCCTGGCTGATGCCGCCGTCCGAGCAGATCGGCACGTAGATGCCGGTCTGCTGGAAGTATTCGTCGCGCGCCTTGGCCACCTCGATCAACGCCGAGGCCTGGCCGCGGCCGATGCCCTTCTGCTCGCGCGTGATGCAGATGGAGCCGCCGCCGATGCCCACCTTGACGAAGTCCGCGCCCGCCTCGGCGAGGTAGAGGAAGCCCTCGCGGTCGACCACGTTGCCGGCGCCGATGTAGCTGCTCGGGTGCTCCTTGCGCACGAACTCGATGGTGTCGCGCTGCCACTCGGAGTAGCCGTCGGACGAATCGATGCAAAGCACGTCGGCGCCCGCCTCGATGAGGGCCGGCACGCGCTCGCGGTAGTCACGCGAATTGATGCCGGCGCCTACGATCAAGCGCTTGGCCTTGTCGACGTTCTCGAGCGGGTGCTCCTGGTGGGACTCGTAGTCCTTGCGGAACACCAGGTACTGCAGGTGCTGACGCTCGTCGATCACGGGCAAGCAGTTGAGCTTGTGCTTCCAGATGAGCTCGTTGGCCTCTTCCAGCACGATGCCGACGCGCGCCGACTGGATCGACTTGAAGGGCGTCATGATCTCGCGCACCGGGGTGGTGAGCGGGGTCTTGTGGGCGCGGTAGTCGCGGCTCGTGATGATGCCCAAAAACTTGCCGCTCGGGCTGCCGTCTTCGGTGATGGCCACGGTGGAGTGGCCGGAGCGCTCGGTCAGCATCAGCACGTCCGCCAGGGTGGCGTCGGGGCGCAGGTTCGAGTCGCTGATCACGAAGCCAGCCTTGTAGTTCTTCACGCGCCGCACCATGGCGGCTTCGTCCTCGATGCCCTGAGAACCGAAGATGAACGAGAGGCCGCCGGAACGCGCGAGCGCGATGGCCAGGTCGTCGCCGGAGACCGACTGCATCAGCGCGCTCGTGATCGGGACGTTGATGGTGAGCGGAGACTTACGCGGGTCGAAGGCGGGATCGCTCGGGTCCGCCTTGAAGCGCACGACAGGGGCTTTGAGGTCGACGTTGGCAGGTACGCACTGCTTGGTCGTCAGGTTTGGAACGAGCAGGTATTCGCCGAAGGTCCTGCTCGGCTCATCATAAATGAAAGCCATGGCGTCGCTTAGTGCGACGGACCGCGGCTGTCAAATCGGCCTCACGCGCTCATTCACCTGCCAAACGCGCGCGCGGCGAGCGCACGCACGGCGGGCGTCCAGACCTTCCAACCGTGTTTGCCCGGCAAAATCAGCACGCGCTCGGCGGGCAACGCCGCGCTCACCAGCTGGTCGGCCGCGCGCATGTCGTCATGGTCGCCAACGGCAAGCCAGATCTGGGGCGTCTTCTCTTCGCAGGCGGCCTGCTTGAGCCAGCCGAAGTTGGCGCGCGCGAACCCCTCGGCGCTCTCCTCTTGGGCCTGCGGTCGATAGTGGCAGAGGCCCCCTGCGCGCTTCACTTCCTCCACCACTTCGCTCGGGCCCATGTACGGCGCGAACAACATCAAGCCCGCGATCTTCTCTGGATGCGCGCGGGCGTAGGCGACGGCTCCGTGACCGCCCATCGATACGCCCATCAACCAGAGCTCGCGGTAGCCCTGCTGGAGCAGCGGCGCGACCACGTCCTTCTCCAGGCGCGTCAGCAGGTTGCGATTTCGGTAGTACCCGAAGTGCGCGTCCGCCGCGATCACGTCGTAGTCCGGCGCGGCCGCCCGCAGCGCGCGCACGAACCCGTACTCCTCGAAGGTCTCCGGGCGGTCGCCGAACCCCGGCAAGAGCACGATGGCCCCGCGCGCCTTCTCAGCTCCGCGCGCCACGAAGACCTTCTTCTCCATGGGCTCGCGCGTCGCGCGCACGTAGCTGCAGCCCGCGAGCGAGAGCGCGCACAGGAGCCCCACCAGACGTCCGTGATGAACGCGCATCGGCGATCAGCGCAGCTGGGTGAACAGGGTTTCGAGCATGCGATACGTCAACCCCCACACGAGGCGCCCCTGCACGTCGTGGGCAGGCAGCGCGATGCGCTGGCCCTCGAAGTCGTAGGGCATGGTGGTGGCCGACGAGCCTTCGAACAAGGGCGAGAGCGGGGTCCACAGCCACTCCGCCACCTCTTGGTTCGGGTGCACGCTCACCTCCTCGGTGAGCTCGAACACGAAGGGCGCGATGACGAGCCCGACGCGCCGCCCGCGCGCCACGGCCGGCAAGGTGTCGAGCCTCCCCAGGAGCTGCGCCGAGCCCGTGAGGTCGAAGCCCAGCTCCTCGTGGGTCTCGCGGATCGCCGTGGCCAGCAGGTCTGGATCCGAGGGCGCTTCACGACCGCCCGGGAACGCCATGTGGCCAGACCAGGGATCTCGCGGGTGCTCTGCCCGCCGGATCAAGAGCACCTCGGGGCCCTCCTCACGGTCGCGGAGGATGGTGGCCACGGCCGCGCGCTTGCCCGCTGAGCTGGCTTGCGGGTCGTCCGCGCCGCTGCCGGCCAACCAAAGCCTGTCCGCGGCTGCGCGGGGCTCATGACCCGCGAGCCGTGCGCGGATCAGCGGCATGCTCACGCCCGCACTCGCTCCGACCGGAGGCGTCTTCACAGCTTCATGGGTAGTGTCACGCCGCGTCGCGGTCAACTGCTGGGAGCCGCGTCGCGCGCCGTGCGGTGTCGTGCGGCGTCCTCGGTTGGGAGGCTCGCGCGCCGTGGCATCTTCAGGGGGCGGTGCTAGCTTCGGCCGCGCCATGATCCCGCGTTACACGCCGAAAGATTTCGCTGAGCTCTGGTCCGAAAAGCGCAAGTTCGAGACCTGGTTCGAGGTCGAGCTCGCCGCCTGTGAGGCCATGGAGCGCGCAGGCATCGTGCCCGTGGGCACCGCGCAGGAAGTCAGGCCCGCGAAGGCCAAGCTGATTCCGTCGCGCATCGACGAGATCGAAGCGGTCACGCGCCACGACGTGATCGCCTTCTTGACCCACGTCGAGGAGATCGCGGGCGCGCCCGCCCGCTGGCTGCACCGCGGGATGACCTCCTCCGACGTGCTCGACAGCTCGCTCGCGATCTTGATGCGAGACGCGGCCGACGCGCTGCTCGTGCGCAGCGACAAGCTGCTCGCGGCCTTTCGCGTGCGTATCGAGGAGCACCGCAAGACGCCCCTGATGGGTCGCTCCCACGGCATCCACGCCGAGCCCACCACCTTCGGCGTCGCGCTGGCGGGTCACTTCTCCGAGATCGCGCGCGCGCGCGCGCGCCTCGCCGCCGCGCGCGACGAGGTGGCCGTGGGCAAGATCGCGGGCGCCGTCGGCACCTATGCGCACTTGACGCCCCAGATCGAGCTCGAGGCCTTGACCCAGCTCGAGCTGCGCCCCGAGGCCGTGAGCACCCAGGTGGTGGCCCGCGATCGCCACGCGGCCTTCGCCAGCGCCATGGCGAGCATGGCCGCCGCCATCGAGCGCTTCGCCACCAACGTGCGGCACTGGCAGCGCACCGAGGTGGGGGAGGCCGAGGAGTTCTTCAACCCCGGCCAAAAGGGCTCGAGCGCCATGCCCCACAAGCGCAACCCGGTGCTCACCGAGAACCTGTGCGGCCTCGCGCGCGTCGTGCGCGCCGCCGTGGTGCCCATGCTGGAGAACGTGGCGCTCTGGCACGAGCGCGACATCTCGCACTCCTCG
>Ga0153956_1002607_pt1 | contig 12911 bp, 12 predicted proteins | sample TSFL040MetaG_FD_104704 | JGI IMG/M metagenome (GOLD analysis project Ga0153956, IMG submission 104704) | Attine ant fungus gardens microbial communities from Florida, USA - TSFL040 MetaG | ecosystem: Host-associated > Fungi > Mycelium > Unclassified | place: USA: Florida, Wekiwa Springs... | reverse complement strand
TCCGATCCAGCGGCTTTCGCCGCCTTCATCCTGTCCGCGTCCAGCCATTGAAGGCAGAGCCACGTAGTTGGCCCGGGCGCTGACCCCGGCCTCCCGGACGCGCGAGAGAACGTCCCTCCCGCGCGCGCAGGCGCCGCATCCTGCTCCGCCTCAAAAGCGCCCTCGAGAAGCGCCCCTCGCGAACAGGACACGGCGAACTTAAGCGCAGTTCAGAACACGGGGATCGCCATCCCCATCACGAAATGTTGCAGCACCGATCTCTCCGCGTCGTCCCGGCGCAGGCCGGGACCCAGACTCCCTGAGTGCTCGATGTGCAGGAGGTGATAGAGCGATCTTCTCGCCTGATCACAAAGTTCAGTGGTTATGGGTCCCGGCCTTCGCCGGGACGACACTGAATGTGTGGCAAGCGCCTCGCGATGTTTTCCGATTCAATTGTTAAACAGCCACGTTATTTGCGCATGTTTATTCACGCACGCATCACTCACGCATGTGTCTTCGCTCTCGCGCGACCGCTCCGCTTGTCATCACCGGGCTTGGCCCGGTGATCCCGATGAACTGAGCACGGTGCTTCAATAGTCGGGATGGCCGGAATAAATCCGGCCATGACAGTGTCGAACGATCTCTCTCCAGTCATCTCCGCGAAAGCGGGGAGCCAGATTCTCGAACCATGTCGCGTTATCCTGAGGTGCGAGCCGCGTTTGCCGCGAGCCGCGAAGGATGCGCGGCGGCGATACGGCGCTCGCCGTCGTCCTTCGAGGCGCGCAAGGTTTGCTTGAGGATGACGGCGCTCTGTCTTTCGCCGTATCAAAAGCCCGGCGAGAGCGGATGTTTAAAAATCCAGCTTGTCCTTGACGGCCGCGACACCGGCCTTGGCGCAGGCTTCGTCCGCATCGCCGCCGGGCGCGCCCGAGACGCCGATGGCGCCGACCAATGAGCCGCCGGCTTCGATGGTTACGCCGCCGCCGATCAGGACCACATTGGGAAGCTGGCGCAGACCCTGCATCGCGGGCGCCTGCGTTGCGGTGACGAGTTCGCCGGTAGAGCTCTTGAAGCTCACGGCGGTCCACGCCTTGCCCGTGGCGGTCGGGGGCGTGTGAGGTCCCGCGAAACGGTCGCGCAGCATCACCTGCGGAATGCCGGACCGGTCGACCACGGCGACCGCGACCTGATAGCCGCGCGTGCGGCACTCGGCGAGGGCGGCCTTCGCCGCCTCCTGCGCGAGTTCAGGCGTGAGCGCCTTGGTCGTGACGGTGGTGTCCTGCGCGAATGCAGGCAATGCGATGAAGGCGCAAAGCACCGGGAGTGCAAACAGGTTTCGCGCCTTCATCATTCTTCTCCGTTTCACTTACTTGTTGACCGGCGATTCCGGATCGAACAGCAGCGCGACGAGGTCCTTGATCTGCTGTTCGCTGAGAACCTTGTTCGCGCCGAAGCGCGGCATGCTGGAACATGCGAACACGGCCTGCGAGTCGTAGATCTTGGTGAAGGCAGCTTTCACCTCATCCGGCGCGAACTTGCGGTCCTTGCCGTAGTTGGTGAGGCTCGGGCCGAGGGTACCGAAGGAGACCTCGGACTTCTCCAACTGGTGGCAGGCGTAGCAGTTGCCGCCGCTCACGGTGTCGGGCTTGTCCGAGAACTGTCCGCCGCGGCCGTTGTTGGCGACCTTGCGGCCTTCCTTCCAGTCGCCGAGGAATTTTCCGTCGGCGGGATAGACCACCTTCGCAAGCTCGCGCTTGACGATGGCGTCGGCTTCCTTCGACGGCACATTGTTGTGGAAAGCGTTGCAGGTCTTCAATGTCTCATCCGGAACGATACGCTCCTGCCATTCCGGCGGCGCCTTGCCGAAGGTCGCCTTCACATAAGCGTCGACGATGGCCGGATCGGCGGACTTCGGCGCGGTCTGCGCCGAAGCGTTGAAGGGAAGGGCGATGAAACCTGCGGCGAGAGCCAGCGCGGCGATCTTCATTGTGTTGGTCATGATGCGCTCCTCTCTCAACGCTTGATCGACGGGACGTTGATTTCCGCGCCCGCGGCCTGCTTCTGCAGGAACACGGTCAGCGCGGTGAGGGCGTCGGATGCGTATTCAGGAACCGGCCAGCGCTGCTGGCGATAACAATCCCACAACCGGTGCTGCATGGTGCGCAGCGCGCCCTGCGAGACGCGATAGGTCGGCCAGCCGCCCATGGTTTCCTGCGCCTGCTTGCCCGGCTTCGACAGATCCGGCAGGCCCTGAAGACGAATGCGCTTGCCTTCCTCGGCATGGCAGGTCGAGCAGGAGAAATCATTCACGCCGCCGCGCCGGAAGAACAGCGCTTCGCCGACGGCCGCCATTTCCTGCTCCTTCGGATGCGAGAGCGGAACGTCGATCTTCATGCCGTTCGACTTGTTGGCGACATAGGCGACGAGGTCTTCCATGTCGGACGCCTTGCCCGGGCCGGAGAAGCGGCGGGCGATGACATCCTTGGTGTCCAGGCCCTGAAGATTCGTCATGCACCACAAGAGGCGCTGCTCCAGATCCATGACCTTGTCAGTATCCTTGAAGTAACGCGGCAGCTTCGCATACGCGCCCTCCAGTTTGCCCGCGCCGAGACCGAGGTCGCAGCCTTCCAGCGAGACGTCCTTGGTGCCGCGTTTCTCTTTCCAGAGCAGTTCGCCGCGATCGACCGCGAGATAGCCCGGATTGGACATCGGGTCGGAAATCATTTCGCGATAGCGCTCGATTTCCTTTTCGCTCGCATCCTGCGCGCGGACGACAGTGCTCGACGCGCACATCATCATGGCAAGGGCAATTGCCGACCGAATAACGGCCTGTTTCATCGTGTATCCTCCTCCGTCAGACCGTCTGTGCAGTCTTTTCGGTCCCAGCTTGGATCATCTTTACATTCAGAAAAAAGAATATAATGATGTGTGCGGATCATGATAGATCACACTTGGCATCGTCAAGGGATACTATCGTCAAGGGATGCTCAAGACTCCCTGCTGGAGGAAAACGATCGATGATTATGAAGCCTGTTGAACCAACCCGCCGCGAAACCTTCGCGCTTGCAGCAATTGCCGGTCTCGCCGCTTTCCTTGCGCCAAAGATGGTGCTGGCGGACGAGGGCATGGTCGCCGCCGAGATCAAGAAGCTGTACGGCGACAAGAAGCTCGAAAGCGGCAAGGTCAAGCTCGACGTGCCGGAGATCGCGGAGAACGGCCTCGTCGTTCCGATCAACGTCGAAGTCGAAAGCCCGATGACCGAACAGGATTACGTGAAGGCGGTCCATGTGTTCGCCGACGGCAATCCGCTGCCGGGCGTCGTCAGCTACAAGTTCACGCCGTCCAGCGGCAAGGCCGCTGCCTCGACGCGCATGCGCCTCGCGCAGACGCAGAACATCGTCTGCATCGCGGAGATGTCGAACGGCACCCTTCACACGACGAAGGCCAACATCAAGGTCACCATCGGCGGCTGCGGCGGCTGATCGCGGCTTCGACAGACAAACAATTCAGGCGAGGATGATTCCCATGGCCACACCCACACCGCGCGTTCGCGTTCCTGCCACGGCAAAAGCGGGCGAACTGATCGAAATCAAGACCCTCATCTCGCACGAGATGGAATCGGGGCAGCGCAAGGATTCCTCCGGCAAGGTCGTGCCGCGCAAGATCATCAACAAGTTCACCGCGACCTTCAACGGCAAGCCGGTGTTCGAGGCGGACTGGAATCCGGCGATCTCGGCCAATCCGTACCAGTCGTTCTTCTACAAGGCGTCCGAAACCGGCGAGTTCACCTTCACGTGGAAGGATGACGACGGTTCGGAATACACCGCGAAGAACAAGCTGACGGTGGGTTGAGTCTCTTTCGTCATTGCGAGCGCGCCAGCGCGAAGCAATCCAGAAACATTTCCGGTCGCTCTGGATTGCTTCGTCGGCTTCGCCTCCTCGCAATGACGGAGCAAGGTTCTTTGAGGGCAGTCTGATGATATCGAGGCGGGATTTCCTGCAAGCGACGGCGGCTGCGTCCGCGCTGACGATCGGAAGCGGACTTGGCCCGCTGGGGCGCGTTGCGGCCCAGCAGAAGCTGACCCAGGCGGATATTCTCAAGTTCGATCCGCTCGGCACGGTGACCATTCTCTACATCGCGGACACCCATGCGCAGCTCATGCCGCTGTATTTCCGCGAGCCGTCGGTCAATCTCGGCGTCGGCGCGGATCGCGGGCTGCCGCCGCATCTCACCGACGCGGAGTTCAGGAAATACTTCAACATCGCAACCGGATCGGCGGACGCCTATGCGCTGACGGCCGATGATTTCGTCTCGCTGGCGCGCAACTACGGCCGCATGGGCGGCATGGACCGCATCGCGACGCTCGTGAACGCGGTGCGCGCCGAGCGCGGCGAGGACAAGGTGCTGCTGCTCGACGGCGGCGATGCCATGCAGGGAAGCTGGACCGCGCTGCAGACCAAGGCGCAGGACATGGTCGATGTGCTGTCGGGGCTGAAGCTCGACGCCATGACCGGGCACTGGGAATTCACCTACGGCGCGGACCGGCTGAAGGAGATCGCGGACAAATCGTCCTTCGCCTTCCTTGCGCAGAACGTGCGCGACAACGAATGGCAGGAGCCTGTCTTCGAGGCGCGCAAGATGTTCGAGAAGGGCGGTGCGAAGATCGCCGTGATCGGACAGGCCTTGCCGCGCACCGCGGTGGCCAATCCGCGCTGGATGTTCCCGAAATGGGAATTCGGCATCCGCGAAGAGGACATGCAGAAGCAGGTGGACGAAGCGCGCGCCGCGGGCGCGGACGTCGTGGTGCTGCTGTCGCATGACGGATTCGACGTCGATCGCAAGCTCGCGGGCCGCGTCAAAGGCATCGACGTGATTCTCACCGCGCATACGCACGATGCGATGCCGGGCCTGATCAAGGTCGGCGAGACGGTGCTGGTGGCGGCGGGTTCGCACGGCAAGTTCGTCTCGCGCCTCGATATCGAGGTGAAGGACAAGAAGGTGACCGGCGCCCGCTACAAGCTGATGCCGGTGTTCGCCGACGCCATCAAGCCGGATGCGGCGATGACCGCGCTGGTGGAGAAGGTGAGGGCGCCGTTCGCGAAGGATCTGGCGCGCAAGATCGGCACCACGGAGTCGCTGCTCTACCGCCGCGGCAACTTCAACGGCACGTTCGATGATCTGATCTGCGACGCGATGATGGCGGAGCGCGATGCGGAGATCGCGCTGTCGCCGGGCTTCCGTTGGGGCGAAACGCTGATCCCCGGCGATGCGATCACATGGGAAGACATCACCAACGCCACCGCGATCACCTATCCGAACTGCTACCGCAACCAGATGACCGGCGCGCAGATCAAGGACGTGCTGGAAGACGTCGCCGACAACATCTTCCACCCCGATCCTTACTTCCAGGGCGGCGGCGACATGGTCCGTATCGGTGGCATGGGCTACGCCATCGATGTGTCGAAATCGATGGGCTCGCGCATCTCCGAGCTGACACATCTGAAATCCGGCAAGCCGATCGATCCGGCAAAGACCTACACCGTCGCGGGCTGGGCCAGCGTCAACGAAGGCACGCAGGGCCCGCCGATCTGGGACGTGGTGTCGGCGCATATTTCCAAGCGCGGCGCGGTGAAGATCGCTCCGAACACGGCGGTGAAAGTGTCAGGCGCGTAACCGGGGCAGATGATGGAAATCGAGATGAGAGCATTCCGTCGTTGCGAGGCGCGCAGCGACGAAGCAATCCATCTTCCTTTGGCGAGCATCGCAATGGATTGCTTCGCTTCGCTCGCAATGACGGCTGAATCTCATCGACCGACGTGAGAAAGCAAAATCAATGGATGAGTTGCACTCAACATATTCACGTATCGAGATAAATAGAAAGGATGCCGCATGAGTGACGCATCATCTGCGGATATTCTGAGCCGCCGCAAATTCCTTGGTGCCGCAGGTCTCGCCGGTGCTGGTGCTGCGCTGTCGTCGCTTCCCGCGAAGGCGGAGAGCGCCAAGCCAGATCCGGCGATCACCGAGGTGCAGGACTGGAATCGCTATCTCGGCGACGGCGTGCAGAAGACGCCTTACGGCATGCCCTCGAAGTTCGAGAAGAACGTCGTCCGCCGCGACGTGGCGTGGCTGACCGCGTCGCCGGAATCGTCGGTGAACTTCACGCCGCTGCACGAACTCGACGGGATCATCACGCCGTCGGGTCTGTGTTTCGAGCGCCATCACTCGGGCGTCGCGGAGATCAATCCCGCCGACCACCGGCTGATGATCAACGGCCTCGTGGACAAGCCCCTCGTGTTCACGATGGACGATCTCAAGCGCATGCCGCGCGTGAACAAGATTCATTTCCTCGAATGCGCGGCGAATTCCGGCATGGAGTGGCGCGGCGCGCAGCTCAACGGCTGCCAGTTCACCCACGGCATGGTGCACAACGTGATGTACACCGGCGTGACGCTGAAGACCGTGCTGGACGAAGCGGGAATCAAGCCGAACGCGAAATGGCTGATGCTGGAAGGCGCGGATGCCGCGGGCATGAACCGTTCGCTTCCGATCGACAAGGCGCTGGACGATTGCATGATCGCCTTCGGCATGAACGGCGAGGCGCTGCGGCCCGAGCAGGGCTATCCGCTGCGCGCGGTCATTCCGGGATGGGAAGGCAATCTCTGGGTGAAGTGGCTGCGCCGCATCGAGGTGGGGGACCAGCCGTGGCAGACGCGCGAAGAGACATCGAAATATACCGACCTTCTCGCGGACGGGCGCTCGCGCAAGCACACCTTCATCATGGATGCGAAATCGGTGGTGACCAATCCGTCGCCGCAGGCGCCGCTGAAATACAAGGGGCGCAACGTATTGAGCGGGTTCGCATGGTCGGGCCGCGGTACGGTCAAGCGTGTGGACGTTTCGATGGATGGCGGCCGCAACTGGCAGAGCGCGCGGATCGACGGGCCGGTGTTCGATAAATCTCTCGTGCGGTTCTACGTCGATTTCGACTGGAACGGGCAGGAGATGATGATCCAGTCCCGTGCGATGGATTCCACGGGCTACGTGCAGCCGTCGAAGGATGAACTGCGCAAGGTGCGCGGTGTCAATTCGATCTATCACAACAACGGCATTCAGACCTGGCTGGTGCGCTCAAGCGGGGAGACTGAAAATGTCGAGATTGGCTAAGCTGCTGGCCTTGGCGCTGCTGTGCGGCGGCACGGCGGCCCTCACCATCGCGACGACATCGGCACAGCAGATCGCCGCGCGTGACGCCGGAAAGACTCCGCCGAAGCTTGGCCTCGGCCGCGTCGCGTTGCCGGAAGAAATCAAGGCATGGGACACCGACGTGCGGCCGGACGGTCAGGGGCTTCCGGTCGGAAAGGGCACCGCCAAGCAGGGCGACGCGATCTTTCAGGCGCAATGCGCAACCTGCCACGGCGAATTCGGCGAGGGCGCGGGCCGCTGGCCGGTGCTCGCGGGCGGACAGGGTACGCTGAAGGCGGACCGGCCCGACAAGACCATCGGTTCGTTCTGGCCGGACGTGTCGACGGTGTTCGATTACATCCAGCGCGCGATGCCTTACGGCAATGCCCGCTCGCTCTCGACCGACGATATTTATGCTCTGACGGCCTATCTTCTCAGCATGAATGACATCATCAAGGATGAGAATTTCGAGCTGAACGAGACGAATCTCGCCTCCATCAAGATGCCGAACGCCACGGCCTTCTTTGATGACGACCGCGAAACCTCCGAAAAGCAGTTCTGGAAGAAAGATCCCTGCATGGCCGATTGCCGCGCCGCGCCGAAAGTGACCGGCCGCGCCATGTCGGTCGACGTGACGCCGGACGATAAATCCGGGCCGAAGGTCGAGTGATGAAACGACGGTGGGCCGGGATGGTTTCCACCGGCTCACGGATTTTGGCCAGGTTGCGGCGGCGGAAATTTTGAGAACCGGGGCGACTTTCGCCGGGGGAATAGGTTAGAAAGGTTCTCAATTTTCACGGAGGATTGTCATGACGGACAGCACGCATTCAACCACGCGACGAAGCCTTCTTGTCGGGGCCGCCGGTGGCCTCGTTGCCGCTTCGGCGCAGGCCGCACCGCAGGCGCTGGCCATGACCGACCTGAAGAAGGAGGCGGATGTCGCGTGTCTCTATCACTGCGACTACGGCGCGCCGGAGCGCTTCGCACAGACGCTCAATAACATCTCCAATCACTATTCGGTCTACGGCGCCGATCCGTTCAGCCTGCAACTGGTCATTGTCGCGCATGGCCCGGGCGTGAAGTTCTTCCTCAGTTCGCTGGAAGGCTCGCCGTGGAAGGACGAAACTCTCGATCCGGCCCTGTTCGAACGGGCGACTGCGCTCGCCAAGAACGGCCTCAAGGTTCATCTGTGCGAAATCACCTTCAAGCGCCTGAAGCTCGACAAGGCCAAGGTGAAGGACGCGCCGTTCATCAGCTTCGTGCCGTCGGGCGTCGCGACGGTCGCGGTGCTCCAGTCCAAGGGGTTTGCCTATCTCAAGGTGGGCTAAGTCTGTCCGACGGCCGAAGCATCGTTTCGGCTGCCGCCCGCTCGTTTCGTATGTTCAATCGTTCGCACTCGCTTCAAGGGTTTGAAAATGACAACACGTTCGATCTTCGCCGCGCTCTCGTTCATTGCCATGGCCTCCGTGTCCTCCGCGCGCGCACAGGACGTTGCCGCAGGCGAGAAGTCCTTCGCCAAGTGCCGCGCCTGCCACCAGGTCGGTGAGACGGCCAAGAACGGTGTCGGTCCTGAGCTGAACGGATTGATCGGACGCCATTCCGGCAGCGTTGCGGGCTATAATTATTCCGACGCCAACAAGAATTCCGGCATCACCTGGGACGAGGCGACCTTCGCCGAATACATCAAGGATCCGAAGGCCAGGATTCCGGGTACCAAGATGGCGTTCGCCGGCATCAAAAAGGACGAAGAGATCAAGGATCTGACGGCGTTCCTCAAGCAGTTCGGCGCCGACGGGAAGAAGAAGTAAAGCTGCTTCAGGCCGCTTGCCTTTCAACATATTTAAACGTCATCACCGGGCTTGCCCCGGTGATCCACGCCTTGTCGAGATAGAAGTGAAGTCGTGGATGGCCGGGTCAAGCCCGGCCATGACGATTTGGTGTGATGCGTTTGCTATGCTCTTCGCGCCTGTTTCGCCGCTTCCACCATGTTGGTCAGCGCCGACCGCACTTCCGGCCAGCCGCGCGTCTTGAGGCCGCAATCCGGATTGATCCAGATCTGCTCCGGCGACAGCGTCCGCCGCGCCCTGGCGATGAGGTCCGTCATTTCCGCGACATCCGGCACGCGCGGCGAGTGAATGTCGTAAACGCCGGGACCGATCTCGTTCGGGTACTTGTAGGTCACGAACGCATCGAGCAATTCCATTTTCGAGCGCGAGGTCTCGATGGAGATGACGTCGGCGTCCATCGCGCCGATGGCGTCGATGATGTCGTTGAATTCCGAATAGCACATGTGGGTGTGGATCTGGGTTTCGTCCGCCACGCCGGCCGCCGCGATGCGGAAGCTGCCCACCGCCCAATCCAGATAGCTCTTCCATTCGGAACGGCGCAGCGGCAACCCTTCGCGGAGCGCGGCTTCGTCGATCTGGATCATGGTTGCGCCGGCCTTTTCGAGATCGATCACCTCGCCGCGGATTGCGAGCGCGATCTGGCGGCAGGACTCGCTACGCGGAATATCGTCGCGGACGAACGACCAGTTGAGGATGGTCACGGGGCCGGTCAGCATGCCCTTCATCGGGCGCTGGGTCAGCGACTGCGCATACGTCCACCATTCCACCGTCATCGGCTTCGGCCGCGACACGTCGCCGAACAGGATCGGCGGGCGGACGCAACGCGAGCCGTAGCTCTGCACCCACGCATGCCGGGTAAAGGCGAAGCCGGACAATTTCTCCCCGAAATACTGAACCATGTCGTTGCGCTCGAACTCGCCATGCACCAGCACGTCGAGGCCGATCTCTTCCTCCCATGTGATCGTGCGTCTGGTTTCGTCGCGCAGGAACCGGTCGTACTCGGCCTGACCGATGGTGCCCTTGGTGAAAGCGGCGCGCGCCTTGCGCACCTCGCTTGTCTGCGGGAACGAGCCGATGGTGGTGGTCGGGAAGGCGGGCAACCTGAAGCGGGCGCGCTGAATCCGGGCGCGTTTGGCGAAAGGACTGCGGCGGCTGGCCATGTCCGCCGTGATCGCGGTGACGCGGTCGGCCACGGCCTTGTTGTGAACTTTCGGCGAGGTCTTGCGCGCCGCTGCTGCGGCGGCGGAGGCCGCGAGTTCGTCCTTCACAGCGTCGCGACCGCCGGCCAGCGCCTTTCCGAGCGTGGAAAGCTCGGTCATCTTCTGCAGCGAGAAGGCGAGCCAACTCTTGAGATCGGCATCGAGTCTGGTTTCGCGATCGAGATCGACCGGTACATGCAGCAGCGAGCACGATGGCGCGATTTCGATGAGGTTCGCGCCGCGCGCTTTGACCACCGGTTCGATACGGTCGAGGATCGCCGGCAGGTTCGCACGCCAGATATTGCGGCCGTCGATGACGCCGAGCGACAGCACGATGTCAGGCTTGACCGTCTTGAGTACAGGTTCAAGCTGTTCCGGCGCGCGGATCAGGTCGACATGCAGGCCCGCGACCGGAAGCGAGGCCGCGGTATCGAGATTGTCGCCGAGCGCACCGAAATAGGTGTTCAGCATGATCCTGATCTGCGGCACGGCTTTCGCGAGATCGGCATAGGCCTTCTTCAATGCGTCGCGCGCGGCGTCGTCGAGATCGAGCACCAGAACCGGCTCGTCGATCTGCACCCATTCCGCGCCTTCCGCGGCGAGGCGCTTCAACACGTCGGCATAGACCGGCACCAGCTTGTCCAGCAGCGACAGGTTGTCAAACGAGGCGTCGTGGCTCTTGCCGAGCTTGAGGAACGTCACCGGGCCGACCAGCACCGGCCGGGTCCGATAACCGAGCGCCCTGGCTTCCTTGTACTCGTCGATTGGCTTGGTCGAAGACAGCGCGAAAGTCTGGTTCCTGGAAAATTCCGGCACCATGTAGTGATAGTTGGTGTCGAACCACTTGGTCATTTCCTGCGCGGGCGCGCCATGGCCGTGGTGCTGGTGTGCGTGGCCATGCTCGCAGGCTTCGCCATCGCCCTGCGAGCCGCGGGCCATCGCAAAGTAGGTCGCGAGCGATACCGGGCCGCCCTTCCAGCCGTAGATGTCCGGAATCGCGCCGACCATCACGCTGGTGTCGAGCACCTGATCGTAGAACGAGAAATCGTTGGACGGGATCACGGTGACGCCGCGCGTCCTCTGGCGCGCCCAGTTGTCGGCGCGGAGCTGCGCGGCGGTCTTGATCAACGCCGCCTCGTCGCTCTTGCCGGACCAGAAGCTTTCCAGCGCGGTTTTCAGCTCGCGATGCGGGCCGATGCGCGGCGTGCCCAGCGTGGCGACGGGAATGGAAGTGGACGAATTCGACATCGGCAAACCCCGTGATGTTGAGGCTGGGCCGGACATGCGCGAACGACAGCGGCGGCGATGTGCCGTCCTCTCGCAAGCGACACACCGGAGCACCCCGCCCGTGGACGTACTGTGATCGGGGCAGGTCTCCTGGCTCACGGGTCACGGCCGCATCCGCCTTCCCGCGGCTCACGCCGCAGTGGCATTAATGGACAAGGCTCGCCGCTTACAGTTGCGGGGGCAGCTCCGGCATTGCGGATCACGTCCGCTCACCGGATTCCCTCTTAGCTTCCGGTCCGAAGGCCGGAAGAACCACGATGGGGGTTAGTTAGTGAGCGTGTCCATACCCGTCAAAAGGGATGTTGCCCACTCACTCCTCGCCATTCGGCTCGTCGGAGGCGGTGGGCCGTCCGTAATACTGGACTCCCAGTTCGATCGGCGCGCGGCCCATTTCGCGGCGGTGGGCGTTGGTATCGCGGAGCGAATAAACGCAGCCGCAGTATTCCTGCTGATAGAATTCTTCGCGCTTGCTGATCTCGATCATGCGCGCGGAACCGCCGCCCTTGCGCCAGTTGTAATCCCAGTAGGACAGGCCGTCGTAGCGGCCGGCCGCGCGCTTCCCGCAATCATTGATCTGCGCCATGTTCTTCCAGCGCGAGATGCCGAGAGAACTCGTCATGACCGGGAAGCCGTGCTCGTGGGCATAGAGCGCGGTACGCTCGAATCGCATGTCGAAACACATGGTGCAGCGAATGCCGCGCTCCGGTTCCCACTCCATCCCTTTGGCGCGGGCGAACCAGTTGTCCTTGTCGTAATCCGCATCGACAAAGGGAACATTGTGCTTCTCGGCGAAGCGCACGTTCTCGTCCTTGCGCAGCAGATACTCGCGTTCCGGATGGATGTTCGGATTGTAGAAAAAGATCGTGTAATCGACGCCCGACGCGAGCATCGCTTCCATGACTTCGCCGGAGCAGGGCGCGCAGCACGAATGCAGCAGCACCTTCTTGTGGCCACCGGGCGGATTCAGGATCGGACGGTTGATGTCATTCATGGGAGCGCCAAGTCATTCGCTGCGAAACGGGCTGTCTGGAAGAGCTATCTAATGAAGCCTGCCCGGTCGGTAAAGTTCGCCTCCGATTCGGGTTCCGCCACGGAATCCGTCGCGGCCCTGAAACTTCTTGGCCATAAAACCAGAATCGCAGCAGTCTGAGGGGGCGGAGAAACCCCGGTTCTGCGCACCAGCGGGGATAGTGGGGAATCTTTTTAATCCTTCCTTGACTCTTTCCCGCTCATGTCACCACATATGGGTGTCACGGTTCCGCTAGCGTCAAAATCTAGTGGCTAAGATGGGAAGCCGGTGGGCTGCACAAGGTGCAGCGAATCCGGCGCTGCCCCCGCAACTGTAAGCAGTGAGTTGAATCCGATCGATGGTCACTGATGCGATCCCGCATCGGGAAGACCGGATTCAGCGAC
>Ga0153956_1002606_pt1 | contig 12912 bp, 10 predicted proteins | sample TSFL040MetaG_FD_104704 | JGI IMG/M metagenome (GOLD analysis project Ga0153956, IMG submission 104704) | Attine ant fungus gardens microbial communities from Florida, USA - TSFL040 MetaG | ecosystem: Host-associated > Fungi > Mycelium > Unclassified | place: USA: Florida, Wekiwa Springs... | reverse complement strand
CTGGGCGCCGAACCCGAGGATCGCATCGCGCGCATCGTCCACACCCGTGACGATCGAGCGACGGTTCGGCGCCGCCTGATCGGTGACGGCGGCGCCGACCGCTGCGAGCGCGGCTCCCCAGAGCGCACCGGAGGTGCCGCCCGCGCGGTCGGACCAGGCATCGCCGGCCCTGGTCAGCACGGTGCCCGAACCGGCTCCCGCGTTGACGGCCGCCCTGGCCGCTTCCACAGCGGCGCCGGCACCGCGCTGCACGCCGATGCCGTGGTCGCCGTCCCCCGCGACCGCGGCGATCCGGCCGAGCGCGTCGGCGTGGCCGTCCACCGTCCGTTTGATCGACTCGAGCGTCGCGAGGACGACCTCCGCCGCTTCCCGAGAGGCGTCCGACGCCGGCGGGATCGTGGCGACGCGCACCGGATGCGCGGCCTCGTCGACCTCGGCAGTGGCGGGTTCGACGGCGCCCTTCTTGAAAGCAGGGGAGCTGGCGGGCGCGGTCCAGAGGGCCTCGAGCTCGTCATCCAGCCAGAAAAGCGTCAGCGAGACACCCGCCATGTCGAAGCTGGTCACGAGCTCGCCGACCTCGGGTTCGACGACGATCAGTCCTCGCCGCGCGAGGAGCCGGCTGATCGACGAGTAGACGACGAAGAGCTCCTCGTATTTGACCGACCCGAGACCGTTCACGATGGCGACAACACGCGAGCCGTCGGCTGTGTCGACGTCATCGGGCAGTTCCGCGAGCAGTGCGTCGACGAGGAGCGTTGCGAGCTCGTCAGCGCTGGGCACTTCCTGCTCGGCGATGCCGGGCTCTCCGTGGATCCCCATGCCGACGGCCATTCGACCGGCAGGAACCTCGAAGAGCGGCGCGTCGGCTCCCGGCAGGGTGCACCCGGAGAACGCGACACCGAACGAGCGGGTGCGTTCGTTCGCCTTGCACGCGACGGCCGCCGTCTCCTCGAGGGAGTACCCCGCCTCCGAGGCCGCGCCGGCGCACTTGAAGACGGCGAGATCGCCTGCGATACCGCGTCTCTTCTGCTTCTCGGCGACGGAGGCCGACGAGATGTCGTCGGTGACGGTCACGGTCTCCACGTCGTATCCTTCGGTGCGCAGCCTCGTCTGGGCGTTCTCGAAGTTGAGGACGTCGCCTGCGTAATTGCCGTAGGCCAGGAGGATTCCGCCGCCGCTGCTCGCCGCCCTCGCCACCGCCTGGATCTGCTGGGACGAAGGCGACGCGAAGAGATTCCCGAGCGCCGCCCCGTGGGCGAGGCCGTGGCCCACGAGTCCGCCAAACGCCGGATAGTGCCCTGAGCCGCCTCCGATCACGACGGCGACCGTGCCCTCGACGGGAGATGCCGATCGCACCACACCGCCGGTCACGCGACGAACCCAACGTCCGTTCGCGGCGACGAAGCCGTCGATCATCTCGTCGGCGAAGTCCTCCGGTCGGTTGTAGAGCCGTGTCATGCTGGCGCCTCCTTGCGGCGATGCGGTTCTGAGCGGGGTGGTCAGGGCAGACCGGGGTGGTCAGGGCAGACCGGGGAAGAGTCAGGACGGATCGGGGAAGACGAGCATCTTGACGGTGTCGTCGAGGCGGCCCTCCATGCGGCCGTTCAGGTATGCGGCGGCCTGGTGGAGCGTGGCGTGACGGTTCACGATGCGTGCGACGGCCCCGGGATCCGCCTCCAGGATCTCGACGGCCGCCTCGAAGTCGTCGGACTCGTACACGTTCGATCCGAGGAGGTGCTTCTCGTCGCGCTGGAAGGAGCTGAGGTCGAACGTGACAGGTGAGCCGAACAGCCCGACCTGCACGATCGTCCCGCGCGGTCGGACGAGCGTGTTCGCGTCATCCACGATTCCGGGCACGGCAGCGGCGACGAAGACCGTGTCGAACGGAGCGCCCGCGGTCCGTCGAAGCGTGTCGTGCCATCCCGCCGAGAGCGGATCCTCCACGGCGTGCGCACCCATGTCGAGACACAGTCGGCGATTGCTCTCGCGTACGTCCGTGGCGGCGATGAACGTCGTGCCGGCATAGGCGAGGGTGAGCACGATGAGGGACCCAATGGCGCCCCCGCCGAGGACGGCGACTCTGCCCAGGTGGGCCGGATCCAAGCGTCGGACGGCATGGATGGCGACGGCGAGCGGTTCCGCGAGGGCAAGATACTGCGCCGGTACCTGCGGCGACACCGGATACAGCTTGTCGGTCGGAACGGAGACCTGCTCGGCGAACGTTCCCGGCCACTCGCTCATCCCGAGCATCAGCTTCCGTTCGCAGAGATGGGTCAGGCCGCCCTCGCACGCCTGACAGGTGCCGCAGGATCGTTGCGGCTCGATCACGACATGGTCGCCGACGCTCAGCGTCGAGCTGCGGTCATCGATCGCCGTGATGACGCCCCCGCCCTCGTGTCCCGAGATCAGGGGAGGGACGCGGAACGGATGGGTTCCCGACAGAGCGGTGAGGTCGGAACCGCAGATTCCTGCAGAGGTGATCCGGACGATGGCGTGTCCCGGCGCCAGCGACGGCGGCGCGATGTCGACCAGGGATGCTCTTCGATCCTCGCCGAACTGTATTGCTTGCATGCGAACTCCCTCGTTGACGGCGACAACTGTATGACTACGTGTGCAAGAACTCAAATTCTCAGACGTTGCCCGGTCATCGCTGATGACTCGCACAGTGTTGACTCTGTTGATAGAGCGGCCAGTCTAGCGTTCGCTTCGATCGTCGAGAGGATTCGAGTTGACAGAATGAATACGTTGCCATTAGCGTGACCGTACGTCCGGTGACGCACCGTTCGAGAGAGCCGTGGCTGCCATACCGATTCAAAGGAGAAGCGCGCATGAGAATGAGCTCGCCGACCGTCTCCCCTGATCTCGGCATCGGCATGACCTGGGCCTCTTGCAAGCATCTGCTGACCGAGCGATTTCGTCGAAGCGCGCCTTGGCGCGCCGCCACTCAGGAAAGTGAACCCCATGAAGAGAACACGTAGGCGCGCAGTGTGGCCGCTGCGCCTCCTTGCCCTCGCTGCTGCCGTGGCAGCGCCGGTCGCCCTGACCGGATGTGCGGGCCAGTCGTCCTCGGCACCCAGCTCGTCGAAGATCTCGGGTGGTGTGGCGCTTGCCACCGCCGGGAACGCGTTCTACGCGGCCGAGGCCAAGGGTGCCGCCGACAAGGCGAAGGCCGAGAACGTGCAGCTGAACGTGCAGTACGCCGACAGCGATCTGGACAAGCAATCGAGCCAGATCGACGCGTTCATCCGCGACAAGGTCGACTTCATCGTCATCGACGCCGTCGATTCGGACGGGATCGGCCCGGCCGTGCTGCGGGCGAAGCAGGCTGGTATCAAGGTCGTCGCCATCGACGCCGCCGCGAGCGGTGCCGACGCGGCCGTCTTCACCGACAACGTGAAGGCGGGCGAGATGACGTGTGATTACCTGATCAAGCAGATCGGGGAGAAGGGCAAGTTCGCGCTCGCCGACTCCATTCCGATCAGCGTCATCAAGGACCGTATCGACGGCTGCAAGAAGGCGCTGGCCAAGGCACCGAACGTGACGGTCGTGAGCGAGCAGCGCGCCGACAACAGCCGCGACGGCGGTCTCAAGCTCGGCTCCGAGGTGCTGACCGCGCAGCCGGACATCGATGCGATCTTCGCCGTGAACGATCCACAGGCCGCCGGTGTCGCGCTCGCGGCGAAGCAGAAGGGCAACAGCCACGTCATCATCGGCGGAGTCGACGGATCGTCACAGGCGCTCGATGTGATCAAGAGCGGAGGACCGATCGTCGTCACCGCTGCACAGTATCCGGAAGCCCTCGGCTCACGTGGCATCGAGCTCGCGCTCGGCCTGCTCGACGGGGTCAAGCCCAAGGAGAACCCTGAGCTGATGGTGCCAGGGCTGGTGACCGAGGACAACGTCGAGAAGTACACCCGCTGGGACTGAGCACGCATGACACAAGCAGACCAGGGCTCGTTCGTCTCGCTGAAAGGCATCGGCAAGTCCTATTCGGGCAACCGTGTCCTCGGTGACGTGAGCGTCGACTTCTACCCCGGCGAGGTTCACGCCCTCGCCGGGGAGAACGGCGCGGGCAAGTCGACGATGATGAAGATCCTCTCCGGCGTCATCCAGCCAGACGACGGCGAATTGCTCGTGCACGGCCGGAGGGTCGAGTTCACCTCGGTCCTCGACGCGCGGGCGCTGGGCATCGCGATCATCCATCAGGAGCTCTCCCTGGCGGGGAACATGACGGTCGCCGACAACATCTCCCTGGGCAACGAGCCGCGCCGCAGACTGTTTCGGGACCGCCGGATGACCGACGAGCGTGCCAGGGAGCTCTTGGCACGCGTGGGCGCCGACTTCGCTCCCGGTGTGCTGGTCTCCACGCTGAGCCCCGGCCAGCAGCAACTCGTCGAGATCGCACGAGCGCTGGGGGACGAGCCCTCCTTCCTGATCCTGGATGAGCCGACGGCGTCCCTCTCGGAGGGAGAGGCCGAGCGTCTGCGCGAGATCGTCAAGCAACTGCGCGCGGCGGGGATCGGGATCGTCTACATCACCCATCGCATGGCGGAGATCAGCGAGCTGGCGGACCGGATCACCGTTCTGCGCGATGGTCGCGTGATCGCGTCGCTCGACGGCGGGACCGACATGGAGGAGGTCGTGCATCTCATGGTCGGCCGCTCCATCGAGAACGCCTTCGAGAGCGGTCGGCCGTCGCCGGGAGAGCCGGTGCTCGTCGTCGACTCGATGTCGGGGGCAGCGACCGCCCCGGCGACCTTCGCCGTGCGATCGGGAGAGATCGTCGGCATGGCCGGGCTTGTCGGCGCGGGTCGCACGGAGACCGCGCGACTCATCATCGGTGCCGATCCTCAGCATGCGGGGTCCGTCAGCCTCAATGGCAACCGGCTGACGGGACGAACCCCGAAGAAGACGGTCCGCCAGGGCGTCGTGCTGCTTCCGGAGTCGAGGAAGGAGGACGGCCTGTTCATGCAGCAGTCCATCGCGGACAACATCTGCTTGTCCGTGCTGGGCACAGCAGCCAGGCTGGGTTTCCTCCGTCGTCGCCAACTGGCCAAGGTCGCGAGCGACTACATCGCGATGCTCGGCATCCGATGCGCCGGGCCGAATCAGCTCGTCAGCGAGCTGTCCGGCGGCAACCAGCAGAAGGTGCTCCTGGCCCGCTGCCTCGCGCAGTCGCCGAAGGTGCTGATCCTCGACGAACCCACACGGGGCATCGACGTGGGCGCGAAGGCGGAGATCTACGAGGCGGTGAACCGCGTCGCGGGATCGGGGGTCGGCGTTCTGATGATCTCGTCCGACCTGACCGAGGTGCTCGGGATGAGCGACCGCGTGCTGGTGATGCGCGAAGGACGGCTCGTGGCGACCCTGGCCAAGAACGAGTCGTCCGAAGACACAATCATGCGGTACGCCTCGGGAGTCGCGACGCCGCAGACCACGGAACAGATGAGGCAGGCACACACATGACCAACTCGGGTACCACGACAACTGCAGTGACACCGACGTCGCAGCGTCGCCGGACGAGTGCCGTGATCGGCGACATCTATCGGCGCACGGGAATGGCCGCCGTGCTGATCATCCTCATCATCACCATGAGCGTGACGGCGCCGAACTTCCTCACGGCAGCCAACCTGCTGGATGTCGCAAGTCAGACATCTGTGGTCGCGATTCTCGGCGCCGGCGCGACGTTCGTCATCCTCACCGGTGGCATCGATCTCTCGGCCGGCTCCGCGCTCGGCGTGGGTGCCATGGTCGCGATGGTGCTCGCATCGGCGGGGGCACCCGGGGTGGTCTGCGTGCTCGCCTGTATCGCCGCGTGCACCGCCGCCGGCCTGCTGAACGGATTCTTCATCGCCTACTGGGGGCTTCCGTCCTTCATCGTCACGCTGGCCGCGCTGACGTACCTTCGCGGCCTCGTCTACGTCGGCACGAACGGCACGACGGTGTTCCTGCCCACCCTGGACTTTGCCTGGCTCGGCCAGGGCACGGTCCTGGGGGTCCCGGTGCCCGTGATCATCATGGTTCTCGTCTTCGCCGCCGGATGGCTCATCATCAACCGCACCGTGTTCGGGCGGCACGTGCTGAGCGTCGGCGGCAACTCGGCAGCTGCATCGCTCGCGGGCATCTCGGTTCGGAAGACACTGCTCTGGGTTTACATCATCGCGGGGATCTGTGTCGGAATCGGCGCGGTCATCTCGGCGGCGAGGCTGCAGAGTGCCAGCCCGACGATCGGCACCGGATACGAGCTGAATGCCATCGCAGCGGTGGTCCTCGGCGGCACGTCCCTGATGGGCGGCCGCGGTTCCATCCTCGGTACCCTCGTCGGAGCATTGATCGTTGGAGTGCTGGCGAACGGGATGACCCTGATGAACGTGCCCTCGTTCTATCAGCTGATCGTTCAGGGCGCCGTCATCATCGCCGCCGTGGGCATCGACAAGCTGAGCACTCGACGCCGTCGATGAAGCAAGGCGACCTGGGAGGAAGCGTGTCACCGACGACGAGCACCACCATCACCGGCCTGCACGGGCTGCTGGCACCCGATGCCGGGCTGAAGCCCCTTCACTCGGGCGGCCGGTTCTACGAGGGGCCGGTCTGGATACCTGAGGAACGGGCGTTGCGCTGGAGCGATGTTCCGGCCGACCAGGTCCTCCAGTATTCCGAGGCGACCGGAGGAGTCGAGCTCCACCCGAGCAGCGGCGGCTTCGCCAACGGCCGGACCATCACGAGCGACGGGGTCGTTGTCCAGTGCTCCCATGGCAACAGACGCGTCGAGCGGGTGGACGGCACGGAGGTCTCCGAGGTGGTGTCTCGATGGGATCATGGCCGGCTCAACTCGCCGAACGACGTCGTCGTGACGGGCGACGGCTCGATCTGGTTCACGGATCCGCCGTACGGCATCGTGCATCCTGACGAGGGTCACCCGGGCGCCTCGGAGTACGGCGACAGCTATGTCTTCCGTCACGAGCCCTCCACCGGGCGCACGATCCCCGTCGTGATCGATGTGGAGGAGCCCAACGGGCTGGCGTTCTCGCCTGACGAGTCCATCCTCTACGTCGCCGACACCTCATGCGTTCGTCGACCTCCCGGCGTGGGCAACCACAACATCCGTGCCTACGACGTGCAGGACGGCAGATGCAAGAACGGACGGGTCTTCGCGGTCATCGACAGCGGATTCGCGGACGGCTTCCGTGTGGACTGCAGAGGCAACGTGTGGACGTCGACCGGCTCGGGCGTGAGCGTCTACGACCCCCAGGGTGCTCACCTCGGGCACATCGGGACGCCCGAGGTCGTCGGCAACGTCTGCTTCGGCGGGGACACGGGTCGCACGCTCTTCATCGCCGCCACCTCGACGATGTATGCCATCGAGACGACCGTTGTGGATGCCGGCGCCAGGGCTCTCGCCTGATGGTCACGTCGAGTGAGGTCGCGCGCATCGCAGGCGTCTCGCAGAGCACCGTGTCTCGTGTTCTGAACGGCAGCCCTCTCGTGCGCCCCGAGACGAGGAAACGTGTGCTCCTCGCACTGGAGCAGCACACACCGAACGCGAACGCCCGCGCGATGCGTCTCGGAAGAACCGACGCCGTCGGCGTCGTCGCGGCAGGCGTCACCAACCCCTACGTCCCGGAGATCCTCGAGGCGCTCTCCGTGGCGGCGATTCGGCGCGGACTCACACTCACGCTCTGGAACGAGCACGATGAGGCGCTGGGCGCGGCAGTCGCCGGCGTGCTGGGAGGAGTCGTCGACGGGCTGGTGCTCACGTCGGCCACCACGGCGAACGTGCCTGCGTTGCAGAGGCTGCTCGATCACAACACTCCGCTTGTTCTCATGAACCGGGGCCTCTCGTTCCTGGCCGCCGATCAGGTGACGTCTGACAACTCCCAGATCGGACGGCTCGCCGCGCAGTACCTCCTACGGCATGGACGCACGAACATCGGTCTCGTCGTCGGCCCGGACGACACGCAGCCCGTCATCGAGCGGCGAGAGGCCCTGTTGGACGAGTTGTGGAGAACAGGTGGCATCGACGTTCCGCGGCGGGCGATCATCCATGGCTCGTTGACCTTCGCGACGGGCGAGCGCGCAGCTGAGGAACTGCGGCGGCAGGGCATCGACACCATCTGCTGTGGCAATGACCTGCAGGCGTTCGGGGTGATGAGCGCGCTCGAAGCGCTCGACGTCAGAGTTCCCGAGGAGATCTGGGTCACCGGTGTCGACGATCTGGAGATGGCCTCCTGGCGTCCTTTCGGGCTGACCACGATCCGCCAGCAGATCTCGGGCATGGCCGATGCAGCCCTCGAACTGCTTCAGCGGAGGATCGAGGATCCGTCGGCCGAGCCCCGTACCGTGATGCTTCCCGGCGAGCTGGTCGTGCGATCGTCGACCGCACACGCCACCGGAGAGGGGTTGGGGAGCTAGGGTGTGTCTCCCCACTCGTGCTGGGCTGCTGGGGCCTCGTCGCCGTCGTTCCGGCGACGGGGAGGCCCTGGACGGCCGTTCGACGGCGTCCTCGTCGTCGGCCCTGGCGCGCTCGGCGATGGATGTCGCGACGACGCCGATCCTGGGCGTCAGGACGCCTCCTCGTGGAGGCGCCCCGACAGCTGGCAGAGCCGGAGCGCCACGTGGGTGTCGATGCTGCGCGGTCCCCTGCGCCACTGCTCGCCGAGCAGCGTGTCGATGCGCTCGACCCGTTGCCGCACGGTGTTGGTGTGGATCCCCAGCTGTCGGGCGGTGTCGCTGATCCTCTGCTGGGCGTCGAGGTAGGTGAGCGCCGTTCTGAGCAGGTTCTCGCTCTTGGGGTCGGACAGCAGCCGTCCGAGGTGTGCGGTGAGGAAGGACTCGGCGACGGCCGGGCTCGCGTCATCGAGCAGCAGGCCAGCGATACCGGCCGCAGCGCGATCGGCGAGGACTCCCGTGCGCCGGAGCGATCGCATGGCCGCCTCGATGGATGCCGCGGCGATCCATGCGTCGCGGGTGGCCGCATCGGATGACGCCCCGGCGACGCCGCCGAAGAACGCGAGATCGTGAAGAGCCGGCGCGAGGCGGTCGCGAAGCGCCCCCGCCTCGCACCGTGCGACGCAGACGACCCGTCCCCGGTGCATCCCGACGACGGTCTGGTGATGGCCGGCCGCCGAGCGCACGCGGGCGAGCAGCCGACGCCGCGCGGTGTCCTCTCGGTCGGCCGGAGCCAGCACGGCGACGGCGATCGCGCCGTCGCTGCCCAGAGCCCGGCGGACGGATGCCGCCGAGACGTCGGGCCGCGCATCCGCCGTCGCGGCGACCAGGCTGTTGATCAGCTCATCGTCGTGGAAGTGCCGCACGTCGTCGATCGTCCGTTCGTAGAGCAGGGCGATGGATGCGAACCGTGCGAGCGACGCGGCGGTCGCCGCACCGCGAGAGGCGGTGTCGGGGCCCCGCACCGTCACGGTGCCGCGGACGGCCGGCCCGAGCAGCGGTGCCCGGGCTTCGGTCTCGTCATCGGCGGTGTCGCGTCGATCGACGGTGGGCGCGAGCTCGTCGCCTGCGGGTGCGAGCACGCTGATCGATGAGCGCGTGAGGGAGGCGGCGAGCTCGACGAGGGTCGGGAGCTGCTTGCCGTCGGTGAGCGCCTGGGCGAGCTGCGCATCCAGCTCGTTCTGCAGCACCGCCTCGGCGATGACCTCGTCTCGCGCGTGCGTCGCGTTCTCGGCATCCGCTCGCGCAGCGCGCTCCGCGGCCTTCGCGGAGACGAGCTCGACGGCGGCGGCGATGAGTGTGGCGAGCTGCCCGAGATGCGAGCGCTGCGCGGCGCTGAAGGCGCCGGGTGTCCGATTCGCGACGACGAGGGCGCCGACGACCTTGCCGGAGCTGCGCAGCGGCGCACCGAGGATGGCGTGCACCCCCTCGGCCTGGACGGTGCGGTCGATGTCGGGGAGATGGGTCTTGCCCTCGTCCGGCAGGTAGTCGGGGGTCTCGGTCACGATGCCGCCGGCGGCGAGGCCGAGCACTCCGGTGCCGAGCGGCATCCGGATCGCCGCGTAGGCGGCCGTGCGCACCCCGTCGGTGCTGCGGATGAACGTCTCGGAGGCATCCGGATCGTTGAGGCTCACGTAGGCGAGATCGGTGCCGAGCAGTCGTCTGACGCGCCGGATCACGGTGTGGAGAAGCAGGTCGGCGTCCTGCAGGGCGGAGATGTCCCGCGCGACGTCGACGAGGGCGCCGGTGATGGTCTGCCGTGCCATTGCTCACCTCGGAGTGGTCATTTGAGCCATGAAGTGATCACAACAATGGCACATTCGGCCATAGAGGTGCCATCGATGCTGTCGGAGACTCGTTCGGGTAGGAAGGGCGGAATCGATGAGGATTCGTGGCGCGGTGCTCCGCACAGCCGGGAGCGGCACCCCCTATGTGGGCACGCGGCCGCTCGCCGTCGAGGAGCTCGAGCTCGATGCACCCGGGCCCGACGAGGTGCTCGTGCGCATCGAGGCCGCCGGGGTGTGCCACTCCGACCTCTCGGTCGTGAACGGCACCCGGCCACGCCCGCTCCCGATGCTGCTCGGCCACGAGGCGGCAGGGCGAGTCGTCGAGGTGGGCGGAGCGGAGTCGGATGAGCTGCTCGGCCGCCGCGTCGTGATGGCGTTCCTGCCGAGATGCGGTGAGTGCCGCGCGTGTCTGACGGAGGGCCGGCTGCCCTGCGAGCGCGGCTCGGCGTCCAACACGGCGGGCACCCTGCTCTCCGGACAGCGACGGATCCACGCCTCAGACGGCCCGGTCGCGCACCACCTCGGCGTCTCCGCGTTCGCCACGTACGCCGTCGTGGACCGGCGTTCCGTGGTGCCCGTCGGCGACGACGTGCCGGGCGACATCGCCGCCCTGCGCGGCTGCGCGGTGCTGACCGGAGGCGGAGCCGTCCTCAACGTGGCGCGGCCGGCGGCGGGGGAGTCCGTCGCGATCGTGGGGCTGGGCGGCGTGGGGATGGCCGCACTGCTGGTCGCCCTGTCGCTCCCGGATGTCCGCGTGGTCGCGATCGATCCGGTCGCGGAGAAGCGGGCGACGGCCCTCCGGCTGGGCGCGCACGAGGCGTTCGATCCGGCCGAGTCGGCCGATGGCCTCGCCGTGGATGCCGCCATCGAGGCGGCGGGATCGGCGCGCGCGTTCGAGACAGCGACCCAGATCACCGCGATCGGTGGTCGAACGGTGAGCGTGGGGCTCCCGGCACCGTCGGCCCGGGCGCAGCTCTCACCGCTCGCACTCGTCGCCGGCGCGCGGCAGATCGTGGGCAGCTATCTCGGCTCGGCGGTGCCCTCCCGCGACATCCCGTGCTTCGAGCAGCTGTGGCGCGACGGCCGCCTTCCTCTTCGGGAGCTGATCACGGCCCGGATCGGCCTCGACGACCTCAACCACGCGATGGACGAGCTCGACGCGGGTCACGCGATCCGCCAGCTGGTGGAGTTGCCGTCATGAGCGCGCGTGACCGCTCTGCTCGCATAGAAGAGGTGCGCACCGAGGACGGCGCCGTGCTGCACGTCACGGCCGGCGTTGCCGGCCGCCCCGTCATGCTCCTCCACGGCCTCGGCTACGTGTCGTGGGCCGCCGAGTTGTTGCGGACGAGCCTCCGGCCCGAGCTCGCGCTGTGCACGGTCGACAATCGCGGCACCGGCCGGTCCACGCGGGGCGCCTCCCCGATCTCGATCGAGGTGCTCGCCCGGGATGCCGCCGAGGTGCTGACGTCGCTCGGTGGAGCCGAGCCCATGCCCGTGATCGGGTACTCGATGGGCGGGTACATCGCCCAGCTGCTCGCCGTGACGCGACCGGATCTCGTGTCGGCCGTCATCCTGATCGGCACCAGCGGCGGCGGCGCGTCGGCCGTGCCGGTCCCGGAGCCCACCCGGCGGGCCTGGCTCGATGCCGCGCACCTTCCGCCCGAGGAGTACGCGGCGCGCACCATGCCGCTCTCGTTCCGGGAAGGCTGGCCAGCGGCGCATCCCGTCGACTACGAGCGGATCCTGAGCGCCCGGCTGGAGCATCCGACCTCCCCGGAGGTCTGGCGCGAGCAGTACGACGCTTGCGAGTGCTTTCTGCGCGACGGGTACGACCGCTCAGCGCTCACCGCACCTGTCCTGATCCTGCACGGCGCCGCCGACAGGGTCGTGCCCGTCGAGAACGGCCGAGCGCTCGCGAGGCTCCTCCCGCACGCCCGGTATCGCGAGGTCCCCGGTGCCGGCCACCTGCTGCACCTGGAGCAGCTGACGTTCGTCGCCGACGAGATCCGTCGGTTCCTCTCCACCACCAATCACAACCTGACCACCATTCGCAACCCGACCGCCATTCGCAACCCGACCATCACTCACAACCCGTAAGGAGCAACCATGCCGAGCATCGAAGTGGATCCCGGTGTCCTCATGTCCTACGAAGACCGCGGCGACGGCACACCGATCGTCTTCGTCCACGGCTGGGGCGGCAGCGGCGACGTGTGGGACTACCAGGTTCTCGACCTGGCGCCGTCGTACCGGTGCATCACCGTCGACCTCCGTGGCCACGGCGCCTCCGACAAGCCGTGGGGCGACTACTCCTACGACGTGTTCGTGCGCGATCTGCACACCCTCATCACCCGGCTCGGCCTCGACGACGTGACCTTGGTCGGCTGGTCGATGGGCGGCCACATCGGCCTCAAGTACGCCCACGAACACCCCGAGAAGGTCGGTCGGCTCGTGATCACCGGCAGCGGCCCGCGCTTCTGGCAGGCGGATGACGCCCCCTACGGAACCCCGCCGGAGCAGGTGCAGCCGCTGATCGACGCAATCCGCGTGGCGCGTACCGAGACGATCGCCGGGCTCTACGGCAACAACTTCCACCGCACCGACCTGAAGGCCACCGAGCAGTGGTTCGTGCAGCTCGGCTGGAAGGTCCCCGCGTTCGTCGGGCTCACGAGCTTCCAGG
>Ga0153956_1002605_pt1 | contig 12914 bp, 10 predicted proteins | sample TSFL040MetaG_FD_104704 | JGI IMG/M metagenome (GOLD analysis project Ga0153956, IMG submission 104704) | Attine ant fungus gardens microbial communities from Florida, USA - TSFL040 MetaG | ecosystem: Host-associated > Fungi > Mycelium > Unclassified | place: USA: Florida, Wekiwa Springs... | reverse complement strand
CGCCGTTGGCACCCGGCTCGCCCTCGACGAAGGTCGAGATCACCATCAGCGCGAACGAGGCTGGCAGCAGCCAGAACGAGATGTTGTTCATACGCGGGAAGGCCATGTCCGGCGCGCCGATCATCAGCGGCACCATCCAGTTGCCGAAGCCACCGATCATCGCCGGCATCACCATGAAGAAGATCATGATCAGGCCGTGGGACGTCACGAAGACGTTGTAGGTGTGCGCTTCGTGGAACAGCTGCACGCCGGGATACATCAGCTCGATGCGGATCGCGACCGACATCGCGCCGCCGATGACACCCGCCACGATCGCGAAGATAAGGTACATCGTGCCGATGTCCTTATGGTTCGTCGAATAGACGTAGCGCCGCCACCCGGTCGGGTGATCGTGCGCATGGTCGTCATGGGCGTGATCATGTGTTGCAGCGGAGGTGGCCATTTTCAAATCCTTATGAGCCTCGTAGTGCCGTCAGCTATTCCAGCGCGCGACCGTGAGCAAATCTGCGCGCGGCCGCGCTTGTCAGTTGTTGCGCTTACTGCGCTGCAGCCCCGATCGACGCGTAGGTCGCCGCCGGGTTGCTTGCAAACTTCTTCTTCGCCGCCTCGACCCAGGCCGCGAATTCGCTGTCGCTCACGACCTTGATCGCGATCGGCATGTAGGCGTGGTCCTTGCCGCAGAGTTCCGAGCACTGACCGTAGTACATGCCTTCCTTGGTCGCCTTGAACCAGGTCTCGTTGAGACGGCCCGGAATGGCGTCGATCTTAATGCCGAAAGCGGGCACCGCGAAGGAATGGATGACGTCGGCGGCGGTGGTCTGCACACGGATGATCTTGTTCACCGGCACGACAACTTCGTTGTCGACGCCCAGCAGGCGCGGCTGCTTGTCGGCGACCAGCAGCGAATCGAACTCGAACTTGCCGTTGTCCGGATAGGCGTAGGTCCAATACCATTGCTTGCCGGTGGCCTTGATGGTGATGTCGGCCTTCGGCACGTCGAGCTGCTGGAACAGCAGGCGGAACGACGGCACCGCGATCACGACCAGGATCAGGACCGGGACGATGGTCCAGACCACCTCGATCATCGTGTTGTGGGTGGTCTTGGAAGGAACCGGGTTGCTCTTCGCGTTGAACTTGGCGGCCACGATCGCCAGCAGGATCGCGACGAAAATCACGATCGCGGTGATGACGACCAGCAAAAAGTTGTGAAACCAGGTGATGTTATCCATCACCGGCGACGCGGATGGCTGAAGCGCGACTTCCCACGGGGAGGGCTGGCCCAATGTTCCCGCAAAAGCGGTCCCGGCCGCGGCCAGCGCGGTGGCCGCCACCGCAAAACCAAGTACTCGGCGGCCGATCTGGCCATTCGACATCTTCATGCCGCTCTCGCTCCTGCTCTTATTCTTGACCCCAGCGATCCTGCCGGGCGGCACGATCTGCTTTTAGCCCGCTGTTCAAGCCGCGCTCCGCCTTTCGGTCGGTGACCAAAGGTTAGAACGCGTCGAATTTCCCGTTCCTCAAACCATAATTCCATGCATACCGCAATGCACGTGATAAGGCGGTCGGGATTGCTGAATCCCGCGGTCAAATGGGCCGAACTGCCCCTCCGAAAGTCTGAGAATGCTTGACACCGGGATTGCCCGTTGTACCCACGGACAGGATGGGCGGCGAAACCCCGATTCGCGGCTGCGATATGGTGCATTCCGGCGACTGATGGACCCTTCGCCTGCCCTCAAGACGCCGTCATTGCCCTGTCAATCCAGTCTTCAGGCGGACGACACTGCGGAAAACTGCCGGGACGCATCGGGAAGTACCGGAATCATTGCCGAGGAATTGAGCCTGATGGGCCAGCGAAGTCAGATTTTTTCCATCCGTGGCCTGGCGGTAACGCCCTTTCTGCTGGCGATGGCCGCCGCCATGGTCCTTTTGGCGGCTCCGGTGCCGGCCATGGCGCAGGGCGCGGTCAAGTCGGTCCATGGGGACTGGCAGATTCGCTGCGATACCCCCGCCGGGGCACAGGCCGAACAATGCGCGCTGATCCAGAGCGTGGTGGCGGAAGACCGCTCCAATGCGGGCCTGACCGTCATTATCCTCAAGACCGCCGACCAGAAGAGCAAGCTGATGCGCGTGGTGGCGCCGCTGGGCGTGCTGCTGCCCTCCGGCCTCGGGCTCAAGCTCGACGACAAGGATGTAGGCCGGGCCGGTTTCGTGCGCTGCCTGCCGAACGGCTGCGTGGCCGAGGTGGTGATGGAAGACACCCTGCTGAATCAGCTTAAAACCGCGAAAACCGCGACTTTCATCATCTTCGAGACGCCGGAGGAGGGCATCGGCTTTCCGCTCAGCCTGAAAGGTCTCGGCGAGGGCTACGACAAGCTGCCGTGACCTCCCCTCGCTCTGCGGCCTGATCATCCCTATCTTGGGGTCTGATTCCCGCTGCGGTTGTCCGCGAGCCGCGAGTTTTCTGGAGTTTTCATGAGTCAGCCGCCCGAAATCATTTCCGCCACCACCTCCCTGCTCGATCGTGCCGGGCTCGACCGCGATGCGGTCCGCGCCCAGATTGTCCGGGGGCTGGCCGGTGCGGACGACGGCGAACTCTTCCTCGAATACCGCCAGTCTGAAGGGCTCGGCTTCGATAACGGCCGCCTCAAGCAGGCGACCTACGACACCGCTCAGGGTTTTGGCCTGCGCGCCGTCAAAAATGACGCGGTCGGTTACGCCCATTCCTCCGATGTGTCGCTGCCAGCGCTGATTCGTGCCGCCGATGCGGTCCATGCAGTACGCGGCGGCTATTCCGGCACCTTCGCCGCGGCGCCCGGCCACACCAACACAAGGCTCTATGGCGACGAGAATCCGCTCGACGGCCAGAGCTTCGAATCCAAGGTCAAGCTGCTCGCCGAGATCGACGCCTATGTGCGCGACAAGGACCCGCGCGTGCGGCAGGTCTCCGTATCGCTGGCAGCGACCTGGCAGGTGGTGGAGATTCTGCGCCCGGACGGCGAGAGCTATCGCGACATCCGCCCGCTGGTGCGGGTGAATGTATCGGTCGTCGCGGGCAGCGGCGACCGGCAGGAAACCGGCAGCCACGGTTATGGCGGACGTGAAGGCTATGCGCGCTTCATCGAAACCAAGGCATGGCGCTCCGCCGCCGACAACGCGCTCCGCCAGGCCATCGTCAATCTCGATTCCGTCCCCGCGCCCGCGGGCGAAATGGACGTGGTGCTCGGCCCCGGCTGGCCCGGCGTGATGCTGCATGAAGCGGTCGGGCACGGACTCGAAGGCGATTTCAACCGCAAGCAGACCTCCGCCTTCTCCGGCCTGATGGGCCAGCAGGTCGCCGCCAAGGGCGTCACCGTCGTGGACGACGGCACGATTTCGTCAAAGCGCGGCTCGCTCTCCATCGACGACGAAGGCACCCCGACCAACCGCACCGTGCTGATCGAGGACGGCATCCTCGTCGGCTACATGCAGGACAGGCAGAACGCGCGGCTGATGAACATGAAGCCGACCGGCAACGGCCGCCGCGAAAGCTATGCCCATGTGCCGATGCCGCGCATGACCAACACCTACATGCTGGCCGGCGGCCGCGACCCGTCGGAAATCCTTGCGTCCGTGAAGAATGGAATCTTCGCCGCGAATTTCGGCGGCGGTCAGGTCGATATCGTCTCGGGCAAATATGTCTTCCAGTGCACCGAGGCTTACAGGATCGAGAACGGCAAGCTTGGCGCTCCGCTCAAGGGCGCCATGCTGATCGGCAACGGCCCGACCGACCTGCATCGCATCTCGATGGTCGGCAACGACCTGCAGCTCGATGACGGCATCGGCACTTGCGGCAAGCAGGGACAGGGCGTGCCGGTCGGCGTCGGCCAGCCGACCCTGCGCATGGACCGCATTACCGTGGGCGGCACGGGTTAGGCAGCGAGGAACGCGATGTCCGAGCAGACCGACAAACCGGCCGTATCGGCGGATGCCAAATCGGAGAGCGTCAAGCCCGCGCGCAGCTGGACGCGTTCGCTGGTCGAGATCGGTGCTGCATTCGCACTTGTTTTGCTGGCCAAGGGCGCGCTGGCCGAACCTTTTTACGTGCCGTCGGGTTCGATGGAGCCGACGCTGCTGATCGGCGACGCGCTGCTGGCTTCAAAATATCCTTACGGCTACAGCGCCGCGTCATTGCCGGTGAGCGTCACCCTGCCACAGACAGGACGCGTATTCAGCGCCCTGCCCGCGCGCGGCGACGTCGTTGTATTCCGCTGGCCCGGCGACACGTCGCAAGTCTGGGTCAAGCGCGTCGTCGGCCTGCCGGGCGATCATGTGCGGATGCGCGACGGACGCCTTTGGCTCAACGGAAAGCCGGTCGGCCTGCGTCCCGACGGCACCGGTCGGGCCGAAGACGAGGACGGACGCAGCATGCCCGCCGCGCGTTTTATCGAAACCCTGCCCGGCGGTCATGAACACACCCTGTTCAAGGTGCGCGAACACGGCTTTCTCGACAACACGCCCGATGTGACCGTGCCGCAGGGCCATCTGTTCGTCATGGGCGACAATCGCGACAATTCCGCCGACAGCCGCGTGCGGGTTTCCGATGGCGGCGTCGGATTGCTGCCGGTGGAAAATCTGGTCGGCCGCGTCGATGCGATTGTCGGGTCCTGGGATATGGGAATCAGAAACCGGCCGATCTGGACGTGGCTGTCGGGATTCCGGCTCGCACGATCCTTTACGTCGGTGCACTGAGCGCGGTCCGGCTCGAAGCCGCCTTATCGCACCACGCCCGAAATGAAGCCCGGCTTGCGGCGTGGCGGCTTGACACGATCCTTCAGATAACAGCGCGCTGATTTTCCGATATAGCCGGGCCGGGCATAGGTCCATGCCCGGCACTTGTTGTCGGCGTCGCACGCCGTCTTGCAGGTCTCGCCCTTCGGATCGGCGGCAACTTCGATCCCGCGGTAATCGCCGCCCAGCCGGTCCGTCTCGAATTCGTATGTGCTGTTGCGCGGTTCGACGACGCCCGCGCCCCGAACGCCCGAAACGCAGCAGTTGCTATGGATACGCGGCGGCACGGTGTTTTTCAGCCAGCAGACCGCCTCGTCGTCGCTCACCGCAGGATAGTTGAAACTCCACGCGTGGCAGCGGCGGTCGCGCTCGCATTGCAGGGCACATATCACCGGGTCGCCCGACGGCACCGGCACCCGCGTATAATCACTACCCGGACGATCGAAATTGACTTGCGCAGAAGCGGGATGGGCAGTCGCAAACGACAGGGCCAGGACGACGGCAAGGGCGAAGCATGAACTCAAGCACGATCTGAAACTGCAGATTCGACGCATGCCATCGCTTTCACAGAATGGGTTGTCACTGGAGATCCAGACGGACCGCGCAATTCAACCGCGAAGGTGATGTATGGCACATGAACGGCAGATAAACGCGGAACAAACTTCTCGTGAGATCAGATAACGATCTGATCTAGAACGCATATTCACTGTAGACCGGATCGACCGATCCTCTCCAGGGACCATTGAAGCGCTCGAGCAGCCGTTCCGCGGGCGTGTGGCCCGATTCAATGATGTGATCCAGCGGCTCCAGATACCGCGTCTCGTCACGACCGAGAGCGTCGAAGCGGGCACGGCGCGCCAGTCCCTTGTGCGCCAGCACCATGCAATCCTTGGCCACTTCGAACAGATAGCGATTGCCGATCTTCGCCTTGAAGCCGAGGCGCGGCACGTCGTCACGCAGGGCCTGCCGCTCATAGGCGGTCCAGCGCCTGGCGATGTCCCAAGCGGCGTCGAGGCTGTCATCGTCGTAAAGCAGGCCGACCCAGAACGCCGACAGCGACGGCAACTGCTGCCACGGCACATTGTCCGAGCCGCGCATCTCGAGATAGCGCTTCAGGCGCACCTCGGGGAAAATCGTCGACAGATGATTGGCCCAGTCCGACAGCGTCGGCTTCTCGCCGGGAATCATCTTGTTTCTGCCGTCGAAGAAGTCGCGGAACGACGATCCCGACACATCGATATAGTCGTCGCCGCGCTTGACGAAATACATCGGCACGTCGAGCGCGTAGTCCACCCAGCGCTCAAAGCCCATGCCGTCCTCGAACGCCCACGGCAGCATGCCGGCGCGCGCGTTGTCGGTATCGCGCCAGATTTCGGAACGGAACGAAAGAAAGCCGTTGGGCTTGCCTTCCGTGAACGGCGAGTTCGCGAACAGTGCGGTCGCCACCGGCTGCAACGCCAGCGAGACCCGCAGCTTCTTGACCATGTCCGCTTCGGAGCAGAAATCGAGATTGGTCTGCACCGTGCAGGTCCGGTACATCATGTCGAGACCGTACTTGCCGACCTTCGGCATGTAGCGGGTCATGATCTTGTAGCGGCCCTTCGGCATCACCGGAATCTGCTCGCGCGACCATGACGGCGTCATGCCGAGCCCGAGAAATCCGATGCCAAGGGGCGTCGCGACTTCCCGCACCTGCGCGAGATGCGCCATGAGTTCGGACATCGTTTGATGCACCGTCTCCACCGGCGCGCCGGACAGTTCAAACTGGCCGCCCGGCTCCAGCGAGATCGCGCCGCCACCCGTGACGTCGTAAAGGCCGATGATATTGCCGTTCTCCATGATCGGCTCCCAGCCGAGCAGGAGCTGCATGCCTTCGAGCACGGCGCGAATGCCGCGCTCGCCCTCGTAAGGAACGGGATTGTGGCCTTGCAGCGTGAAGGGAGTCTTCTCGTGCTCGGTGCCGATGCGGAATTCGGATTTCTGCTTCACGCCCGCTTCAAGCCACGCGATCAGTTCATCACGCGACTGCAGCGGCGTCATATCGATCTGGTCACGCGCCATGAAGAATCCAAGCAAGAGGTTCGGTTTGACGCGTCAGTTCCCGATGCGGGAAAACGTCACGGATACGCGCATCCGTAGTCACGAGAGGTAAAAAAAAGATCATCGTGCGGACGACGTTTCTTTGGCGGCATCCCTGGCGGTCTCTTTCGAGACAGCCAGAGCCTGCGGTGCGCCGGCGCAGCATCCGAGACGGTCGAGCAGACCGCTCAGCTTGACGGCGTCGGCGTCCGACAGTTTCGAACCGATGTGGCGCTCGATTGCCGCGGAATAGGAATTCCACATCCGCTTCTGCAGATCGCGCCCGGCCTCGGTGATCTCGACGAACAGACCGCGCTTGTCCATCTTGCACTCGCGCCGCACCGCCAGCCCTTCCTCGACCAGACGATCGATCAATCGCGAGGTGGAGTATTGCGGCAGCAGCATCTGCTTTTCGAGTTCGACGGGACGCAGTTCGCCGGACGGCGCGCGCGACAGTTCGAGCAGCGCGTCGTACCAGGCCAGCGGTGGAAACCCGGCCTTCTTCAGGTCATGTTCGACCGCGCCGAGCACCTTGCCCTGAACCCGCATCAAGCGAATCCAGACTTCCGTCGCTTCCGTCGAGGGTTTGCGTTTCATGACGTGGTCCGTACCATAGGCTCCGGGAGCTTACTGCAATAAATGCAGTTGCATCAATCTTGACATATGGCAGCATTTAGTGGACCGCCATAGCTCTTGCCAATGCCCTGGCGGTCAGAATCCGACAAAGGATAGCTCCTATGAAACTGTATTATTCGCCCGGCGCCTGTTCACTTTCGCCTCATATTGCCCTGAAGGAAGCCGGCCTGCCCTTCGATCTGGTCCGGGTCGATGTCCGGGCCAAGAAGCTTGAAGACGGCAGCGACTTTCTTGCGGTCAATCCCAAGGGACAGGTGCCCGCGCTCGTCTCCAACGACGGCGACCTGCTGACCGAAGGCGCCGTGATCGTTCAGAAGATCGCCGACTCCGCACCGCAGAAGAATCTCGCACCCGCACAAGGCTCCAGCGAGCGTTACAAGCTGCAGGAATGGCTGAACTTCGTCGCCAGCGAACTGCACAAGAACTTCAGCCCGCTGTTTCAGCCGGCGCTGTCCGACGACACCAAGGCGTTTTTCAAGGACCGCCTGATGGGCAAGTTCAAGTATATCGACCAGGCCTTGAAGGGCCGCGATTACATCATGGGCAGCCAGTTCACCGTGCCGGACGCCTATCTGTTCACGATGCTGGTGTGGGCGGACCGCGTCGGCCTCGACATTTCCGGTCTTCCGAACCTCGTCGCCTACAAGGCCCGCGTCGCCGCGCGGCCGAAGGTGCAGGAAGCCCTCAGCACCGAAGGATTGCTGAAGGCGTCCTGAGCATCATCACGTTTTGAAATGGAAAAGGCGGGATCATCGATCCCGCCTTTTGTTTTGCTAGCTTTCCTCGCTTGTCATCACCGGGCTTGTCCCGGTGATCTCGATGCATGATCGGGATGGCCGGGACAAGCCCGGCCATGACATCGCAATTATTGACGGCCTACGCCGCGGCCTTCTTCGGCGGGAAGCGGCTGTAGAAGGTCTCGCCCTTGGCGGCCATGTCGATCAGCAGCTTCGGCGGCGTGAAACGCGAGCCGTACTTCTTTTCCAGCTTCTGGCACAGGTCGACGAAATTCTTCGTGCCCATGAAGTCGATATAGGACAACGCACCGCCGGTGAACGGCGCGAAGCCGAAACCGAGAATGGAGCCCACATCGGCTTCGCGCGGATCGGTGATGACGTGATCTTCGACCGTGCGCGCGGCTTCCACCGCCTGCACCACCAGGAAACGCTGCTTCAGTTCCTCGACATCGAGCGTGTCGGGATCGAGATGCCTGGACTGCAGCGTGGTCAGTTCCGGCCACAGCTTCTTCTGACCCTTGCCCTTTTCGGGATAGTCGTAGAAGCCCTTGCCGTTCTTGCGGCCGAATCGCCCGCGCTTCTCCACCATCTCGACCAGCAGCGCCTTCTGCTCCGGATCGACGGACTGCGCGCCCATGTCGGCCTCCGTCGCCTTCAGGATCTTCAGCGACAGGTCGATGGCGACTTCGTCGTTGAGCGAGAGCGGGCCGACCGGCATGCCGGCCATCTTGCCCGTATTCTCGATCATCGCGGGCGGCACGCCTTCCTTGAACATCTCGTAGCCTTCCGAGATGTACCGCAGCACGCAGCGGTTGGCGAAGAATCCGCGCGAGTCGTTGACGACAATCGGCGTCTTCTTGATCTGCCGCACGTAATCGAGCGCGGTCGCCAGCGCGACGTCGCCGGTGTTCTTGCCGACGATGATTTCCACCAGCATCATTTTCTCGACCGGCGAGAAGAAATGGATGCCGATGAACTTCGACTGGTCCTTCCATTCCTCGGCCAGCGAATTGATCGGCAGCGTCGAGGTGTTGGACGCGAAGATCGCGCCGTCGCGCAGCAGCGGCTGCGCCTTGGCGTAGGTTTCCGCCTTCACCTTGCGGTCTTCGAACACGGCTTCGATGACGAGGTCGCAATCCTTGATCGCGGTGTAGTCGGCGGTCGCGGTGATGCGCGCGAGGATCGCATCGCCGTCAGCCTGTTTCATGCGGCCCTTGGCGATCGCGCCATCGATCACGGTCTTGGCGTGACCCTTGCCCTTGTCCGCGCTGTCCTGATCACGGTCGATCAGCACCACGTCGATGCCCGCCTGCGCCGACACATAGCCGACACTCGCGCCCATGAAGCCCGCGCCGATGACGGCAAGCTTCTTGACCTTGGTCGGCGGCACGTTCTGCGGACGGCGCGCGCCCTTGTTGAGTTCCTGCATCGAGACGAACAGCGAGCGGATCATCGCCGCCGCTTCCTTCGAGCGCAGGATTTTCGAGAACCAGCGCGACTCGACGCGCAGCGCCGCGTCCATCGGCAGTTGCAGGCCTTCGTAAACGCACTGCAGAATCGCGCGCGCGGCCGGATAATTGTCGTAGGTCTCACGGCGATAGATCGCATTCGCCGGCGGGAAGAACTGCATGCCGGCCTTGGAGTAGACCGCGCCGCCCGGAAGCTTGAAGCCCTTCTCGTCCCATGGTGCGACGGCCTTGCCGCCTGCCTTGATCCAGTCCTTCGCGGTTTTGATCAGTTCGGCGGCGGGAACGACCGCGCCGACGATGCCGAGGCTCTTAGCCTTGGCAAGATCGATGGCCTCGCCCTTCAGCAGCATCTGCAGGGCATCCATCGGCTGGATCATGCGCGGCAGGCGCTGCGTGCCACCGCCGCCCGGAAACAGGCCGACCTTGATTTCGGGCAGGCCGAGGCGGGTCTTCGGATTGTCCGACGCCACGCGATAGTGACAGGCCAGCGCCAATTCGAACGCGCCGCCGAGCGCGAGCCCGTTGATCGCCGCAACCCACGGCTTGCCGCAGGTCTCGATCTTGCGCAGGTTCTGCGAGAGCTTCGCGACTTCCTCGAACACATAACGATTCGCGGCCTCCTCGCCCTTGCTCTTGAGCATGTCGAGATAGGCGCGGTTCATGCCTTCCAGCATGGTAAGGTCCGCGCCGCCGGAGAATGCCTCCTTGCCCGAGGTGATGACCACGCCCTTGACCACGGCGTCATTGGTCGTGGCATCGACGATGGCGGCGAGTTCGGTGCCGGTGGTCTCGTCCAGCACGTTCATCGACCTGCCTGGAATGTCCCACGTCACCAGCGCGATGCCGTCGGCGTCGGTCTCAACCTTGAAATTCTTGTACGTCATGTGACTGATCCTCAAACGCGCTCGATGATGGTCGCGGTGCCCATGCCGCCGCCGATGCACAGCGTGACAAGAGCGGTGGATTTATTGGTGCGCTCAAGTTCATCCAGCACGGTGCCGAGAATCATCGCGCCCGTCGCGCCAAGCGGATGGCCCATGGCGATGGCGCCGCCGTTGACGTTGATCTTTTCGCCGTCGATGTCGAAGGCCTGGATGTAGCGCAGCACCACCGACGCGAAGGCTTCATTGAGCTCGAACAAATCGATGTCCGACAGCTTCATGCCGGAACGCTCCAGCACCTTCTTCGTCACGTCCACCGGACCGGTGAGCATCATCGCCGGTTCGGAGCCGATATTGGCGAAGGCGCGGATCTTCGCACGCGGCTTCAGGCCGTGCTTCTTGCCGGCTTCGGCGTTGCCGAGCAGCACCGCGCCGGCGCCGTCCACGATGCCCGACGAATTGCCGGCGTGATGCACGTAGTTCACCGACTCGATTTCCGGATGCGACTGCACGGCCACCGCATCGAAACCGCCCATCGCGCCCATCACGGCGAACGACGGCTGCAACTGCGCCAGCGACTGCATGCTCGTACCCGGACGCATGTGCTCGTCCTTGTCGAGAATGGTGAGGCCGTTGATGTCCTTCACCGGGATCACGGAGTTCTTGAAACGGCCTTCGCTCCACGCCTTCGCAGCGCGCTCTTGGCTCTGCACCGCATAGTTGTCGACGTCGTCGCGCGAAAAGCCGTACTTGGTGGCGATCAGATCCGCCGCCACACCCTGCGGCATGAAGTAGCTCGGCACCGCCATGGACGGGTCCACCGGCCACGCCGTACCCGACGAGAGAATGCCGACGCGGCTCATGGATTCCGCGCCGCCGCCGATGGTGAGGTCGTGCTGGCCGGACATGACCTGCGCCGCCGCGAAGTTCACCGCATCGAGGCCCGAGGCGCAGAAGCGGCTGATCTGAATGCCGGGCACGGATTCGCCGAGACCCGCGTTGAGCGCCGCGAAACGCGCGATGTCGCCGCCTGCCTCGCCGACCGGATCGACCACGCCGAGAATCACGTCATCGACGGTGCCTTCCCCGAGATTGTTGCGGTCCTTGAGCGCTTTCAGCGGCGCTGTCGCCAGCGCCAGCGCCGTGACCTCGTGCAGAGAACCATCGGCCTTGCCCTTGCCGCGCGGCGTGCGGACGTGATCGTAGATAAATGCCTCAGGCATGACGCCCTCCTTCAAATCTTGATTGTTGAAGTCTGTGCATGTTCGCTCGCGCCGCACGCGGTGCGAGCAATTTGAAAACTCAGAACGCCTCGGCAGGCAGTTCCATCATCGAATCCGCGCCGCTCTGGATACGCGCCAGACGCAGCGCCGTCTCCGGCAGCATCCGCTCCACGAAGAACCGGCCGGTGACCAGCTTGGCCTTCAGGTAAGGCTGCTCGCCGCCGCTGGCGATCTTTTCCTGCGCGACCTTGGCCATCCGCGCCCACATATAGGCGAGCGTGACCAGACCGAAGAGATGCAGATAGTCCGTCGAAGCCGCGCCCGCATTGTCGGGCTTGGCCAGCGCGTTCTGCATCAGCCACATGGTGGCCTGCTGCAGGTGCTGCAGCGAGGCACTGAGTGGCGCGACGAACGGCTTCAGTGCCTCATTCGCCGCGTTGTCCTTGGCAAAGGCGGAGACCTCGTTGAAGAACGCGGTCATGGCGCGGCCGCCGTCCTTCGGCAGCTTGCGGCCGACCAGATCGAGCGCCTGAATGCCGTTGGCGCCTTCATAGATCATGGCGATGCGCGCATCGCGCACGAACTGCTCGACGCCGGTTTCCTGAATATAGCCGTGACCACCATAAACCTGCTGCGCGGCCACCGCATTGGCGAAGCCGACATCGGTGAGCATGCCTTTGACCACCGGTGTCAACAGGCCCATGTGATCGTCGGCGGCCTGACGCTCCTTCGGATCGTCCGAGCGATGCGCCAGATCGCTCTTCAGCGAGGTCCATACCACCAGCGCACGGGCGGCTTCGTTGAAAGCGCGGATCGACATCAGCGTGCGGCGGATGTCGGGATGCACGATGATCGGATCGGCGGGCTTGTCCTTCGCCTGCGCGCCGGTCAGCGCACGGCCCTGCAGGCGATCCTTCGCATAGGCCGCCGCGTTCTGATAGGCCACTTCGGACTGCGCGAGCCCCTGAACGCCGACGCCAAGCCGCGCCTCGTTCATCATCACGAACATGGCCTGCATGCCCTTGTTCTCTTCGCCCACCAGCGTGCCGACCGCATTGTCGAAATTCAACACGCAGGTCGAATTGCCGTGAATGCCCATCTTGTGCTCGATCGAGCCGCAGG
>Ga0153956_1002604_pt1 | contig 12916 bp, 3 predicted proteins | sample TSFL040MetaG_FD_104704 | JGI IMG/M metagenome (GOLD analysis project Ga0153956, IMG submission 104704) | Attine ant fungus gardens microbial communities from Florida, USA - TSFL040 MetaG | ecosystem: Host-associated > Fungi > Mycelium > Unclassified | place: USA: Florida, Wekiwa Springs... | reverse complement strand
GGTGTATCTGTTGGCGGCACGACGGCGGCAGGATCGACGCTCGAACAGGATGTGATTGTCGATCCAACGACGATTACCGGCGGAGATTATGGCATCCTCATAAAGTCGGTCGCGAACGGCGGCACGATCACGCAGAACATCGGCATTTCCGATGTCGACATTACCGGCGCAAAGAAGGCCGGTATCGAGATATATGCTTCCGCCAACCGTCAGGGTTCGATCGGGCAGAGCATCTCCGTGACCGACTCTGCTTTCAGCGACGACGGTCACTATGGCATCGCGATCATCGGCAAAGCTTCGACCGCAGGATCACTCCATCAGTCCGCCGTCCTTCAGAACGATGTGGCGGGCGGTTCGCATCCGGTAGGCGGGTCCTACGCTCCTCCCACCTATGGCATTTTTCTCGATTCTTCGGCGTTGTCCGGAGGGCAAATCAGCCAAACGTTGTCTGCAGATGACATAGAGGCACAAAATAATGAATCCGGGCTTGGCATCCAACTGAGCGTGACCGGTTATGATCCCTCGGAGCACGCGCACAAGTCTTACGTGAGCCAGCACGTTTCTATTTCGAACAGCGACTTTTCCGATAATGTGTACGGCGTTGATCTGGACGTTGAAGCACAGAATTCGGGCTCTGCCGACCAGAGTCTGGATCTCCAGAACGTCACAGCAAACAGCGAATTCTATGGGCTATATGCGAGTGTTTCTGCTTTCGACGCATTGATCGACTCGACGCTTTCCGTTCATGGCGGGCATTTCGACCAAGACAGCAGGGGGCTGGCCCTGTTAAGCGATTCCACCGGCGGCCAACTCACCCAATCCGTCCTTTTGAACGGAGCTTCCTTTAACGGCGATGTTACCGCTTTCAAGATGACCGCATATGGAGCGTCCTCGCAGACACTTGATATCAATAATTCCGTGTTCGCGGACGACCGGTATGGTCTGGTGCTCCACTCGAGTGGAGTTGGGCTGACACAGGATATCACGGTACGAAACAGTCTGTTTACAGACGGAGCCGGCATATACGACGGGGTCAGAAATGATGGTTTTGTGCCCGGCATTGTTGCGCAGACTTTCACTGTCTACGATTCGACCTTTTCCGATTCCGGGATACGCTTCGTGCGTTATGCCACTTGCTACAACACTTGCGGCATTGTGCAGCAGAAAATTTCCATCAAGGACACCGACATTGCCGGGTCGCTCGATGTTTATACAGTAGATGTAGGCGTCGTCACCGACATCGGAGGTCACGCAGATGCTCCGACACTCTATCTGCGTGATGTAAATATCCACGATTCAGCAGGAAGCGGCCTGGACATCTACAGCCGCGTTTCCGGCGGCACCCTGTTCCAATATCTCGTCGCAGTGGATTCTACCTTCGATCATAACGGGTTAGACGGCGTCTATTCCGGAATCTACGCAAGCAACGGCGCTACCATTTTGCAGATGGCGCGGCTTTACAGTTATGCGGGTCATTCAAGCGCGTCTTACAATGGGCATGCCGGCATGCACTTCCAGATCGCCACCCGCGATCCGGGAACTTACGCGAACAGCAACATCTTCATTTCGGGAGTTGCCGCCAACTACGAGGGTACGCAAAGCCGTTGCTGCACGCCGTCATCGGTTGGCATTGATATCGTCTCGGATACCTCTGCTGTGCTCGGTCCGGGGTCCAGCCAAGTGTTGAACTTCTCCGCTTATGGCAATGCGCTGGACGGTAACAGAGCCGGGATTGAATCCATCGCCTACCATGGCGTGACGGCACACAATCGGGTGGTCGGCAACACGATCGAGCACGATACATTCGGAATCGCCGGTTACGTCTCCTATGGCGCCTATCAGTCCTGGAACCTGCACGGCGGGAATTCGATGGCGGATAATGGAACCGACTATCACTTTGTGAATGACGGTGGGTCCACGCAGCCGATAACGTATTGATCTATGGTGACCAGAACACCGTTATCGGCACCTTGCGCTGGGTGAGCAAGCTTCATACCAACATCTCCGCCACATCGCGGCCACTCTCGGCGGTGCGATTAGGTCCTCATCTTGCGTCGCCCGGAGTGTGAGCGTCATCCGGTCGCCTATGGCTGCAGCGTTTTGTGCGTGGACGGCGTCGAAAAATGACCAGAACAATGGCAGAACCTGTCGATTCCAATTGGAGGCATACACCGGTCTGTTCAAGATTCAATGACCACCGCGAACATTCGGGTTGTCACAGCACCTAAGACGCCAAACCAATCGACGTCACAGGCGACCCCGGGTTCCATGTCTCAAGCTGGTTCCGGAAAGCAGGCATCCGGAATTTTCCGGATGCCTCGAGCGCGTACAAATTATTCTCCGAAATTCGAACAGGCAGGGTTTCACAGACCTTCTTCTTGTTGCGGCGCGATATGAATCCTGGCAACCGTATGAGCGGCGTTTTGTTTGAACCGCGATCCAATGAAGCAGAAGTCCGCAGTCTTATGGCGCAAACGCCACTGAGTAGCCGCTAGCCAAGATTAGACCGATTTCCGAATCGCTTTGCCTTATCTCTCCCATTGGAGGTTGCCAGACGGCCTCGCAGGCCGAGGGAGTCAGGGCATGTTCAGAGACCGGTGCGGAGCCTTTCGATCAGCGCCGCTTTAGCGTCTTGCTCATAAGCGACCGGCGACCCGCTTCCCCACACCGGACCGGGCCACGCTGCGTCGCCTTCATTGCGGGCGACAATATGAATGTGAAGTTGATTCACCTTGTTGCCCAGCGCGCCGACATTGATCTTCACGGCATTGGTCAATGTCTTGAGGCTCAGGCTGGCGCGGCTGATCTCCTCGATCAGCACCATCCGCTCGGCGTGCTTCAGGTCATGAAACTCGGACAGTTCCACGCGGCGCGGCACGAGGATCAGCCACGGAAAGCGCGCGTTGTTCATCAGTAGGACACGGGAGAGGCCCCAATCAGCAACGTAGGCGGTGTCGGCCTCGATCCGAGGGTCTAACTTAAAGCTGCCCATTGGCCAATATCCTTGTGGGTCAGGACGTTAGCATACGTGCTCTTGTGGCGTTTGCGCCATAAGACCGGAAGTCCGCCTTTCGATCACACCATTTTAATACCCTGCCCAATTATTTGCACTTCGCAGATAGTTCCGCCCGCCGATAAGCATTACTGTGCAGTACATGCTCGATTGATTTTCTCTTGTGGAGAAAAAAAGCACGAGGATTTAATCTATGGGGAGAAAACATGACAATATTTATACGTTATTTAGGTATATTGGCAGTTTTTATTCTGGCATCACTGACCGCACTTCCCGCCAACGCGCAAGCAACTCGCACATGGATTTCGGGTGTTGGTGACGATGCGAATCCCTGCAGTCGTACGGCACCCTGCAAAACTTTCGCAGGCGCGATTTCGAAGACGGCTGGCGGCGGTGAAATCGACTGTCTTGACCCGGGCGGATTTGGTGCAGTGACGATCACCAAATCGATCACGCTGGATTGCGGCGGCGGTATCGGTGGTCAAGTGGGTTCAATCCTCGTATCTGGAACGAACGGCATCAATGTCAACGCCGGCACAACCGATCTCATAAAAATCCGGAACATGACGATCAACGGAATTTCAAAATCCACGGGGCCCGGACTATCCGGCATAAAATTCAGCAGCGGCGGCAGCCTCATTGTGGAGCATGTCGGCATCTTCGGTATGGGAGGCACGAGCGGAAGCAATGGCGGAATTGACTTCGAGCCCAGCGCCGCATCGAGCCTGAACGTATCCGATGTGGAAATACAGTACGGCCTCGGAGACGGTATCCTTCTAAAGCCCGCAAGCACCGGCAGCGTCATCGCGAACCTCAACCACGCGTCTCTGTTGAACAACGCGGGAGAAGGGCTGCGTGTCGACAACGCCAACGTGGCCTCGGGTGCCGGGACAGTCGCATCGGTTCGCGACAGTGCGTTCAATTCGAACGCGTACGGCGCCCTTATCAGTGCAAAGACCGGCACGGCACCCGGCACGGTGTTGATGACCGGTTCCTCCTTGGCCGGCAATACCGTCAACGGGATATATTCGAACGGCGTGAATGCCACCTTCAGCATTGGCGGCACGGCAATAACCGGCAACGTGACCGGCATGAGCGCCGCGAATAGCGGAAAGATTCGCTCTTTTGGCGACAACTACGTGTTCGGCAATGGCACCGATGGCACGCCTAATGGCACCGCGCTGACGAAAGAGTAGTTTTCCAGGCACAGCAGCTCTCCGGGCGATTGTCCCGCCCGGAGAGTTGTCGTCCGTCCGATCAGTTGTTCAGACTTACGGAAAAATCGATCTGCGCATCGCGGCCGGTCGCATCCGGCGCCTTTCGCAATTGCCACCCGTAGTCCAATCGGGCCAGGAAGTATCGGCCGATACCATATTGAACGCCGGCACCAACACTCATGAGAACATGGCTATGATCGTCGCCAACAGCGACCTTTTGATCCCTGAGCCACGCAAAATCCCAGAACGCATCGAACTGAAGCGCATCGTTCACGCGCGAGCTGACAAGATCATGCATCGGCTTGAATTCGGGAGTACGCAGTTCCTGTGTGGTGAGGAATCCTTCCGATCCGCTGGAAGCATATTCGTCATACCCGCGCACCGTTTCGATGCCACCCGCCTCCAGACGTTCGCTCGGCAACAGCACGCCGGAAGACCATTGCGCCTCGCCACGCGTGATCCAGCCAAAGCCCTTCGGCAATGGCGTCAGACGATAAACGCTCGCATCGGTGTACAGATACCGCGCCTTCGCGAACGGCGTGCCTGTGTGTGTTGTGGAAGGCTGAAACGCTTCATCGGTGTTGCCGCCCGACACATTGCCGGGACTCACCTCGATTCTGTCGGACACGCGGGTCTGCCCCCATGAATCGTTCAGCAACGTCGTATAGGAGACCGTGAACTGATCGATATCGGTGGTGACATTCGAGATGTCCACGCCGCCGAATTGCAGGTCGGAGTTGGAGCGTTTGAAGTCGAACCCTGCCTGGATCTCACCCGCCGGCCAACCGCGAATAGCCAGCGGAATCGCGTAGCGCAGACCTAACTGCCAATTGACGCCGACTTCTCCGAAATCCGGCCCGATCTCGGGGCGCACCTGGCTGTAGGCGCCAGAGAGGACCAATCGATCGTGCCAGGAGAACGGAATAATGTAGCTCGCGGCATGCGAAGCGAAATCCGCGGCGCCTTCCCTCACCGAGGTTTTGCCCGGATGCAGCCAAAAGTCCTCATTGGAGGAAAACTGATAAGACAGTTGCTGATCCAGCCAGAAAGCGTTGCCCCAGGTGACACCGGCGTTCCAGCGATCGCGCCCTGTCAGCGGCGCACCGTTGTTGGCATAGCCGGCATTGAAGCGAAACGGAAAATCGTCATCGACTTGAAGGATGATATCCGTGGCGCCGGGCACATCGCTCTTTTGCGTAACGACCGTGACATTGCGGAAATCACTCTGGTTGATGCGCGTCACATTGTCATTCAGGCGCGCGACATCAATCGCATCGCCCGATTTCAAGTCCAATTGGGAACGGAGAAGGCCGGATGAGAACCATTCGTTTCCCCTGACCTCGACTTTCCCGACACGGAACTCGGTCACGACGGCCTGAAGCACACCGGTGCTGATATCCTGTTCGGGAAACGCCACGTCCACGAAGGGGCGATTGTTTTTCTGGTACCATCTCGCGATCACAGCAGTGATGCGAGCAAGATCTCCCGTCCGCAATGGCTTGCCGAGAAAGCCTTCCAGTTGCTGGTAGACACCCGGCCTATAGAGGAGATAGGGACCGTCAATGGCGACGCCTCCGCGGGTCACACCATTTTTCTCGACGGCCGAAATCGTAGCCACCAGGCGCAAGCCGCGAAGATTGGACAGCAGCACTGAATTGGCCTGCGGCGACGCGGCCGGCTGGTCCTGCGACGCCTGTGCATGGGCCAAGCCTCGACCACTTACGGAAAGGGCAAGCGCCAAAATCACAGCAATACAACTCTGCCGCATGCCCCAAGCCCGAAACCGATATCACAGGGTGATCTTATTTGGTCCTGAAGCCGTTGTATGTACGCCCAATGTCGCGATGTTGTTTGCGGGTGACGTGAGGGTGATGCCGGTTTGCGCCTTCGCGTTGAGCGTATGGGTGATAATCGATCCCGCACTGGTTTCTGTGATGTTTCCCGCCGATGTCAAACTGATCACGCCGGTCTTGCCGCTGTTTCTCAATTGGCCCCTGATTGCGAGATTGTGACCGCTCCCGGTGGTTGTAAGCGCGATATTTCCGGTGCCGGTATTAATTGTTCCAGCGGTGATCAAGCCTCCGGCATTGGTCAGGGTGAAAGCACCATTGCCTGTCGTAAACGCGCCCAATGTCGTGATCGCGTTTGCGTTCTTCAGTGCCACCGAGCCGACAGACGATCCGGTCAGAGTGCTCGCATGAATCGAGCCGCCGGTTCCTTCAGCAATGGCATTCGCAACATTCAGCGTAACGGTTCCGCCCGTCATCCCGCTGTAGATCAGCAGTTTGCTGCCGCTTCCCGTGGTGGCCAACGTCAATGCGCCGGTCCCTGCATTGACAGCACCGTGAACCAGCAGTGTAGTGGCATCGGTCAGCGTAAAGGCGTTGTTTCCGCCGGTGGTAAAGGCATTCAACGTCGGAATCACATTGGCGTTTTTGAGCGTCACGGATCCAACCGACGATCCGCTCAGCGCACTCGCATGGATCTGACCGCCCGCCCCTTCGGCGATGGCGTCGCCGCTTTTCAGCGTCACCGCTCCGCCCGTGAGCGCGCTGTACAGCAGAAGCTTGCTGCCGGTGCCGGCGGTGGTGAGCGTCAACGCACCCGCTCCCACGTTGATCGCGCCCCGGACTTGAAGCGTATTGCCCGTCGTCAGGGTAAAAGCATTGTCACCGCCTGTGGTGAACGCATTCAATGTCGCGATCGTATTGGAGTTCTTGAGCGAGACAGAGCCCGCCGAAGATCCTGTCAGCGTGCTCGCGCTGATCTGCCCACCTGCACCTTCGGCAATAGCGTCTGCGCTCTTGAGCGAGACAGCGCCGGCGGTCATCTGGCTATAGATCAACAGCTTGCTGCCGCTGCCGGTCGTGGTCAGCGTCAATGCGCCTGCACCCGCGTTCACCTGGCCCTCAACCAAGAGCGTGCTGGCATTCGTCAGTGAGAACGCGTTGCCGCCGGTATCGAATCCCCCGAGCTCGGTGATGAAATTCTGGTTATTGAGGATGGCCGCTCCCTGCGAATGTCCCGCAAAGATGTTGGCATTGATATATCCGCCGCCTGACTCACTGATCGAGCCGGCTGCATTCAGGGCCAAATTATAGACGCTGACGTCCAAAACGGCGTCGATGTCAAAGTCGGCGGCATTGGCCTCTATCGTGATATTTCCGCCTCCGAAACTTTGTGCGATCTGGGCGAAGGAAGAACTGGTACCGGCCACAGTGATGATGTTTTTCTGAAGTGCAGAGAACTCCGCATCGCCCGTTTGGATTCTCAGCCCGCTGCCGTAGATATCCATATTGGTGTAGTCGCCGGCGTCGGAATACGCGGCACCGCTGAAATTCGTCGCCATGACACCGACCGGCTGCGAATCCGCGATAAGCCTATAGAAGCTGCCATCGGCATATGTATCGACAAATCCCAGGGTTTCGTCGCCATCGAGCAGCGCTACTTGCTGACCCGCGCCCGCTTTGGTCGCACCTTGATCGTTGTAAACAACACCCGAAACGACCGTCGGCGCACGATCACCAAATTGCCAATTCAGGTAAGCGAAGCTTTTTCCATCCACGATGCTCCACACCGCGCTGTCGAAGCCGGCCGATAGCGCGCTCTTCAGTTGCGCGCTGGTCTCGCCGACAGCCGTGCTGAAGTCGGTCGAAAGCCCGCTCGTGTCGGTATCCCAGTAGGAGCTCGTCACAGTTCCATTGTTGAAAGCAGCGAAACCACCGACGTTCGTACCGGACACTCCTCCAAGAGAATACGCCGCCGCAATGACGCCATGATTCTGACCAACGAAGCCGCCCGCGTCCTCGGCTTCCACGTTGCCCATGGAATAGGCATTTTCGATAGTGCCGTTGTTCGTGCCCGCGAAGCCGCCAGCTACACCACCGAATGGAGCTTGCACACCGGCCGTCGTGTAAGATTGCGAGATCGTTCCTTCATTATCTCCCACGAATCCCCCTGCAACGCTGGAAGCACCATCTCCGCCAACGGACCCACCGGCATAGGACATCGTAACGGAGCCCGCAGCGGTAACGACGCCAACCAGCCCCCCCGCGTACAGTTGGCCGGAGGCGCCGCCAGTCGCAAACGAACTCTCGACTGCACCAGCATTGGTACCCACCAGCCCTCCGGCAATACTGCCGTCGGCATGGAGCGAAGAAGAACTCGCAACGATGATTCCGGTGTTCGCCGTATTGGCGCCGTTGATACCAACGAGCCCGCCGACCGAGGCATCGCCCGAGCTGAATGCCTCGTTGCTTCCCCCAGCTGTTGAACCTGAAATCATTCCATAGTTGACGCCCGCCAATCCGCCAACACCCTGCGAACTATCGTTGAAATGCGCTTCGATCTCCGTCATCGTTCCGGACGCGAAAATCGCACCACCGTCATTGATACCGACGATGCCGCCGATCGACGCGTCTGCAGCCGAATCAATGCGTCCGCTGACGGATACGTTCCGGATCGTTCCGAAATTGTCGCCCACCAATCCGCCGACTGTACTGGGTGTTGCGCTCATATTGGTCTGATCAATCCCAAGGTCCGTGAGATCGATGTTGGCGATATTGGCCGAGCTACCAGTCACGCCGAATAAGCCCACATGGAGATTCGCGCCGTCGTTTATCAGAAGGTGCGCGACAGTATGACCGCCACCATCGAAGGTACCGCTGAAGGGTGTGGAACCCGCATCGTTGCCGCCAATGGAGATGAAGCCGCTGCTGGTATCCACGCTGTCCCAGATGTCGCCGCCCCCTGTTCCGGAAGCGTCAATGTCGCTGACTACGGTGTAGTTCGCACCCGGATCGAGAACCATCAGCTGCAGCTGGTGAGCGCTTGCGATCGAAGTCGAATATTCGCTTAGCAACATCGGCGTCGTCGCGCCGGGTGTGTCGTCGCCGTTGTACAGCGAGCCGTCGACATTGACGATCACCCAATTCGCATTCGCAAAACCGTAGAAGGACCAACCTTCCAGACGAAAATTCAGCGCGTTCTGCATATCCTGACGCGAAAGGCCAGAGATCTGTATCGATGTACCGCTCTGGGTTCCGAACGCCGAACTGCTGGCGTCCGTATTCCAAATGGATCTTGCGACACTGCCGCTGTTGTTGCCTACGAGACCTCCGACGGACGATCCTGTTATCGCACCGCTCGCATAAACGTCGCTGATCGTTCCGGAATTGGCGCCGGCTATGCCACCTGCATAGTTGCCGTCGCTTACAACGGATCCTGTCGCATACCCGAAAGAAATCGTGCCGCCATTCGTTCCTGCAATACCGCCCGTCAACCCTTGGCCCTCGACAGAACCAGTTTCATAGGATTGCGTGATGGTAGCGCCGCTCGCGACGGCACCGGAAAGCCCGCCGGTAGTGTCCGCCTGTGTGGCAAGCGTCGCACTTGACCACGAACCGTATAGTGACGAACCGCTGCCCAGCAATCCGACAATCCCGCCTGCATCCCCGGAAGTCGCCTGAATCATTCCCGTGACAAAAGATGACTTTATCTGAGCTCCTTGGGCACGCCCGATGAGTGCGCCAACATAATCGTTGCCAAAGATATCTGCGTTCAGAAGGCCAATATTCTCGATCATCCCGCTAGCTCGGCCGAACAGACCGACATCGCCGCTGGCGGAGATGTGCAGATTCGAAATCGTATGGTGGGCGCCATCGAAAACGCCGGCAAAAGATCCCGATGATGCATTTCCTCCAACCGGAATAAAGCCGGTGTAGTCCCAGACATCTTTTCGATCTGCCGTGCTCCGCGCATCGATGTCGCTACCCAGTACATAATTCGCCGTCAAATCGAGCGCCATCAGCTGGATCTGATGTGCGTTCGTGATGGTCTGGGAATATTCCGTCAACAGCATCGGCGTTGTACCACCCGTGGTGGCATTGAGAGAACCGTCCGTGCCGATGATCACCCAACCGGATGCGCCCGGCGTTTCGCCAAACGTCCATCCTTGGAAATTTTGCGCGTTTTGCATTTGCGCACGCGAAAGCCCGCCGCCTTCAATCTCGTTGCCAGTGCCGACATCCGGATTACCGAAGTCGGCATTGAAGTACACAGGCGTAAGATAACCGATCGAACCATCGTTTTTGCCGGCAAACTGCCCGATGCTGCCCGTCCCGATCGGAATGCCTGTCTCGTAAGCCTCGTTGATGTAGCTCGTACCTTCGTTTACGCCAACAAATCCGCCCAGATATGAGCCGTCCCCGCCCGTCACATCGCCAGTCGAATAAGATTTTCTGATGTCTCCCATGCCGTTCGCGCCGACGAAACCACCGGCACTGCTGCCAGCGCCCGCGGCAACAGTTCCCGACGCATAGGAGCCGCTTATGACACCCAGATTCAGGCCGACAAAACCGCCTACGCTGGAATCGTCTCCACCGGTAACATTGCCTGTCGCAAAACTGTTGAGAACATTGACGCCAGAATAAACGGCTCCGGCAAGTCCGCCAGTGTCTTCCGCACCAGCGCTGCTCACGTTTCCGGTGGCATACGAGTCCGTTATAGTGCCGGTGACCACCGTCCCGACCAAACCTCCAACATCTATACCGCCGAGGCTGCCGATGACGTTACCGCTGGCGGACGAGCCCGTGATATTTCCGTAATTCTCTCCGACAAGCCCACCCGACGAACTTCCTGCACCGGCAACATCAGCCGAAGAGTGAGACGAAACGATGTTCGCGTCATTCGTTCCGACAAGCCCGCCCGCGTCTGAGGCTCCTCCGACCTTTCCACTAGTAGAGACGTTGGTGACCGGACCCTCGTTTTCTCCGGCAAGGATACCCAGAATGCGGAACGCCGCGGTACCGGATATATCGGCGTTCGCGATTTCGAGATTCTTTATCTCACCCAGATTGTGCCCGAACATCCCGACGTCGATCCGATCGGAATTGATAGTCAAGTCGGAAACCACATGACCTTTGCCATCGAACGTTCCGTGGAAAAAATCCGTAGCGTCGCCGCCGATGGGAACAAAACCGTTCGCGTCCCACACATCGGTTCCGTCTCCGGTCGCGGATGCTTCAATATCATTGCCGAGCGTGAAGCTCGCAGCAGTGTCAAGATCTACAAGTTGCAGTTGATGAGCATTTGTGATTCTGGTTGCATATTCGCTTAGCAACATTGGCGTGGTGCCGGAACCAGGATCGGAAGGATTCAGCCCACCATTGTGACCGATGATCACCCACCCAGAGCTGCCCGGCGTGGTGTCGAAATCCGCCCATGGATGCGTGCCGGTCGTGAAACTCGACGTGGCCCGCATTTCCACCGATGTTAAGCCAGTAAGTGCCGGCGCAGAGCCTGTGCCGCTGGCGACCGCACCATTTGGATTGACTTCGGCGTTATAGAAATCTCCTGTTGTACCGCCGATTACACCATTGTTCTGACCAGAAAAACCACCGGCAAAACCAGAACCGATGACCGCGCCCGTCTCATAAGACTCATTGATCGTGCTGCTGTTCAATCCAACAAAGCCGCCACGGCGCCCGCCGCCTGAGACCGAACCCGTCGAATAGGCGTGATCGATGGGGGCGCGGCTTAGGCCTACAAACCCGCCCGCGTAAGTGAAAAGCCCGGCCGATACCGCACCGGTTGCGTAAGCATGACTGATGCTGCCACTTTCGAGCACACCAACGAATCCGCCCGCATCTCCGCTAGCTCCAACAGCAGTTATCGATCCTGTCGCGTAAGACGTCTGGATCGTGCCTGTTGTCATGTCGCCGACAAAGCCACCGATGATATTTTGGCCCGTGCTGGTGACGGCCCCAGATGCAAATGAGCTTGTGATATTTCCAACGTCGAAACCAACGAAACCGCCAGAGTAGCCCAGATTACCGCTTAGATAGACGGTCGTGGCGGCCGAAGAAGCTTTCACGGTGCCGTAGTTCTTGCCGATCAAGCCTCCGACCGTTTGACTGTTACCGGAAACGCTGACGCGACCATCGACGTTGATATTCGAAACGCTGCCGCCGCCGATGACGGTACCTGCGATCGTACCAACGGTGCCACTGGAACCCACTGCCGACACGTTCGCGACGACATCTACATTCGTGAGGCTTAAGTCACGAACGACGCCGTGGCTGTTGATTTGCTGAAATAGCCCAATCCCGAGGCTCGAGTCGATGACGTTGATAGATAAATTCGAAATCGTATTTCCAAGACCCTCAAAAGTACCGTTGAGAGGCTGATAGATGGGAGCCCCACCAAAAGCTCCGTCGACACTCGCATCATAGTTGTTCGCGAGCGCATAGTGCCCGGATGCATTGTTAGAAATGGCACCCGATAGAGCCCAGACAGTGTTCTCGAGCGTATAGGCTTGGTTGTTGATCGTCAGAGCTGTGCTCGTGCCGTTGGCGACGTTGGTGAACGCGATGCGTCCCTCTCCTGGCAGGAATGCGAGATTCCCGCTCCCGCCGAGGGCCGTGTTGAGGTTGAGGGCGCCGTTGCCTGTGATGGAGACGTTTGCGTTGACCTCGATGTTGCGCTGGGCGTTGAGGGTAAGGCTGTGTGCTGAGGACCAGGTGACATCGTCGTCGACGAAGATGTCGCCATGGCCGGACTGGGCGCCGTCACCACTGGCGATGGTCACATCAGTGGTGCCCAGATTGGTGGACAGCTGCGCCCCGGTGATGTCTCCGCCCGAAGCGGCGATGGTGAAGTCGTTGGGATCGATCAGCCAGGTGCCGGT
>Ga0153956_1002603_pt1 | contig 12919 bp, 11 predicted proteins | sample TSFL040MetaG_FD_104704 | JGI IMG/M metagenome (GOLD analysis project Ga0153956, IMG submission 104704) | Attine ant fungus gardens microbial communities from Florida, USA - TSFL040 MetaG | ecosystem: Host-associated > Fungi > Mycelium > Unclassified | place: USA: Florida, Wekiwa Springs... | reverse complement strand
GGACGTGTTCAACCACAACATCGAGACCGTGCCGGACCTGTACCGCAATGTGCGTCCGGGCGCGGACTACCAGTGGTCGCTGACCCTGCTGAAGAACTTCAAGGCGCAGCACCCGGACGTGCCGACCAAGTCCGGCATCATGCTCGGCCTGGGCGAGGACTTCGAGCAGATCAAGGCCACCCTGCGCGACCTGCGCGCGCACGACGTGGACATGATCACCATCGGCCAGTACCTGCAGCCCACCGCGCACCACCACCCGGTGCTGAAATACTGGACGCCGGAGGACTACAAGGCGCTGGAAGAGTACGGCTACGAACTGGGTTTCACCCATGTCGCCTCCGGCCCGATGGTGCGCTCGTCGTACCACGCCGATGTCCAGGCCAAGGGCGCGGGCGTCGGCTGACCGGCTGGTCTTCCCGTTGCCGGAAGGAACGCTTCGCATGGGGACGATGGCAGGTGCGGCGTCGTCCCCATGCCGGCGTCTTCCGCTGCGGAGCGGGGCATGCGCGTAGTGGTGTCGGCACGCAGCGCAATCCCCATTCACATCCCGCTACGGCGGGGCTGACAAGCTGTGCGCGGGCTCGGATGACAAGCACTGAAACTTCCGGCACTGTCCGCTTGTCCGAGTCTTTCGCAGTCTTCCTTCACCGTCCGGTGCAACGAGTATTTTGATGAACTACCGAGTTCCTGCTTTCCTGCTGGCCTTCGCGCTGACCGCGCCGGCCGCGTTGCTGGCGCGTGCCGACACCCCGGCGCTGGCGTCCACCCCGACGGTCGACCAGGCGACGACTTCCAGGCTCGTGTACGGGTTGCTGTCCGACAGCCGCTACGCCTACCGGCCGCGGACGCTGGATACCGCGGCCTCGCAGGACGTGTTCAAGCGTTACCTGGAAGCGCTGGACAGCGGCAAGCAGTTCTTCACCCGCGAGGACGTGGACCGCTTCGCGCCGCTGGCCGCGCAGACCGGTGACGCCATCCGCAGCGGCGAGCTGGACCCGGCGTTCCAGGTGTTCGCGGTCTACCGCCAGCGCGTGGCCGAGCGCGTGGCGTATGCGCGACGCCTGCTCAAGCAGGAACCGGACTTCACCCTCGACGAGCGCTTCGACTACGACCGCAAGGACGTGCCGTGGGGCAGCAGCGCCGAGCTGGACGAGCTGTGGCGCAAGTCGGTCAAGAACGACTGGCTGCGGCTGAAGCTGGCCGGCAAGCCGGCGGGGGACATCCGCAAGACCCTGGACAAGCGCTACGTGACCCTGCTCAAGTCGGTGAACGAGCTCAAGGGCGAGGACGTGTTCTCCTACTTCCTCAACGCCTATACCCGCGCGGTCGATCCGCACACCGACTACTTCACCCCGCGCACGGCCGAGAATTTCAACCAGGCCATGTCGCTGTCGCTGGAAGGCATCGGCGCGCAGCTGCAGCGCCAGGACGACGTGGTGGTGATCCGCGAGATCATCGCCGGCGGCCCGGCCTCGGTGGACGGCACGCTCAAGCCGGGCGACCGCATCGTCGGTGTCGGCCAGGGCAAGTCCGGCCCGGTCGAGGACGTGATCGGCTGGCGCATCGACGACGTGGTTTCCAAGATCCGTGGCACCAAGGACACCCAGGTGCGGCTGGAATACATTCCCGCCGCCGAAGGCGTGGACGGCAAGCACCGCATGCTGACCCTGACCCGGCAGAAGGTGCGCCTGTCCGAGCAGGCGGCCAAGGGCGAGACCATGACCATCCCCGGCGCCGATGGCGAGCCGGACCGCCGCATCGGCATCGTCAAGCTGCCCACCTTCTACCAGGATTTCGAGGGCCGCCGCCGCAACGCCAGCGACTATGCGTCGGCCACCCGCGACGTGGCCAAGCTGCTGGCCGGCTTCAAGGCCGACAAGCTCGACGGCGTGGTGCTGGACCTGCGCAACAACGGCGGCGGCTCGCTGGACGAGGCGATCGAACTGACCGGCCTGTTCATCGAGCAGGGGCCGGTGGTGCAGGTACGCGAATCCGGCGGCCGCGTCACCGTCAACAGCGACCGCGACCCCGCGGTGGCCTGGGACGGCCCGCTGGCGGTGCTGACCAACCGCGGCTCGGCCTCGGCCTCGGAGATCTTCGCCGGCGCCATCCAGGACTACGGCCGCGGCCTGGTGATCGGCGAGACCACCTTCGGCAAGGGCACGGTGCAGAACGTGGTGCCGCTGGACCGTTGGCCGGCCAGCGAGAAGGAGCGCTTCGGCCAGGTCAAGCTGACCATCGCCCAGTTCTTCCGGGTCAGCGGTTCCAGCACCCAGCACAAGGGCGTGGTGCCGGACCTGGCGTTCCCGGCCAGCATGGACGCCACCGAGTTCGGTGAAAGCACCTACGACAACGCCCTTCCGTGGACCCGCATCGCCGCGGTGCCGCACACCCAGTACGGCAACTTCACGCCCATCCTGCCGCGGCTGGAAGCGCGCCACGCCGAGCGCGTGCGCGACGACCGCGAGTTCCAGTGGTGGCAGGAAGATGTGGACCAGTTCCGCGCCGACATGGACAAGAAGTACGTCTCGCTCAACGAGGCCGAGCGCCGCGCCGAGCGCGACAAGCAGCAGAACCAGCGCAAGCAGCGCCAGGCAACCCGCAAGGAACTGGGCATGCCGCTGGACCCGCTGGCCGAGGACAGCGACGATGACGGACTGACCGGCAGCGAGCGCGACATCGTCAAGGATGCCGAGCGCGAAAAGGCGGCCGAGAAGCGCCCCGACCCGCTGCTGAAGGAGTCGGCGTCGATCCTGAGCGATGCGCTGGACCTGCTGGAGAAGGACCGCCCGCTGTCGGCGCAGGTATTGCCGCAGTCCACCGGGCCGGGCCGCTGGGCCGACTGAGCGCGGCCAGCGCCCAGGCGCATGCCCTTGTGTGTTCCGCCGCCATGCGCCTGCATGGGGCGGGACGCGGAAGGCGCCGCCCCGGCTGATGGCCGGGCCTGGCGCATGGCGTGATCGGATCGGTAATGAGTCGCGGTGGCGCGGTTCACGCAACGTCAGCATTCCTCCACGCCGGCGGCGTTATGCTGGCGGCCCTGCGAACGTGGAGGCCGTCATGCGCGGGCATCCTTCCTGTGTAGTGCTGGCCCTGGCCTGCCTTGCCGTGGCCGGATGCGGCCGTGGCACCGCCGACAGCACCCTGCTGCGCGAGTCGTTCGACTCCGGCGATACCTATACGCGCGATGTGGATGCCACGCCGGCGCAGGCCTGCGAAGCGGCGCGGCGCGCGCTGCTCGGCCAGGGCTATGCCATCACCCAGGCCGGTGCCGACAGCGTCGAGGCCAACAAGAATTTCCAGCCCAGCGAGGACACGCACGAGCAACTGGTGCTGCGGGTGTCGTGCGCGCCGCGCAGTAGCGGCGGTGCGCAGGTATTCGCCAGCGCGGTGCAGGACCGCTATGCGCTGAGGAAGTCGCCGACGTCGGCCAGCGTCGGGGTCGGTGCACTGGGTTCGGTATCGCTGCCGTTCGGCGGCAAGGACGACTCGCTGGTCCGCGTGGCCAGCAGCACGGTGCAGGATGCGCTGTTCTACCGGCACTTCTTCGAGCGCCTGCAGCAGTACCTGGGCAGGGAGGCGCCGGTACCCGCGGATGCGGCCCGGTGAGGTGCATCCGGCGTGTCCTGGCCTGGGTGGCTGGATGCAGTGCGCTACTGCTCGGCCTGCTCCCGACGACGGGCATGGCCGGCGAGGCGGCCTGCCTGCAGCCGCTGCTGCAACGCCTGGGCTGGCAACTGCATGAGGATGACGTGGCCGCGCCGGTGATAGCGGCGGGCGACCCCTGCCGCCGCGGCAACCTGGATGAAGCATGGCGCAGTGGCGACCTGCAGGTCCGGCTGCCGCGCCATGACGACGCGGCGCAGCGCCAACAGGTGCTGGAGGCGCTGCTGGACGACCCGGCCACGCTGTGCGCATTTGCGTTCAAGCTGGGCGATGCGACCCGCCGTGCCACCCGGCGCCTGCAGGACAACACCGGCTACCGCTTTTCTGCATTGCAACTAGGCTGGATCGGCTTCGGTCCGCGCGGCGCGCAGGCGCAGGGATGGCAGCGCTTCCGCAGTTTCGGCCGGGGCTACCGACCGGCCGGCAGCAACTCGGCGGCGATCGATGCGTTCTACAGCGGGCAGGTGCGTTCCGAGTGCGGCGTCGGCCGCCAGGTGGCGCAGCTGGCCACGCAGCGCGAACTGTACGGCGACGCGGCCTTCGATCGCGAGTTCGCGCCCGGCGAGCTGTCGATCGGCACGTTCCTGACCCTGCACGACACGCCGAGCATCCTGCTGGGGGCGAATGCCGGCGAGCTATTCGCCGACGGCAAGGCGGCGCGCACCGCGCAACGCGGGCGGCAGGCATTCATGGGCGCGCCCGGTTTCATCGTCCACGTGTTCGACAAGCGCTATCTGGACGACATCAACAACCAGGCCGAGAACTTCGTCATCACCGACGTGAGCGCGGCCGCGGCCGACGCGCTAGCGCAGCACGGCGGCCTGGCTTATTACGACGGGCTCAACCGGCGGCTGTGGGAACTGTCGCGGCAGATGCCGCGGCAGGGCCGCCGCTATTTCGAGCGGTTGTTGTACGAACGCGATCCGGAACTGCGTGCCGGCGTGCCGCAGGCACGGCAGCCGTTGCTGGCGCAGATGGATGCGCTGCTGGCCGACCCGGTCTACCGCGGGCTCATGGTCTACGTGCATCCCAGGGGCGTGCGTCCGCTGGGCTACCACATCGCGCGGCTGCTCGACCGCAACCCGCGCACGCCGTACAGCGTCGAGCTGACCCTGCACAATCTGCATACCACGCTGTTCCGACGCTGGCTGCAGGCGCAGCTGCGCGCATGCGCGGCATCAACGACATTCATCGACCAACGAGGTGGAACATGGAAATGGGCATGATCGGGCTGGGCCGCATGGGCGCCAACATGGCGCAGCGGCTGCACCGTGGCGGCATCGCGGTGACCGGCTTCGATCCCGGGCAGGAAGCGCGCGAACACCTGGCCGCCGGCGGCATCGCGGTGGCCGACACCCTGCAGGCGCTGGTGCAAGCATTGCCGGCGCCGCGCGTGCTGTGGCTGATGGTGCCGTCGAACGTGGTCGACGCGGTGCTGGAGCAGTTGCTGCCGTTGCTGGCGCCGGGCGACCTGGTGGTGGACGGCGGCAACTCCTGGTACCGCGAATCGTTGCGGCGCGCGCAGCGCTGCGCGCAGGCGCAGGTGGCCTTCATCGACTGCGGCACCAGCGGCGGCATCTGGGGCCTGCAGGAAGGCTATTGCCTTATGCTGGGCGGCGAAGCCGAGGCCATGGCGCGCCTGCGCCCGGCGCTGGAAGTGCTCGCGCCGGCGGCCGACCGCGGCTGGGCGCATGTGGGGCCGGTGGGCGCCGGCCACTTCTGCAAGATGGTCCACAACGGCATCGAGTACGGAATGATGCAGGCCTACGCCGAAGGCTTCGCGCTGATGCAGAAGAAGCAAGCCTTCGACCTGGACCTGGCGCAGGTGGCCGAGGTGTGGCGGCATGGCAGCGTGGTGCGCTCGTGGCTTCTGGACATCAGCGCCGAGGCCCTGCAGCACAATCCGCAGCTGGAGGGCATCGCGCCCTACGTGCAGGATTCCGGCGAAGGCCGCTGGACGGTCAGCGAGGCGATCGAACTGGATGTCTCCGCGCCGGTCATCACCCTTTCGTTGCTGGAGCGCCTGCGTTCGCGTGAATCCAATTCGTTCGCCGACCGCATGCTGGCGCAGATGCGCAACAGTTTCGGCGGGCATGCCATCAAGGCTGCCGGCGCGGGAGGCGCGGGCCAATGAACCTGCGATGTGGGGGCGTCGTCGCCGGCGGCCTGGCCTGCATGCTCGCGGCGTTGCCGCTGCGGGCGCGGGAACTGCCGGAATTGCCGGCCGTGGAGGTGGTCCAGGGCGGGCAGATGAGCGATGCCTGGATCACCACGCGGATCCGCGCCGCGCTGGTGCCGGTGCAGCGCCCCGGTGCGGTGGAGGTGCATGTCGCCACCCATGAGGGCGCCGTCACCCTGGAGGGCGTGGTCGATGACTGGATCACGCACGACAGCGTGGCCGCATTGGCCGCGCGGGTCAGGGGCGTGCGCAGCGTGGACGCGCAGGCCTTGCGCGTCGGCGCGGTGCCGGTGCAGTGAGCTGGAGCGGCGGCGGCATTGCATTCAATCCGCCGGGAAATCGTGCAATGCTTGCAGACCGGCCCGCATGCGACGTTGCGGGGTCCCGTGCCAGGGCACCTGCGGCTTGATGGCGCCCGCGCCGTGCCGTGTGCCCCTTTGCACCGCAAGGAGTGAGGATGGCTTATCGATTCACCGATGAGAACTGGGACCGCTGGCGTCTGGCCGGCCTCGGCCTGGCGGCATTGCTGATCGTGCTGGTGCCATCGCTGGCCCTGCTGCAGCTTTCGCGCGACAGCGTCGATGCCGCCAACTGGGTGGTGCACACCCAGGCCGTGGGCGCGCGCCTGCATGTGCTGCAGGCCGACATCCGCGACGTGGAATCGGCCGCGTTGACCCTGTCCAGGGGACTGGAATCGCAGGCGCTGCGGCAACGCATGCGCCGCGCCGACCACGTCGATGAAACCCTGGGCGAACTGTCCGCGCTGGTCAGCGACAGCCCCGGGCAACTGGTACGCATAGGCCGCCTGGCGTCGGTACTCGGCGAGCGCATGGCATTGGCCAAGGCGGTGGCCGCCAGCGCCAATTCGCCGCGCCAGCGCGACCTGATCGAAGAAATGACTTTCAGCAATTCGATCCGCGACATCGTCGCCGAGCTGCAGCAGCACGAGGAAGAACTGCTGAACCAGCGCGTCGCCGTGGCGAACCGGCAGCAACGGTTGCTGACGATCGTGACCTGGGGCGCCCTGGCCGCGCAGTTGCTGCTGCTCGGGCTGGTCATGTGGCTGTTCAAGCGCCAGGTCGGCCGCCGCAACCGCGCCGAACAGCGCCTGCTGCAGGCCAGCGCCCGCTCCAACGCGGTGCTGCAGACGGTGCGCGAGCCCATCGTGCTGCTCGACGGCGAGCAGCGGATCCTGCTGCACAACGCGGCGTTCACCGAGCTCTATGGCGTGGACGATGCGGGCGTCAACGGACAGCCGCTCGCCGCCATCGGCGATGGCGCCTGGTCCGATGCGATCGTCCGCCAGCGCCTGGCCGATGTACTGCTGCGCGGCCGCGAACTGTGGGACTACGAGCATGAACAGCGCAGCGCCGATGGCCTGGTGCGGATCATGCTGCTCAACGCCCGGCGCATGCCGCTGCCGGACCGCGAGGATGACGTGGTGCTGATGACGGTCAGCGATGTCACCCTGCAGCGCGCCGTGCAACTGCGCGTGGAGGAGCTCAACCGGCAGCTGGAAGGCAAGGTCGAGCAGATGGCGGAAGTGAACCGCGAGCTGGAGGCCTTCAGCTACTCGGTGTCGCATGACCTGCGCGCGCCGCTGCGGCATGTGGCGGGCTTTTCCGACAAGCTGGCCAGGCACTTGGGCGAGACGGTCGATGAAAAGTCGCGCCATTACCTGCAGGTGATCGGCGACTCGGCGCGGCGCATGGCCGGGCTGATCGACGACCTGCTGGTGTATTCGCGCCTGGGCCGTGGCGCGATGCGGCTGCAGGCGGTGGACATGCAGTCGCTGGTCGCCGAGACGCGCGCGATGCTCGACGCCAACCTGCACGCGGATGACGACGGCGCCGAAGGCGGCGAACGCCAGGTTCAGTGGCATATCGGGCCGTTGCCGGTGCTGGTGGCCGACGAGAACATGATGCGGCAGGTGTGGCTGAACCTGCTCGGCAATGCGGTGAAGTACACCGCCGGGCGCGAGCCCGCCGTCATCGACGTATCGGCGCGGCAGTTGCCCGATGGCGGCCACCAGTTCAGCGTGCGCGACAATGGCACCGGCTTCGACATGCAGTACGCTGGCAAGCTGTTCGGCGTGTTCCAGCGCCTGCACAAGGCCAGCGAGTACCCCGGTACCGGCATCGGCCTGGCCAGCGTGCGCCGGGTGATCACCCGCCACGGTGGCCGTATCTGGGCCGAGGCGCAGCCCGACCAGGGCGCCACGTTCCATTTCGTTCTGCCCCCCCCTGCGCCCGAGGCGCATTCCTGAGGTTCGCCCGCATGAATCCGCTACGCACCATCCTCATCGCCGAAGACAGCCTTGCCGATGCCGAAATGGCGATCGACGCGCTGCGCGACGCGCGCCTGGCCAATCCCATCGTGCATGTCGAGGACGGCGTGGAAGCGCTGGATTTCCTGCTGCGCCGCGGCGCCTTCGCCAACCGCGAGGACGGCCTGCCGGCGGTGCTGCTGCTGGACATCAAGATGCCGCGCATGGACGGGCTGGAAGTGCTGCAGCGCATCCGCGCCGAAGAGGAACTCAAGCGCCTGCCGGTGGTGATCCTGTCGTCCTCGCGCGAGGAAAGCGACCTGGCGCGCAGCTGGGACCTGGGCGTGAACGCCTACGTGGTCAAGCCGGTGGACATCGACCAGTTCTTCAATGCGGTCAAGACGCTCGGTACCTTCTGGGCGGTGATCAACCAGGCACCGGAGCAGGAGTAAGGCCGCATGCCCAACAAGGGAGCGCCGCTGGGGCCGTTGCGCATTCTGCTGGTGGAGGATTCGCCGGAGGATGCGGAACTGCTGTGCGACCAGATGCTGGAAGCAGGGCTGGAGGCCAGCTTCGAGCGGGTCGACAACGAAGCGGACATGCGCGTGGCGCTGGCCGATGCGGTGCCGGACATCGTGCTGTCGGACCTGAGCATGCCGGGTTTTTCCGGCTACCAGGCGCTGCACATCCTGCATGAGCTGCACCCGCGCGTGCCCTTCATCTTCGTTTCCGGAACCATGGGCGAGGAAACGGCGGTGGAGGCGCTGCGCCAGGGCGCCAACGACTACATCATCAAGCACCAGCCGGCGCGGCTGCCTTCGGCGGTGGCGCGGGCCATCCGCGAGGCGCGCGGCGAACGGGAGCGGCTGCGCGCGGAGGACGAACTGATGCGCGCGCAGAGGCTGGAGAGCATGGCGCTGCTGGCCGCGGGCCTGAGCCACGACCTGCGCAACATCCTGCAGCCGCTGCTGATCGTGCCGGACCTGATCCGCGACCGCAGCGACGATCCCAGGATCGCGCGGCTGGCCGACGTGATCGCCGAGTGCGGGCGGCGCGGCCACGAAGTGGTCGAGTCGATGCTGTCCTTCGTGCGCGGCTCGCGGCTTCCCAGCGAGCGCGTGGTCCTGCAGCGGCTGTTCCAGGCGGTGGGGATGCTGCTCAAGAGCAGCCTGCCGGCCAATGTCGACCTGCACCTGGAAGTGCGCGACGACCGCCTGGCGGTGGAAGGCAACTTCACCGAATTGCAGCAGGTGCTGCTCAACCTGGCGTTGAACGCGATCCAGGCCATGCCCGAGGGCGGCCGCCTGAGCCTGCTGGCCGAGCGCCTGGACACCGCGCAGGGCGAGCGCCTGTGCATCCGGGTGGAAGATCAGGGCATCGGCATGGACGAGGCTACCGTCGCGCGCCTGTTCAGCCCGTTCTTCACCACCAAGGCCAGCGGCACCGGCCTGGGGCTGGTGTCGTGCAAACGCATCGTGGAAAGCCTGGACGGTTCGATCTCGGTCCGGAGCCGGCCGGGGCAGGGCACCCGCTTCGACCTGCTGCTGCCGCTGGCCGGCAGCCTGGAGCGCGAGGACGCCCCGCCGACGCTGCCGGCCGGCCGCGGCCAACGGATCCTGGTGGTGGACGACGAGGCCACGCGCCTGTCGCTGCTGGGCAACGCACTGGCCAGCCAGGGCTACCGCCTGCGCCTGGCCGCCGATGGCGCCGCGGCGATGCGCCACCTGCAAGAAGCCGGCATGCCGGACGTGGTGCTGATCGACAGCGGCATCCAGCTGCTGTCCGCGCCGCAGCTGCTGTCGGAGATGCAGGCAATCGGCTATCGCGGCCCGGCCATCGTGCTGGAGGCGAACGGCAGCGTAGCCTCGGCCGATAGCTGGGCGCCGGCGGGCATCAGCGTGCACGTGCTGCCGCAGCCACTGGAAATCCAGCGCGTGTTCCGCGCGGTGGCCGCGGCGCTCGGCATGGGATGAGGAGCCAGGAGCCAGGAACCAGTGAACAGGAACCAGTAACGTAGAGAAGGCAAAAGCAAAGCTAGCGGCTGCGCTGCTGCTTTTACTTGTTCCTGCTCACTGGTTCCTCGCCCCAACCCCTATCATGTGCGCTCCAACGCCATGCGGCGCACCGCCGCGACGAATCCGCCGATGACCACCGTGCTATTGAGCCTGGGCAGCAACCTGCGCCCGCACCATCACCTGCAGGCGGCGGTGCGGGTATTGCGCGAACGTTTCGGCGCGATCACCGTGTCCCCGGCGTACCGCACCCCGGCGGTGGGGTTCGATGGCCCGGACTTCCTCAACAACGCGGTGATGCTGGAGACCGATCTTCCGCTGCTGGAGCTGGACCAGTGGCTGCACGCGGTGGAAGACGCCCACGGCCGCGACCGCAGCGGGCCGCGTTTCAGCGACCGCACCCTGGATATCGACGTGGTGTATTACGGCGACCTGGTGGTGGAAGGGCCGGAGCACCTGCGCATTCCGCGGCCCGAGCTGAAGCATGCGTTCGTGCTCAAGCCGATGGCCGACATCGCCCCGGACTTCGTCGATCCGGTGCGTGGATCGACCCTGTCGCAGATGTGGCAGGCGCATCCGCAGCATGGCGCTGCGTTCGATACCGTCGAACTGCCCGGCACGCCGTAGTGCCGGCCGCCGGCCGGCTGCGCGTATTCCTCGCTTCATGCGGGTGCCGGCCAGCGCCCGTGCACACCGCTTCCCGTTGCGTCAGGTCAGCGTGCGCCCGCCATCCAGCTGCAGCGTCTGCCCGGTGACATAGCCGGCATCGTCCAGCAGCCAGCGCACGGCGGCGGCTATCTCGTGCGGCGTGCCGGTGCGGGCCAGCGGCGTGCGTTCCATCAGTTTCTGCTTGTCTGCTTCGTTCTTGCCCTGTTCCGGCCACAGGATCGCGCCGGGCGCCACGGCATTCACCCGCACGTGCGGCGCCAGTTCCAGCGCCAGCGTGCGCGTGGTCATTTCCAGGGCGGCCTTGGCCGCCGAATAGGCCGGGTGCCCGCGCAGCGGCTGGCGGGCATGCAGGTCGGTCAGGTTGACGATGGCGCCGCGCTGCCGGCGCAGGTGCGGCGCGGCGGCCTGGGCAAGGAAGAACGGCGCGCGCGCGTTGACCGCGAACAACTCGTCCCACTGCTCCACCTGCACCTGCCCGAACGGCGTGGGAAAGAAATTGGAGGCGTTGTTGACCAGCGCATCGAGCCGGCCGAAGTGGGCTACCACCTGTTCGACCAGGTCCGCCAGCGCCAATGGGTCGCGCAGGTCGGCCTGCAGTGCCAGCACGCTGCCGGGGCGCTCGCTTTCCAGGTCGAAGGCCAGCGCCTGCAGTTCTTCGCCGGACTGGTGCGCATGCAGCGCTAGCCGGTAGCCATGCGCATGCAGGTGGCGCGCGATCACCGCGCCGATCCGTCGTGCGCTGCCGGTGACCAGGGCCACCCGTTGTGGGTCCGTCATCTGCTGAATCCTCGCTCGGCTATCCTGTGCATTGTCCCTGCAAACCACTGCGCCATGCATTCCGACCTGCCCCTGCCCGAACCCGATGCGCTGGCCCACAGCGAGCAGCTGGCCGCGCACCTGCGCGCGGAAATCCTTGCCCAGGGCGGGGCCATTCCGTTTTCGCGCTTCATGGAGCTGGTGCTGTATGCGCCGGGTTGGGGGTATTACAGTGCCGGCGCCAGCAAGTTCGGCGCCGCCGGCGATTTTGTCACCGCGCCGGAAATGGGCGAACTGTTTGCCGCCACCACGGCCAATGCGCTGGCACCGGTGCTGCGCGGACTGGGCGCGCAGGCACGCGTGCTGGAGCTGGGCGGCGGCAGCGGCGCCTTCGCCGAGGTGGCACTCAAGCGCCTGGCCGAACGGGACGCGCTGCCGGCGCGCTATGCCATCCTCGAACCCAGCGCCGACCTGCGCCAGCGCCAGCACGAGCGCCTGCAGGCCGCACTGGCGCCGGCGCTGTTGGCGCGGGTGGAATGGCTGGACCGGCCGTTCGATGACGAGTGGGACGGCGTGCTGTTCGCCAACGAGGTGATCGACGCGCTGCCCACGCTGCGCTTCCTGCTCAACCAGGGCGAGGTCTACGAGGAAACCGTGGAACTGGACGGCGAAGGCCGCTTCCTGCGCGGCGCCCAGCCGGCGGACATGCTGCTGTCCGCCGCCGTCCGCCATGTCGAGCGTTACCTGGAGCGCCCGTTCGCCGAAGGCTACCGCTCCGAGGTGCTGCCGCAGTTGCCATACTGGGTGCAGGCGGTGGCTGGCAGCCTGCGTCGCGGCGCGATGCTGTTCGTCGACTACGGTTATGGGCGCGACGAGTTCTACCAGCACGACCGCAGCGACGGCACCTTGCGCGCGTTCTACCGTCACCGCGTGCACAACGACGTGTTCCTGTGGCCGGGGTTGCAGGACATCACCGCCTCGGTGGATTTCACCGCGCTGGCCGAGGCCGGCACCGGTGCCGGTTTCGAGCTGGCCGGCTACTGCCACCAGGCCGGCTTCCTGCTCGGCAACGGCATCACCGGCCTGCTTGAAGACGCGGATGCGCGCACCGACGACGTGGGCCGGCTGCGCCTGCGCGACCAGTTCAAGCGCCTGACCCTGCCCACCGAAATGGGCGAGCGTTTCCAGGTGATGGGGTTCAGCCGCGATGTCGATTTTTCCGCGGCCTTCCTGATGGGCGACCTGACCTGGCGCCTGTGAACCGCCCGTTGTTCAAGCCGGTGCGCTACCTGCCGTTCTGGATCGGCCTGTGGGCGCTGGCGGTGCTGGGCGTGATCGTGGTGTGCCTGGTCCCGCCGCCGCCGTTGCCGC
>Ga0153956_1002602_pt1 | contig 12920 bp, 11 predicted proteins | sample TSFL040MetaG_FD_104704 | JGI IMG/M metagenome (GOLD analysis project Ga0153956, IMG submission 104704) | Attine ant fungus gardens microbial communities from Florida, USA - TSFL040 MetaG | ecosystem: Host-associated > Fungi > Mycelium > Unclassified | place: USA: Florida, Wekiwa Springs... | reverse complement strand
GATTGAGGCCGTGATCGAGAAACTCGACGTCAAGCAAGCGCTGCTGGCACAACTCGAAGGCATCGTTTCGGACGATTGCATTATCGCAAGCAATACCTCGTCACTCTCGATCACGACGATCGCGTCAAAATGCAGTCATCCCGAGCGCGTGGCCGGATTCCACTTCTTCAATCCCGTGCCGGCGATGAAGCTCGTCGAGGTGATCGACGGCTTGCAGACATTGCCTGCTGTCGGCGATGCCCTGATGGACGTCGGTCGCCGTATGGGCCGTGAGCCGGTCAGGATCAAGGATGCGCCTGGCTTCCTCGTCAATCAGGTCGGCCGTGCCTACACGCTCGAAGCCGCGCATCTGGTATCGGAGGGCATTGCGAGTTTTGAAGATGTCGATGCCGTCATGCACGAAACGGCTGGCTTCCGCATGGGGCCGTTTGTGTTGCTTGATCTGGTCGGTCTCGATGTCAATCATCCGGCGACGGAAGCAATTTACAGCCAATTTTATCATGAGCCGCGTTATCGGCCCTCAGTGCTGATGCAGAGCCGTCTCGATGCCGGGATGCTCGGCCGCAAGACCAGGCGCGGATTCTACGATTACAGCGAGCAGAAGGACCAGGCGCCTGCTGCGGAGGAAAAGGGGGCGTCGTCGTCCTATCCGGTTTGGGTCAGCAAGGCCGAGCCGGAGCAGGCTGCAAAACTGACCGTCCTGCTGCAAAAGCTGGGCGCCAAAATCGAAGACGGGGCCAAGCCATCGTCCGCGGCGCTTTGCCTTGTGACGCCTCTCGGCGACGATGCAACCCATAGTGCGGTCGATCAGGGGCTGGATGCCAAGCGCGTGGTCGCGGTGGATACGCTGCTCGACCTTGGCAAGCGCCGCACCATCATGTCGACACCTGTGACCGAAGTCTCCTATGTCGATGCGGCGAGGGCGTTGCTTGGTAGCGACGGCGTGGCCGTCACTGTGACGCGTGACAGTCCCGGCTTCATCGCGCAGCGCATCATCGCGATGATCGCCAATATCGGCGCGTCGATAGCCCAGAATCGGACGGCATCGGCGAGCGATATCGACAAGGCGGTCAAGCTCGGTCTCGGCTATCCGCATGGCCCGCTCGGGTTTGGTGACGCGTTGGGGGCGGGCACCCTGCATAAGATTCTGAACAACATGCAGCGGCGGTATGGCGATCCACGCTATCGCGCGAATCTCTGGCTTACGCGCCGCGCCGAGCTTGGGGTTTCGTTGACGCTGCAGGATTGAGGCGCATCGTGCCAAAGGAGAGACGAATGTTGGACGCTTATATCTATGACGGAGTGCGCTCGCCTTTCGGCCGGCAGGCGGGAGGATTGGCGCGGATCCGCCCTGACGATCTTCTGGCGCAGGTGATGCAGGCGCTGATGGCGCGCAGCAAGTTCAAGGCCGAGCAGTTCGAGGATGTTATCGTCGGTTGCGCCAATCAGGCGGGCGAAGACAGCCGGTGCGTTGCGCGTCATGCCTCACTGATGGCGGGCTTCCCCATCGATCTTGGCGGCACCGTGATCCAGCGCAATTGCGGCAGTGGTCTCGGTGCCGTGGTGAGTGCGGCCCATGCGATCACCGCGGGCGAAGGCGACCTGTTCCTTGCGGGCGGGGTGGAGAGCATGAGCCGCGCGCCGTTCGTGATGGGTAAAGCAGAAGCGGCTTTTTCCCGCGACATGAGGATATTCGATTCCGCCGTCGGCTCACGCTTTCCCAACCGCGAAATCGAAAAGAAGTTCGGCGCCGACACGATGCCGCAGACTGCGGACAACCTCGCACGGGAATATCAATTAAGCCGCGATGAGGTCGATCAGTTCGCGTTACGCTCGCAGCAGGGCTATGCGGCGGCGAAGGCCGCGGGTTTCTTCGACGCCGAGATCGCGCCGATCCAGGTTGCTGGTCCGAAAAAGGGAACGCAGACCACCGTCGCGGCCGATGAATTTCCGCGCGCGGATGCGTCGCTTGAGGCATTGTCCGGGTTGCGGGCGATCCACGACGGTGGCGTGACCACCGCCGGTAATTCCTCAGGCATCAACGATGGTGCCGTTGCTCTGACCGTGGGATCGAGGCAGATGGGCGAGCGTGCCGGCAGCGCGCCGCTCGCGCGTATCCTGTCGGCGGCGAGCGTTGGTGTCGAGCCGCGAGTGATGGGGATCGGTCCTGTACCTGCGATCCAGAAGGCGCTGAAGCGCGCCAACCTGTCGCTCGATCAGATGGATGTGATCGAAATCAACGAAGCATTCTCCGCGCAGGTGCTGGCATGCCTCAAACAACTTGGCGTCGATGCGAAGGATGATCGTGTCAATCCCAATGGCGGCGCGATCGCGCTCGGTCATCCGCTTGGGGCATCCGGCCCGCGCCTTGTGTTGACCGGCCTTCGCGAATTGCAGCGTCGCAATGCCAAGCGGGCCGTCATCAGCATGTGCGTTGGTATGGGGCAGGGAATTGCGATGGTTCTGGAGAGATCTTGATGACTTGATCGAAACCCCGCGACCCCGGTGCAAATAAGCACATCAAGACGGGGCGCGGTCACCAACCAGGGAGGGTACCATGAACGTTCGGCGTGTTGCCTTGGCGTGCCTATCGCTGACGGCGGTTGCGTTGTTCCTGCAACCGGCGGCAGCGGAAGTATCCGTAATCAGGCTGGCGAGACAGCCAGGTTTGTCCTACCTGCCTCTGGCTGTGCTGGAGAGCGAGCGGCTCATCGAAAAGCACGCGGCCGCGGCAGGACTCAAAGACGTCAAAGTAGAATGGTCCAAATTTGCCGCTGGCAACGTCATGAACGACGCATTGCTGTCGGGCAGTCTCGATGTCGCTTCGGGTGGCGTCGCGCCGTTGATTACGCTCTGGGCCAAGAGCAATGGGCAGGTGCGTGGTGTCGCGGCGCAGACCACGTCGCAGATTTACATCAATACTCGAAATCCGGACGTCAAGACGATCAAGGACTTCACCGAGAAAGACCGTATCGCGCTGCCCGCGGTGAAGGTGTCGGTCAATGCGATCGTGCTGCAGATGGCGGCCGAGAGGGCCTTCGGTCCCGGCAATGCCTACAAGCTGGAACCGTTGACCACCTCACGCTCTTACGCGGAAGGCAGTGCCGCGTTGCTGTCCGGAGTCGGGGAGATCAACAGCGCCGCGTCTGCGCCGCCGTTCTATTACAAAGAGATTGCGACGCCTGGCATCCATACCGTTCTGAAGTCGTATGACGTGCTGGGAGGTCCCAGCACCAATAACCTGATTTGGACCACGCAAAGATTTCGGGACGAAAATCCGAAACTGTATGCCGCCTTCTTTGCTGCCTACGAGGAGGCGATCGATCTGATCAATAAAGATCCCCGAAGGGCGGCACAGATCTTTCAGAATGCAGATCGCAACAAAAGCTATTCGATCGATGAATTGGTGATGATGCTCACCGACAAGTCGTCGATGGAATTCACCATTATCCCGCACAACATCACGAAGTACTCGGACTTCATGTATCGCATGGGGTCCATCAAGCAAAAACCGAAGAGCTGGAAAGACCTGTTTTTTCCGGAAATCCACGCGCTGCCCGGAAGCTAAGCCGGGCTCGCCAATAAACGCACATTTATCGGGAGAGTAGTATGAAAACGTCTCTTGGGATGAAGGGTATTGTTGCCAAGGCTGTTTTGCTTGCTTCCGTCGCTTTCGTCGGTGTTGCGGTCAACCAGACGTCAGCCCGCGCCGAGGTGAGCCAGGTCACCATCGCCAAGCAGTATGGTCTGCTGTTTTTGCCGCTGATCATCATGGAACAGAACCAGTTGATGGAGAAGCAGGCCGCGAAAGCCGGTATTCCGAATCTTGCCGTTAAATGGCAGCGGATGACGGGCGGCAACGTCATGAATGAAGCGCTGATCTCGGGCAATCTCGATTTCGCATCGGGTGGCGTGCCGCCGTTCCTGATCCTGTGGAACAAAACGCAGGGCAATTTGGACGTCAAAGGCGTCGCGGCGATGGACTCGCTGCCGATTTACCTGAACACGCGCGATCCTTCGGTGAAGACGATTAAGGACATCACCGACAAGAACCGTATCGCCATGCCTGCCGCAGGCATCTCGATCCAGGCGATCATGCTTCAGATGGCGGCCGCGAAAGAATGGGGCCCGGACCAGGCACGTCGCCTCGACAAGAACGGTGTCACGCTGGCTCATCCCGAAGCGATGGCGTCGGTGCTATCCAATATGGGTAACATCGACAGCCATTTTGCTTCGCCGCCTTACAATTTTCAGGAGTTGTCGAAGCCGGGTATTCGCAAGGTACTCGATTCCTACGACGTGCTTGGCCCCGCGACCTGCGAGGTGGTTTGGACCACCAGCAAGTTCCACAAGGAAAATCCGAAGGTCTACAAGGCATTTCTCGCTGCTTTCCAGGAAGCGATCGATTTCATCAACACCAACAAGCAGCAGGCCGCCGAGATTTACGTCAAGAGCACCGGCGACAAGGAATCTTTGAATGACACGCTGGAAATCATCAATCACCCGCACACTGAATACACAACGACGCCAAAGGGCATCATGAAGTATGCAGCGTTCATGAAGCAGGTCGGTCTCATCAACAAAACGCCCGCAGGATGGAAGGATTTGTTCTTTCCCGAAATCCATGCCGCACCCGGAAGCTGAGCGCTTCGGCTCGATCAGCACGTGAGACTGTAAAGGACGGCGTCATGAATTCAGCAGTTGCGAGCAAGCCAGTCGATGCAAACAGCGTGACGCTGACAGGCGGGGCGTTCCACTGGGACGATCCATTGTTGCTTGAAGACCTGCTGAACGAAGACGAAAAAATGATCCGCGACACCGCACGTGACTATGCGCAGTCGCGTTTGATGCCGCGGATCCTCGAGGCTAACCGGGATGAATCGTTCGACAGGACGGTTATGAAGGAAATGGCCGACCTCGGATTTCTCGGTGCAACCATCGATGGCTACGGTTGCGCGGGCATCAGCTACGTGTCGTATGGGCTGATCATGCGCGAGTTCGAGCGTGTGGATACAAGCTTCCGTTCCGCCCTCGGCGTACAGACCACGCTGTCGATGGTGCCGATCTATGCCTACGGCTCGGAAACCCAGCGGCAGAAATATCTGCCGGCGATGGCGAAGGGCGAGATTCTCGGTTGTTTCGGATTGACGGAGCCCGATCACGGCTCCGACCCCGGGAGCATGAAGACGCGCGCGAAGAAGGTGCCGGACGGCTATCGGCTGACCGGCGGCAAGACCTGGATCACGCATGCGCCGATCGCCGACATCATGGTGGTGTGGGCGAAAGACGATCAGGACGTCATCCGCGGTTTTATTCTTGAGCGTGGCATGGTGGGTCTTTCGACCGCCAAGATCGAGAACAAGTTCTCGGTGCGAGCCTCGCCGACAGGTCAAATCTTCATGGAGGACGTGTTCGTTCCGGAAGAAAATCTGCTGCCGGGAGTGCAGGGTCTCAAGGGGCCGTTTGGTTGTCTCAACAATGCGCGGTTCGGAATTATCTGGGGCGCGATGGGCGCGGCCGAGTTCTGCTGGCATGCCGCGCGGCAATATGCGCTGGACCGCAAGCAATTTGGGCGGCCATTGGCGGCCAATCAACTTATCCAGAAAAAGCTGGCCGACATGCAGACGGAAATCTCGATCGGCCTCCTTGCCTGCCTGCATGTCAGCCGTCTTCGCGATGAGGGCAAGGCGACGCCGGAAATGCTGTCATTGTTGAAACGCAATTGTGCGGGCAAGGCGCTCGATATCGCGCGCGCAGCGCGTGACATTCATGGCGGTAACGGCATTTCGGATGAATATCATGTCATCCGCCATCTGATGAATCTCGAGACGGTGAATACGCTCGAAGGCACGCACGATATTCATGCGCTGGTCCTCGGCCGGGCGCAGACCGGCATTTCGGCATTCAATTCATGAAGACATATGGCGCACCCGCAGGAGACTGACGTGACGGCAATGACGCAAACGAAACCGCAAACAGGCGAAGTGAAGGATACATTGAAGGCGCTGTTGGCGCCGCGCTCGATTGCAATTCTCGGGGCGTCATCCGACTTTCGCAAGGTCAGCGGTCGTCCGGTCAAGCATCTGCTCGATAAGGGCTACAAGGGCCGCATCTATCCGGTGAATCCGCGTGCGGACATGATCGGACCGCTGAAGGCCTATCCGAATATCGCGGCAATTGATGATACGATCGATCTCGCCATCATCGTACTGCCGGCGAGCGAAGTTCTGAATTGCGTGCGCGAACTCGCTGCGAAAGGTGTTCCGGTCGCGGTGATCTTTAGTTCCGGATTTTCTGAGCTTGGCGATGCGGGCCGTAAATACGAACAGGACGTGGTCGCGGCCGCGCACGAAGGCGGCATGCGGCTGTGCGGCCCGAATTGCCTTGGTCTCATCAATTCGTTCGAGAGTGTGTTGGCGACGTTCAGCCAGTATGCGGACAGCGATACGCCATCGGGGCCCATCGGCTTTGTCACGCAATCCGGCGCATTCGGTACCGCCATCGCCGCGCTGGCGCGCCGCCGGGGTCTCGGGCTCGGCTATTTCGTCAACACCGGAAACGAGGCCGATCTTACCTTCTCGGAAATCATGGGCGAGGTCATCCGCGATCCACGCATCAGGATCGGCGCGGGTTACATCGAGGGCCTCAAGGGCGGGGAAGGTTTTGTCGCGCTGGCGGAACAGGCGATGGCCGAAGGCAAGCCACTGGTGATGACGAAGGTTGGACGGCTGGGCGCAGGCGCGCGCGCCGCCGCCTCGCATACCGGATCGCTGGCTGGCGATGATGTGGTGTTCGACGGCGTGGTGCGCCAGCACGGCATCATCCGGGCGCGGAATGAAGAACATATGCTCGACATCGCCGAGGTGATGTCGTGCTGCAAGCTGCCCGAAGGCAACGGCATCGGTCTGTTGACGCAATCCGGCGGCGCGGGCGTGCTGATGGCCGATCGCGCGCAGGAAGTCGGCCTCTCGGTGCCGGTGCTGCAACCCGAAACGCAGGCTGCGTTGCAGAAGGTCATTCCCGGTTTCGGCGCGGTCGGCAATCCGGTCGATGTCACGGGGCAGTTCGTGGCCGATCCGAACCTGCTTTTGGAAAGCGTCAAGCTGATGCTGGCCGATCCGAATGTGGATGTCGGCATCGTCTGGTTCCAGTTGATGGAAGCGCATGTCGACAAGCTTGTGAAGGTTCTGGTGGAAGTTCGCGACCAGGTCACGAAGCCATTTGTCGTGTGCTGGGTCGCGGCGCCGGAAGCGGGTGTTCTTGCGTTGCGCAAGGAAGGGATCGCGGTGTTGCGCGGCGCCGAGCCCGCTGTGGATGCGGTTGCCGCGCTCGTGCAATACGCGGAGATGCGCCGGAAATGGCTGGCGCGGCGGGAGGAGAAGAAAGCAATCAAGCTGCCGAAACTCGATCTGCCGTCCAGAGGCGTCGTCTCGACCATGGATGGCGTGAAGTTGCTGGGCCAATGTGGCATTGACCACGTCCCGACCGTGCTGGCGGCATCCGCCGATGAGGCGGCACGGGCGGCCAGCAATCTCGGCTACCCGGTCGTGCTGAAAATCGAATCGCCGGATATCCTGCACAAGACCGAAGCGGGCGGCGTCATCCTGCGTCTCACCGATGAAGGCAGAGTCAGGCAGGCGTTTGACAAAATCATCGCTAACGCGAAGGCATATCATCCGAACGCGCGAGTGTCCGGCGTGGTCGTACAGGCGATGGCGAGCGGAGACACCGAATTTGTTGTCGGCCTGCAAAACGATCCGGTGTTCGGTCCGGTCATCATGGCGGGCCTGGGCGGCGTTTTGATCGAAGTGTTGCGCGACGTCGTGTTCCGCAAGGTGCCGCTTTGCGAAGGCGAGGCGGCCGACATGCTCGATGCGTTGCACGGCAAGGCCGTGCTGGCAGGCGTGAGAGGCCGCCCCCCGGTTGACCGGAAGGGTCTCGTCGCGATGATCTGCGCGGTGTCCCGTCTGGGAGCGGCGCTTGGTCCCAGGCTTTCGACGCTCGATCTCAATCCCATTCTGCTGGACGGAAAATCGGCCACGGCCGTCGACTGGCTGATGATGCTCGATGACGCATGAAGTGAAGTTAAGGAGACCGGAATGTCTTTGACCCTGCTGGAGCGGCCGCATGAGCATGTGGCCTTGCTGAAGCTCAATCGTCCCGAGGCACGGAACGCGCTCAACGACCCATTGCGCGCGGAACTGGCGGAGCAGTTCGAGGCGCTGGCAGCGGATCGCAATACGCGCTGCATCGTCATCACGGGCAATGAACGGGTGTTCGCCGCCGGGGCCGATCTGAAGGAAGCCGTTGAATCCAGCCCGATCGATATGATGGCGCGGCGCGTGCTTTATTTCTGGAAAGTGATCGCGGGCTGCCGCAAGCCGCTGATCGCGGCGGTCAACGGCTTCGCGCTGGGCGGCGGCTGCGAACTGGCCTTGCAGGCCGACATCATCGTGGCAGGCGAGGGGGCGAAGTTTGGTCAGTCCGAGGTGAGTGTCGGCATCATGCCGGGCGGCGGCGCCACGCAGCGTCTCACCCGCGCCATCGGCAAGTATCGCGCGATGAAGATGTTGCTGACCGGGGAGCATGTGACGGCGGAGGAAGCCCGCAGGCTCGGTTTCGTCAACGACGTGGTGCCGGACGACAAGGTGGTGGAGACAGCGATCGGTATCGCGAAAACCATCGCCTCGATGCCGCCGCTTGCCATAGAACAGATCAAGGAAGTGGTGCTGGCGGGTATGGACAGCTCGCTTGATGCTGGCCTGATGCTGGAACGCAAGGCGTTCGAGATGCTGTTCGCGTCCCGCGATCAGGAAGAAGGCATGCGGGCGTTCATCGAGAAACGTAAACCCAGTTTCGAAGGTCGCTGAGTATCGGTCTGAAACGGGCGTTTCTCTGCATTCTGGTACGCTGATGCCGCGGAATGCGTTCGGCTGCCGCGTTGAGGCGATCCGGACGCGAGCGCCTCTTTCATGGATGATGGGCCTGGGAGCGACTTTGTCGAGTGGTATGTTGCTGGCCGGGTACGGCGCGATACTCCCATGACGCGACGATCCGATTAAGATAGAATGATACATCGCTCCGTGCCTGGTCACGGTTTCTTTGAGGTGTAGCAGGAGGTTTTCATGCGCAGGTTGCTGACGGTTCTCGCCGCGCTCGCGACGCTTAGTCTGACCAATTGCGGTTACAACGCGATCCAGCAGAACGACGAGCAGGTGAAATCGGCTTGGTCGGAAGTGGTGAACCAGTATCAGCGCCGCGCCGATCTCGTGCCCAACCTCGTCAATTCGGTGAAGGGCTTCGCGCAGCAGGAAAAGGATGTGCTGCTCGGCGTCACCAATGCCCGCGCCCGTGTCGGCAGCGTGCAGGCCGGTCCCGATGTCGTCAACGATCCGGCGGCGATGCAGAAATTCCAGGCGGCGCAGGGGGAATTGTCGAGCGCGCTGTCGCGCCTGCTCGTCGTCACCGAAAATTATCCGCAGCTCAAATCCGATCAGTTGTTCCGTGACCTGATGGCGCAGCTTGAAGGCACCGAGAATCGCATCACGGTGGCGCGCAACCGCTATATCAAGGCGGTGCAGGATTATAATGTTAACATCCGCACCTTCCCGAACAACCTCACCGCGATGGTGTTCGGCTACAAGACCAAGGCGAACTTTACGGTCGAGAATGAAAGAGAGATTTCGACCGCGCCGAAGGTCGATTTCAATGCGCCAGCACCGGCGCCCTCACCGGCCCCTGCACCGGCCCCCGCCAAGTAGCGGGGTGACCGGCGAGGCGCGTCGATGAAGATCGCCAGACAGATCGTCCTTGCGTTCCTGCTGTGCTGGGCGGCGCTCGCCGTGGCGGATGTTGCGGTGCCGCAGCTCACCGCGCGCGTCACCGATCTGACCGGCACGCTCAGCGCCGCCGATATCTCCACCCTAGATCAGAAACTTGCGGATTTCGAAACGCGCAAGGGCAGCCAGATCGCGGTGCTGATCGTGCCGACGACGCAGCCGGAGGATATCGCGCAATATTCCATCCGCGTGGTCGAGCAATGGAAGCTCGGGCGCAAGGGTGTCGATGACGGTGTGCTGCTGCTGGTCGCCAAGGATGATCGCCGCCTGCGCATCGAGGTCGGCTACGGCCTCGAGGGCGCGCTGCCCGATGCCATCGCCAACCGAATCATCAATGAGATCATCACGCCGAAATTCAAGCAGGGTGATTTCGCGGGCGGCATCGACGATGGCGTGGACCGGATCATCAAGACCGTTGACGGCGAGCCGTTGCCCGCGCCCAAGCCGCGCAATGACGCCAGCCAGGGCCAGTGGGACGAGATCGGTCAGGTGTTCCCGGTCCTCCTCATCCTGACCCTTGTGGTCGGCGGGATTCTGCGCCAGGCCCTTGGCCGCTTTCCCGGCTCGCTGTTGACCGGGGGCGGTGTCGCCATCGTTGCCTGGTGGTTCGCGGGTTTCTGGGCGGTCGCGCTGGTCGTCGGCTTCATCGCGTTCGTCTTCACATTGATCGGCGATGCCATTCCTCTCTCCGGCGGAGGCGGGAGCTATGGTGGCGGACGCGGCGGATCGAGTTGGGGCGGTGGGTCGAGCGGCGGCTTCAGTGGCGGCGGCGGCAGCTTCGGCGGCGGCGGCGCATCGGGAAGCTGGTAGCGGGAACGGCGATGACGGTCAGCATCAAACGGTTGAGCAAGCATCTTCTGGGTAACCGCGCGCGCGTGCGCAAGGCGTTCTCGCCGCAGGGATTGAAGCGTATCGAGGATGCGATCAAGGCGAGCGAGGCGCGCCATGGCGGCCAGATCCGTTTCGCCGTCGAAGGCGCGCTGGATGGACGGCCTCTTCTCACCGGGCAATCCGCACGGGATCGCGCGATCGATCTGTTTTCCCATCTGCGCATCTGGGACACCGAGCACAATTCCGGCGTGCTGATCTATCTGCTGCTCGCCGATCGCGATGTCGAGATTGTCGCCGATCGCGGCATCGATGCGAAAGTCGGAGCGGCCCGTTGGCGTGACATGTGCGCGACGATGGAAGCCGCCTTCGGGCACGGCCATTTCGAACAGGGCGTGCTGACGGGCATCGAACAAATCACGCAGGAACTTGTGGCGCATTTTCCGGCGCGTGGCGGCCATCGCAACGAGTTGCCGGACCCGCCGGTGGTTCTTTGATGCATCAGGCCGGGAAACTTTCCCCAGTTCCGCGATCCTCCGGCCGCCACGACTTGGCGGCGCGTGTCGGCTCGATTAGCGTGGCGTGAGTGTGTATCGGACGGGGTGTCATGTTTCGCAGATCGTTAGGGTATGGCGCGCTTCTGGCGATGCTCGCAATCTCGCCGGTCCCGGCTTGTGCGATAGAGCTCACTCCGCCGCAGGCCGATCTCTACACGTCGGTCTCGATCAACCCGCCGTCCGCGAGCGAGATGACGGTGTGCTACGGTTTCGTCTGCCGCCGCCGCGCGACCCTGGCTTTCTCGGATGCCGACCGCCGGACGCTGGCGCAGATTCTCGCTGCTGGAAAAGCCAGCGCGGCCGCCGAGCGGACGGCGCTTCAGAAGGCGGTCGTCTGGTTCGACCGCCGTGTGGGACCGATGATCGGCACCACCAAGCGCGTCGCCAAGGCCGATATCCGCGCCGGATCGGACGCCACCAATTTCGACTGCTTCGACACCACCCGCGACACCACGAGTCTTTTGCTGGTGCTGCAGGAATGGGGTCTTCTGAAATTCCACAAGGTCGGCAATCCGCGCTACCGGGGCAATCCGTTCGCGCTGCAAACGCCGCACAACACGGCGGTCGTGGTCGACAAGGCGGGCGGCACCGAATGGGTGGTCGATCTCTGGCCGAAGAAATACGCCGAGGCCCCCGACGTCATGCCGGTCGAGCGCTGGCTGAAGGAGGATTGAGCGTCATCCGGCGCGGTGGCTCTTTATGGTTAACCTTCCGTTAGCGAATTGCGTCGCATCTTGCGCGGAAGGAGAGAGCCATGTCTTCCAGCCGTACCACCTTGGACAATGATTCCTGCCCCGTCGGGGACGAATTGCTCGGCAGCCTGTATCGCGCGAGCGAGCACGGTCTGCCTCAGCTGGTCGAGTCGGTATCAGGTGATGTCCGGGCGATGCTGGCGCTGTTCTGCTATCGCCGGGCGCATCTGCATTCGATGAGTCTCGCCATCGCCGCGACGTGCAGCGAGCAGGACCTGAAAGAGCAGGGCGGCACCGTCGGTGCGACATTGTACGCGATGTCGCGCGAAGCGCCCGTCGAACCGGCCGTGTCCGCCGCCAGCGGACGGCGCGCCATCTCGCTTTCGACCAAGCCGCTCCGGGCCATTCCCGAAATGGCCGACGACGATATCGAGCCGCTGAGCGCCTGAACGGCTGCTGGAACCGCTTTCGTTTTTGGTGGAAGCAAGACCTGTCATTGCCGGGTTTGACCCGGCAATCCATCTTTTTGAAGTGCTTTCTTTCTTGATGGATACGCGGGTCATAGGCGAGCGGAAGCGCCGCCGTTCTTCGAACGGCTATGCCCGCGCATGACGATTCCAAGCAAACCTGAAACGTCCTGGCTATTTTTGCCTGCGCGCTGCAAGCATCAATCGACCAGAATGACCCGGATGTCGTTGACGTTGGTCAGCGTCGGCCCGGTCAGAACGAGATCGCCGGTCTTCTCGAAAAACGCCGTGGCGTCGTTGTTGTCGAGATAGGCGACCGGATCGAGCTTCATCTCCCGCATTTTCGCGAATGTCGTTTCGTCGGCGATCGCGCCGGCAGGGTCGGCCGGGGAACCGCCGCCGCCATCTGCGCCGTCGGTGTCGGCGGCGATCACGGAGATGCCTTGCGTGTCGGCCAGCGCTGCGGCGGCTGCCAGAACGTATTCCTGGTTCGGTCCGCCGCGCCCGTTGCCGCGCACGATCACGGTGAGTTCGCCG
>Ga0153956_1002601_pt1 | contig 12920 bp, 13 predicted proteins | sample TSFL040MetaG_FD_104704 | JGI IMG/M metagenome (GOLD analysis project Ga0153956, IMG submission 104704) | Attine ant fungus gardens microbial communities from Florida, USA - TSFL040 MetaG | ecosystem: Host-associated > Fungi > Mycelium > Unclassified | place: USA: Florida, Wekiwa Springs... | reverse complement strand
TGGGGCTGTGTGCGGGTGGGATGCAAGCGGAAGGGCATGAGACGGGCTGGTGGCCCGGCGTTGCCCTTACGTGAAGCAGGCCGCCCGCACACAGCCCCAGACCGAGGACAAAGTTTTGGCCACGCCTTCTAGAAGAAGGGAAGGCAGAGCAGCGCGAACCTGAGGCCGGGGATCGGCTCGGCGGCGGATATGGCGGCGAAGACCGAGATAACCGCGATCGCGACCATCCCGCCGTACTCGAGGATCCGGGCGTTCGAGCCGAGATAGCCGCGTTCGCCGGCGATCACCAACAGGCCGCACAGGGCACCGCCGACCAGGCCGCCGAGATGGCCGCCGATGCTGATCCCGCTGATCGTGAAGGTCAGGAGCAGGTTGATGCCGATGATCACCCCGATCTCGTTCGCGATGTGGCCGAGCCCACGGCCGTAGGCGATGATGAAGGTCGCCGCGAAGAGCCCGAAGACCGCGCCCGAAGCCCCGACGGTGATCTCGTTGTTGGCGCTGAGCAGGATCGCTCCGAGCGATCCGGCCAGGAGCGAGGTGAAGTAGATCAACAGGAAGCGAATCGTCCCGACCGACGGCTCGAGCACCCGACCGAGGAAGTAGAGGGCGATCATGTTGAAGGCGATGTGGGTGATCCCCGCATGCAGAAACCCCGAGGTCAGCAGCCGGTAGGTCTCGCCGTTGCCCACGGCCCCGCCGACCAGGCCGAAATCGTTGATCAAATTCGACGAGGTCGAGCTGAGGCCGCCGGACCCGGTCGCCATCTCGGCCAGGAAGATCACCACGTTGATCGCGATCAGGGCGATCGTCGCCGGAAAGCCGCCGACCTGAGAGGTGGCCGCGGCGCCCGAACGAACCTTCGTCTTCTCGCTGGCGCATTCCGGGCAGCGCATGCCGACCGGGGTCGGCGTCATGCAGTCAGGGCAGATCGGCCGGCCGCAGCTGGAACAGGAAACGCCGGTCTCGACGTTTGGATGGCGGTAACAGGTAGGCAAGTTTCAGAACCCTACAATGGGCCTCGATGGAGAGGATTGCCTATGCCCGCCTCTACGCCACCGTCGTCGGCGCTCTGCTCGTCCTGCTCGGTTTCATCGGCCTGCTCGAGAACACGGAATTCAGCGCTCACGAGCTGACCGGCAACCTGTTCGGCTTCTACGAGATCAACGGGTGGTCCGGAGTCTTCCACGTCACCGCCGGCCTGATCGGACTCTTTCTCGCCCGGCCTCTGCCCCGCCTCTACGCGATCCTCGCCGGCGTCGCCTTCACCGTCCTCGGCATCTGGGGCATCGCCGCGGCCAACGGAACCTGGCTGCTGGGCGGGCTGCCGGCCGGCCGCTGGGTCAACTTCGTCAATCTTCTTATCGGCCTGCTCGGCCTGATCGCTTTCGCGGCAAGCCGCTGGGACCGGATCGTGACCTGGGTCGGCGGATTGGAAAGCCGGTTCGAGACCCGGTCGGAAACCCGCCGTCAGAAACGGCGGCGGCGTCAGGTCCGCAAACGCCGGGCGGCTGCCGGTTCCGGCCGTTAGCCAGGGCCTCTAGCCGCGAAAGCGGCTGCGGCGACGGAAGCCGACCAAGATCAGGGCGCCCGTGGCGACCCCGCCGGCGGCCAGCGCGGTGACCGGACGAATCCAGTTGCGAGGGTCCCGCAGCGACTCCAGCTCGCTTTCCGTGAGCTCTTCCGCCCACTCGCTGAGATCGGAAGCGGCGGCGTCGGTGATCGCCGAGAAGGTGTCGTGGAGACGGTCCGACATGCGCTGCGGCGGCTCGACCGGCTTCAGCGCGTCGGCGAGAAGGTTCTCGATGCGGATCTCATCCATGCTCAATTGGAGTCCCTTCCGTTTCGAGCAGCTCCTGCAGCTGCTTGATCGCGCGATGGATCAGCACCTTGGTCGCCCCGTCGGACTTGCCCATCGCCCGGGCGATCTCCCGGTTGTCCATGCCGAGCGCGAAACGCATGACCAGCGCCTCGCGCCGGTCGTCGGGAAGCTCCTGCAGATTCTCGATCACCGCCCGGAGCTCCGCTCTGCCCTCGACCAGATCCTCGGTCGAATGCCTCGCGGCCGGCGGCTCGATGCTGTCGAGCGGAGTCTGTGGCTTGCGCGAGCGGTCCCGGTGGTAGTTCGCCGCCAGGTTGTGCGCGATCCTGATCAGCCACGGGCGCAGTGGCCGACCGTCCGATTCCCGGCGGGCCCGGGCGAAGTGCCGGTAGGCCTGAAGGAAGGTCTGCTCGGTCAGATCCTCGGCGTCGTGGTGATTCCCGATCCGGTAGTACGCGTATGAGTACACGTCCTTGAGATGGTCTCGATAGAGCTGCTCGAAGGCCCGATCGACCTCGGCCTTCGATTCCGGGCTGGATTTGGCGTCGGGACCGGGCACGCCCGCACCTTACCCGGAAACGGGGCCGCTCCGGTCCGGCCTGCATCAGGCGGCTCTCCGTGAGTGTCCCGAACGTCTGAGCGCCGCCACCCACTCGTCGGAGCTGATCCGACCGGTGGCCAGATCGGCGAGTCCGGTCAGCGCGTCGGCCGGGCAGCCCGCGGCGGCAACCGTCGCGGCGATCTGCGGAACCGAATCCAGCGCTTCGGAGGCCTGTCCGATGGTCTCGCGGATCTGATCCGGAGCGCTGCCCTTGCCGAGCAGCTCGCCGGCCCGGCGGTTGCGGCTGCCCGAGGCCATGACCGTGGCGAGGAGGTCGCCGATCCCGGCCAGCCCGTTGAAGGTTTCGAGATCCGCGCCGTTCTTGACCGCGTAACCGACGCATTCGTCCCAGACCGCGGCGGCCGCGATCCCGGCCGCGTTGAGGCCGTGCGGCTCGGCGGCCGCGGCGGCCAGCACGGCGGCGTTCTTCGCGGCGCCCGACATCTCGACTCCCACCACGTCACGGGATCGTTCGCAGACCAGTCCTGCCCGGTCGAACACATCGCCGAGCTGGGCGCGCAGGTCCGCGTTGCCGCTGCCCAGCACCAGCGCCGCCGAGCCAGATACCGCCTCGCGGGCGTGGGCGGGACCGCCGAGGCAGGAAACTCCCCGCGAGCGGATCCGCTCGCCGACGTACTCGGAGGGCAGCTGGCCTTTGGGGGCGATGAGGCCCTTGGCCAAGAGCAGGACTCCGGCCCGGCGACCGACCCGGTCGGCGACCGCGCCGACCGCCTGCGGGTAGGAGGCCGAAGGCACCGCGATGACGAGCAGGTCCACCCCGCCCAGCTCGATCTGGCTGGAAGGACGCACCTCTATCCCGTCGGGCAGGCGCACCCCCGGCAGGTACTTCACGTTCTCCCGGGCGATGGCCATCTCTTCGGCCTGTTCGACGGTCCGGGTGCCGAGCTGCACTTCCAGGCCACCGCGGGCGAGCAGCACGGCCACAGCGGTCCCCCAGCTCCCGGCCCCGATCACCGCCGCACGGCGCATCGGGGGCAGTCCGCCGATGTCCTCCCACTGAAGCTCGACGTTGGGCCAGATCCGGTCTGTGACCGAAGCGGCCAGGGCAGGCGACGGACTCTCCGACTGCGGGAAGGCCATCGGCCGGCCGACCCGGATGTCGACCTTGCGTGGCCTGATCCGCCAGCCGCGCCTCACGTTCTCGGTTCCGCTCACGGCGACCGGCAGCACCGGGGCGCCGCTCCTCAGGGCGAGCCGGCCCACTCCCCGCTTCGCCTTGCCCAGCGACCCTTTGCGGATCCGGGTGCCCTCGGGGAAGATGCAGATCGAGCCGCCGCGGGCGAGGACCTTCTCGGCGGTTTCGATTGCCAGCTCATCGGCCTCGCCACGGCGGATCGGGAAGGCGCCGACCCGGCAGAGCAGAAATCCCTGCCAGCGCTTTTCGAACAGCTCGACCTTCGCCACGTAGTTCATCGGCTTGCTCCAGGGCAGGCAGGTGCCGATCACGAACGGGTCGAGGAAGCTGCGGTGGTTGGCGGCGACGATCGTCGCCCCCTTGATGTGCGAGTTCTTGCGCCCCTGCCGCGAGAGGCGGAGGTAGACGAGGAAGAAAGGCTGCAGGATCAGCCGCGCGAACACGTACAGGCCACGGTTCACCCCGTGCCTGCGCGTGTACTCGTGGTAGGCCTCGAGCTGCTCCTGGGTCACAAGAGATTCCTACACACCACTTCGGACCCGGTTACAACGGGCAAAGAAACCGGTTGGAATCCTGCGGCATCGCCCCACCCTATTCCCGGGATGCCCGCATGGAAAACGGGCCGGCCCTGTCAGGGCCGGCCCGTTTCATCCACGAGCGTCTGGGTTCATCGGCCCTTCAACCGCACCTTCTTACGGACCTTGACGAAGGTGTCACCGGCCGTGACCACGAGCTTGCGCGAGCCTCGCCCGCGCAGCTTGAGCCTGGCCTTGCCGCGTGAGTTGGTGCGGACCCTTCGACCGCCCAGTTTGACCATGGCCGACTGGACCGGGCGCCGGTCGCCATAGACGTCGGCGGTCACCGTCACGGTCACCACGGAGATCCGGCCGCGGCGTCTGATCTTCGTCCTGGCAGCGAGCCGGCTCTTTTGCGGGAGCTTGTCGTAGCAGGCCCCGAGCTTCGGCAGGGCTGGAGACCGTTTGCCGTCATACACCGCGGCATACGAACCGGATTGAGCCGGCAGCGGCTGGGCTCCGTTGTTGACGATCAGGTCCGCCTTCAGCGAGCCGGTGTGCTGTCCGGTGACCTTGACGTCGGCGTCGATCGTCCAGTAGGAACCTGAGTTCTTGCCGGTGACGGCATAGGGGCCGTCGAGGAAGGTCTTGCCATCCTGCGAATAGTGGTTGTACTCGACCGACCAGCTTCCGCCGCTCAGGTTTCCGGAGTAGGCGATGTCGGCGGTGCCGCCACCTTTGCCGTTCACCGTGACCGAGACGTTGGCACCGGTGGTCGGCACGTACGCGTTCGGGGTCGGCGCCCAGGAACCGACGTCCGACGAGACGATCGGGATCTTCTTGCCGGCCTTGCGGTCGATGCGGGCGATCATGACCCGGTTCGGAACCAGGCCCTTCTGCCCGACGTGCTCGGAGGAGTCGGCGGGCGGCCTGGTCCGCAGACGCTCCTGCAGCAGGACGCTGGTGCTGTCCGGGCTCCAGAACTGGTTCCCGGACAGGTTGTTGCCCGGGGTCAGGTTCTTCTCGGGATAGACGTTGAGCGGCTGCCCGAGCAGGGTGCCTCCGTGGTCGCCGCTAGAGTCGAGCAGCCAGGGCGAGAGGTCGCATTGGAAGCCGACCCAGGTCGAGACGTAGTGCGGCGCGAGAGCCGCGAACGCCGGCATCTCGGCAAAGGATTCGAGCTGGGGGATCCAGGCGAAGGCGTCGAGCCGGTGACGGGTGCGCCACGAGTAGAGCGTGTAGACCTTGCCGTCCGGCGAGATCGCTCCGTCTTCATCCCAGTCGAGATTCCTGGTCAGGCGCGTCACCTTGCCGCTGGCCAGGTTGATCTTCAGCGCGTCGACGTTGTTCTGGGGGCCACCCACCGCGATGATCGAGGCGCCACCGTCGGCGAAGCTCTTGAGCTCGTAGAGCTGGTTGTTGATCGCCCAGCCGGCCGCGTCGGTGTCGGTCAGCGACGCCGGTCCCGGCGGATTGACCGCCCTCTGGTCGACCACCTTGTAGCGGTCGTCGAGCCGGGTCAGGCGACCCACGATCATCACGGTCCCGTCGAGCCGCAGGTCCATCCAGCCGAGATGCACCCCGTCAGGCGCGAGGTGCCAGGTGCGGCGCTGGACGATCAGGGTGACGCCGGCTTTGTCGTCGGACATGTCGACCGGCAGGTATCGGTGACTCCGGCAGGCGTAGACGCTGGGCGTGCATTCGAGGATGAACGCGTCCGCGCCGGGACCGCTGTCGATGCCCGAAAGACCTCCCAGCTCATGGCTGATGAAGAGACGCCTGTTGTCGGGGAAGGCGTAGGTGAAGCCGCCGATGATGTCGGGGCGGTCGGAGAAGCCGCAGGTGATGCAGGTCGTCCCCTTCCCGTTCTTCGAAGTCGTCCAGGTCGAACCGTCGAGCTGGTTCTGGAAGATGATGTGTTTGCCATCCGGCGACCAGGTCGGCAGCCAGGGCTGGACTCCGTCTGGAACCTTCAGAGCCTGTTTCTCGATCGGATAGAAGGGGATCTTGCCCTTGGCCGAGGCCGTACCGGCACCGACCGCTCCGATCAACATCATCGCGATGAATGCGGCCCCCGCCGCGAAAAGCTTCGCTCTCATCCCTATCTCTCTCCTGTTGGTCCGCGCGAGTGCGCATTGCTTGATGCGAAGTGCACGTATATCAAATTCGTACACTTAAGGGAAGCTTTTTGCATTCGTTCATCTAACTGTAAACTGCCTCCGATGGAGGCGACGGTCTCGACAGCTTCGAAGGCGTTCCTCGCCCACCGGGATGAGGCGAACGGCACCTCGACACCCCGGGCCACCCCGGCCGACGCCTTCCAGACGGCGCTGCGGGCCTTCGTGCGCGGACCGCGCCTCGACATGGAGAAGCTGGCCCAGGACCTGGGCATCTCGAAGACCACCCTCTACCGCTGGACCGGGCCGCGAGACCAGCTGCTCTCCGAGGTTCTGTGCTTCTTCGGCGAAGAGGCGGTGCGGATCGGCCGCGAAGCTTCCGACGGCCAAACCGGTCTCGTCCGCATCGAGCAGTTCATCCGCGCCTTCGTCGAGTCGATCGTGAACTTCGAACCGCAGAGGCGCTTCGTCCAGAACGAGACCGAGCTCGCGTTCCGGCTCCTGACCACCAGGGGCGGCCTGGTGCAATCGACGGTGGTGGAACGGATAGCCGAGCTGCTGGACGAGGAGGCCGCAACCGGTTCGATCACCCTGCGCGCCCCTTCCGGGGACCTCGCCTACGCGATGACCCGGATCATCGAAGGCTTCATCTACAACGACGCGATCACCGACTCCGGCCCGGACGTCGACAACGCCGTGCGCATCGTCTGCCTGCTGGTCGACTGAACCGCCCGTCGTGGTATCGAGCAAGAACAGTGCGGTCAGGATGAAAGGGGTGAAGGATCGGACGAGCAGCGACCGGTTGATCCAGAAGTTGCCGCTTTCGGTGGAGATTCCCCGCACGTTTCCGGAGAGGCCGCCGACATAGGACCGGCATCCGCCGAATCATGGCTGTCCGCCGATGTACGCCGATCCGACCCAGGATCCGCGAATGTAGGGATGACGGAACAGGTGCGACGAGGTCAAGGTCGACGCCGCGCTCGCCACCATCGACTTCCTCTACGGCGGCGGCCGTGGAAGAGATCATGGGGATGGGCTCGACGAGTCGGGAAACCTGAGGCGAGACGCGCTTGACACTCGATCCCGGCCGATCTATACATGAATCAGCCCCTGATCCGCTCAGCCGGTCAAGGAGGGGCACGCGTTTTGGCCAAGACGGCCAGGGCCGGCGAGCAGGAAGAGAATCGAGATGAGAGCAGCACGGTTTGCTTCGCTCATGGCCGCTCTGATGGCGATGACTGCCATGGGAGCCGGGGTCGCTTCGGCGAACACCGGGTCCGGAGTGGCCACGTTCACTATCGACAGCGGCACCCCATGTACTGGCACGACGTTTGACTGGAACAACGATCCCCTGCTCGTTGATCCGCCAGCCCCGGGCTTTGAGTTCACGGTCGGCAACTTCCAACCGACTGGAGCCTGCGCGACGACCATCGTCGAGAGCGCCGGCCGGGTCTTCTTCGACGACGACGGGACCGCCGAATCCGTGGGCGGCGTCGACTTCGAGATAGACGCCAGCATCTTCGGCCTGTGCTTCTACGACGCCCACCTGGACGGCACCTGGACCGCCTCACCGCCTCCAGGCGGCGATTACGTGGACATCTCCGGGACCGCGACCCGCGTGTACGGGTTCCCACCAGTCTGCCCGTCCTCACCGACGATCCACATCACCGTGCAGTCGTTCTGAGCGCCACAGATGCCTGAAGCTCGAAGTGCCCTGGAGCTATCCCACACCACGGCGATGCCGAAGCCCGGCTCCGGAATCGAACCGGAAACCCCCTGTTTACAAGAGCCACCTGGGTGATTTTCGATGACTGGAAATAGACCGATTTAGCTTGAAATAGCCAAATTGGCTCGGCCTGATTCGGCCTCTCACGGCCTGGGTTGGTACATCCGGTGGCACATCGGGCCCGCTGCTCCCGCCTTCTGCGTAACACCTCAAACTGAACCGCCCCGGGTTTTGTGGAGGCTTGATCGTTTGAGAGGATCGAGTCAATGTCGAGGTCGAAGAGGTATCCCCGGGAGTTCAGGGAACGCAGTGTTGCCCTGGTGCTCGAGCACCAGGGCGAGCATCGCTCGCAGTGGGCGTGTATTCAGTCGGTGGCAGCGAAGTCGGGTATGACCCCGGAAACCTTGCGGCTCTGGGTTCAGGCCGAGACCGACCGGGGTTTGAAGCCCGGTCTCAGCACTGATGAGAAACAGCGTCTGGAGGAGCTGGAGCGTGAGAACCGGGATCCAAACGAAAACACCGTCCGTGAAGCTCAGCAGACCAACCGCAGCAGCCCCACCGGCAAGATGCGAGTCAAACGCAGCTCGATCCGAATCTCAGGGCCACGATCCACGTTGTACCGCGCAAGCGGATCGTAAGATCGGCAAGCGGTCCGTACAAGTTCTCGTCTGGACCGCCTGACTCAAGGCCGCTTGAATATCTCGTGGCCGCCGATCCTGCGCCAGACAACGTGGGGCTCCCCAGGTTTGACCTCCTCGCCGTAGGAGAACGTTGCACGACCATCAGGCGCGAACGTCATCTCCCACACGTCTGGGCTGCCCTGCACTCGTTTGACGCGAAGGCTTGGACTTAAGCCTTCCGGCCCGCTGGTCGCTAGTCCCTCGACCAGCTTCCGGCGGGCATCTCCAAAAGCTGCTCGCATCTCTCGCGAAAGCTTCGAGTATTCCCTTCTGAAATAGTCAGGCGCATCAAACGTCGGCGTCATGCTCTCGACGATCAGCTAGCGCATCCAAACGAGCGAACATTTCCTCTTGTCGCTCGGGACTCATGGGGCCGGTGAACTCCGAGTTGACTCGCTCGATCGTGTCGATCGAGCGGTAGATCACCTCGTCGTTCTTGATCCGGGCTTCGACCGGCGTGTCAGCGGCGATATGCGCGCGTACAAGCTCGTCCGCCGAAGCGGGAAGATCGCGGCCCCTGAGATCGGTTGATTTTTGTACCGTTGCTGCCATCTCCGCAGATTGTCGCAGCTACCCTCGACGGTGTAAAGGCGAAGTCGTGACGCAGCTCCGCCGTATCTCGCCTCCTGCAAGTCGGCGGCACGCACGCCCCGACCATGACCACAATGGGCCTCCTCGAATGGGGCCAAACCGGGCCCGGCAAGTGGGTGACCATCTACGTCAACTCCGGCCACACCTTCCTCGAGTTTCGCCTCGCCCCACCGCGCACCGCTTCTGGGGCACCTCAGGAATGCGCCCATCCGGCTTCACCGGACCCGGATGGATCGCCAAAGACAACTTCAGCACCAGCTACCTGGCCAGCTTCCAGAAACGACACCCAGCGGGCCTTGAACCGCCAGCCGAAGACATCAGCCCCGAGCCAAATCGCTGGCGCTGACACCAACCCGCGAGGGGACATCCTCACAGCTGAGCAAGTCGCCCGACTGCTGCAAGTCCGCCCTTGCACCGTGGCCGACTGGGCCAGACGCGGCATCTTCCCCAGCTACAAGCTCGTAAGTTCCGTCGCTACTCCGAGAAAGACATTTCAGCCTGGGTCAGCGGCCAGCGCCAAAGCGGGCCCGACCAGACTCCGGGACCGAACTGGATGCTCCCGTGCGCAAGATCCGAGAGTGGACTCGTCAATGAGTCCGATAGACCGCGCCATCCGCTCTGCCATCCCTGGGTGTCTCTGCCAAAGGTAGGTCACCTACGACCAAACGAACCCGCCCTTCCCGAGTGGTACATTTTGCGGTACATCCAAGGGGCCGCGTGGAACGGATGATCTGGCGGTAAGGCCAGAGACTCCCCTCCACAGGCGGGATTCCAGTGGAGGTGAAGCCAAGCCCGGCTCCGGAATCGAACCGGAAACCTCCTGTTTACAAGACAGGTGCTCTGCCAATTGAGCTAGCCGGGCAGGAGGCGTGATTCTGTCAGGATGGGGTCAGACGGCGACGTCGCGTGACTCGAGGTGCTTGCTGACCTTGCGCTTGACCCGCTGCAGGGCGTTGTCCACGGTCTTGGTCTCGCAGCCGAGCAGAGCGGCGACATCCTCGTAGGAACGGTCCTCCAGGTAGTAGCCGAGCACGCTGCTCTCCATCTCCGAGAGGGTCGACTGGAGGCAGGAGACCAGCGAGGAGAGCTCCTCGGAGGAGATCGCCTGGTTGACCGGATCGAACGCGGTCGGGCCGGGCAGGATCTCTTCCATCGTGGTCTCGGACTCGGCGTTCGAGGCCGGGGTCTGACCGAAGGACACGTACTGGTTGAGTGGCGCGTGCTTGTTCCGGGTGGCGGTCTTCACCGCGGTGATGATCTGGCGGGTGATGCAGAGCTCGGCGAAGTTGCGGAAGCTCGACTCGCGGTCGGTCCGGTAGTCGCGGATCGCCTTATGCAGACCGAGCAGGCCCTCCTGGATCAGGTCGTCGGAGTCCCCGCCGACCAGGAAGTAGGAGGAGGCCTTGAGCCGGACGAAAGAGTGGTAGCGCCGGATCAGGCGATCGGCGGCGTCGGTCTTGCCACGCTTGGCGAAAGCGACGAGAGTCTCATCATCAGGCTCAAGTCGAGGGTTAGGTCGAGCACGGACGGACTTGGCAGGGACGTCGGAAACAGTTTTGCTATGGGTGATTGAGGTTGGGGTAGCCACCGCACATCTCCTCTAGAAGAAGGCCTGTGGCGCCACTTACCTCCCCTGGACGCCCTTACTGACAGATGAAGCTCACACTCAAGTTGAGCTTCACCCTTTATTGGTCGCTTAGTTTACACACGCGCAGAGTTCTGTCAACTCCCCATCTCCAGAAATGCAATCCGCCTTGCATCCGACCCACCGCAGGAAGGGATCAGATGGAGCGCTGACGGACGGCCTCGAAGATGAGTACCGAAGCCGCGACGGAGACGTTCAGGGAGTCGACCTGACCGCTCTGGGGAATGGCGACGAGCCCGTCGCAGGATTCGGCGACCCGGGGCCTCAGCCCCTTCTCCTCGGTGCCGAGCACGAGGGCCGTCTTGCCGGTCAGGTCTACCTGCCAGGGGGCCTGGTCGGCGTTGCCGTCAGCGCCCCAGATCCAGAAGCCGGAATCTTTGGCGTCGGAGATCCAGTCGCTGATGTTGCGGACCCGGGCGATCTTCAGATGTTCGACCGCTCCGGCCGAAGCCTTGGCCGCAGCAGCGGTCACGCTGGCTGCCCGGCGGTCGGGGATCACCACTCCGCTCGCCCCGGCCGCCTCCGCCGATCGGCAGACGGCCCCAAGGTTGCGGGGATCCTGGATCTGGTCGAGCACGACGACCAGGGCGTCATCGATCCCGAGCAGCTCTTCTCCACCGACGTAGGGAAACGGCTCGACTTCGGCGACTATGCCCTGATGATCCGTCGACCCGCATAGTTCGACCAGCTTGGTCTCCGGAGTGTCGGGGGCCCTCCAGACCCGAAGGACGCGGCGGCGCCCCCGTTCGGCTTCATCGACGGGGTTGCGGCCGTAGATGATCTCGGTCGAGCTCATCTCAGCTTCGCGGCACGAGGCGGGCACCCTCGGCCCCGTCGCGGACCTCCCAGCCGAGCTCGGCCAGCCGGTCGCGAATCTCGTCGGCCCGGCTCCAGTCACGGTCGGCCCGGGCGGCGTTCCTGGCTTCGAGCAGCTCGAGGGCAGCCCCGTCGGGGCCCTCTCCCCCACTCGCCGCCAACGAGCCGAGCCCGACCAGGTCGAGCATCTCCGCCAGCGCGGTGCCGGCCCCGGCGAGCCCGGGATCGTCGGGACGCTGGTTGGCGGCCCGGACCAGATCGTAGGCCTCGCGCATCGCCCGCGGGGTGTTGAAATCCTCCGCCAGGGCATCGCGGAACCGCTCCCTGGCAGCGAGAGCCTCCTCGCCGATTTCCTCGTTCCCGTCCCGGTCGCCCGGTGGGTTGTCGCGGAGAAAGTTCCGCAGCCGCTCGTTGCCGGCTGCCGCCTGCTCCAACGGGCCATCGCCGAAAGCCAGCGGCTGTCGGTAATGCCCCGAGATCAGATAGGCGACCACGGTCTCGGCCCCGTATGCATCGAGGGCCTCGGAAAGCTGGAAGATGTTGCCGATCGACTTCGACATCTTCTCGGAGCCGGTCTCGATCATCCCGTTATGCATCCAGATCCGAGCCAGTTCCGTGCCCCGGGCCGCCTCGGACTGGGCGATCTCGTTCTCGTGGTGGGGGAAGACCAGGTCGGAGCCACCGCCGTGGATCGTGAAAGGCTGACCCAGCTCCGCTTCGGCCATGGCCGAGCACTCGATGTGCCAACCCGGCCGGCCCGGCCCCCAGGGTGAGTCCCAGCTCGTGTCCTCGCCTTCCTTGCGCGCCTTCCAGAGAGCGAAATCGAGCGGATCGCGCTTGAGCGATCCGGCATCGTCACCCTCGCCCTGCTCCATCTCCTCGGTCGGCCGATGCGAGAGCTTGCCGTATCCGTCGAAGCTGCGAACCGAGAAGTAGACATCTCCCCCCGACTCGTAGGCATGACCATCGTCGACCAGGGTGGCGATCAGGTCGACGATCGGGCCGATCGTGTCGGTGGCGAGCGGTTCGGCATCGGGCCGGCCCAGACCGAGCCGTCCGGTGTCCTCGAAGTAGGCCCGGGTCATCTCGTCGGCAAGCTCGGCCGAAGGGATGCCCCGTTCGGTCGCCGCGGTGTAGATCTTGTCGTTGACGTCGGTGACGTTGATCGCCAGCTTCGGCTCGTAGCCTTCGCTCGCCAGGAATCGGGCGAGCAGCGAGAAGATCACGAACGGCCGGGCGTTGCCGATGTGG
>Ga0153956_1002600_pt1 | contig 12928 bp, 13 predicted proteins | sample TSFL040MetaG_FD_104704 | JGI IMG/M metagenome (GOLD analysis project Ga0153956, IMG submission 104704) | Attine ant fungus gardens microbial communities from Florida, USA - TSFL040 MetaG | ecosystem: Host-associated > Fungi > Mycelium > Unclassified | place: USA: Florida, Wekiwa Springs... | reverse complement strand
CCCCGGCAGCGTCATGAACAGCACCAGCGCGGTCGCCGACAATATCCACGCCGTGTTGGCGCCGTTGATCGCATCTTCCGCGTGGGCCGAGGCCGCGCTCAAACACAGCAGGGGTAAAACCGACAGGCGCCGAACCCGGCTTCGATGTACCGACATGGACCACTCTCCTCAACCGCGAAAACCGTCCGATCGCGACTCGGGCACCGGCATTGGGCGCGACGCCTGCTTTTGGTGCACCGCGGGCGGAGCCCACGCGCGACCCGGCACAACCCGCACCGAATCCGATCAGCGAACGAAAGAGGCTTTATTTCAAGCCACTACCGATGGACACCCGCTCCTGGCCGGGCGGCTCGGCAAGCTCGCCGCCTCAATTTATGGCATGGGAACAGCCTCCTCCGAACGGGACTGAGCAATAACTGTGCCCGCAAATCCGACACGGCCCTCAAGCGGTGCAAAAGCCAGCCGTAAAACGGGCCCGATCGGCACAACAGCCGTGCAGAACAGGTAATTTCTTCTATGCTCTAACGCGTTCCCCGCCGTTTCCCCCCCATGAGTGTTGCAAGCCGTCCTTACAATGCAAAAGATTGATCTCATCAAGATTTACCAGCGCAAGACCGCCCTGGTGATCGACGACTTTCCCGATATGCGCGGCACCATCCGCCGCATGCTGATGAATTTCGGCGTCGCCGCGGTGGAAATCGCCGGCAGCGGCGACGAAGCCATCGCGTTTTGCGAAAACCGCGCCTTCGATATCATCCTCTGCGACTACAACCTCGGCGACGGCAAGAACGGCCAGCAAATCCTCGAGGAGCTGCGCTATCGCGGCCTGCTCAAGCACACCGGCATCTACATGATGATCACCGCCGAGACCACCAAAAGCATGGTGTTCGGCGCGCTGGAGTATCAGCCCGACGACTACCTCGCCAAACCGTTCGCGCAACCGGTGCTGCAAAAACGCCTCGACCGCCTGATGCTGGAAAAGGCCGTTCTGTTCGATATCAACCAGGCGATGGACAAGCAGGATTACGCGCGCGCCGCCGCGCTGTGCGAACAGCTCGGCACCGAAGCCGGCCGCTACGAACAGAAATCCCTGCGCCTGAAAGCGCAGTGCTGCCTGAAACAGGGCCGGATCGCCGAGGCGCGGGCGATTTACGAGCGCGTGCTCAAGGAGCGGCCGTTGGATTGGGCCCAGATCGGCCTCGGCCGCTGCCTGATGGAAATGGGCGAACTGGATCAGGCCGAATCGTTGTTCCGGCAACTCATCGATCAGAAATGCCTGTGCCTGGAGATTTATGACTGCCTGGCCGAAATCCAATGCGGCAAGGGCGATATTTTCGCCGCGCAACAACTGCTCGAACACGCCAGCGAAATTTCTCCCAACGCCATTTTGCGCCAGCAACTGCTGGCGGAAATCAGCCAGAGCAACGGCGACTGGGAACGCGCGGAAAAAGCGCATCGCAAGATCGTGCGGCTCGGCGCCAACTCCTGCTACGAGTCGCCGGAAAACTACTTCAATCTCGCGCGTTGCATCGCGACGCAAATGCGCCGGGACGACACAGGCAACAGCCGCCGTCTGAAAGAAGCCGAAGAGGTTTTGGAGCGCGCGCGCCGCCGCTATCGCGACGACGAACAGGTGCGCCTGCAGACGGACCTGATCAGCGCCGAGTTGCGGGCCAGGGCCGGCGAGCTGGAATCGGCGCGGCACATACTGGCGGCGGCGCGGGACCGGATCGGCGACGAGGCGCCGGCGACGGCCGTCACGCTCGGTCTCGCCCGGGCCTTCCAGGCGCTCGGCGATCGCGCCACCGCGCAACGACTGTTGCAGGAACTCACCGAGCGCCATCCCCACGACGAGGCGATCGGCCAAGCCGTCGACCGCTTGTCGGACGAACCGCTCAGCCGCAAAGGCAAAGAGGAAGCCGTGCTGCTCAACAGCCAGGGCAAGCAGTTGCTGGCCGCGCAGCAATACCTGCAGGCCATTGCGCTGTTCGGCCAGGCGCTGCGCCACTATCCCAACAACATCGCGCTCAAGCTCAACCTGTTGCTGGCGCTGGTGAGGCAGATGAACATCGGCGGCGCGAATGCCAATCAGCTGCGGCGCTGCACGCGCCTCATCGAGAATATTCCGCCCCTGGCCGCGGACCATCCGCTGCATGAGCGGCTCCACGTGTTGTGGGACCACGTCGACAAACTGAGCGAACAACTGCGCGCCGCCACGGAGAACAGCGTTGCCTGAGCAAGCGCCCTTGGCGCTGCTGCTGGCGTCATCCGTTCACGACATCAAAAACTCCCTCGGCATGCTGATCGGCACCCTCGAAGAGGTAGTCCGGTCGACGCCGATTCGGGACCAGACCCAGCGCCATCAATTCGCGACCTTGCAGGGCGAGGCCGCGCGCATCAACAACGCGCTCATGTCACTGCTCGGGCTGTACCGCTTGCAGCAGGAACAATTGCCGGTGCGCGTGCAGGAGGTTTTCGTCGCCGATTTCCTCGACGAGCAGATCGCCGCCAACCAGCTCCTGTTCGGCATGCGCGGATTGAACGTCCGCCTGCACTGCGATCCACAGTTGTGCGCCTATTTCGACCCCAACCTGATCGGCGGCATCATCAATAACGTGCTGGTCAACGCCGCGCACTATGCGCGCGGCGGCATCGTCGTCAGCGGCGCGCGGGAACCCGATGAGCTGGTCATCAATGTCCAGGACGACGGCCCCGGGTTTCCCGACAAAATGCTCGACGATGTTTGCAACCACCAGCGCGGCATCGACTTCGCCAGCGGCAGCACCAGCCTCGGCTTGTATTTCGCCCGGGAAATTGCGCAGCTGCACCGGCGCGGACATCAATGCGGACGCATCGCCCTGAGCAATCTCGAAGGCGGTGGCGGCTGTTTCAGCTTGTGGCTGCCCTGATCGAGGATTTGCCTGATTGAACGATTGTCCGCATTGACAGCGCCTCCCTGAAACACCGGCGCGGACCGCATCGCCGCCAGCGGCAAACGCGCCGGCAACAGTTCTGCACGCACAAGTTCCGCTCCATGCATCAAAGCATTGCATCAACGCTCGGGCGCGCTGAAATTGGGCTCACGCCGTTCCATTTTCGCGGCGACAGCCTCCCGTTGGTTCGGCGAATACAACAGCGCGAGTTGCTCTTCGGCTTCGCGCCGCAATCCGTCCGCCGCGGTTCCGGATCCGCGCGCATTGGCCAGGCGCTTCGCCGCGCGAATGGCGTGTGGACTTTTGCCGGCGATCCGCGCCGCGCAGGCCAGCGCCTCTTCTAACGGAGCATTCGTGGCGCGCGTGGCGAAACCCAGGGCCACCGCCTCCTCGCCGCTGAATATACGACCGGTGTACATCAGCTCGCGCACCACATCGTCCCGCACCAGCTCGGTCCAGAGCTGCGTACCGCAAATATCCGGCACGATGCCGTAATCGATTTCCATGATGCTGAGACGGGTGTCGGGGGCGATATAGCGAAAATCCGCGCCCAACATCAGTTGCAAGCCGCCACCAAACGCGGTGCCATGCACCGCCGCAATCACCGGCACCGGCAGCCTGCGCCAGATCCAGACCGCGCTCTGCGCGGCGTTCGCGCCGGTGGCATCGCTGTCGCGCAGCCACGCGCGCAGCTCCGGATCGGCGAACAAGGACAAATCCAGCCCCGCGCAAAAAGCGCGGCCCTGGCCGGACATCACCACCGCGCGCAGCGTGTTGTCCGCGGCGAGTTGCAAACCGGCTTGCGTGAGCTCGCTGAACATCTGACGGTCCAGCGCGTTGAGCTTATCCCCACGGGCCAGCTGCACATGGGCCACGCCCTGGTGATCGATATCGATTTGCACGCGTTCAAACATGGGACCGCCCTCTCCGGTTCTTGCTGTTATTTTGCTGTCGTGAATTTATTTCGCCGCCGTGAATAATAGCGACGCGATAATTGCCGCCGATGCGTTTTGGCATTACGCGATAACACCTTCACGGAGTCGTTATTCGCGCGCGACACGCAGCGCCAACGTCCGGCAGCGCACTCATGGATCGCGCGCACGCTCCGACACCTGCGCTTGCCCAGCCGCGTCGAATGCGAATGGCTCCCGCACGTTGGCGGCGCTCACCGTATCCCGAATCGCCAGCGCATGCAATTCAGCGCACGCCGGGCGCAACGGCTCGACACCTGCGCCAGGAACAGCAACTCGCCGCCATCCCGGTGTTTGCCGGACATGGGCGGACCCTGAGCGCGCGGACCCAACCCATGATGGTGGTATGGTGACGATCCTTTTCCGCCATGGTTACCACTCAACGTGACCACGCCGATTGAATTCGCCAACATCGTTCTCACCCGGGTGCGCCATTGCCAGGTGATTGGCCTGCGCGAAACCATCGAGCGCGCGCGCGAGCAGCGCCAGCCGCGCACACTGATCGACGCCATTCCCTATGCGCGCTTGATCGGCGTCGAGTGCGAGCCGCAGGGCGATGCGCTGATTTTTCGCCTGCCGCGCAACGACGACAACCTGGGCAATCCGACGCTGCCGGCGCTGCATGGTGGCGTGATCGGGGGATTCATGGAAGTGTCGGCGCTGCTGCACATCCTGCTGGCGGCCGACAACGGCGGCCACACGCCGAAGGTGATCGATTTTTCCGTCGACTATCTGCGGCCCGGCCGCCATCGCGACACCTATGCGCAGTGCGAAATCCTGCGCAAGGGTCGCAATATCGTCAACGTCGCGGTGCGGGCCTGGCAGACCCGGCATACCGAGCCCATCGCCACGGCCCGCGCGCATTTTTTGCTGGCGCCGCCCAAAACCTGAGCGGCGCGCGGCGCAACGTCACGCCGCTGGAATTTCCCGCACCAGCACCGCGTCGGCGTCCGCCGCCGACAGGATATCCGACACCACCACCACCTTGTCGCCGGCGGCGAACTGCTCGCGCTCGCGCAGCAAGGCAAATGCCTGCCGCAAAGTGCGCTCAGGATCCTCGTGCAACTCGATGCGATGCGCATAGGTCGCGTAATTGAGCGCCATTTGCCGCGCCGTGTATTCGTCGCCAGTGAAGGCGTAAATCAGCGGCGTGCGCGGCCGCGCATTGGCCACGTAATTCGCCATCACGCCACGGCGCGTAATGACGACGATGCCGCGCACCTTGAGCGCTTCCGCCAGCTGCACCGCGCTGCTCGCCATGTGCTGCTTGGCGACATCGACATTCAGGCACTCGCTGAAGCGCAACCCGGCCGAACGCTCGGCCGCGCGCGCGATGCGATCGAGAAATTCCACGCAGCGCACCGGATGCTTGCCGACCGTGGTTTCGCCCGACAGCATCACCGCGTCCACTTCCTCGTAGACGGCGTTGGCGACGTCGGTCACTTCCGCGCGGGTGGGAATCGGATTGACGATCATCGATTCCAGCAAGTGCGTGGCGACGATGACACGCCTGCCGCCCTCGGCGCACAGGCGCACGATGTTGCGCTGTACGTTCGGCAACATTTCCATGCGGATTTCAACGCCGAGATCGCCGCGCGCGACCATCACGCCATCGGCGGCCTCGACGATGCTCTCCAGATTGCGGACGCCTTCCTGATCCTCGATCTTGGCGACGATCTTGACCGCATCGGCGTTATAGCGCGCGAGCAGATCGCGCAATTGCCGCACATCCTCCGGTCCGCGCACGAAGGACAGCGCGATGGTGTCGACGCCGTGCTCGATGCCGAAGGCGATATCGCGCTCGTCCTTTTTGGTGATCGCCGGCAGATTCACCTTGATGCCCGGCAAATTGACATGGCGCTTGCTCTTGAGCGTGCCGCCGTCGACAACGCGGCAGCTCAGCGAACGCTCGAATTTTTCCAACACTTCCAGGTTGATCAGGCCGTTGTCGACGGTGATGCGATCGCCGGGATCGACGGCATCGAGCAGATCTTCGTAGTTGATTTGAAAAGACGTTTCCTCGACGTTGTCGCCGGTGCGCACGTTGACCGTAATGATGTCGCCTTCGTTGAGTTGCAGATCGTGCTGGAGATTGCCCGTGCGAATTTCCGGTCCCTGCGTATCCAGCAGAATGGAAACGGGATTGGGCACGCTGTCGTTGAGCGCGCGGATCGCCTGGATGACGCGGGCGTGGGATGCATGATCGCCGTGGGACATATTGAGCCGCACCACATTCATTCCAGCCGCGTACAACCGGCTCAACATATCCAGGCTTTCCGTTGCCGGGCCGATGGTGCAGATGATCTTGGTTTTTCGCATAAACGCCTCGCCTCCACTCTTCGCTCCCACTGTAGCGTACTTGCGCCGCCACAAGTAATAGGTTGACAGGCCGGAGCGGCGCTCCTATCGTGCGCGCCTGTTCATCGCCGCCGATAGCAAGCCACGCGATGGCATCGGGCGCCCCGTCGATCAGCGGATACCATATTGTGAACGATCCCACACGCGGCACTTACGCCGAAAAAAAAGCCTTCTTCGACAACCTGCTTACCATTTATGGCCGCAAGCCGGTGCTGGAAGCCTTGCAGGACTCGACGCTGCCGGTGTATTGCGTGCATCTCGCGGACAGCAACAAACCCGGCGGCATCATTCGCGACATCGAGCAGCTGGCCGAACAGCGCAAGATCCCGATCAAGATTCACGATAAAACGGCGCTGTCGCGTATTTCGAAAAACAGCCGCGAAGACCAGGGCGTCGCCGCCGATCTGCAATTGCCGCGCTACCGGCATCTCGACGCGTTTCTGGCGCAGGGCGCGCCGCGCGCCGGCACCCGTATGCTGGCGCTGGACCATATCACCAATCCGCAGAATCTCGGCATGTTGATCCGCTCGGCCGCCGCCGGCGGCATCGACGCGGTGCTGCTTCCGGCCAAAGGTTGCGCGCCGCTGTCGCCGCTGGTCATCAAGGCCAGCGCCGGCACCTTGTTCAAATGCCCGCTGTTGCGCTGTGGCGAGCTGGGCCCAGCGCTCGCGCAGTTGCAACGACAGGGATTGCGCGTCTGCGTTCTGTCTTCGCACGCCGATTGCGATTTGCATGAATTGCCCAAGGATGAGTCGCGCGTCTACGTGCTGGGCAATGAAACCGAGGGCGTATCGGAGGCCATCGGCACGCTGGCCGACCGGCGCGTTCGCATTCCGATGGCCAACGGCGTCGAGTCGCTGAACGTGGCGGTCACCGCGGCGCTCCTGGCTTATTACGGCCGTTAGATTTTTCACTCGCTCCAGCGCGCGGCGGCCTGCGCATCGCTGGCGCGCGCGTCCAGCCAGCGCTCGCCGCTATCGGTCCGCTCTTTTTTCCAGAACGGCGCGCGGGTTTTCAGATGATCCATGATGAATTCGCAGGCGGCGAAGGCCTCGCCGCGATGACGGCTGGCAACGCCCACCAGCACGATTTGCGCGCCCACCGGCAGGCGTCCGACCCGGTGAATGACGCGCACCGCCAGTAATTCCCAGCGTCGGCCCGCCTGCTCGGCGATGCCGCGAATGCTGCGTTCGGTCATGCCGGGATAATGCTCCAGCTCCAGTTCGCTGACCCGCTGTTGCTCGTTGCTGTCGCTGACCGCGCCAATGAAACTGGCGACGGCGCCCACGCTCCGGCTGGCCGCGCGCAGATCCGCCAACTCCGCGCCGGCGTCGAAATCCTCATGTTGCACGCTGATATCGACACGCACTTTCAGCCTCCGGTCACCGGTGGGAAAAACGCCACCTCGTCGCCATCGCACAGGCGCTGGCCGCGCCGCGCCACCACCTGGTTGATTGCGATAACGATATTGGCGCCGCGCAGCAGCTCGCCCCACAACGCACCGCGCTGGGCCTGCAAGGAATCGATCAACGCCTCGACGTTGTCGCAGCAGGGCCAGGCCAGCTGCGACGTTTCCAATTGTTCGCGCAGGCGCGCGAAAAAACGCAGGGTCAGCATCGAACTTCGCTCGTCGTTTACATTGCGATCAATCGGCCTGGTAAGCGGCGGATTTGCCGCCGCGCTTTTCCAGCAGACGCACGGACTGGATTTCCATGCCGCGATCCATCGCCTTGCACATGTCGTAGATCGTCAGCGCGGCGATGCTGGCGGCGGTCAACGCTTCCATTTCTACGCCCGTCTGCCCGGCCAGCTTGCAGGTCGCCCGCACCAAAACGCTGTGATTGCCGGGATCGGGCTCGCATTCGACCTGGACCGAGGACAATAACAAGGGATGGCACAAGGGAATCAGATCGGAACATTTTTTCGCCGCCTGAATGCCGGCGATGCGGGCCACCGCCAGCACATCGCCCTTCTTGTGCCCGCCCTCGACGATCATCCGCAGCGTCTGCGGCTGCATGGCGATGCGCGCCTCGGCGGTGGCGCTGCGCGCGGTCACGGGCTTGTCCGTGACGTCCACCATGCGCGCCCGGCCCTGGTCGTCAAGGTGCGTGAATTGCTGTGTGGTCATATGAGTCAGCCTCCAACATCGCGCTAGTCTGCGCTGCCGTTCGAGACGAGGCAAGAACGAAGGGACGCCGCTCACCCGCGGCAATTACTGTCCGGTCACCACATCGACCTGCGGGCGGCGGCGCCGCGATACGAACAGGCAATTACCCGCCTGCTGCTTGGCCTGCTGCTTGGCGTCGACCGCCAGCGCCGCCACGTCGTGGTGATTGAAACAGTGGATGGGATCGGGATTGACCACGCCGATCGACAGCGTCAGCAGCGGGAAAAAACACTGTTCGCCGCCGCGGCTGCGCGCGTAAATGTCGCCGGCCGCCAACGCGTCCGCGCTGTAGAGGTCACGGCTCCCCGCGGTAAACAATTCGAGGATGCGTTCGCAGCGCGCCTGCCAATCGTCGCTGCGCAGAATCAGCATGAAATCGTCGCCGCCGATGTGGCCGACGAAATCGCGCTCGCTATCCACAACGCCCTGGCTGATTTGCGCGAGCCGCATGATCACTTCATCGCCGCGGCTGTAGCCGTAGTGATCGTTGTAGGGCTTGAAATTATCCACGTCGCAATAGGCGACGTGAAAATTCTCGTCGCGCGCCAGCAGATCGTCGAGCAGTTCGTGGATCGGCACGTTGCCCGGCAGCAGGGTCAGCGGATTCGCGTAGCGCGCGTTGCGAATCTGTTGTTCGGTGATACGGCGCAGCAGCGTGCTGGTTTTGCCGACGCCGCAGAAATTGCCGTTGCGCGTGATCAGAAAATCCTGGGTCAGCGGCTGGTCGCCATCGGCCGTGAGCAGGCGGCTGACCTCTTCCAGGCTCGCCTGCGCGCCCACCACCACCGGGCGCTTGTCCATGAACTGGCGCGCGGGTTTTTTGCCGTAGAGCTCGCGGCTGTAGCGCGCCGTATACAACTCCAGGATTTCCTGGCGCTGGATGATGCCGAGCGGTTTGCCGGCCTCCACGACCGGCAGACAGCTGAGCTGGCGGTTGTCATGCAGCAGGTCGACGATGGCGTCCAACGGCGTCGAGGGCTCGATCGTCAGGGTGTTGAGCGCCATTTCCCCCACCCGCTGCGAGCGCCGGCTCGGCCGGCGCAGCGGCAGCACCACCGGCGACAGGCGGTCCAGAACCACACTGGCCTGGGCGGGAATCGGCTCCGGGCGGCCGATGTAATAACCCTGGCCGAAATGCACGCCCATCGCCTGCACGGTGATCAACTGGTCGGCGGTCTCGATGCCCTCCGCCACCACCTTGCAGTCGAGTTCGTTGGCGATCTCAAGGATGGAGCGCAGGAATTCGCGCTTCACCGGGTCTTCGTTGATGCGCTCGATGAAATGGCGATCGACCTTGACGTAATCGGGCCGCAATTCCGACCAGGCGCGCAGGCCCGCGTACCCCGCGCCCAGGTCGTCGATGGCGATCTGGAAACCCATGCGCCGGAAATGATCCGTGGCGCGCCGCATCAAGTCGTAGTCTTCGAGCGGATACTGCTCCGACAACTCGATGACGATGCGTTCGGCGGGCAAGCCCAGCTGGTGCAAAATACGATTGGTCATGTCGTCCTGATAGTCTTTTTCCACCAGACTCATCGGACTGACGTTCAGGAACAGCTTGCCCTCGACGCCGGACTGCACGAAACGCGCGCAGGCGACTTCGCGGCACGAATACTCCAGGGCGGCCATCAAGCCGTGGCGGCTTGCCGTCTCGAACAGGTTGATCGGGCTGTGCAGGGTGCTTTTGGCGGGACCGCGTGTCAGGGCTTCGTAGCCGAATAATTGGGTGCGATGCAGATCGACGATCGGTTGATAAACCGAGGACAGCAAGTTGTTGCGAATGATGTCCCGCAACTCGGCGACGTTTCCAATGGGCGACATGAGATGGTTGGCTTTGCCCTTGCTCATGGTTTGGCTGATCATCCTGCGGCTGGCTCCCAATACAGACTTCCGCCACGACAGAACGGGAACGTCAAGATAACCGCCCGGGATTTCAGAAACATGACAGAGCACACGGAATGCATGACAAACCGTGTGCATCGATCCTACTTCAAGCTTTTGTTTGTCTTCCGCTGGTCAGGGCAAGCGCACCCCGATAGTCGCGGGCCCGTTCGATCTATCCACCCCTGACGTTCAGGCGCTTTAAACGCCAAGTACACGCTTTGATTTTTTCACATTTGTTATTCATGCCGCACTCAGGTTTTTACTGATGCCGCGATTTCCGCAAAGACCTGTTCAACTTCTCATAAACGTGCCCAGCACGGCGATCATCAACAATATCGCCACGGGAATTCCCACCAGCAGGCCAAAACGGTCGATGCCGGTATCGCCCATCACAACAACATAACGGTCGGTACCATAACGGCGCCGGTCGGTATGACGGTGATCCGCCGGAGGATGTTCATCGTACAGGCGGCGATCGCGATTGGAGCGCCGGTTCAAGCCCACGAAAAAGCCCATAAACCACCTCCCCGCTCATTGCGCTGAAACCAGCTCAGCCAACGCTATTATAGGAAACTGGCAATGACCGGCTTCGATTGAAGCTCTCTAACGGCGCCGTTGATTAGCGAATTTCGATGTAAACAGCCGCAGCGAAGAGCGGCGCGGCGCTGATCCGTTCGCAAGCGGTGTTACCATAACGGCCCACGGCAAAACCCGAAGCGGCACGGTTCAGGTCTGTGTTGATCGTGCCGGGATGAAATGCAGGTAAAGTTCGGAGCAGAACGATGCAATATCTACACACGATGGTGCGCGTGCACGATCTCGAAAAGTCCCTGAAGTTTTATTGCGAACAGCTGGGGCTGCAGGAAGTATCGCGCCAGGAAAGCGAAAAAGGCCGTTTCACGCTGGTCTTCCTGGCGGCGCCGGGCGATCTGCCGCACGCGCGCGAACACAAGGCGCCGGTGCTGGAGCTGACTTACAACTGGGATACCGAGGAATACGGCGGCGGCCGTAATTTCGGCCATCTCGCCTATGAGGTGGAAGATATTTACGCCGTTTGCCAACGGCTTCAGGACGCGGGCATCACCATCAACCGCCCGCCCCGGGACGGGCACATGGCCTTCATCCGCTCGCCGGATAACATCTCCATCGAGCTGCTGCAGAAGGGCTCATCCCTGCCGCCGCAGGAACCCTGGCTGTCGATGCCGAACACCGGCGTCTGGTGAACGCGCTTTTTGCGCGAAACCATCTCAACTTTTGAGAGGCAATAAAAAACCCGGCAAAAGCCGGGTTTTTTATTTGGCGCGATAACGCTCAGCGGAAGCTGGCGTTGATCTTCTGCAGCGAGTTGCTGCCCGGGCAGAGTTCCTTTTCCGTCAGGCTGCGCAGCGGTTTGTTGACCGTGCCGATGGTTTCGTGGAGGTCCTGGGTTTCCAGGTCCATATACAACAGGCCGGTGAGAATTTTTCCTTCCGACTTGTATTCCTGGATCAGATCCAGCGCCGAGCGGCGGTTATGGATATCGAGCTTTTCGTCGATCTTGTGCAGATGCACCACCGAGCCGTCGTGCAACGTCACTTCCTGGGAAGAGCCCGCGCTGTAGCTGGTGGTGATTTCTTCGCGCATCGGCACGAAGTCGACGGTGCCGGTCGCTTCGAGGTGATCGCGCACGAACTCGTAGGACTTGGTCGAGCCCGGGTTGTTGTTGAAGGTGACGCAGGGCGAAATCACATCGATGAAGGCAAAGCCCGGATGCGAAATCGCGGCTTTCAGCAAGGGCACCAGCTGTTCCTTGTCGCCGGAGAAGCTGCGCGCCACGAAGCTCGCGCCCAGTTGCAGCGCCATCGCGCACAGGTCGATCGCCTCGAACGGGTTGGCGTCGCCCTTCTTGCTCTTGGAGCCGGCGTCGGCGGTCGCGGAATCCTGGCCCTTGGTCAGGCCGTAGCAACCGTTGTTCTCGACGATGTACATCATGTTCAGGTTGCGGCGCACCGCGTGCACGAACTGGCCCATGCCGATCGACGCGGTGTCGCCGTCGCCGGACACGCCGATGTAGATCATGTCGCGGTTGGCCATGTTGGCGCCGGTCGCCACCGATGGCATGCGGCCATGCACGGAGTTGAAGCCGTGGGAGTTGCCGAGGAAGTAGGTCGGCGTCTTGGACGAGCAACCGATGCCGGACAGCTTGGCGACGTTGTGCGGCTCGATGGACAGCTCGAAGCAGGCCTGCACGATGGCCGCGCTGATCGAGTCGTGGCCACAACCCGCGCACAGCGTGGACAGCGAACCTTCATAATTGCGCTTGGTGTAGCCGAGCGCGTTGGTCGGCAGCTCGGGATGGCGGAAATTCGGTCTCAGGTACGTCATGATTTGCGCTCCGCTTTATGACCGGCTTGGCGACGCAGCGGCGTTACGTTGGCCGACTCCACATAATTCACGATTTTTTCCACGATGAAACGCGCGGTGAGCGGCATTCCGTCATAGTTCAACACGGCAACCAGTTTCGCCGGGTTGATTTCCAGTTCGTTGATCAGCAGCGAGCGCATCTGGCCATCGCGGTTCTGCTCGACGACGAATACGGTGTCGTGCTGCGCGATGAAGTCCTCGACTTCGCGATT
>Ga0153956_1002599_pt1 | contig 12929 bp, 15 predicted proteins | sample TSFL040MetaG_FD_104704 | JGI IMG/M metagenome (GOLD analysis project Ga0153956, IMG submission 104704) | Attine ant fungus gardens microbial communities from Florida, USA - TSFL040 MetaG | ecosystem: Host-associated > Fungi > Mycelium > Unclassified | place: USA: Florida, Wekiwa Springs... | reverse complement strand
TGAATCTCGATGATGCCGTTCGAGCCGGTCATGACGAAATTCATGTCGGTCTCGGCTTCGGAATCCTCCGCGTAATCGAGATCGAGCACCGGCGCGCCCTGATGGATGCCGCAGGAGATCGCCGCGACGTGATCCTTCAGCGGATTGGTTTTCAGCATCGAGCGCCGCTTCATCCATTCGATGCAGTCGTAAAGCGCGATCCACGCGCCGGTGATCGACGCCGTGCGCGTGCCGCCGTCGGCCTGGATCACGTCGCAATCGAGCGTGATCTGCCGCTCGCCGAGCGCCTGCAAGTCCACGACCGTGCGCAGCGAGCGCCCGATCAGCCGCTGGATCTCGAGCGTGCGGCCCGACTGCCTGCCGGCGGAGCTTTCGCGCCTCGTTCTCTCATGGGTGGCGCGCGGCAGCATGCCGTATTCGGCGGTGACCCAGCCGCGGCCTTGTCCCTTGAGCCAGGGCGGCAGCCGCTCTTCCAGCGTCGCCGTGACGAGCACGTGCGTGTCGCCGAATTTGACGAGGCAGGAACCTTCGGCGTGGCGAAGCAGGCCGCGCTCGAAACTGACGGCGCGCATTTCGTCGGGCGCGCGTTTGCTGGGACGCATTCTCTTGAATCTCCGTATCGATGAACTGTTCTAAGCATGATCCGGAAAAGTGGATACGGTTTTCCGAAAGGATCATGCCAGCAAATAAGGGGGAAAATAGCGGCGTTTCAAGGCGATACTTGCCGCGGCCGCGATCCGCGACACATATTGCGGGAAATAGGGTAAAATCCGGCCCGTCATGAAGATCGACCCGCCCGTCAGCACGCCCAATCTCGGCCTCGCGCAGCTCGACGAGCGCTCGCGCGAGATTTTCCGCCAGATCGTCGAGTCGTATCTCGCGACCGGCGAGCCCGTGGGCTCGCGCAACATCGCGCGCCTGATCCCGATGACGCTCTCGCCCGCCTCGGTGCGGAACGTGATGGCGGATCTCGAGGCGCTCGGCCTCGTCTATGCCCCGCACACCAGCGCCGGGCGCTTGCCGACGGAACTCGGCCTTCGCTTCTTCGTCGACGCGCTGCTGGAGATCGGCGATCTTTCCGACGGCGACCGCCGCTCGATCGACGCGCAGGTGAAGGCCGCGCGCGGCGGCAGCGTGGATTCGGTGCTCGCCGAAGCCTCCCAGCTTCTTTCGGGACTCTCGCGCGGCGCCGGCGTCGTCACCACCGCGACCACGAACGCGCGCCTGAAGCAGATCGAATTCGTCCGCCTCGAGCCCGGCAAGGCGCTTGTCGTGCTGGTCGCCGAGGACGGGCAGGTGGAAAACCGCCTGCTGGATCTCCCCCGCGATCTTCCGGCGTCGTCGCTCGTGGAAGCGACGAACTTCCTGAACGCCCGCATCCGCGGCCGGACGCTGGCCGAGGCGAAGGCGGAACTGGAGCGGGCGCTCGTCGCCGCGCGCGCCGAGCTCGACGAACTCACCAAGAAGGTCGTCGCCGAGGGGCTGGCGAGCTGGTCCGGCGGCGACACGGCGGATCGCCGCCTGATCGTGCGCGGGCACGCGAAACTCCTCGAGGACCTCAAGGCGATGGAGGATCTGGAGCGCGTGCGGCTCCTGTTCGACGATCTGGAAGCCAAGCGCGGCGTCGTCGATCTCCTCGGCAAGGCCGAAGAGGCCGAGGGCCTGCGGATTTTCATCGGTTCCGAAAGCAAGCTCTTTTCGCTTTCGGGTTCCTCCACCATCATCGCGCCCTATCGCGACGGCGCGGGCCGGGTGGTGGGCGTTCTCGGGGTGATCGGGCCCACGCGGCTCAATTATGCCCGGGTGATCCCGATGGTCGATTACACCGCGACGGTGGTGAGCCGCATTCTCGGGATACGCCGGGACGCTTGATTTTTCCGCCCCGACACCTGATATCCCACGGATCAACGACATCGGGATGGCTATGGCTGAAGAGACAAAACGCGCGGATACCCCTGCCGACGGCAACGAGGCGAATGCGCCCGCGCCGGAAGCGGCGAACGAGAACGATTCGGTCGCGACGCTGGAAGCGCAGGTCGCGGAATTGCGCGACCGCTTTCTGCGCGCGGTCGCCGAAGGCGAAAATATCAGGAAGCGCGCCGAGAAGGATGTGGCCGACGCGCGCGCCTACGGCATCACCGCCTTCGCGCGCGACGTGCTGACGGTCGCCGACAACCTTGCCCGCACCATCGAGCATGTGAGCGCGGAGGCGCGCGCCAACGCCGATCCTTCGCTGAAGGCGCTCCTGGAGGGCGTCGAGCTCACCGAGCGCGACCTGCAGATGATCCTGCAGAAGAACGGCGTGAAGCCGATCAATCCGATGGGCGAGAAATTCGATCCGCATTTCCATCAGGCGATGTTCGAGGTGCCCGACTCGGGCCGGCCGCACGGCACGGTCGTGCAGGTGGTGCAGCCGGGCTACGCCATCGGCGAGCGCGTGCTCCGTCCCGCGATGGTGGGTGTCGCCAAGGGGGCGGCCAAGGACGCGGCCAGGGCGAAGACCGCGCAGGCCCCCGAATAGCGGGTGCCTTCCGGCGGGCACGGCCAGCGCCTGCGGCCATCCGTCTTGCCGCGGCGGGAAACGCCTTGACCTTCGGGGTTTCGGTTCTTTCGCGAGGGATTCGATGCCGAATCGGAGTCCAAATCGCGGCCAAGTCTCTTGCGGGTTTATACCCCCCTCCTATATGAGCCCTACTGCCGCTCGTTACGCGGCAAATCCCTGAACGCGGGGGCCGACAGGGACGGCCCGGGCCAAGGCCCGGCTGTCTCCGGGTGCTGATGAAGACCCGGCCGGCCTGCCGATAAAGAGAGGTAGTTCACAATGTCTAAGGTCATCGGCATCGACCTCGGCACCACCAATTCCTGCGTCGCGGTCATGGAGGGCACGACCCCCAAGGTGATCGAGAACGCGGAGGGCATGCGCACCACGCCCTCGATCGTCGCCTTCACCGACGACGGCGAACGCCTGATCGGCCAGCCGGCCAAGCGCCAGGCGGTCACCAATCCTGAAAAGACCTTCTTCGCCGTGAAGCGCCTGATCGGACGGCGCTACGACGACCCGATGGTCGAGAAGGACAAGAAGCTCGTCCCCTACGGCATCGTCAAAGCCTCGAACGGCGACGCCTGGGTATCCGATGGCAAGGATCAGTATTCTCCCTCCCAGATTTCCGCTTTCATCCTGCAGAAGATGAAAGAGACGGCCGAATCCTATCTCGGCGCGAAGGTCGACAAGGCCGTCATCACCGTTCCCGCCTACTTCAACGACGCCCAGCGCCAGGCGACGAAAGACGCCGGCAAGATCGCGGGCCTCGAAGTGCTGCGCATCATCAACGAGCCGACGGCGGCCGCGCTCGCCTACGGCCTCGACAAGCAGAAGCAGGGCACCATCGCGGTCTATGACCTCGGCGGCGGCACCTTCGACGTGTCGATTCTCGAGATCGGCGACGGCGTCTTCGAAGTGAAGTCGACGAACGGCGACACCTTCCTCGGCGGCGAAGACTTCGACATGCGTCTCGTCTCGTATCTCGCGGACGAATTCCAGAAGGAGCAGGGCATCGATCTGCGCAAGGACAAGCTCGCGCTCCAGCGCCTGAAAGAGGCGGCGGAGAAGGCGAAGATCGAGCTCTCGTCCGCGACGCAGACCGAGATCAATCTTCCGTTCATCACGGCCGACAAGAACGGCCCGAAACACATGACGATGAAGCTCACGCGCGCCAAGTTCGAGGCGCTCGTCGACGACCTCGTGCAGAAGACGCTCGAGCCCTGCAAGAAGGCGTTGAAGGACGCCGGCGTGTCGGCGGCCGAGATCAGCGAAGTCGTCCTCGTCGGCGGCATGACCCGCATGCCGAAGGTGCAGGAAGTCGTGAAGAACCTGTTCGGCAAGGAGCCGCACAAGGGCGTCAACCCGGACGAAGTCGTGGCGATCGGCGCCGCGGTGCAGGCCGGCGTGCTGCAGGGCGACGTCAAGGACGTCTTGCTGCTCGACGTCACGCCGCTCTCGCTCGGCATCGAGACGCTCGGCGGCGTGTTCACGCGCCTGATCGACCGCAACACCACGATCCCGACCAAGAAGTCGCAGGTGTTCTCGACCGCGGAAGACAACCAGAACGCGGTGACGATCCGCGTCTTCCAGGGCGAGCGCGAGATGGCGGCCGACAACAAGCTCCTGGGCCAGTTCGATCTCGTCGGCATACCCCCTGCTCCAAGGGGAGTCCCGCAGATCGAGGTCGCCTTCGACATCGACGCCAACGGCATCGTCAACGTGCAGGCGAAGGATAAGGGCACCGGCAAGGAGCAGCAGATTCGCATCCAGGCGTCGGGCGGCCTTTCCGAGGCCGACATCCAGCGCATGGTGAAGGACGCCGAGACGCACGCTTCCGACGACAAGAAGCGCCGCGCTTTCGTCGAGGCCAAGAACCAGGCCGAGGCGCTCGTCCACCAGACCGAGAAGTCGCTCAAGGACTACGGCGACAAGGTGCAGGCGGCCGATCGCACCGCGATCGAGAACGCGCTCTCCGACCTGAAGGAATCGCTGAAGGGCGAGGACGCGACCGACATCCAGGCGAAGGCGCAGACGCTCGCGCAGGCTTCGATGAAGCTCGGCGAGGCGATGTACGCCGCGCAGCAGCCGGGCGGCGAGTCCGGCGGCGGCGACGCGGGCGGCGCCGAAGGCGGCGAGAAGAAAGAGGACGTCGTCGACGCCGAGTTCACGGAAGTCGACGACAAGAAAAAGTCGGCCTGATCCGGCTCCCACCGGCAATGCCTGAATTGTTCGACATAAACCCAACCCCCGGGCGCACCCCGGGGGTTGTCCTTTCGTTGCACGCCTGAGCGGGGGCTTCATGGCGAAACGCGACTACTACGAAGTGCTCGAGGTCACGCGCTCGGCGAGCGACGGCGAGATCAAGTCTTCCTTCCGCAAGCTCGCGATGAAGTGGCATCCGGACCGCAATCCGGGCGACAACGACTGCGAGCACAAGTTCAAGGAAATCAACGAGGCCTATGACGTCCTGAAGGACGGCGACAAGCGCGCCGCCTACGATCGTTTCGGCCACGCCGCCTTCGAGAACGGCGGCGGCGGCGCGGGCTTCGGCGGCGATTTCGGCGCCGCCTTTCACGACATCTTCGAGGATCTCTTCGGCATGGCGCGCGGCGGCCGCGGCCGCTCCGCGCCGGGCCGCGAGCGCGGCGCGGATCTTCGCTTCAATCTCGAGATCACGCTGGAAGAAGCCTTCGCCGGCAAGACCGCGTCGATTCAGATTCCCACCAACGTCGCTTGCGTCACCTGCTCCGGCACCGGCGCGAAGGCGGGCACGCAGCCCGCGGCCTGCCGCTCCTGCAACGGCACCGGCCGCATCCGCACCGCGCAGGGATTCTTCACGCTCGAGCGCACCTGTCCGACCTGTCAGGGCCGCGGCTCGGTGATCGAGGATCCGTGCAAGGCCTGCCACGGCGCGGGCCGCGTCACCAAGGAGCGGACGCTGGAAGTGCAGATTCCCGCCGGCGTCGAGGACGGCACGCGCATTCGCCTCGCCGAGGAAGGCGAAGCGGGCATGCGCGGCGGGCCGCCGGGCGACCTCTATATTTTCCTCTCGCTCGCGCCGCACCCGATCTTCCAGCGCGAGGGCGCGGACCTTTACTGCCGCGTGCCGATTTCGATGACGCGGGCCGCGCTCGGCGGCGAGTTCGAGGTGCCGACGATCGACGGCGGCCGCAGCAACGTGAAAGTTCCCGATGGAACCCAGAGCGGTAAGCGCTTCCGGCTTTCCGGGAAGGGCATGAGCATGCTGCGTTCGAAATCCCGCGGCGACCTCTATGTGCAGGTGGCGGTGGAAACCCCGCAAAAGCTCACCAAACGGCAAAAAGAACTGCTGGCGGAGTTCGAAAAGGAAAGCTCGAAGGACACGCATCCGGAATCGAACGGTTTTTTTGCTAAAATGCGCGAGTTTTTCGAATAAAAGCTCCTGTTCCCAACGGCTTCGCCTGCTGGCATGGGCGGCGAACTGTGCGATATACTGTTCCCCTTGCCGTGGGTGCTGGCCGAAGACATGTCTCGTTCCTTTGTTGCGAAAAAACCGAAACTTCGCCTCGATGACGAGGTGAAGTTTCTGTCCTCGTGGCTGCAAAGCCCGCTGAAGACCGGCGCCGTGTCGCCGTCCTCGCCCGCGCTCGCGAAAGCCATGGCGCGCGAGATCGACCTTTCGATTCCCGGTCCCATCGTCGAGCTCGGGCCCGGCACCGGGCCCGTCACCGAGGCGATCCTCGCGCGCGGCGTCGCGCCCGAACGGCTGATTGCGGTCGAATTCAATCCCGGTTTCTGCAAGCTCGTGCGCAAGCGGTTTCCCGGCGTGCATGTCGTGCAGGGCGACGGCTACGCGCTCGCCGACACGCTCGGCGAGATCGTGCGCGAGCCGCTCGCCGCGATCGTGTCGAGCCTTCCCCTGATGACGCGGACGTTGCCGGTGCGTCTGCGCACGCTGATCGGCGGCCTGAAGCTCCTGCAGCCCGGCGCGCCCTTCATCCAGTTCACCTACGCGATGACCGCCCCGATTCCGCCGCGGCCCGCGAGTTACGCGCTCTCCGCCTCGCCGCGCATCTGGCTCAACCTGCCGCCGGCGCGCGTCTGGGTCTATCGCGCCGCCGCCTGACGATGGCGCAGGCAAGAATTCTCGTCTTCGCAGGTTCGATCCGCACGGGCGCGCTCTCGCAGAAGCTCGCCGCCGCCGCCGCGAAGGAGCTGGCGATGCTCGACGCCGAGCCCTCGCTGATCTCGCTCGAAGATTATCCGATGCCGATCTACGACGGCGATCTTGAAGCGCGCGATGGCGCGCCGGAGAATGCCAGGAAGCTCCGCCGCATGCTGCTCGCGCATCGCGGCGTCTTTATCGCGACGCCGGAATACAACGCTTCCACGCCGCCGCTCCTGAAGAATACGCTCGACTGGATCTCGCGCGCGAAGGAGCCGCAGGCCGATCCGTTCAAGGGCCGCTTCTTCGCGGTGGGCTCGACGTCGAACGGACGCCTCGGCGGCTACCGCGCGCTGATGATGCTGCGCCAGACGCTGGAACTGGGCCTCGGTGCGACGGTGCTGCCCGAGCAGATCGCGGTCGCCGAGGCGGGCCAAGCCTTCGACGAGAACGGCGGATTGAAGGACGCGCGCCAGGCCGCCTTCTTGCGCGCCTCGCTCGCGCGGCTTATCGCATTCGCCGAATCCGAACCCTGAGGTGAAATTGAACATTCCCGCGCGCGAAAGGCTGATTGTCGCCCTCGATCTTCCCGATGCGGCGGCGGCGGAAAAGCTCGTGGCCGCGCTCGACAGCGCGGCCGCCTTCTACAAGGTCGGTTACGAGCTGGCGATGGCGCCCGGCGGGCTCGCCTTCGCCGAAACGCTCGCTCGCGCCGGCAAGAAGGTCTTTCTCGATCTCAAGCTGCACGACATCGGCAACACCGTCGCGCGCGCCGTGGAGCGCGCCGCCGACAACGGCATGACGTTCCTCACCGTGCATGCGTTCCCGCAGACGATGCGCGCGGCGGTCGAGGGCCGCGGCGGCGCGAAGCTGAAGATCCTCGCGGTCACCGTGCTCACGTCCTGGGACGACAAGGATCTCGCGGAAGCGGGCTATGCGATGTCCGTGCCCGAACTCGTGCTGAAGAAGGCGGGACAGGCGAAGGACATCGGCATCGACGGCATCGTGGCGTCGGCCGCCGAAGCCTCCTCCATCCGCAAAGCCGTCGGCGCGGAGACGCTGATCGTGACCCCGGGCATCCGGCCTGCGGGCGGCGCCGCGGGCGACCAGAAGCGCGTGGTGACGCCGGGCGATGCGATCCGGGCGGGCGCGGATTATCTCGTCGTCGGCCGTCCGGTCACGGGCGCCGATGATCCGAAACTTGCCGCCGACGCGATCGTTGAAGAGATCGCGGCGGCGCTGAAAAAATAACAGGGAGGTTGATATGCCGAAGGGTTACTGGATCGTCCGCATGGATAACACCAACCCCGAGCGCTACAAGGAATACGCGACCGCGAACGGCGCGGCCTTCCGGAAATACGGCGCGCGTTTCGTCGTGCGCGCGGGCAGGTTCGAAGCGGTGGAAGGCAAGCCGCGCGCCCGCAACGTGGTGATCGAGTTTCCGAGCTATCAGGCCGCGCTCGATTGCTTTCATTCGCCCGAATATCAGGAAGCGCTCGGCATCCGGAAGGACATCTCGCAGGGCGAGATCGTGGTCGCGGAAGGCTACGAAGGCCCGCAACCCTCCTAGACCCGTTTGAGAATCTGCCTCATGGTGAGGAGCCTCTTCGCCTCCTTCGCGACGCGGGCTTTGATTCGATGTCGCGGAAACGCGGCATCGATGCCCGCTCCTCAGGATGAGACGAAGAGGCGTCTCGAACCCTGAGGACGGCTTAAACGATTGCTCGCCTGAACGAGCGCTTGCCCCGGAGGAGACGATGGCGAAAGGCTACTGGATCGCGCAGGTCGATGTCTCCGACCCCGGCCCCTACAAGGAATATTCGGCGGCGCTCGACCGCTCGGTCGCGGCCTACGGCGGCCGCTTCGTGGTGCGCGGCGGCAGGTTCGAGGCGGTCGAGGGCAGGCCGCGCTCGCGCCATGTGGTGATCGAATTCCCGAGCTATCGGGAGGCGCTTGAGTGCTGGAATTCGCCGGAATACCGTGCGGCGCAGGCCATTCGCGCGCCGGTCACCGTCGCCGACGTCGTCGTCATCGAAGGCTGCGAAGGCCCGCAACCTTAGTGGAAGTCAGGCGTTTCCTCCTGTCTGAAAGGATGAGACCGATGCCCACCTCGCTGCCGCCTCGCGCTCCGCGAAAAGTCGATGCCGAAACCCGCGCGCTACTGGTCGCCTCGCTGCTGCTGGTGAACGTGCTCGTGCTGGTTTGCCATAAATTTTATCCGCCCGTGCCGGGCTATTCGCTCGCGCAAACGAGCGCGGACCTGCAGCTTTCACCCTGATCGGCTCTTTCGCTTCCCTGCGCCGAGGCCGCGCGTTATACCGGTGTGACGGGAGAAGAAGGGCGCAGGATGTCCGATTTGCGTATTCTGGTCACGGGCGCGGCCGGCCGCATGGGCCGCACGCTGATCCGTGCGATTTCCGAAACCAGGGGGCTTGTCCTCGCGGGCGCGGTCGAGCGCATGGGCGTCACCGACTATGGCGAGGACGCGGGCGCGCTCGCGGGGCTGAAGCCGCTCGGCGTGAAGGTCGCGGGCGAGGCGGCGGCGCTCGTCACGAAAGCGGACGCGATCGTCGATTTCTCGACGCCGGAGGCTTCCGTCGGTTTCGCGGCGCTCGCCGCCGAAAACCATATCGTGCATGTCGTCGGCACCACGGGTTTTTCCGCCGGGGACGAGAAGAGGATCGAAGCCTGCGCGCGCCACACCGCCATCGTGAAGTCCGGCAACATGAGCCTCGGCGTCAATCTGCTCGCGGCGCTGACGAAGCGCGTCGCGAAGACGCTTCATGACGAATTCGATATCGAAATCCTCGAGATGCATCACAACAAGAAAGTGGATGCGCCCTCGGGCACGGCGCTCTTGCTGGGCGAAGCGGCGGCCGCGGGCCGCGCGGTCAAGCTTGCCGAGCGCAAGGATAGCGGCCGCGACGGCCACACCGGCGCGCGCAAGGCGGGCGACATCGGTTTTGCGGCGCTGCGCGGCGGCACCGTGGTCGGCGATCACACCGTGATCTTCGCCGGCCCCGCCGAGCGCATCGAGCTTTCGCACAAGGCGGAAGACCGCATGATCTTCGCGCGCGGCGCGCTCGCCGCCGCGAAATGGGGCAAGGGCAGGAAGCCCGGCCTCTATTCGATGGCCGACGTGCTCGGCCTCGCGGACTTCTAGGCATGACCCCGCAAGGCGCGCAGCGGCTTTCGCGGAAGATCGCGCCGCAGATCGTGCCGGGAGAGCGCACCATGCCGTTCTACCTGGAGATCAAGCGCCGCGCCCGCATCCTCGGTTTCGCCGTTCTCGGCGTCGTTGCCTTGTTCGCGGCCTGGCATTTCGTGCCGGCTGAAAGCGGCCCGCGCGCGCCGGCGCCGTCCTTGATGCTGTCTTTGGGATTTGCCGGCGTCTCGGCGCTGTGTTTCGTCATGGCCGCGGCCGCGCTGGCCGCGTTGCGCAGGCAAGAAGAAGGAAAAGCGGAAGGACAATGAGCGAGCGTATTCTGGTGCTGGTCCGTCACGGCCAGAGCGAGTGGAATCTCAAAAATCTCTTTACCGGCTGGCGCGACGTCGACCTCACCGAGCAGGGCATCGCGGAAGCGCGCAAGGCGGGCGCGCGGCTGAAGGCCGAGGGGCTGAAATTCGATGTCGGCTTCACCTCGAACCTCAAGCGCGCGCAGCGCACGCTCGAGCTTGCGCTGAACGAAATGGGCCAGCCGGACCTTCCCGTGATCCGCAACGTCGCGCTGAACGAGCGCGACTACGGCGATCTTTCCGGCCTCAACAAGGACGACGCGCGCAAGAAATGGGGGGACGAGCAGGTGCTGATCTGGCGCCGCTCCTTCGACATCGCGCCGCCCGGCGGCGAAAGCCTGCGCGACACGCTCGCGCGCACGCTGCCTTATTTCGTGCAGGAGATTCTGCCGCGCGTGCTGCGCGGCGAGCATGCGATCGTCGCCGCGCACGGCAATTCGCTGCGCGCGCTCGTGATGGTGCTGGAGAAGCTCTCGCCCGAGGCGATCCTGAAGCGCGAGATCGCGACCGGCACGCCGATCATCTACCGGCTGAACGCGGATTCGACCGTCGCCGCCAAACAGGATCTTGCGGCGTGAGCCGCTGGCGCGAAATTCTTTTCGCGCTGGCGGCCGCATCCATTTCGATTCCGGCTTTCGCGACCGAGCGGCCGCCGCAATTCGTCGCCATCGCCTTCGACAATTGCACCGAGCTTTCGCGCTGGAAGGAGCTTTCCGAATTCGCCGCGCGCATGAACAGGGGCGGCAACCCGGTGCACTTCACCTTCTTCGTGAGCGGCATCAACCTGCTCGCGGACGACAGGCGCAATCTCTACCAGGGCCCGCATCAGCGCCGCGGCTATTCCATGATCAACTTCGGCGGCAGCACCGAAGACGTCGCCGGGCGCGTCGAATACATGAACGCGATGCACGCCGAAGGCCACGAGATCGCCTCGCACGCGATCGGTCATTTCGACGGCAGGCACTGGTCGGAAGCCGACTGGACGGAGGAGCTGAAAAACTACCGCGCGCTCGCCGAGCGCGTCGCCGGGAACAACGGCCTGCCGGAAAGCGCGAAGCTCTCGTTCCCCGCCTCCGAAATCGCCGGTTTCCGCGCGCCCTATCTTTCCTGGAGCCCGGGGCTTTATCCCGCGCTGAGGAAGGAAGGCTTCCGCTACGACACGAGCGACACCATGCGGCCGGACCAGTGGCCGCAGAAGAAGGACGGGCTCTGGCGCTTCAATCTCGCGGAGATCCGCCTCGCGCGCTCGCGCAAGATGACGCTGTCGATGGACTACAATTTCTTCATCGTGCAGTCGCTCGGGCTCGATTCCAGCGCGCGCCGCGCGAAGGACCGCGACGAGATGCTGGAAACCTACGCCGATTACTTCAAGGCGAATTATTTCGGCAACCGCGCGCCCATCCATATCGGGCACCATTTCAGCCCCTATCACGGCAACGCCTATAACGAGGCGCTTCTGACGTTTGCCGAGCGCGTCTGCGGCCTGCCGGAAGTGCAATGCGTGACGTATAGAAAGCTCGCCGATTTCATGGACGGGCTCGACGCGGAAACGCTCCGCGCCTACCAGAAGGGCGATTTCCCGCACGCGACGCAGCCGCTCATTCTGCTCGACCGGCCTGCGGCGAGCGTGAAGTAGGGAGCATCTCACACCATCACCTCAGACGTGAATGAACATCAAGGGATGACTAGTTCGTAATCTCTTGAGGCCTCCTTGCCCGCAATTGATCCGAACATGCCTTGCCCAAGCTTATAGTTGGAGGGCTTCACATGACGGTACCGGAAGCAGTTGGAGTTGGACTCGGGTTTCTAGCTATCGTAGCCCCGGATTTTTGGCCTAAAATGCCTAGGCGGCTTAGCTATATATTGGCGCTCATAGGTTTATCGTGGCTGACCTACAGTCTAATATTAGGGATTCAAGAATTGAGTGGGGCAAAGCTACAGCAAGGTCCGATCATCTTTATTGTAGTCGGGGCTGTCTGTATCGCAGGTGGCATTTTTTGGCATATTAGCCGCTTGGATACGAAATCAAAAACGATAGCGCCCTACGCTACATTTATTTTTTCCAAAGGTGAGCCTTACGTTGTTTCAGCCGAGAAGCGCTCCAAATTTGAAATGGATAGCTGGAGAATATCGGTCGGATTTAAATCAGCCCGGCGTTTGACAAACGCAACGCCAAAAATTGTTTCCGCTCAATTCCTCGAGGGAAAAGAATGGAAATCTTTATTTCCTAGCAGAAGAGTAGATAATCTAGCATGGGATGATTACGAGCGTGGGTTTAAGCCCCGCACCATCGTTCCCGATTATGAAGAGCTAATCGTCATGTTTCATTATTGGCCGCAACGTAAAGCTTTGGACATGGTCAATGAGCGAAACGAAGGTGAATTCAAGAATTACAAGAACATGCCAGTGGGAAAATATAGGTTTGTAATCCGCGTAGACTCCGATGACTTTACTATAAGCCCCAGCAAAAAAGTTTATTTAAATTGGGATGGCGATCCCGAAAAACTCGAAATGGCAATTTCAGACAAGTGATCCAGATTTCTCAAGTCTAGTTCTAGTGCGACAAGCCAAGTAAAATAATGCTGTGGCCATCCGGCGATTGAGTAGCGCTTGCGCGATAATATTCATCGAAGGCCCATTTCGTTCTCACTCAGGTTAGCGGACTAAACGAGCTCTTGACTTCACTCAATATAGGACTATATTCATTTTCGTCTCGATCCATTCGAG
>Ga0153956_1002598_pt1 | contig 12935 bp, 7 predicted proteins | sample TSFL040MetaG_FD_104704 | JGI IMG/M metagenome (GOLD analysis project Ga0153956, IMG submission 104704) | Attine ant fungus gardens microbial communities from Florida, USA - TSFL040 MetaG | ecosystem: Host-associated > Fungi > Mycelium > Unclassified | place: USA: Florida, Wekiwa Springs... | reverse complement strand
GGATCGTCGAGCGGCGCGTTCCAGAACGCCATGATGGCGTCGCCCATATACTTGTCGATCGTGCCGTTGCGCGCCTGAATGGCATTGCTCGTCGGGGTCAGCAATCGATTCATCAACGTGGTCAAACCCTGCGGGTCATCCTTGAAGGACTCGGAAATGGTGGTGAACCCGCGCACGTCGCTGAACATGATGGTCATGTCCCGCTCCTCGCCGCCGAGCACCAGCTTTTCCGGCGACTGCGCCAGTTGCTCGACCAGGGCCGGCGACAGATATTGACCGAACGCGGAACGGATTCGCCGCCGCTGCGCCTGTTCGCGGAAGTAGCTGGAGAACACCAGCACGAGATAGATCGCGGTGCTCGCCAGCAGCGGAAAGGTGAAGTCGATCAGGAGGCGATGTTCCGCGAAGAAATACCAGGACGTCGCCACCATGATGGCGACGATCACGCCGCCGAAGATCAATAGCGCGATGGCGCTGAGGATCGGCGCGAGAATGATGATCGCGAGGCCGAACAGGATCGCCGTCAGCAGCTCGGCGCCGATGGCATAGTTCGGCTGCGACAGCACCGAGCGCGTCAGCGCGCTTTCCAGCACCTGCGCATGAACCTCGACGCCGGGCATCACCGGATCGAGCGGCGTGGTCTTTACGTCGAGCAGACCGACGGCCGACGTGCCGATCAGGATCAGTTTGCGGGAGATCGCATCCGGGCCGACCTTGCCGTCCAGCACGTCGGCGGCGGAGACATAGCGCGCCGCGTCGTGCTTGGCGAAATGCACCCAGAGCTGGCCGTTACGGTCGGTCGGGATTTCAAATCCCGGCACCGCCACGCTGCGCACGCCCGCCTCGTCCGACTTGACCAGGATGGTGTCGGACCTGGTGACGATCCGCAGCATCTCGAAACTGAGCGACGGCATCAGGTCGCCCTGCGCCTGCATGATCATCGGCACGCGCCGGACGATGCCGTCGCGCTCGGTGCGGATGGTGAACAGCCCGCGCCCCGGCGCGGCCTCCTCAAGGATCGGCACATTGCGCAGCAGGCCGGGAAAGCTCAGCAGGAACGGCTTCGGGTCGCCGCCGAGTGTCGCAAGGCCCGTCAGGGGAAGGTTGAGGTCCGGCTGCTTGACGAAATTCGGCAGACCGGATTCACCGAGCACGACCGGCGACTGCTTCAGCACATCGGCGAAGATCTTGTCGTTGCTCGGCAGGCTGCGCAGTTTCGCGCGGCTCTCCTCGTCGAGGTCGCGATAGGACTCCGCCACCAGCGCCGGAGACAACCGGTCCGGCTCCGCGAACACGATGTCGAAGGCGATGGCGGCGGCGCCGAGATCGGTCAGCCGCTTCACAAGATCGGCGACACGGGTGCGCGGCCACGGCCATTGCCCGAATTTGGCGAGGCTCTTTTCGTCGATGTCGATGATGACGACGGGCCGCTGGGTGATCTGGCGCGGCTTGAGTATCTGGTAGCCGTCGAAGACGCGAACGCGCAATTCCTCAAGCGGAATGGGATCGGCAACGCGAATGCCGAGCATCGCGATCAGGAGCGCCACGCACAGCATTCGTGCATAGCCGAACACCCGCACATAGTGCCGCAGGCGCGCGGCAAGACGGACCACTGGCTTGACAACAAGCTCGATCATGTCGCCGCCGGCACCCTGTCACTTTTCCCGGAAGGCGCGCATGAGCTGATCGCTCAACGGCTTCGCGAGATAGGAGATCATTGTGCGCTCGCCGGTCTGCACGAAGGCCTCGACCGGCATGCCCGGGATCAGCCGGACGTCGCCGAGCCGGGCCACCTCCTCCGGCGGCAGAGCCACGCGGATGGTGTAATAGCTCTGGCCGGTGCGTTGATCCGTGGTGGTGTCCGGCGAAATGCGGCTCACGGTGCCATTCAGTTCGGGCGTGGTGCGCTGGTTGAAGGCGGACAACCGCAGCAGGGTTTTCTGCCCGATCCGCAGTTGATCGATGTCCTGCGGATTGACCTTGGCCTCGACGGAAAGATTGTCGGACTCCGGCACGATCAGCATGATGGCATCGCCCGCGGTGATGACGCCGCCGACGGTGTGCACCGTCGATTGCAGCACCATGCCGTCCTGCGGCGCGCGGATGTCGATGCGGCGGAGCTGATCCTCGGCCGTCACCTTGCGCTCGACGAACTCGCCGATCTTGTCGTTGATCTCGCGCATCTCCTTGGAGACTTCGCTGGAGAGGTCCTTGTCGATCTGGATGATCTGCAGTTCGATCTCGGTGATCTTGCCCTTGGCCTGCGCCTTCTGCGCGATGAACTGGGCCCGGTCGCCATCGAGGCGCGCGGCGTCGCGTTCGAGGACGGTCAGGCGGGAAATCTGCACGAGATTCTTGGCGTAGAGGTCGCGGACGCCGATCAGTTCTTTCTGGATCAATTCGATCTCACGCGACTTGGCGTTCTCCTGCGCTTCAAGCCCCGCGATCTCTTCCTTGAGTTGCGCGATCCGCTCCCTGAGCTGCGCCTTCTGGTTGACGCGGCCGGACGAGCGGACCTGAAACAGCTTGATCTCGTTGCCGATCAGCGAACGCACGTCGGGGTCGGAGAAATAATCCATCAGTTCCGGCGGGAAGGTGATGCGATCCAGCCCTTCCTGCTCGGCCAGCAGCCGCGCGCGGCGGGCGAGAAGACCGTTGAGCCCCTTGGTGACAATGGCGAGGCTGGCCTTGGTCACGGTGTCGTCGAGACGCACCACGATGTCGCCGGCCTTGATGCGGTCGCCGTCGCGCGCCCTCACCTCGCCGACCACGCCGCCGGTCGGGTGCTGCACCTTCTTGACGTTGGAATCGACCACGATGGAGCCCGGCGCGATCAGCGCGCCCGAAATCTGCGCTGTCGAAGCCCAGCCGCCGAGCCCGCAGGTCAGCAGCGTGACCACGACAAGACCCACGATGAGATGCATGCGGATCGAGCGGCGCGATCCGGGCTGATCGAGCCCCTTGAAAAGCGAGATGCGCTCAAGCGGCGAAAACAGCGCGCTCAGGATACGACGGATCACGCCTTCGGTGCCCGCGAGACTAAGCTTCTTCATGGCTGCGATCCGCCCTTGTCGGAGACGATCTTGATCGCAGGACCCGCCACGGCCGGGCGCTGCAGCACCTGCCCCAGCACGCTGTCCTTGGGGCCGAACGCCTGCACGCGTCCGTCCTTCAGCACCATGACGAGATCGGCGCTCTCGATGCCGATCGGGCGATGGGCCACGATCACCACCACGCCGCCGCGGGCGCGGACCGAAAGAACCGCCTTGCTCAGCGCGGCGTCGCCCTCGCTGTCCAGATTCGAATTCGGTTCGTCCAGCACCACGAGGAACGGATTGCCGTAGAGCGCGCGGGCCAGCGCGATGCGCTGCGCCTGCCCGGCCGACAGCACGCTGCCCTGATCGCCGATCTGGGTGTCGTAACCGTCCTTCATGCCGATGATCATCTCATGGACGCGGGCCTCGCGCGCCGCGGCGATGATGTCGTCCGGCGACGGGTTGTCCTCGAAGCGCGAGATATTTTGCGCGATGGTGCCGGCGAACAGTTCGACGTCCTGCGGCAGATAGCCGATGTGACGGCCGAGAATCTCCGGCGACCATTGGTCGAGCGCTGCGCCGTCCAGCCGCACCTTGCCGCGCAGCGGCTGCCAGACGCCCACCAGCGCGCGCACCAGCGACGACTTGCCGGACCCGCTGGGGCCGATCACGCCGACCGCCTGCCCGGCCTCGATGGCGAAGGTCGCATCGTGCACGATCGGGCGCTGATCGCCCGGCGCGCCGACGCTCAGCGCCTCCACGGACAGCTTGTTCGTCGGTGTTTCAAGCTGCGTCGGGACGGCCTGCTCCGGGATCATGCCAAGCAGACGGTTGAGCCGGTGCCAGCTCTGCCGCGCGGCGACGAAGCCCTTCCAGTGCGCGATCGCCAGATCGACCGGCGCGAGCGCCCGCGCGCTCAGGATCGATCCCGCGATGATGATGCCCGCGGTCGCCTGCTGGTTGATGACGAGATATGCGCCGACGCCCAGCACGGCCGACTGCAGCATCATGCGCATCACCTTGGCGATGGCGCCGAGGCCGCCCGCGACGTCGCTCGCGCGCTGGCTGCTGGCGAGATAGTCGCGGTTGGAGTCTTCCCAGCGCTGGCCGACGCGGCCCGCCATGCCCATCGCCATCAGCACTTCGGCATTGCGGCGGCTGGCCAGCGCGAGATCCTGCCGTCGCGACGCGAGGTTTGTCGCGCGTTTCATCGGATCGCCGGTCAGGTATTCGGTCAGGATCGTCAGGATGATCAGCACGATCGCGCCCACCAGCGAGGTGACGCCGATCAGCGGATGAAACGCGAAACAGATCGCCAGATACAGCGGCAGCCAGGGCAGATCGAACAGCGCGCCGGGGCCCATACCGGACAGGAAGGCGCGGATGTTGTCGAGATCGCGTAGCGGCTGAAGCCCTTCGCTGCGATTGCCCGCCAGCAGCGGCATCCGCACCACAAGCTCATAGACCCGGCGGCTCAGCATCTCGTCGAGCGTCGCACCGATCCGCACCAGAATGCGGCTGCGGATCAGGTCGAGCACGCCCTGCACGACATAGAGACCGCCCGCCAGCACCAGCAGGCCGACCAGCGTCGGGATGCTGCGGCTCGGCAGCACCCGGTCATAGACCTCGAGCATGAAGAACGAGCCGGTGAGATACAGCACGTTGATGACGCAGCTCATCACGCCGACGCCAATGAACGCGCTCCGGCAAGCGCCAAGCGCCGCGCCCAGTTCGGATCGGGGCGAATGCCCCTGTGATGGTGTCTTGGCGGACTGCATCGAGACGGCTGCTCGGAAAGGATTGCGTGGCTCGCGCCACCCTATCACGCTTTGGCGGTTATTCGCCTGAATGCAGCGAGTTATGCCACAATTTCCGTGGCTTTTGGAGCGCTGGCGAGAACGCGGTTAACGTCGCCCGCGCCATCAGGCTCCGGCCGGATGAATGATGAAATCATGGGCCGTGAGGCTGGCCTTCGTCACGCCGTTCAACGTGATCGTATCGTTGGCATCGAGATGGATCACGGCGCTGCCGCCGGTTTCCGTCACATTACCGGCATCCGCCAGCCATGCTGTCAGGTCGGCTTGCGCCGACGGCATGCCGTAGCCGTTCAGCACGATATGATCAGTGCCGGCATGGAAATCGGTAATCGTGTCATTCCCGGACTGCGCCGCGAACACGAAATTGTCGCCGCCCCCGTTTCCGGTCATGAGATCATCGCCGGTGCTCGACAGGATCCAGTCCTTGCCTGCGGTGCCGTTCAGAGTGACGCCGCCCGTCGCGTACTGCTTGAAGATGAAATTCACGGTGTCGCTGCCGCCATGACCATCGGTGACAGTCAGGGTGGCCTTGTCGGTGTCCGTCAGCGAATTATAGTTCGGCGTGTAGACCGCACCGTCGGTGAACAGAGCCGTCACATCGTCAAAGGTTCCGGTGAAACCGCCGTCAGCGGGATCGAGGGACTGGCCATCCACGGTCGCGACCGTTCCATGATCGGCATGCGCTGCCACGGTGAACACATCGCTTCCCGCGTCGACATCGGACACCGTGACGCCCGTCACCTTCATCACGCCGCTGCCGTCCACATCAACCGGCGTCACGCTATCGACGTTCATGACCGGGGCGTCGTTGGTGCCGTGGATCGTCCAGGACACGGAAGCGGCCGTCGGCGTCGAGGCGATCCCGTCCGATACGCCATAGTTCACCGTCACCACGGTTGAATCTCCGGCTCCGAGAGACTGATAGGCTGCATTCGCCGGATCGAGGGTGAAGGTGTGAGTCGCAACATCGTAGGTCACGCCTGCCGGCAGCGATCCGGCGGCGGGAACATTCACGACCGACAGCACATGTCCGTCATCGACGTCCGACGCATTGGCGAGCGCGTTCAGAGCGCTGGAACCGCCATCCTCGGCAACGGTCGCGGTCACCGGACCGCTCACCGTGGGCGCGTCGTTGGTGCCGTTGATCGTGATCGTTTCGGTCTGATGCACGATCGCGCCGTGCACATCCGTGATGTCATAGTCCACCACGATGGTCGTGGACTGTCCCAAGGCAAGGTGATCGAAAGCCGTGCTGTTCGGATCGATCGTCAGGGTGTGGCCGTCGGATGCGAGAACAAGTCCGTTCGGAACGGTTGAAGAGGCCGCCGCAGCATCGACCTGATAAGTAACACTCGCCGCCACGACCGCGAGCGTCGCAGTCTCACCGTGATCCCGATCGGACGCGCCTGACAACAAATCCTTCACAAAGGACGCATCGCCCTCATCGGCCTCAGCGTTCAAGGCTGCAGTCACCGTCGGCGTATCGTTCGTGCCCGTAATCTGGATAACAACGGTCTGATCGCCCGTGGCATGCGAGGCGTCACTGTCCGTCGCACGCACCGTATAGGTCAAAACAAGCGTTTCACCCTGGGCCAGGAAGTCGAAAGCCTCGCCCGCAGAATTGAAGTTCCAGTGAACCGTGCCTGTGGTGTGCGTGTTGTCGATGATGTTGCCGGCGTCGACCGAGAACATCGCCTTCAGCGTTGCCGGATCAAGGTTCGACGGCAGATAAGCCGCTCCCGTCCCAGCGACGGAAAGTCCGAACACGGATACCGAAACCGTGTTGGTCAGATCGACATCCGTCGCCGCAAGCGTGCCGGATGTTGAAATGCCGCTGTTGCCTTCCTGCTGATCGTGCACGTTGGTACCGGCGGTTCCGGATGCATCGGCCGTGATTACAGGCGCATCGTTGGTGCCGGTAATCGTGACGGTCACCGTCTGCGGACCGGAGGCCGCGTTGCCGTCCGTGCTGTTGTCCGTGACGGTGATCGTATAGGTCGCGGTGACCGTCTCACCTTCAGCCAGATACTGGACGAGGCTGTTGTCCAGATCGAAGTTCCACGCGAACTGGTGATCGCCCGCCGCAAGGGTCGATGACGGCACGGTCAGAGCATCTTTCAGGGCCAGCGCGAGATCCTGAGAAATGGTCACGCCGGAGCTGTGCGTTCCGCCGGTATATTCCACCTGCGCCGTATGGGTGTCGGTCAGGTCCGTATCGGTGAACGTCACCGATCCCGTGTCGTGCAGGACTCCCGGAGCGGACGTGGTGTCCTCCGTCACCGCGCCGGTGGCGTCGATGGTCGAGATCATCGGCTGGTCGTTCGCCGCGCCGACCCGAATCGTGACCTGCTCCGTCGATGAGCCGCCGTTGTTGTCGGTGATGGTGACGTCGTAGACGATGGTGAGCGTCTCGCCGTCGGCCAGGAAATCCAGCAGATGATCCGGCAGCTTGAACGTCCAGTTCACCGCGCCCTGATTGCCGGTGTCGGTGTTGTCCTCGTTCACCAGAGCCGTCATCGCGTTCGCCAGCGCGTCGCGGGTGGCCTGAGGAATGTCGGAATACGCCCCGCCCGACCAGCTCACCGACAGCGAATTGTCGATGTTGTGATGAATGGCCGTGCTCGCCTGATGCGTGTCGGACAGGTCGACATCGACAAACGCAAGCGACCCGGTCGCGGTATCGACCGTCGAGTTCGGCGCTCCGGTCGTGTCCGTAATCTCGATCGTGCTGTGAACGGATGAATCCGCCGTCAGCGCCGGCGCATCGTTGGTGCCGGTGATCGTGATCGTGACGGTTTGCGTGACCGGCACGCCGTTATCGTCGGTGATCGTGATCGTGTAGGTCTGCGTAATCGTCTGCCCCTTGGCCAGCGACTGCAGCGTCGGATCGTTGTCGTCGAGCGTGAAGTGCCAGCCGACAGAGCCGTGATTGTCGGCGTCGGTCAGGTTTTCCGAGACGGGATCGATGGTGAAGGTGCCAATCTTCGTCGTGTTGGCGACAAATCCGGGCAGTGTCGAAGCGGTCGACGTCAAGGCGACGCTTGCGGTGTGCGCATCGGTCAGATCGACATCCTGAAACGAGATGACGCCATCTGCAGTCAGGCTGGTTGCATTCACAGGCGTGTCTTCGGTGACGGCACCTGCGATAACCGAAGGATGCTGCGGGTCGCCGAGGACGATGGTCGGCGCATCATTGGCGCCGGTGATCGTGATCGGCACGATCACATGCCCCGTATCCGGGCCCGACGTCGCGGTGACCTGAATCTTGATCGTGACGGTTTGCCCGTCATCCAGGAAGTTAAGCTGCTGGCGATCGAACGTGACCTGACCCGTGGTCTGGTCGATATGGATCAGCGACTTGAGGAACGCCTCGCTGACATTGCTGATCGAGCTTTCCGCGCTCTTGATGACGGCGCTGCCCGCCACGAACGGCACGCCGATGTCGTAGAACGGCGCGTTGCCGATGTCCGGATCGTTGATGTGGACGACATCCTGGAATTTGAAGGTCTGTATGGTCGGGGTGAACGCCTGGTCACCGAAAACCGAGTCGGCAGAGAAGATCGCCTTGGTGTTGAAGAAAAGGCGGTTCTGATACGTCGTGACGCCGGTGTGCGGGTCCGTCACGGCGATGCGCAGTTCGATCTGCGTCAGAAAAGTCTGGTTGTTGAAATTGTTCGTTGTGAACGTGATCTCGGCGAGATTGTTGTAGCTCGTCGATCCGAACTTCTGCGTTTTCGGATTGGAATTGTCCGGATTGTAATTCGGGAAATAGAGCTGGAAGACCTGCTGGATCAGCGCCTTTTCCTGCTGCTGGTCCTGCATCGTCTTGAGCTGTTCGACGGCGCTCGGCGGCTGTCCGATGCCGCCGATCGAAACGAACGTCACCTGCCCGGCCTGCGACACCGTGCCGATCAACTGGCCGGTGCTCTTGTCGTAGAGATTGTACGAACCGGTGTGGCCATCCGGCTCGACCAGCACGGAGAATTTCGTCGGGCCGTTGTCGGCGCCGATCTCGACCAGCACAGCGGTGCCGCGGATGCCCATGGTCGCCACCGGCGTATCGACGCGCATGTTGCCGTTCTTGGCGGTCTGTCCGGCAACGAAAGTAATGGTGCCCTGAACCAGGCTCATCAGCGACGAGTTCGACGATCCGTTCGGATCGTAGATCATCTCGTTCAGCACCATGCGCGCATTCGACGTCATGCCGAAAGCGCTGCCGTCGATGAAGGTCATGCCGATCGACGAATCCGATCCGGTCTGGATCACATCGCCCTTCTGCACGGCATCGCCGATGTGCAGTTCGATCGACACGCCGTTGCGGATCGCGGACGCACTGCCCGACATCTTGAGCACGTGACCGATCACTTGCGCCGCGGGCGCCGATGTGGCTGCCTGCGCATAGTGAACATGGCCGGTCAGCGCTTCGACGACCTGGCCGGACAGCGCCGCGCCGTCCGTCGACATCAACGTCGGGCGCGTATCGCCCTTGAAGTAACCGCCGACGACGAGCTTGTGATCGGCATCCGCGATGATGAGGTCGGAGCCGATCCGGGTGTAATTGCCGGAGAACAGCAGATGCGCATCGGGAATGACCACATGCGCGTCGGATGGATGATGCTGGATAAACGCAGGCTTCAAGCCAAATGAAAAACCATCTCCGTTCAGCGAAGCTGCGGAGTGGCCCAATGCACTGGCGTCAAACGGTCCGGAATAATTCAACGTGGCCCGCCCATCTGAAAATCATTCTTAAGAAATCGATAATGAGGATTTTTTAGCATCAAACTGCGCGGTCACATAGAGAATTGAAACAAACAGCATGATCTGATGGGGTGATTCTAAGTAAAATGCCGCCGATCTCTCGTAGTAAGCGCGCTGTCACATTTGAAATACACGAGTAAAACGCGATTTTTTCCAGAATGATCGGCCATGCGATATGGCCGAATGAGGCAAAATCCATTTAAGATCAGCGTTTTCGGCGCAGGCGCGACCGAAGTAATTCTGGCCCGTCTGGAATCTATACTTCCGATTTACACACATGGCGCTGAAGCCATTCGCGAATTCTGGTTGCAGTGCGGATAATATTCACCCCGAGCGGCCGTTAGCTCTGTTTGCAATTTTACACAATCCAGTCAGCGATAGTTCCGCATATTTGAATCGAAACCGCGTCTTAGCCCCTGTTTTAAGGGGCTTAAAAGCACTGCCGCCCTATCCCGTACGGACGAAAGATCCGGTCACGAGCTAGGCGAACCAATCCAGGCCGATGTCCGGACACGGGGTGTCAGATGTCGGTTTCCATCGCCACGCAGGCAAAGACCTTGGCGTTCGCGTTTCTTGTCAATGCACTGTTCGGATTCTCCGATGCGTCGGCCCGCATGGCGCAGGACGGCGTCATCGCGATCAAGCCGCCGCGCGCCCTGACCGCCGAGCCGTTCGGCCTGTCCACGTCGGTCGTTGGCGAAAGCCCGTTGCAGGCCAAGTGGCGTGAGGTCGCACGCGCGATCGACGCCGAGGCCGTCGTCATTGCCGACTGCGACAGCGACCGCGGCCATTGCGCCTCGCAGCCTGCCTTGCGCTTTCTCGATATCGTGAAGGCCGCGTCCGGCCGCGAAGGTCTCGCGCGCCTCGGCGAAATCAACCGCGCCATCAATCTCGCCATTCGCCCTGTGAGCGATCTGGCGCAATACGGGGTCGAGGATCACTGGTCCTCGCCGCTGGCGACGCTGGCGGCCGGTGCGGGCGATTGCGAGGACTACGCCATCGCGAAGCTGGTCGCGCTGCGCGCCGCTGGTATTGCCGCAGACGACCTGCGCCTTGTCATCATCCGCGAAACGACGACGGGCGAGGATCATGCCGTTGTCACGGTCAAGACCGATGGCCGCTGGCGTGTGCTCGACAACCGCACGCTGGTGATGATCGACGACAGCGAACTCACCAAGTACCGCCCGCTGTTCGCATTCGACGCGGAAGGCGCCAAGCGCTTCGAGCAGCCGATGCTGGCGCAGGCGCCGGTCGATACGCCGGTCCATCCGGCCGATACCGAGCCTGCTTCGGTCCAGACCTCGGCGAACGCATCCGTGCCGCAGGCAACATTCTGCGACGAGGGCATCGCCACTTTCGCGATGTAACACCCGCTCACGTCTTCACGATGCTTTGCACCGTCGCGATGACGATCAATATGCCTACAGCGACGAGGATTCCGTAGGTGTTGTCGCACAGCACCGCGCCGGCGGAGCAGACCTGATCGGCCAAAGGCCAGCCCTTGTTGCGCAGAGCGCCTGCGAGCAGAAACAGGCCGCCCAGACCTGATATTGCCAGAATGACTTGCCGCATGGCTTCACTCCTTTCCACGCGGCAAGTCTCCGCGGACAGGTGTGAATCAAAGCTTGTGACGATCGACGAAAGCCCGTGGTATCCGCCAAAATCGGCGGGCCGGTTCCATTCCGCGCGCGGCGGCGTCATAGGAAAAACGCAAATCTGATCGACTCATCGGCTTTCGGGTGCGCGCGCTGGCGATGGAACATGCGGTGCGCCGATGCATTTTCTGCTGACAGGAGTTTGCCGATGGCCACACGTTTGCAGCGGCTTGCAGAATTCGATGGCAATGGCGAGCCGTCTCCGGACGAGACGGTTCAGGTGCTCTGCGAGGACAAGAGCGGGACATATCAACTGCCGTTTGCATGCCGCCGCGTGAACGGCGAATGGCGCAACAGCGAATCCGGTGGCCTTGTGGAAGCGACCGTTGTGGGGTGGCGGCGGACCAGAAGCTAGGCCCACCGCCTCTCCAGTCGTCTTACTTCTTCGCCTTGAACGCCGCGTAGCGCTCCTTGGTTTCGGCGTTCATCGGATAGAGGCCCGGCAGCACCGCGCCGTTGTTGATGACCTCGTTGACGATCCAGCCTTCCATCGCTTCCTGCTCCGGACCTTCCGTCAGGATGAGATCGAGGAATGCCTGCGGGATCAGCACCGCGCCGTCCTGATCGGCCACGATGATGTCGTCCGGGAACACCGCGACCCCGCCGCAACCGATCGGCTCACCCCAGTTCACGAATGTCAGTCCGGCGACGGACGGCGGCGCCGCCGCGCCGTCGCACCACACCGGCAGGCCGGTGCCGAGCACGCCTTCCACGTCACGCACCACGCCGTCGGTCACCAGCGCGGTGACGCCGCGCTTGGCCATGCGCGCGCACAGAATATCGCCGAAGATGCCCGCGTCGGTGATGCCCATGGCATCGACCACCGCGATGCAGCCCGCGGGCATCGCCTCGATGGCGCTGCGGGTCGAAATCGGCTTCGACCACGATTCCGGGGTGGCGAGATCCTCACGTGCGGGAACGAAGCGCAGCGTGAAAGCCGGGCCCACCAGCCGCTCCTGACCCGGACGCAGCGGGCGCGATCCACGCAGCCAGACATTGCGAAGCCCCTTCTTGAGAAGGATGGTCGTAATGGTGGCGGTCGTGATCTTCTTGAGCGTTGCGACGGCTTCGGGCGTAAGCGGCATGGGAAACTCCTTGAGAAAGATGCAAAGCCTTGTTGCGAAAGCGCGCCATCGCGTCAAGGCGACAATCCCGTGAGCGGTAACAAGGGTTTATGCGTCGCAATAACGACGGCTTATTTGCCATTTGCGCGAAGGTAGCGGACAAATAGCGCTCCATCACCAGACGCGCCCGGCCTTTCGATGACCGCTGCTTCAGCCCCTGTCCAGCCCCGCATCCTGCTCGCCGGCGATACCGCGCTGGTGGTGGAATTCGGTCGCGACAGCGATCCGCAGTTCAGCCGGCGGGTCCTGAACCTCGACCGCAATGTCGCCCGCGAAGCCATTGCCGGGGTTCTGGAAACCGTTCCGACCTATCGGTCGCTTCTGGTCCATTACGATCCGGTCCGGATCGGCTTTGGGACTCTGTCCGAGCGGTTGCTGGCGCTGGCGCAACTCCCCGTCCCCGACGAAACCGCGGTGCGGCGCTGGCGCGTGCCGGTGGTCTATGGCGGCGACTACGGCATCGACCTCGACGATGTCGCGCGCGCGCACCAGATCTCGACCGCCGAGGTGATCGCGAAACACAGCGGCGGCGAATATCGCGTGGCG
>Ga0153956_1002597_pt1 | contig 12939 bp, 9 predicted proteins | sample TSFL040MetaG_FD_104704 | JGI IMG/M metagenome (GOLD analysis project Ga0153956, IMG submission 104704) | Attine ant fungus gardens microbial communities from Florida, USA - TSFL040 MetaG | ecosystem: Host-associated > Fungi > Mycelium > Unclassified | place: USA: Florida, Wekiwa Springs... | reverse complement strand
CGCCCGGCGCATGTCGACGCGCGCCTGTTCGACGTCGTCGAGCGGGGGCCGGTCGCCGCTGCCGGGGAGCTCGAGGGTGGCGGTGGCGAAGCCGTTCTGCGCCGAGCGTCGCGCTCGGCCGGCCAGCCGCGGGCGCATCCTCTCCATGCCGCCGGGGTGGCCCAGCAGGATGAGGGGAGCGGGGTCGGGCGTCGGCGGCGTCCAGAGGATGCCGGGGATGCCGTCGAGGGTGAATCGGCGTTCGACGAGGCCGTCGTCGAGGCGCTCTTCGGTGGTGAAGTCCATGGTCGTGCCCTTCGGGAGTGCGGATCGAGGCGCTCCCGGCGGCGGCTAGACCGACCGGATCGTGATGTGGAGGGGGAGCGCCCACTCGTTCTTCGTCATGGGTCCCACCTCCTTCTTCCGTTCACGAACGGGGTCGAGGCTAGCGGAGCGCACTCCACACCGCCACCGCGGCGGCGGCGCTCCAGGCCTGCGGGTGGCAGGCCGCGGGGTAGGGGATCGGCGCCGGCGCCTCGGAGGCCGGGTCGCCGGCGTAGAGCTCCGGCATCCGATACGCGAACGCGACCGCGGCCCGCAGGAGCCCTTCGGACAGCCGCTCGGCCTCCGCGCGGAAGCCGTCGGCGGCGAGACCGGTGATCGCGATCGCGGTGTCGTGGGTCCAGACGCTGCCGCCGTGGTACGAGAGCGGCCAGTAGCCCGCGCTGTCGGTCGAGAGGGTGCGCAGGCCGTAGCCCGAGTCGAGCTCCGGCGTCACGAGCCGACGGGCGACGAGGGCGGACTCCTCGGCGTTCAGCAGCCCGGTGCCGAGCAGGTGGCCGATGTTGCTCGTGACGGTGTCGACCCGGCGCTTGCGCGCGTCGAGGGCGATCGCGGGGTAGGCGCCGGCGGGGTCGTCGATCCAGAACGAGGCGCGGAAGCGCTCGGCGAGGGCCGCCGCCCAGGCGCGCCAGGTGTCCCCCTCGCGGGGCGCGCCGGGCCCCCCGGCATCGCCGAACGCGTCGAGCAGCTCGGCGCCGTCGAGGGCCGCCCGGTGGGCGTAGGCCTGCACCTCGCAGAGCGCGATCGGGCCCTCCGCGAGCGTGCCGTCACGCCACTGCACGGAGTCGCCGGAGTCCTTCCAGCCCTGGTTGGCGAGCCCGCGGCCGGTCGTGTCGACGTACTCGAGGAGGCCGTCGCCGTCGCTGTCGCCGAAGTCGCGCATCCAGCCGAGCGCGGCGCGCAGGTTCGGCAGCAGCGCGCGCACCTCGTCGTCGGGGAGGCCGGCGCGGCGCGCGTCGGCGAGCAGCGAGATCCAGAGCGGGGTCGCGTCGATCGTGCCGTAGTAGCGCGGGGGCAGGCGCAGTCCCTCGCTCGGCAGGGCGAGCTCGTCGCGGCGGAGCTCGTGGAGGATCTTGCCGGGCTGCTCGGCGGAGTCGGGATCGTCGCGGGTGCCCTGAAGGGCGGCGAGGACGCGGAGGGTGCCGCCCGCGACGGCCGTGTCGAGGGGGAGCAGCATCCGCGCCGCCCAGATCGCGTCGCGTCCGAAGAGGGTGAAGAACCACGGGGCGCCGGCGGCGAGGAAGGCGTCGTCGGGCGCCAGGGTCGTCGCGAGGCGCAGCGCGTCGAGGTCGCCGAGCGCGCGATCGATCCAGCGCGCGAGCCGGTCGTCGGCGGGGCGTTCGGCGGGGCGGGCGAGGCGTGCAGGCGCAGCGGGCAGCACGACCGCCTGCCGGTCGACGACCGAGATGGTGGTCGCGAACCCGGCCGAGCCGCGCGGGTCGAGGTGGAGGCGCCAGTCCAGGCGGATGGCTCCCTCCGCGCCGAGCGTCACCGCGGCATCCGGCGCGAGCAGCCCGACCTCGACGACGCCGTCGCCCCAGCGGAGCCCCGTGCCGGCGACCTCGACCGCGGGAGCGGCATCCGCGCGCCCCTCCTTGATGAGCGCCATGGCGGTGAGGTCGGCGCGCAGCTCGAGCGTGACCCGCGCGTCGAGGGGGACGTCGCGGCGGGAGGTCAGCGAGAACGCGAGGGTGGCGCCGTCGGGGGCGATGCTCAGCGTGAGCCGGCTGCGCACGTCCGGATCGGCACCTGCACCGTCGAGCCGGCGGTGCAGGGCGACGAAGCCGACCCGGCTCGCGTCGAGCGGCTCGGTCGCGAGGTGCTCGCCGGGTTCGCCGTCGACGAGCAGGCGGGCGCCGCGGAGGACGCGGAGGTCGGAGACGTAGACGCCGTGCACGGCGCGGGATCCCATCGATCCGTCGGGCGCGGTCCACGCCTGCCCGGGCGCCTGCAGCGCCACGACCTCGTCGTGCAGGAGCGGCTGGAGCCCCGTCCCGTGCGGCTCTGCGAGCATCCGACGCGCGTCCCCTCGATGGCTGGTGAGGGCTTCGAGATGACCCTCTGCGGACGTCGCCACCGTAACACCGGTTGATTTGATCGTTCAAACCATGTTTTGATCGATCCAACGCCGCGGGGCGACGAACCCGCGGCCGGCGAGGAGGCTGCCGTGTCGATGGAGACCGTGACGGGGGATCGCGCGGCGCTGCCCACGATCGACGACGTCGCGACGCGCGCCGGAGTCTCGCGGCAGACCGTCTCGAACGTGCTCAACTCGCCCGAGATCGTCAAGCCCGAGACCCGGGACCGCGTGCAGGACGCCATCGACGCGCTCGGCTACCGCCCGCACGCCTCCGCCCGGCGCCTGCGCACCCGGCAGAGCTCGACCATCGGATTCCGCGTCGACCCGATCGCCGCCAACGGCGTCTCCGGCTCCGTGCTCGACCGCTACCTGCATGCCCTCGTCGAGCACGCCGATGTGCGGGGGATGCGGGTCACTCTGTTCACGGCGCGCGACCCCGAGGACGAGATCCGCCACTACGCGCGTCTGCGCGACGGTGCCGACATCGACGCGATCGTCCTGACCTCCACCGAGTACGACGACCCGCGCATCGCGTGGCTCGCCCGCGAACGGATCCCGTTCGTCGCCTTCGGCCGCCCCTGGGGCGCGGAGGGCATCGACGACCCGGCGCGGCTCTGGGTCGACGTCGACGGGCAGGCGGGGGCGCGCGCCGCGACCGAGCACCTCATCGGCCGCGGACTCACCCGCATCGGCTGGCTCGGCTGGCCCGTCGGCTCCGGCACGGGCGACGACCGGAGGGCGGGCTGGGCCGCGGCGATGGCCGCCGCGTTCGGCCACGATGCCGCCGGACTCGCCGCGCTCACCACGGAGGCCGAGGAGGGCGTGCCCACCGCGCGCGTCGCGGTCGAGCACCTGCTGGCATCCGGCTCCGAGCTCGAGGCGCTCGTCTGCGCGAGCGATTCGCTCGGCCTCGGCGCCATGATGGCGGTCCGCGAGGCCGGCCATCCGCACTTCCCCGTGATCGGGTTCGACAACACCCCCGTGGCCAAGGCCGTCGGCCTCTCGAGCGTCGACCAGCGGCTCGACGACGTCGCCCGCGCGACGCTCGAGCTGCTCATGGGGGAGCAGGGCTCGCGCGTGCTCCCGCACGGCGCCGGCTCGGAGCGGCACGCCCGCCTGATCACCCCCCAGCTCATCGTCCGCCGGTCGAGTCACCTGGCGCCCGTCGAGGAGGCCGGAGGCACCAGCGCCGGCCACGCCATCAGTGAAGCGCAGCACGACCGAAAGGAAACACAATGAAGCTCGCCAGAGCAGGAGCGGCCCTCGTCGCGGTGGCCGCCGCGGTGTCCCTCACCGCATGCGGCTCCGGGTTCGACTCGGGCGGCGGCACGCAGAGCAGCACCAAACCGCTGACCGTCCTCATCGGCTCGTCCGGGCCCGCCGAGACCGCCGCCGTCACGACCGAGGTGGCCGCCTGGTCGAAGAAGTCGGGCATCAAGGCGACCGTCCAGGCCGCCAGCAACCTCAGCCAGCAGCTCGCCCAGGGTTTCAGCTCGGGCAAGCCGGCCGACGTGTTCTATCTCTCGACCGACGCGCTCGCCGGGTACGCCTCGAACGGATCGCTCTACGCCTACGGCAGCAAGCTGTCCGACACGAGCGACTTCTACCCGAGCCTCGTGAAGTCGTTCACCTACGACGGCAAGCTGCAGTGCGCGCCGAAGGACTTCTCGACGCTGCAGCTCATCGTCAACACCGAGCTCTGGCAGAAGGCGGGCCTCACCGACGCCGACTACCCGACCACGTGGGAGCAGCTGTCCCAGGTCGCGAAGAAGCTCACCGGCAACGGTGTCACCGGCCTCGTGATGAGCGGCCAGTACGCGCGTGTCGGCGCCTTCATGACGGAGGCCGGCGGCAACCTCATGAACGCCGACAGCACCAAGGCGACCGCCGACTCCGCCGCCAACGTGAAGGCGCTCCAGTACGTCAAGGACAACCTCGTCGCCGGCGACTTCAAGTACGCCGCCGACGTCGGCACGGGCTGGGGCGGCGAGGCGTTCGGCAAGCAGCTGGCCGCCATGACGATCGAGGGCAACTGGATCAGCGGCTCGCAGCAGAGCGACTACCCGGACGTGAAGTACAAGGTCGTCCCGCTTCCCAAGGGCCCTGCCGGGGCCGGCACCCTGCAGTTCACCAACTGCTGGGGGATCGCGGCCGACAGCAAGAACAAGAGCGGTGCGGTCGACCTGGTGAAGGCGCTCACGAGCACGAGCGACCAGCTCGCGTTCGCGAAGGCGTTCGGCGTCATGCCGTCGATCCAGTCGGCGGCGAGCGCGTGGAAGAAGGAGTTCCCGGACTACGCGCCGTTCCTCGACGCGGCCGCGTACGCCCACGGCGTGCCGACAGCGAAGGGCTCGGCGGACGTCGTGGCCGACTTCGACTCGCAGATCGCGAAGCTCGCCACGAGCGATCCGACCACGATCCTGCAGTCGACCCAGAAGAACCTCGAGGCGCTCACCAAGTAGCGCCCCGGGACCGATGACGAGGACGGGAGCGGAGTCATGAGCGCAGCCACCATGCCGGCGCGCCGGCGCAGGTCCGCCGGTGGAGGGATCCGTCGCGGACAGGCCGCGGCCGGCTGGCTGTTCACCGCCCCCGTCCTCGTCATCCTGGGACTGTTCCTGCTCGTCCCGGTGCTCATGGCCGCCTGGGTGAGCGTCTCGGACTGGACGGGGCGCGGCAGCCCGCTCTCGAGCGGCGTGCACTTCATCGGGGCTGCGAACTACGGCCAGGTGCTGTGGGCGGGAGGGCTGTCCGAGAGCGACTTCGGCACCTCGCTCAAGAACAACTTCTGGTACGTGATCCTCGTCGTGCCGCTGCAGACGATCGTCGCGCTGTTCCTCGCGGTCATGGTCAACCGGCGCCTGCTGCGCGGCCGCGGCTTCTTCCGCACCGCGTACTACTTCCCCTCGGTCACGAGCTCCGTCGCGATCACGGTGCTGTGGCTGTTCCTGTTCTCCACGAGCGGCGCGGTCAACGCGGTCATCGCCTGGTTCGGGGTGAAGGGGCCGAACTGGTTCAACGATCCCGACGGGATCCTCCACTTCGGCATCCAGACCGGCCCCGCCTTCCTGACGCAGCCGACCGCGCTCGGCGTGAGCCTGTGGGACTGGATCGGCGGTCCGAGCGTCGCGATGTCCGCGTTCGTCATCCTCGCGGTCTTCACGACGAGCGGCACCTTCATGCTCGTCTTCCTCGCCGCGCTGCAGAACCTGTCGGACGACGTCGAGGAGGCCGCCATGGTCGACGGCGCGAACTCCGCGCAGCGCTTCTTCCGCGTGACGCTGCCGCAGCTCAAGCCGACCCTGTTCACCGTCATCACGCTCGGCCTCATCGGCTGCTGGCAGGTGTTCGACCAGATCTACACGGGCACCCACGGCAACCCGTCGAAGACGACCCTGACGCCCGCGTACCTCTCGTACACCGCGGCGTTCGGCAACAACCAGTGGGGGCAGGGTGCGGCGATCGGGTTCATCCTGTTCGCGATCATCATCGTGTTCACGCTCATCCAGCGCTGGGTGCTCGCCGAGCGCGCGGTGTCGAAGCGGCGCATGAGGTGGATCACCGACTACCAGCGCAAGCTCGCGCGGCAGGGGGGTGCGCGATGACGATGAGCAACGCCCGGGAGCTCGCCGAGGGCGCCGGTCTCGTCGGCGGCGGGACGACCGCGAAGCCGCGGGAGACGCTGCGCCCGCACGAGCGCTGGACGCCGGGGCGCGTCGCCGCGCAGTCGGCGGTCTACGCCGTCCTGATCGTCATCGCGGTGCTGTACATCTTCCCGTTCCTCATCGACATCGCGACGTCGTTCAAGACCGAGCCGGACGCGGCCGCGAACCCGCTGTCGCTCATCCCGCAGACCTGGACCACGGCCGCGTACCAGACGCTGTTCCTCAACTCGGACTTCCCGGTCTGGTTCAAGAACTCCGTGATCGTCACGGTCTTCGTCACGGCCGGGCGGGTGTTCTTCGACTCGCTCGCGGGCTATGCGCTCGCGCGGCTGCGGTTCCGGGGGCGCAACGCGATCTTCGCGATCCTCGTCGCCGTCATGGCGGTGCCGAACGTCGTGCTGCTGATCCCGAAGTACCTCGTGATCAACCAGCTCGGCATCTTCGACAGCTACGCCGGCATGATCCTGCCGCTGCTCGTGGACGCCGCGGGCGTGTTCATCATGAAGAACTTCTTCGAGTCGATCCCGGTCGCCGTCGAGGAGCAGGCCCGCATCGACGGCGCCGGCTCGTTCCGGATCTTCTGGTCGATCGTGCTGCCGATGGCGCGGCCGGCGCTCATCACGATCATCATCCTGAGCTTCCAGGGCTCGTGGAACGAGCTCGCGCACTTCATCGTGTCGACGCAGGACCCGTCGCTCACGACCCTCACGAAGGGCGTCGCGCAGCTCGCGAGCGGGCAGCTCAGTCAGGGCACCCAGTACCCGCTGAAGCTCGCCGCGGGGGCGATCATGACCATCCCCGTCGCGATCGTGTTCTTCGTCTTCCAGCGCCGCATCATGAGTCAGAGCCAGGGAGCCGTGAAGGAGTAGCGCGGCTCAGCTCCGACCGCGCGCGGTGCCCGCCTTCTCCTTGCCCGCGGGCGCTGCGCCCTCGGCGGCGGACTGCGCGGCCGCCGCAGCCGATGCCGCCGCCTTCGCCCGCGCCGCATCCTGCGCCGCCTTCCGTCGCGCCGCAGCGGTCTTCGCCGCCGGGCGGCCGCCGGTCGCGGCCGGGGTCATCGGCCGGCGCATGACCGGGCGCAGCGGCTCGCCGCGGCGGTCCTGCCCGGGCAGCGGCCGTGAGCGGCGGCCGTAGAGCATGTCGGACGAGTCGAGCAGCCACGGCACGAGGGCGAGCACGACGCCGTGCACGAGCATGAGCTTGTGCCGGATGCGGCGCGCGGCGTGGTTGTGGAGGAGGCCCTCCCACCAGTGGCCGACGATGTACTGCGGCGTGTACACCGTGACGACCTCGGCCCCGTGCTCCTCGCGGCGGTGCTTGATGTACTTGATGAGCGGCAGGCTGATGTCGCGGTACGGCGAGTCGAGGATGCGCAGCGGCACCTTGATGTTGTGCGCCGCCCAGTCGCGCTCGAGCTGTTCGCTCGCGACGTCGTCGATCGACACGTGGATCGCCTCGATCGACTCGTGGCGCGCCGCGATCGCGTAGTCGAGGGCCTTGAGGACCGGCTTCTGCATCCGCCCGACGAGCACGATCGCGTGGTCGCCCTCGGCGCCGAAGGTCGTCGTCGCATCGGCCTCGACCTCCTTCGACACGTCGCGGTAGTAGCGGTTCACGCCGAGCATGAGCAGGAACAGGATCGGCATGATCGCGAACACGATCCAGGCGCCCTGGGTGAACTTGGTGATCGTCACGATGACGAGCACCGAGAAGCTCATGATCGCGCCGAAGGTGTTGATCACGAGATAGGTGCGCGTCTGCCCCCGACGGTCGGTGCCTTCGCGCAGGAGCTTGCGCCAGTGCCGCACCATGCCCGTCTGGCCGAGCGTGAACGACACGAAGACGCCGATGATGTACAGCTGGATGAGCGCGGTGACGTTCGCCTGGAAGATCACCTCGATGATCCCGGCGGCCAGCGCGAGCGCGATGACGCCGTTCGAGAAGATCAGCCGGTCGCCGCGGGTGGCGAGCGACTTGGGCGCGTAGCGGTCGGTCGCGAGCACCGAGCCGAGCAGCGGGAACCCGTTGAACGCCGTGTTCGCGGCGAGCAGCAGGACGAGCGCGGTGCACGCCTGGATGACGTAGAACAGCAGCGCGAGGGGATGCGCGCCCACGTTGTCGCCGAAGGTGGCCGCCGCGAGTTGCGCGATCATGCTGCGCTGCGGCGCGGCGCCGGGACCGCAGGCGAACTTCACGAGCTCCGTGCAGGGGTCGGCCGCGTACCGCATGCCGGAGATGAGGCCGATCGCGACGAGCCCGACGAACATCGCGATCGCCGCGGAGCCCATGAGCACGAGGGTGCGCTGCGCGTTCTGGATCTTGGGGCGGCGGAACGCCTGCACGCCGTTCGAGATCGCCTCGACCCCGGTCAGCGCCGAGCAGCCGGTCGAGAACGCCCGCAGCAGGAGGAGCACGAACCCGGCCTGCGTGACGTCCTGCGTGGTCTTGACCGCGTAGTGCGCGCTCTCCGCGACGGGGGCGTCGCCGAGGGCGGTCCGCACGAGGGCGGTGACGACCATGACGGCGATGCTCGCGATGAACAGGTAGGTGGGGAGCGCGAACGCCTTGCTCGACTCCCGCACGCCGCGGAGGTTGACGGCGGCGAGGATCACGATGCAGCCGACCGCCAGCTCCACCCGGAAGGTGTTGAGCACCGGGAACGCGGAGATGATGTTGTCCACGCCCGAGGCGACCGACACCGCGACGGTCATGATGTAGTCGACGAGCAGGCCCGCCGCGACGACCAGGCCGGCCTTCTCGCCGATGTTCTTGCTCGCGACCTCGTAGTCGCCGCCGCCGGACGGGTAGGCCTTGATGAGCAGCCGGTACGACAGCACGACGACGACGAGCAGCACGACGACGACGGCGGCCACCCACGGCGTGAACGCGAGGAACGCGAGCCCGCCGCCGAGCAGGACGAGCATCATCTCCTGCGGCGCGTAGGCCACGGACGAGAGGGCGTCGCTGGAGAAGATCGGCAACGCGAGATGCTTGGGCAGGAGCTGGCCCTCGAGCTTGTCGGAGGGCAGCGGCTCGCCGATCAGCCAGCGCTTCGCGGTGCGTTCGGGTTGGTCTCCCTCCGGCTCGTCGTCGGGGGACCGGTCGTCAGTCACGAGGGGCCAGCGTACTCTCACGCCTCTCGTGCCGCATCGCCCTCGGACGGGGTGCGGAGAGCGTTCAGGAACCGTTCCGGAGCGCGCCCGCGAGCTGGGTCCGGAGCTCTCGGAGCCCCGAGCGCAGGAGCTCGACGATCGCCGGCTCGAGCAGGCCGTCCGCGGCGGCCGTGCGGAGCTCTGCACGCAGCTCGGCGCGGAACTCGCCGATGGCGGCCTCGGCCTCGTGCAGCTGGGCCCGGGACCGCATCCGCGCATCGTCCACCCGTTCCACCCTGCCGGCCTCGCGCGCCTCGCCGCGGGCCTCGCGCGCGGCGGCGGCGAGGTCGGCGCGGAGCGAGCGCATCGCGTCGTCGACGGAGGAGCGCACCTCGTCGGCGAGACGGCGCACCGAGTCGGTCAGCTCCGACTCGATACCGTCGAGCTCATGGCCGCGGGCGTCCAGCTCGGCGCGGCCGGCATCCGTGATCGCGTAGACGGTCTTGCGGCCGTCGACGGTCTTGCCGACCAGCCCCTCCTCCTCGAGCTTCGCGAGGCGCGGGTAGATGGTACCCGCGCTCGGCACGTAGGTGCCGCCGAAGCGCTCGGTGAGCGCCTGGATGAGCTCGTAGCCGTGCATCGACCGCTCGGCGAGCAGGCTCAGCAGGTACAGCCGCAGGTGCCCGTGCGCGAAGACGGCCGGGCTCATGCCGTCGCCGTCGCGCGTGCGGTGTGCAGCACGCTCACGTCGGCGCTCACACCGTTGACCCGGATGTCGGTCCACCGCTTGTCGAGCTCGCCGTGCTTCGCGGTGTAGCGGCCGCGGATGTTGGTGACGCGTGTGTCGTCGAGCTGGAGCCGTCCGCTCACGGTGCTGATCGAGTACGAGGCCGCCGCGTCGGCGTCGAGTCGCGCGGTCAGGTTGCCGCTCACGGTGTTGACCTTGATCTCGTCGGGGACGCCCACGAGGTCGAGCATGATCTCGGCGCTCACGCCGTCGCTGGAGAAGGAGCGCACCTCGCCCGCCGCGGTGAGGTCGCCGCTGACGGTGTGGGCGGTGATCCGGCCGACGTGGTCGCGCACCGCGATCTCACCGCTCACCGAATTGAGCTGGAGGTCGCCGCGCATCCCGTCGACCGTGAGGTCGCCGCTGACGGTACTGATGGAGGCGTCATCGTGGAGGCCGCTGATGAGGCCAGTCGCGCTGACCACGCCGAACTTGAGGGCGACATCCCGGGGCACGACGATGCTGACGTCGGAGCTCGCGGTGCCGGCGAACGACTTGAACGCCTCGATCCAGTTGTCCCAGCGCAGCTGCGGGTGGTCGATCTCGAGGGTGTCGCCGACGACGCTCACCTTGAGGTCGCGGCCGCTCACCGCGTGCACCTCGACGCGGGCGCCGGGCTCGTCGTGGCCGATGATGTCCACGTTCCCGCGGATCAGTCCCACCTTGAGGCGGTGGATGCCCTCGACGTCGATGGTCTTGGGGCCGTCCAGCAGCCACCTGCCGCCGGTTCCGGCCTCGTTCCCGGTCATCTCGAGCTCCCTTCTCGCGATATATCGCGTCTCGTCCCATTCACGATATATCGCGAGTCGGGATCGCGCAACGCCGCATTCCCGATCCGCCGATTCGTGCGAGATCAGCGGATGACGTGCCGCGTCCGCCGATTTCGCACGAATCCGGGGGCAGTGATTTCGATACGCGGACGCGTGCTCAGTCGGCTTGCGGCGAATCGGACCGCTCGCCGCGCTGCGCGATCGCGCGGAGGTCGGCGTAGGCCCGCTCGCCGTCGCGGTCGCCGCGAGCCGGCATCCACGCGGCCAGGGAGACGCCGCGCGCGGCCGGCGCAGCGGCAGCGGCCTGCTCCGGCTCGCCTCCGGGCACCCGGAGCAGGGGCATCGCGAGGTGGCACAGCGGTCCGACGAGGAGCACGAACGCGACCGTGCCGAGGCCGACCTGGCCGCCGAGCAGCCAGCCGATCAGCAGCACCGATCCCTCGACGAGGGTTCGCGCCGCCCAGATCGGCAGCCGGAAGCGCTGCCGCAGCCCGGTCATGAGGCCGTCGCGGGGTCCCGGCCCGAGGCGCGCCCCGATGTAGAGGCCGGTCGCGGCGGCGAGCAGCAGGAGGCCGGCGGCGAACATGAGGCCCTGCAGCACGGGGTGGTGCTGTTGCGGGATGAGGGCGAGGCCGAGCTGGGCGCTCGGGCCGACGATGAGCACGTTGAGCACGGTGCCGACGCCGGGACGCTGGCGCAGCGGGATCCAGAGCAGCAGCACCAGCGCCCCGACGATGTTGGTGACGAACCCGAACGGGATCCCCGTGTGCTTCGAGACGCCCTGCGCGAGGACGTCCCACGGCGAGAGGCCGATGCCCGCACGGACCTCGAGGGAGATCGCGATGCCGTAGAGCATCAGGCCGCTCAGCAGCTGCGCGAACCGCCGAGCGCGGATCGCGGGCCGGTCGCCGGCTGTCGGGAGGGTGATCGAGAGCGCCACATGAGCATCCAATCCGGATATTGGCCTGGTTGTGTAGATCCAATCTGGGTAGGGTGGCCTGATGAGCTCGCTCTCCGCCCGTGGACTGGCCGCCGTGCTCGGTCCCTGGCGCATCCCGTCCGGTCCCGCGTATCAGGCGCTCGCCGACAGGGTGCGGCTGCTCGTGCTCGACGGCCGGCTCGCGCTCGGCACGCGACTGCCGGCGGAGCGGGAGCTGGCATCCCAGCTCGGCCTGAGCCGCACGACGGTGACCGCCGCATACGCGCAGCTGCGCGAGAGCGGCTACCTCGACAGCGTGCGCGGATCCGGCAGCGTCGTCCGGCTCCCGTCACGGTCGGAGGTGGAGGCCCCGCCGCTCGAGACCGACATGATCGACCTCAGCAAGGCCACGCTCCCGCCGGTGCCGCAGGTCGCCGACGCCGCGGTGCGCGCGGCCGCGCTGCTGCCGTCGTTCCTCGGCGACTCGGGGTTCGACACCGTCGGGCAGCGGATGCTCCGTCGGGCGCTCGCCGACCGCTTCACCGCACGCGGGCTGCCGACCGACCCCGACGAGGTCCTCGTCACCAACGGCGCGCAGAGCGCGATCGCGCTCATCGCCCGCACCGTCCTCGGTCGCGGCGACCGAGTGCTCGTCGAGTCGCCGACCTACCCGCACGCCATGGACGCCCTGCGGCAGGCCGGCGGGCGCCTGGTGCCGGTCGCGGTGAGCGCCGACGACGGATGGGACGAGGCCGGTCTCGAGCAGGCGCTGCAGCGCACGAGCCCCGCGCTGGCCTACCTGCAGCCCGACAACCACAACCCGACCGGCCGCAGCATGGACGCCGCTCTGCGGGAGCGGGTGGTGCGCGCCGCCGCGCGCCAGGGCACGATCGTCATCGTCGACGAGACGATGGGCGAGCTCGGCTTCGGCGTCGCGCCCGGCGAGCCGGTGGTGCCCTTCGGCATCCACGGCGACGTCGTCACGATCGGATCCGTCGGCAAGACGCTGTGGGGCGGCCTGCGCATCGGCTGGATCCGGGCGAACCGCGACCTCATCCAGCGCATCGGGCGGGCGCGCTTCGGCAGCGACCTCGGCACCCCGATCCTCGAGCAGCTCATCGTCCACGAGCTGCTGCCCGACTACGACCGGATCCTCGTCGAGCGCCGCGAGCTGCTGCGAGCCGGGCGCGACCACCTGCGCCGGCTGCTGCGGGACCGCATCCCGGACTGGCGCGCCCCCGAACCCCCGGGCGGTCTGACCCTCTGGGTCGAGCTCGGCGCCCCCGTCAGCTCCCAGCTCGCGCT
>Ga0153956_1002596_pt1 | contig 12950 bp, 10 predicted proteins | sample TSFL040MetaG_FD_104704 | JGI IMG/M metagenome (GOLD analysis project Ga0153956, IMG submission 104704) | Attine ant fungus gardens microbial communities from Florida, USA - TSFL040 MetaG | ecosystem: Host-associated > Fungi > Mycelium > Unclassified | place: USA: Florida, Wekiwa Springs... | reverse complement strand
TCAGCGACAGATCGCGAACACCAGAGAGCGCCAACTGCAAGGTGCGCGGAATCGGGGTCGCGGTCAGCGTCAGCACATGCATGTCGGCTTTGAGCGCCTTCAGCCGCTCCTTGTGCGAGACGCCGAAGTGTTGCTCTTCGTCGACGATCAGCAGCCCCAGATTGTTGAACTCGATCCCTTTGGCAAGAAGCGCATGCGTGCCGATGACAACGTTCACGTCACCGGTCTTGAGACCGTCCTTCGTCTCGCGCGCCTCTTTCGCATCCACGAAGCGCGAAAGTTGGCGGACGTTCAGCGGGAAGCCCTGAAAGCGCGCCGCGAAGTTGCGATAATGCTGACGCGCCAGCAGCGTGGTCGGCACAACCACCGCCACCTGCATCCCGCTCATCGCGGCGACAAACGCGGTGCGCAGCGCCACTTCCGTCTTGCCGAAACCGACATCGCCGCAGACCAGGCGATCCATCGGCCGGCCTTTCGCCAGATCCTCGATGGCGTCCGCGATGGCCTTCTCCTGATCCTCCGTCTCCTGATAGGGGAAGCGCGCGCAGAACTCGTCATAGAGTCCGGACGGCGGCTCGGTGGACGGCAACTGCTTCAGCTCGCGCGCCGCCGCGATGCGGATCAGTTCGCCCGCGATCTCGCGCACGCGCTGCTTCATCTTCGCCTTGCGCGATTGCCAGCCCGCGCCGCCGAGGCGATCCAGTTGCGCGCCTTCATCGGCGCCATAGCGCGTCAGAAGCTCGATGTTCTCGACCGGCAGGAACAGTTTGCCGCCGTCGTACTGCAGTTCGAGACAATCATGCGGCGCGCCGATGACGTCGATGGTCTGAAGACCCGTAAATCGGCCGACGCCGTGCTCGATATGCGTGACCAGATCGCCCGGCGCGAGGGACGATGCTTCCTGCAGGAAGTTCTGCGCCCGCTTCTGTCGCCGCCCGGCATGCGCCATGCGCTCGCCGAGAATGTCCTGCTCGGACACGATGACGAAGTCCGGCCCTTCGATACCGCGCTCAAGTCCGAGCACCGCGACACCCACCGCGTCATCATGCAGCTTCGCGGCTTCCGGCCAGTTGTCGATCTGCCGGATTGCGCCGATGCCATGATCGGAGAGCAAACCGCCGATACGCTCCGCCGAGCCATTGCTCCACGTCGCCACCAGCACACGCTTCTTCGCCTTCAGCAGATCGCCGATATGATCCGCCGCGATCTGGAAGATGTTGACCTTGCCCTGCGCGCGCTCGGGCGCGAAGTCGCGGCCCTGTTTGCCGCCGGCATCCACCGCGCGCATCGACTCCGGCGCTTGAAACGGCGAGAGGTCGCGCACATCGCGGCTGCCCAGCGCGGCGTTCCATTCGCCATCGGTCAGATAGAGTTTTTCCGGCAGCAGCGGCTTGTAAGGCGGCGCATTGACCTTCGCATCGCCTTCGCGCTTCTCACGCAGGAACTGGCGGCGCGTCTCGTAATAGTCGGCGATCAATTCCAGCCGCGCATTCTTCGCCTCTTCGGTCTGATGCGACAGCATCACCAGCGCATCCGGCGCATAGTCGAACAGCGTGTCGAGATGATCGTGGAAGAGCGGCAACCAGTGCTCCATGCCCTGGTTCTTGCGCCCGGCGCTGACGCTCTCATACAGCGGATCGTCGCTCGCCGGTCCGAAGGTGGCGACATAACCGGCGCGGAAGCGGCTGATGCTTTCTGCATCCAGCGGCGCTTCGCTGGCGGGCAGAAGTTCGATCTGGTCGATCTGCCCGGACGAAAGCTGCGTCTCCGCATCGAAGGTGCGGATCGCATCCAGCGTGTTGCCGAAGAAATCGAGCCGCAGCGGCGTCTCCGCGCCCGGCGGCCACAGATCGACAATGCCGCCGCGCAACGCGAAGTCGCCCGGCTCACGCACTGTGCTAGCCTTCACATATCCGTTCTTCACAAGGAACGCGGTGAGGACGTCATGCTCGATATCCTTGCCGACGCGCGCAAAGAAGCTCGCCGTCGCGATCTCGCTCTTCGGCGGCACGCGCTGAAGCGCGGCATTGATCGTGGTGACGACAACGGCTGGCGCAGAGTCCTTGTCGCGCCGCGCCAAAGCGGCGAGCGTCGCAAGACGCTGGCTCTCGATGTCCGGCTTGGGCGATGTGCGGTCGTAAGGCAGGCAATCCCACGCCGGGAACGGCAGCACCGAAACATCCGGCGCGAAGAAGCGCATGGCATCGGCGGCGGCCACGGCATGATTGTCGTCGGCGGCCACGAACAGCACGAGCCCTTTGCGCCGCGCCGCGGCTTCCACTGCGAGATAGGCATCATAGCCGGCCGGCGCGCCGGAAACCGAAAGCCGCCCGCGCTCGCGGCCAATATAAGTCAGACGTTCCATGTGGGATTCTTGCGGCCGCAGACGGCTTTCAGCCCTGCGAAGGTTTCGTTGTCGTATTCCGGCGGCACCGGCACTTGGTCCTGCAGCCAGGCGAAGACGTCCTTGTCCGGCGCGGCCAGCAGCGCTTCGAACTCGTCCAGCGCGCCGTCGTCCATGGTGGGGAGGGCCTCGGCGGCGAAGGCGCCGAAGATCAGATCCACTTCCTTGAAGCCCCGGCGCTGGGCCCGGAACAATAGGCGCTTGCGGCGGGCCTCTTTCGAGCCACCGTTATCGGTATTCGTCATGGCGCGGGATATAACGCCTGCGCTTCCGTTCCGCTAGTGTTCTATTCGCAATGCGACCATCGATTCTGTTTCCGCTTTTCGCCGAGACCCGGACGTTGCCCGGCGTCGGCCCCAAGATCGCCAAGCTCATCGAGCGTGCGGCGGGAACGCGCCTGCTCGACCTGATCTTCCATCTGCCGAGCGGACTGATCGACCGTTCCTACCGTCCCAAGCTCATCGCCGCCGAAGAAGGCCGCATCCTCACCGCCGAAGTGAATGTGCTGGATCACGTCGCGCCGCGCGATCGCCGCCAGCCCTATAAAGTGCGCTGCTCCGACGACACCGCGCTGATCGAACTGGTGTTCTTTCACGCCCATGCCGATTACCTGAACAAACAGCTTCCCGTCGGAAAGAAGCGCGTCATCAGCGGCCGCGCCGAGCGTTTCAACGGCAACCTGGAGATGCCGCATCCTGATTTTATCGTGACGCCGGAAGATGCCGCGGATCTCCCGCAGCAGGAAGCGGTCTATCGGCTGACGGAAGGCCTGCCGTCGAAGTCCATGCTGAAGGCAGCCCGCGGCGCGGTCGAAAAAGTGCCTGACATGCCGGAGTGGCTCGACCCCGCGTTCCGAAAATCGCATGGCTGGACAAGTTTCCTCGAAGCGATCGAAGCCGCGCACAATCCAACGCATGAAGAAGAACTGGCGCCGCTCTCGCCCGCGCGAATGCGTCTGGCTTATGACGAACTTCTCGCCAACCAGCTTGCGCTCGTCCTGATCCGCAACGCCATGCGCGGTATCAAGGGCCGCAGCATCAGGGGCAGCGGCGAACTCCGCGTCAAGGCCGTCGCCGCCCTGCCCTTCGCGATGACCGACACGCAGCAACAGGCGCTGTCGGAAATCGACGCAGACATGGAAGCGCCGACGCGGATGCTGCGCCTGTTGCAAGGCGATGTCGGCGCCGGCAAAACCATTGTCGCCTTCCTCGCACTGCTGAGCGCCGTGGAGGCCGGCATGCAGGGCGCCCTCATGGCGCCGACCGAAATCCTCGCGCGCCAGCACATGGCCTCATTGGAGGCATTGGCAAAAGCCGCCGGTGTCCGGATGGCGCTTCTGACCGGACGCGAACGCGCCACGCGCGACGCCGTCCTGCGCGACCTGGCAGACGGCAAGGTCGACATCCTCGTCGGCACGCATGCAATTTTTCAGGAAGATGTCGCTTTCCGCGATCTCGGTCTCGCGGTGGTGGATGAACAGCATCGCTTCGGCGTGCACCAGCGCATGACGCTGCAAGGCAAAGGCCACAAGCCGGTCGATGTGCTGGTGATGACGGCGACGCCCATCCCACGCACCCTCGCGCTCACCGCCTATGGCGATATGGACGTCTCGCGCCTCACGGGCCGCCCGCCGGGACGAAAGCCCGTCGAGACCCGCCTCATCTCGGTAGAGCGCATCGAAGAAGTGGTCGAACACCTCCGCCGCGCCATCGCCAAAGGCGCGCGCGCCTATTGGGTTTGCCCCTTGGTGGAAGAATCCGAACTCGTCGACCTCACCGCTGCAGAAGACCGCGCCAAGGCGTTGCGCGAAGCGTTAGGTTCCAGCGTCGGCTTGGTGCATGGTCGGATGAAAGGCCCGGAACGCGATGCCGAAATGGGCAAATTCAAGCGCGGCGAGATCAAGGTGCTTGTCGCAACAACCGTGATTGAAGTCGGCGTTGACGTCCCGGAAGCCACGATCATGGTGGTCGAACATTCCGAACGTTTTGGCCTTGCCCAGCTTCACCAGCTGCGCGGACGCGTGGGACGCGGCGAAGCGAAATCCAGTTGTCTCCTGATCTATTCACCGCCGCTCGGCGAAACTGCAAAGGAACGCTTGAAAACGCTCCGCGAAACCGACGACGGCTTCGTCATTGCCGAGCGCGATCTGGAACTGCGCGGCGCCGGCGAGCTGCTTGGCACGCGGCAAAGCGGACTGCCGGAATTCCGCATGGCTGACCTTACGGCACATGCGGAACTGCTTGCGGCAGCGCGCGATGATGCGAAACTCATCCTGTCGAAGGATCCGGACCTGAAGACGCCGCGCGGCGAAGCGTTGCGGGTTCTGCTCTACCTCTTCGAACGCGACGAAGCAGTACGATATTTACGGACGGGTTGATGACGACAGTGGATTTCCTCGCCGATCTGGATCGCGCGCTTGCGCAGGCGCTTCCGGGTTTCGAGCGCGTGGATTCGATTACGCGCCTTTCCGGCGGCGCAAGTCAGGAGACTTGGGCCTTCGACGCGCTCATTGGCGGCAAGCACGAACCGTTGATCCTGCGCCGGAGTCCGGGCGGTGGTGCGCGGGCCACCGAAAGCGGAAACTCGGTGCCGCTGGAAACCGAAGCGGTCGTGATTGAGGCCGCGCGTGGCAGCGGAGTCGCTGCGCCCCGCGTGCGCCATATCCTGCGGCCGGCCGACAATGTCGGGCACGGCTACATCATGGACCGCCTGCCCGGTGAAACTATCGCCCGCAAGGTCCTGCGCGATACGGAATTCGACGCGATACGACCGGAATTGGCACGCCAATGCGGCGCAATCCTCGCCAACATACACAAGGTTGATACGACGCCCCTCGCGCGCATCTTGCCCGTGATCGACGGCCCGACGCAGCTGCGCCGCTATCGCGACCTCTACGACGCCTACAACTACCCACATCCGGTGTTCGAGTTCGCCTTCAAGTGGCTGGAGCCGCGCATGGCCACGGCCAAACGGCAGACACTCGTGCATGGCGATTTCCGGCACGGCAATCTTCTGATCTCGCCGCAAGGCGTCGAGGCGGCGCTCGATTGGGAGCTCACCCATATCGGCGATCCTCTGGAAGACATCGGCTGGATATGCACCAACTCATGGCGTTTCGGTGTCGCCGACAAAGTGGTCGGCGGGTTCGGCGACTTGCGCGATCTCATCGCGGGCTATGAGGAAGCCGGCGGCGAGAAGATCGACATCGACGATGCAAGAACATGGATCGTCTATGGCTCGCTCAAATGGGGCGTCATGTGCATGAGCATGTATCAAGGCTTCCGCAATGACGGATCGGTCGAGCGCGCCGCCATCGGACGGCGCTCATCGGAAACCGAGATAGACCTCGTCAATCTCATCATCCATGGAAAGATTTGAGCCATGATGGATCAACCGTCCATTCTGGAGCTGGTTCGCGCCGTCCAGGCCTTCATAGAAAACAAGGCGATGCCGGAACTGAAGGGGCATACCGCGTTCCATGCTCGTGTCGCTGCAAACGCGCTCGGAATCGTGGCGCGGGAACTTGATCTTGGACCAAAGGCAACCGCAGCCGAGAAGGAACAGCTTGTCGCGCTGCTCGGGCATGATGGTTCAGTCGAAGAGCTGAACCGTGAGCTTTGTTTGCGCATTCGAAGCGGGAAGATCGGCATCGACTCCGAAGCGCTACGGCGGCACCTCGAGTTGAGTACGCTCGACAAGGTGGCCATCGACCAGCCGAATTACTCCGGGCTCAAAATCGCCAAAGCGCGCTAGGGCGTCCGCTTTTCTGCGAGCGCCACACGGCTTACCGCCAAAGCGGTCGCGACGATCGCCTCGCCCCAGGCAACCACCGGACCCAGCCAAATCGGATTGGACGGCGCGGGGTAAAAGAACGGCAGCGCCGATTTCAGATCAATGCCGTTCAAAATTGCTGGTATCAGGACGTAGAAAGCGAGAAGTGAAACGATCGCGGCAAAATCTCCACGACGGCGCGTGGCAGCAAAGAAAACAAAGATCGCCACGTCTCGCGTAAGAAAACCGAGACCTGCGACTGCCAATACTGGATAAGCGATACCGGCGCCGCGCATGAGCAGCCACCAGACGAGTGCAAGGGCGACGATGATCGTTGCCAGATAACTCATGATCCATGCCTGAAGACTCCAGAACGCGCGACCGACGGCACCGGATACCACCTGACTTCCATACCAGCGATAAAGAACGCGATCCTTCGGTTCCAGCAGCACCATCACATAGGTCAGGGCGCCATACGCCGTTGTCGCGAGGGCAAGACGCAGTGCAACCACACTCCATTGCGGCAGGTTCGAATCGTGCGGCAACCAAGCGTCGAAGCCCGCAACGTACAATCCGATGAACGCCAGAAATCCGAGCCAGACAAGTGGACCGTTGCGCATCTTCAACTCGCGGCGCATCTCTCGATAGCAGCCGGTCAGGACCCAGGCTGCGAAGATGACAAGCGAAACGAGGAGGAACGGCCGCGCACTCACGACCGCACCCCACCAGGGAATGAAATCCGTAGGTTTTTTGCCGAGAAGCAATGCCCCCGCGGGATCGGCGGCTTCCCAAAGATAAAACACCGCCAGTGCCGCAACGATGCCTACGAATTGATAGAGAAAGACGTCCAGCCGCGAATGCGCGGACCGCCGACGGATCGCGATCAGGCTGGCCAGCAGCGATGACGCCTGCGCCACAAGCCCTACGACAACGTAGTAGATCAAATCGAGGACCGCCGATCCCGGCGTTCCGTGGGTAAACCCGTATACAAGCATCACGACCAGACAGATCGCGCCACCAAACCAGTTGTAGATTGTCGAGCCGAACAGCTTGCCCGACACCATCTCGAATGCGCCAATCGAGGACAGGCGCTGTAAATCCCAAGTATGGTCGCGGATTTCGCCGACGATACTCAGACCCGCGCTCCGCGCACCCCAGATGACGACAATGAGATAATAAAGCGTTTCGGCGGCCGAATATGGCGTGTAGGAGGGCCCGGATACGGCCGCGGCGAAAAAGACCAGCGCAAGAACGCCGATCATGAACACAATGCGGCGCGTCGTCAGCTCAAGCCAAAGGTTGCGGCGAAATTCCGGTCCCATCATGCAGCTCCCCTGCCGATCTGGGAGAAATATGCCTCTTCCAATACCTTGGAGGATTCGCCGAAGCTGGACACTTCAAAGCCCGCCGCGATCAAGTCCCGAAGCAACTTGGCACGCGCGGGTGCATTGCGAGTGAAAGTTATGAGAGCGTGGTGCTCGTCCACTTCAACAACATCTACGCCTGCGTCTTTCAGGAACTGCGCAAAATCGGCCCGCGCCGTTGCGATCTCGATAAGGTAGCGCGGACGTTCGACGTCCTTCACCTTGATCGGCCGTCCGCCGACGATACGCCCATCCTCGATAATGATCATTTCGGAACAATAATCTTCGAGCTCGGCGAGAATGTGGGAAGAGACCACAAGTGTCATGCCGGTATCGCGCAGCGATGTGAGCAGCGTTGAAAGGTCACGACGCGCCTGTGGGTCCAAACCTGCTGCAGGCTCATCCAACAAAAGCACTTTCGGCTCGTGAACGATTGCCTGCCCGATGCCAAGACGCTGGCGGAGTCCGCGGGACAACTCGCCGGCCTTGTTTTCCATGCGACCCGAGAGGCCCACGCGCTTCGCAGCTGTCGCAACGGCGTTTTCGACGGCGTCGGCGGCCAGGCCGTGTGACCATGCGGCATAAGTCAGACAGCGGCGCACCGTGAGTTCGTCATAAAGGCCATAGAAATCCGGAAGGTAGCCAAGGCGCGCATGAATTTCGCGAGGGTGTTCTCGCGTATCGAGACCATCTATTGTGACAGCGCCTGAATACGGCGGCTCCAATGCCGCGAGGCAACGCAGCAACGTGGTTTTACCGGCACCATTGGGTCCCACCAGCGCCACGATGGTCTGCGCTCGAACGCTCAGCGACACGCCTTCCAGCGCGCGCCTTGTCGGATATTCGTAGATCAAATCGCGGACTTCGATCATGACGCCCCGAATCTCGTGTCCACCCGTCAAAGCTTAAGGACCGCTCCGCACCCACGCCACTGTCGCCCCGCAATGTGACCGAATCTTGTGTCTCGATAGCGAACCACTGGAGGCGCAGGTGTCAGCGGCAGAAACGTGGCCATCGGGTCCATCTCAAGATGCGGACCGGGAGACAAATGTGGGGAGGACCGAACTGCTAAGGAGGTCAGTAACGGTGGGCCGCGTCCCAAGCCGCGCAATCGGCATAGGTGCGGTCATATTCCTGCTTTTGAGCCTCTTCATCCATGCCCATGTACTGCCCGTCTGAAGCGCGCTGAGTCGCGAGCGCACGACAATGCTCGTTAATCACTAAAGCTGGGGCCGCCGATGCCGAAACAAACGCCTGCGAGGGCGGCGGCGCAGACGGCTGAATTTGAGGGGGCGATATGGATCGGGGTGCCATGGCCGCCGATGCTGTAGCGGTAGATGTCTGAACCGCCCCAGTGACCTGGTCCGCGCGGGTTCCATGCTCCAAAGGCAAATACGTCATTGCATTTTCCCAGTCGGCGTCCGAGCACGCACTGAGGGCGAGAGCAATCACGAGAATCGCGAGGTTGGAAATCCGCCCCATGGAATTGTCTACTTCGTCGAGTTTCTAACGACGCTAAGCGGCGCGGGCTTCTCGATCGTCCGCCCATAAACATCGTCGAAGCGCACAATGTCGTCTTCGCCCAGATATGGTCCTGATTGCACCTCTATCAGGCGTAGCGGCAGCTTGCCTGGATTTTCGAGCCGATGTTTCGCGCCCAACGGAATGAACGTCGATTGATTCGTATTGAGCGTGAATATCTTGTCATCGCAGGTGACGCGGGCGGTGCCTTCGACCACAACCCAATGTTCCGCGCGATGGTGATGCATCTGAAGCGAGAGCTTGCCACCGGGCTTCACGACGATTTCCTTCACTTGGAAGCCCGGTCCGCTATCAATGGACTGATAGCTGCCCCACGGCCGGAAAACGGTCTTGTGATCAACGTGTTCAGACCGTTCCATCGCTTTCAGTTTCTCAACAATTTCCTTCACATCCTGCGCACTGTGCTTGTCGGCAACGAGGACGGCGTCATCCGTCACGACGACAACGAGGTCTTTCACGCCGACCAACGCCGTCAATCCCTTGTCACTACGCGCGAAAGAGCCGCTGCTGTTGTGAACGACGACATCGCCTTGCAGCACGTTCCCGGCCTCATCCCGCGCTTGCATCGCCCAAAGCGAAGACCATGCACCGACATCGTTCCAACCCAGCGCACAAGGAACAACGGCCGCCCTGTCAGTCTTCTCCATCACGGCATAGTCGATGGATATTCCCTGCACATTGCCGAAAGCCTCCGCGTCTAGGCGCACGAAGTCGAGATCGCGTTTGGACTTTTCGAGCGTCGCACGACACCCGTTCACGATCCCCGGTGCGTGCCGATCAAGCTCCGCAAGCATAACGTCTGCGCGGAAGACAAACATGCCGCTGTTCCAGCGGTAAGACCCATCCGCCAAATAAGCTTCGGCCGTTTGGGAATCGGGCTTTTCCTTGAATGCCTTCACACCGCATAGCTCAGCTTCGAGAGCCGGACCCAGCTGGATATATCCGTAGCCGGTTTCCGGTGCGGTCGGGGCAATTCCGAAAGTCACGATACGACCTTCGCGCGCACCGGCAGCGGCTTGCGCAACGGCAGTTTTAAAGGCGTCGCGGTCCGTCACGACATGATCCGAGGGCAGCAGCAATATGATCCCTTCAGGATCGCGTTCTGACGTTAGAAGCGCGGCAATCGCAGCGGCGGGCGCGGTGTTGCGACCAACGGGCTCAAGCACAATCGCGTGCGGTGAAACGCCGATCGCCTGCATCTGTTCGGCGACCAGGAAGCGATGGTTCTCGCCGCACAGCAGAAGGGGCGCCGCCGCGCCGGGCAGGGCTGCGCGAAGCACGGTGTCCTGGATCATCGTCCGCTCGCCGTGAAGGGCGAGAAGCTGCTTGGGCAAGGACGTCCGCGACAACGGCCACAGCCGGGTGCCCGTACCACCGGACAGGATGACCGGATAAATTGTCTCGCTGCTCATCCTGCGTCCTTCATCGCCCCCAACCTTGATGTTCTAGCACAAGCGACCGACGCGATGGGACCGTCAAAATGGTTAAGGCTAAACGCCTTGAGCGCCGATAATCGCGACCGAACACACATTCATGTTCGGTGCGCCACCCAGATTGTGCGTGAGGCCGATCTTCGGATCCTTCAGCTGGCGCGTGCCGGCCCGCCCCTGCAGCTGCAGGTACATCTCATAGAGCATGCGCAAGCCACTGGCGCCGATGGGATGACCGAAGCACTTCAGGCCGCCGTCGATCTGGCAGGGCACTTGCCCATCGGCGTCGTAGAAGCCGTTCATTACGTCTTTCCACCCTTCGCCCTCTTTCGAGATATGGAGGTCCTCCATCGTGACGAGCTCGGTCACCGAGAAGCAATCATGCACTTCCATCATCGAGACTTCGTTGCGCGGATCGCGGATGCCGGCTTCTTCGTAGGCTTTCTTCGCAGCAATGCGCGCGGTGTGGAAGTAGGACCCATCCCAGGAATTGTGTTGGCTCTCCAAGCCGTTCGAGAGAGAAAGCTGCAATGCTTTCACGGTGATGAGATTCTTCTTGCCCATCGCGCGCGCGATTTCGGGCGTCGTCACGATCGCGCAGGCGGCGCCGTCGGAGACACCGCAGCAATCAAAGAGCCCAAGCGGTTCGGCGATCATGGGCGCGTTCAGGCACATCTCTTCGGTGATGGCCTTCTGCAAATGGGCCTTGGGATTCTTCGTGCCGTTCGCGTGGCTCTTCACCGAGACATGCGCGATGGCGCGTTTCAGGTCTTCCTTAGAAACGCCGTGCTTGGTGCGATAGGCGCTGGCGAGTTGGGCGAAGTTGCCGGGGGCGGAGCCGTTCGCGCTCCACAACGGATTGAGCGTGCCGTTTTCGCGTTGCGGCAGACCACCATAGCCGGTGTCTTTCAGCTTTTCGACGCCGAGTGCCAGGGCGATGTCACAAGCGCCGGCGGCAACCGCATAGACCGCGCCGCGGAACGCTTCGGAGCCGGAGGCGCAGAAATTCTCGACATGCGTCACCGGGATATTGGGGAGCCGCAGCGCGACGGAGAGCGGGGTGCCGCCTTTGCCGACATGCTGGTCTTCGATAGCTGTGGAGAACCAAGCGGCCTGAATCTGGCTGGTTTCGACGCCGGCGTCGGCCATGGCCTCCAGATAGGCCTCGACCATCAGTTCTTCGGCACCCGATTCCCAACGCTCGCCAAACTTCGAGCAGCCCATTCCGAGAATGGCGACCTTGTCCTTGATGCCAGAAGCCATTGATTTCTCCCGATGCCTGACTAGCCGTCATCTAAAGGCCGGGCGGAACCAGTGTAAAGCAATGGAGGGATTTTACAGCGCGTATTCGTTTTTAGGATTTCGCACCACCCCTCCCCCTCCCGGCCCTTGGGGTTCCAGCAGAGAAAGAAGCAGCGCAGTGGTCCTATTTAATGGCGAGTTTTCCTATTTTCAAGACTGGCTATGGATGGAACTTTACGGACAATCCACGGAACCTTCAGTTGCGGCCTGCGTTCCCTCTGCAGCCGTGACTGGTGTTTGCGGCGCGCATTCGCGTTCCGCGGAGTGCCTCAAAAATTCGGATTAACCCAGGAGTGTTGAACCCATGAAGAAATTTGCCATTGCCGCGGCGGTTGCCGCCCTCTCCCTCGGCCTTGCCGCCGTTCCGGCCAGCGCCGCCGGCGTGAAGGTTGGCGTGCTGACCTGCCACGTTTCCAGCGGCTGGGGCTTTGTTTTCGGCTCCTCCAAGGATCTGCGTTGTAACTATCGCCCGAACCGTGGCTCCGGTGAGCACTATGTCGGCACCGTGCAGAAGTTCGGCGTCGATCTCGGCTATACCGAAGGCGGAGAGCTGATCTGGGGCGTGATTGCTCCGACCTCCTCGCTGAAGCCGGGCGCGCTTGAAGGCGGCTATGGCGGCGCGACGGCGTCTGCCGCTGTCGGCGTCGGCGCTGGCGCAAACGTGCTGATCGGTGGTCTCGACAAGTCGATCACCCTGCAGCCGCTCAGCGTGGAAGGCATGAAGGGCGTGAACGTGGCGGCCGGCATCGGCGCCATCAGCCTGAAGTATGCGCCGTAGTTTCGAATAGGCGTAAGGCGAAAGGCCCGGTGTCACCACCGGGCCTTTTGTTTATGCGGCGGATTGAAGTTTCGGACGCCGCAGATCGGGCGCGAGTCCCTCTCCCATCAGATCGATGAAGTTGTCGCAATAGAATCGCTCCACCGCGCGGGCGGGCGTGTTCGCCAGACTATCATTGAAACGCTTGAGCGGATTGCGGCCGCCTTCCACATGCGGGAAGTCCGACGAGAACAGGCAGACTTCTTCTCCGGCATTGGCGATGATCCAGCCGACATCCTCATGCGGGTACGGCGTAACGCGAAGCTGGCGGCGCACAATCTCCGACGGGCGTCCCGAAAGCTTTTGAAGCCTCTCTTCAT
>Ga0153956_1002594_pt1 | contig 12956 bp, 12 predicted proteins | sample TSFL040MetaG_FD_104704 | JGI IMG/M metagenome (GOLD analysis project Ga0153956, IMG submission 104704) | Attine ant fungus gardens microbial communities from Florida, USA - TSFL040 MetaG | ecosystem: Host-associated > Fungi > Mycelium > Unclassified | place: USA: Florida, Wekiwa Springs... | reverse complement strand
CGCTGCGCGACATCGCCATCGTGATGGGATTTGTCATCGCGACGATGTGTCTCGCCGCCGCAACACTGCGCAGACGAACCCCATGACCGCAACGGAACCCCGGCCCCGACGTAAGCCTCCCGGCCGCCCGAGCGGACCATCAGATACCCGCGGACGCATCCTGACCAATGCACGAGCACTGTTCGCGCAGAACGGATTCGACAAGACCTCGATCCGCGCCGTCGCCGCGGCATCAGGTGTGGACTCAGCGTTGGTGCACCACTACTTCGGAACCAAACAGCAGCTGTTCGCCGCCGCAATCCACATCCCGATCGATCCGATGCAGGTGATCGGACCACTGCGTGAGATACCGGTTGATGAAATCGGTTTGCGGCTACCCCACCTGCTGCTGCCACTGTGGGACTCGGAGCTCGGCGCAGGTTTTCTCGCCGAACTTCGGTCCCTGCTGGCCGGCGCGGACGTCAGCCTGATCCGAACATTCCTGCAGGAGATAGTTGCCGTCGAAGTCGGATCGCGCGTCGACGATCCACCGGGCAGCGGCGTACTGCGAGTGCAGTTCGTGGCCTCGCAACTGTTCGGAGTCGTCATCGCCCGCTACATCCTGGAACTGGAGCCGTTCAGGTCGCTGCCGGTCGAGCAGATCGCCGAGACCATCGGCCCGAACCTGCAGCATTACCTGACCGGTGACCTTGCGGACCTGAGCTAGTTGTCCGCGCGCTCGAGCAATCGCTGATGTTCGGCGTCGTCGGTGATATCGACCGCCTCATCGATCAGCAACACCGGGATGCCCCCGTCGATCCGATAGCTGCGCCGCAGCCTTGGGTTGTACAGGCATTCATCGGCGACCGACAACAACGGGCCGCGGTCCTGCGGGCACACCAGGATTCGGCGCAGAGCCTCGTCGATCATCGGCCTCCGCCCATCGTGATGCTGGAACCACCGGTGTTGGGCAGGATGCCCGGCGGCAGACCGCCCGGGGTACCACCGATGACGACCGGACTCTGCGGTGTGGCGTTCATCCGGGACTGGTTGCGCTGCTGGAAGGCGATGGTGGACTGCAATGCCTTGATCAACGGCATCTCGTTCGGTCGGTGATCCATCGCGGTCTGGATATCGGCCAGATTGCCCTTGGATGGACCGTAACCCTGGGCCCGCAACTTGATCACCGAGTGGATCAGTTTGGAAACCTGACCACCGCTGCTACCGGTGTCGTACTGACCGGCGAGATCGTCGAGCACGTCGGCATGGGCCAGGGCCGCCGCACCGAGCGAACCCGCGGCGACGAAGCCTGCGGTGAGTGTGGCGGTGACCGTGCGAAGCCAGAACTGCGTGGTCATCGCCCCAGCGTAACAGCGGCGAGCGGACCGGTCCGGCCGTCTACTCCGGTGCACTGGTGCCGGTCAGCTCGGTGTACACAGCTGCGGTCAGCGGCTCGAACGTCCCAGTTTCGCCATCGAGATACCAACTCGACGCCGACGGGGCGGGCACCCCGTTGGCGCGCAAGGTGCTCAGCAGCGGCCGGTAGGACGCGTTCAGCGGCATCTCGGCGGCCACGTAGACGACATCGGGCGCCACACCGACCGGTAGATCCGCCAACGCCTCGGACAATTCGGCGGACGGCACGCTGCCGCCCGGACGCAGGCTCAACGCCGTGACCGCGAGGGCACGGTCACCCGCGTCGACGCGGTAGGTCGCGGCGATATCGACCGCATCGAGCCGTCCCAGCGCGTTGCTGACCTCCTTGCCGAAGACCGCCCCGCGCGGGGTGCGGATCAGCGAACGCCGGTTGTCCACCATCCAGTAGTCGCCGTCCTCGTCACGGCGGAACAGGAATTCGGTGGACACCCAGGTGTCCCCCGGCGCGAACACGCCACGCTTGACCGACGCCGTGGGATCGACCGGGCCACGCGGATTGGCCAGCAGGACACCGACCTCATTGGGCTCGGCGCGGGCGACGAAACCGTCGTCACCCTCCAGGATCAGGTCGTCCTCGACGTCGTAGGCGGCCAACGCGACCTGTCCACCGCCGGGCAGCGGCCGGCCCTCGCTGCCGATCTTCGCGCCGGACACGTTGGCCAACACGGCCTGACCGTCGGTGGTGGTGAAGAACTCGACCACATGCGCCGGGCTGAACACGTCCTCCACCCGTCGCCACAGTCCCGAAGGCATCCCCGACCCGATGAACAACCGCACCGGGTGAGTTCCCTTGAGCTCGAAGGACGGATCGTCGATGACCTCACGCAGCATGGCCCAGGTGTAGGACACCACGGTGACGCCGTATTGGCGCAGTTCGTGCACGAATCGATCGGGCCGCAGGCCGCGCGACAACGCGATCCGGGTGCCGCCGACCACCGCACCGCCGAGTGACACCAACAGCCCGGACTGGTGATGCAACGGCGTCAGGCAATACACCGTGTCACCGGTGCCCAGGTTGGCCGCCGACGCGGTGCCGAACGCCGACAGCGCCCACCGGAAGTTGGTGATCTGCCGGGCCACCAGTTCACCGCCGACGTTGGCGAAGGCGATGTATGCCAGGTCTTGGGCATAGCCGGGGTTCGGGCGGTACCAGCCGGGCAGTTCGACCACATCCGGGTCGATCTGTTCCATGTCCACCACATCGGCGTCGTCGGGCAGATGCAGATCGCGATTCTCACCACCACCGAGCACCAACACCCGCAGCGGCAACCGCCCGGCGGCATCGAGATTGCTGGGGTCGCAGATGATTTCGGAGACGCCACCCAGACGTGCGGCCTCGGCCAGGTCGGCATCCGGCGGCATCAACACTGCCACCGCACCGAGCCGGGACAGTGCCGCGATCGCGACCAGTGCACTGGGCCGGGTCTCCATCAGCACACCCACCCGGGTGCCCTGGCGAACGCCGACCTCGATCAGACCGCGCACCACGTTATTGATCCGTCGATCAACCGCCTCATAGGTGTGCACCCGGCCGTCGAACAGCAGGAACTCACCACCCGGCGAGGCCTCCGCCTGCTCGGTGATGATGCGGCCCAACGACATTCGCGTGTGGTCGTTGATCTGGCCGAGGCGGGCCAGGCGTGGCAGTGTGCGCATCGTCTCGATGGCCAGGGCTCGCGCCGACTTGCCGGCCGAGACCAAAGCGTCGGCCGCGGTGCTGGCCAGGCTGAAGGTCATCTCGGTGGCCGCCGCCGCGCCGTGCGCCACCCGGGCGGCCAGCGGCACGTTCTCGCCTTGCACCTGCGACTGCAGCGGCATCGGCACCACGTCGGCCGGCAGCTCACCGTCGTTGGTGATCCATTTGACCCACGACGCCACCGTCGGCCAGCTCTGGTTGGCAGCTTTGGAACCGACCACCAGGCCGAAATGCCCTACCCGGATGAGGTATTCGTAGACGTCGGCCTTGGGCGCCGCGCGCTTGATACCGCGAACGGCAGCGGGCTGGCCGATATCGTCAACCTCACCGACCACCGCCAGCACCGGGCAGGTGATATCGCTGAGGGTGACCATGTCGCCGTGGATCGCGAAGCCGCCGCTCATCATCCGGTTGTGGGCGATGAACTGCTTGAGCAGCTCGGCGATCGCCGGGCCGGACCAGGCGATCCAGCCGTCATTGGACAGGAACCGCCGCTGTTGCTCACGCGGCAGCAGCGCCTCGCGGTCATGGAGCTGACGCAAGAAGTCCAACCGGGATTGCGCGGTCTTGATCGGGTCGAGCATCTGAAAACCGGTGCGCGCCAACCATCCTGGGATGTCGATCCGGCTGAACACGTGGTCGGCCATGAAGTCGGCGGCGCCGGCGGCCAATCCGGCCGGCAGACCCATCGGCATCGCCGCCAACGTGTCCACCGGGGAGCCGAACGCGACGATGCTGGCCAGATCCTTGGACTGCCGGTAGGCGGCGGTCTGGTAGGCGAACATGCCACCCTGCGAATAACCCGCGAGATGCACGTCGTGCCCGGTGACGTTCTTGACCGTATCGATGGCCGCGGACAGCGCCACCACGTGATCGGCGAGGTTGCGGTCCATACCGCCCTCGACCTGATCCGGTGAACCGAAGTCGATGACCCAGGGGTCGATACCGGCGGCGTGCAGGATGCCCACGGCACCCTCGTCGCGGGTCACGTCCCACATATCGGCGGACATCATCATCGGATGCACCATCAGCACCGGTGGGCAGGCCGGCGCCGCACCGGGCCGGGCGTCCGGCGGGAAGTACCGGCGCAACCGGTACATCGGGACGCTCTCGACGATCTGACAGGGCGAGGGCACCGCGCCGGTTTCCAGCCCTCCGTAGCGCAACACTTCCAGACCGTTCTGCGCGGTTGCCACCAACCGCTCGACCGGCCCGGTGATCGCTGAAAAGTCCACCACCGTGCACTTCCTCTCGGTCATCTGCTGCGACTCCCCTGCTTGCCGAGGTCATCATGGCATAACGCGGTGATCACTCGGCGAGAACGCCCAGCACAGCCCGACCTCGGCGGCACCATATGATCGGCGCCTGATGGCGCACCTATTAGGGGCTGAAGCCCTGCACCTCGAGTACCCGACCCGCGTGGTTTTCGATTCGCTGACGCTCGGCGTCGAAGAGGGCGACCGAATCGGCATCGTCGGCCGCAACGGTGACGGCAAATCGAGCCTGCTGGCGATGCTCGGCGGGCGGCAACAGCCGGATTCGGGCCGGGTGACGGTGCGCGGGGGTGTCCGCATCGGCATGCTCGACCAGGCCGACACCCTCGACCACAGCGACACCGTCGGGCATGCCGTCGTCGGTGATCTGCCCGAACACGAATGGGCCGGCGACCCGCGCGGCCGCGATGTCATCGCCGGATTGCTCGGCGACCTTGATTGGCACGCGGTGATCGGCACGCTGTCCGGTGGGCAGCGGCGACGGGTCGCACTGGCGCAGTTTCTGGCCGGCGACCACGATGTGCTGATCCTCGACGAACCGACCAACCACCTCGACGTCGAAGCGATCACCTGGCTGGCTGCGCATCTGAAGAAACGCTGGACCGCCAATGCCGGCGGGCTGCTGGTGGTGACCCACGACCGGTGGTTTCTCGACGAGGTCTGCACCGCCACCTGGGAGGTGCATGACCGGATCGTCGAGCCGTTCGAGGGCGGATACGCGGCGTACATCCTGCAGCGGGTGGAACGCGACCGGCAGGCCGCAGCATCCGAGGCGCGCCGGCAGAACCTGGCCCGCAAAGAACTGGCCTGGCTGCGCCGAGGCGCGCCGGCGCGCACGTCCAAACCCAAATTCCGGATCGATGCCGCCAACGCGCTGATCGCCGATGTGCCGCCGATCCGCGACGCCGTGGCACTGCAGTCGCTGGCGGTGACCCGGTTGGGCAAGCAGGTCGTCGACATTTTGGCCGCATCGGTGACGTACGGCGACCGGGAGGTGCTCCACGAGGTCGAATGGCGGATCGCACCCGGTGAGCGCACCGGCATCCTCGGGGTCAACGGCGCCGGAAAGTCGACCCTGCTGGGCCTGATCGACGGGTCGGTCGAACCGACCGGCGGCCGGGTCAAGCACGGCAAGACCGTGCAGATCGCGACGTTGACCCAAGGCGTGGAAAAGCTTGCGGCACATATGGATGAGCCGGTGCGGGTGGTGCTGAGCCGGCTGGCCACCACCTATACCTTCGGGTCGGGCTCCAAGGCCCAGGAACTCACGCCGAGCCAGTTGCTCGAACGCCTCGGTTTCGGCAGCGCCCAACTGTCCACCCCGGTGCAGGATCTCTCCGGTGGACAACAGCGCCGTCTGCAATTGCTGTTGATCCTGCTGGAGCAGCCCAATGTGCTGATCCTGGACGAGCCGACCAACGACCTGGACACCGACATGCTGGCCGCCATGGAGGACCTACTCGATTCCTGGCCCGGCACGCTGATCGTGGTCAGCCACGACCGCTATTTCCTGGAGCGGGTCACCGATCAGCAGTTCGGCATCCTGGGCGGCCGACTGCGGCACCTGCCCGGCGGGGTCGACGAATATCTGCGGCTGCGGGCCTCCCATGCCGCGCAGACCGGTGCTGCGACCAAGCCGGTGGCCGCCGTATCGGAGGGGTTGTCGGGTGCCGAACGGCGTGCGGCGCAGAAAGAACTGACCGCGATGGAGCGGCGCCTGGAGAAGCTGTCCGGCCAGATCGACGCGGCGCATCAACGTCTGGCCGAGCACGATCAGGGCGATTACGAAGGGCTGCAACGACTTACCGCGTCACTGCGCGAACTCGAAACCGAGGTCGCCGAACTCGAGGAGCGATGGCTGGAACTGTCCGAGGAAGTCAGCGGCTGAGATTCGGCTCGTCACCGGCCAGCTCGCGGGCGACGAGGGCCTTGCGCAGCAAGAACCTGCCCTCGTCCAGCTTCTTTCGGCGCAGCCAGCCGGTGACCTCGGCATTGCATTTACTCGCATTGCAGGATCTGCACGCCGGTACGACGTTGTCCAAGGTGTACCTGCCGCCCCGCGATATGGGCTGGACGCAGTCCTTCTGCAGATCGGTGTCCTCGGTCCCACAGTAGGCACAGCCGCCCCAGATCTGTTGCAGCACAGCCCATTGTTGTGCCGTCAGATCGTGGTCGACCTTCGCCATCCGACGCTTGCGGCGTTTGGCGTACACCGCGGCGCGACTGCGTGTTGGCATCTGGCCAGCCTACGGCCGCGTGCGGGTTCAGCCGCGCAGGCGGGCCCGCAACTGATCGGCGGTGTCGCGCAGCTTGTGGAGCTGCTCAGCGACCCTGATCGGCGAGGTACCGCCGCGAGCGTCGCGAGAGTTCACCGAACCAGCAATGGTCAACACGTCGCGGACCTCCGACGTCAGGCCCGGATGGATGCCGGCCAGCTCGTCGTCGGCAAGCTCTTCGAGCCCGACGTTGCGCGCCTCGGCCACCTTGACCGCGGCGCCCGCGGCCTCATGCGCCACCCGGAACGGAATACCCTGGCGCACCATCCATTCGGCGATATCGGTGGCCAGCGTGAAGCCGAGTGGCGCCAGTTGGGCCATCCGGTCGGTGTCGAAGGTCAAGGTGCCGACCAGACCGGCCATCGCCGGCAACAGCAGACCCAGCTGCGCCACCGAATCGAAGACGGGTTCCTTATCCTCTTGCAGATCGCGGTTGTAGGCCAGCGGCTGAGCCTTGAGGGTGGCCAGCAGGCCGGCCAGATTGCCGATCAGCCGACCGGATTTGCCGCGAGCCAACTCGGCGATATCGGGGTTTTTCTTCTGCGGCATGATCGAACTGCCGGTGGACCACGAATCGTGCAGCTTGATGTAACCGAATTCTGTTGTGCTCCAAAGAATGATGTCTTCGGAGAGTCGAGACAGGTCCACCGCGATCATGGCGAACACGAACGCCGCCTCTGCGGCGAAATCCCGCGACGAGGTGGCATCGATGGAATTGTCGGCGGCGGTGGCGAAGCCGAGGTCGGCGGCGATGGCATCGGGATTCAGTCCAAGCGAACTGCCCGCCAAAGCCCCTGAGCCATACGGCGATACGGCGGCACGCCTGTCCAGGTCCAGCAGCCGATCCACATCACGCAACAACGGATGGGCATGCGCCAGCAGGTGATGGGCCAGCAGAACCGGCTGGGCGGACTGCAGGTGTGTCTTGCCCGGCATGATCGCCGTCGGGTGGGCGGCGGCCTGGGTGGCCAGTGCGGCGGCCACATCGAGCACCCCGTTGCCGAGTTCCCGAATGGCGTCGCGCAACCACATCCGGAACAGCGTGGCCACCTGGTCGTTGCGGGAGCGGCCGGCACGCAGCCGGCCACCGAGGTCGTCGCCGACGCGGTCGATCAGACCCCGCTCAAGAGCACCATGAACGTCCTCGTCGGTCGGCAGCGGGCCGAAGCTGCCGTCGGCGACATCACCGCCGAGGCTGTCCAGTCCGGCCAACAACCCGTCGCGCTGCTCGTCGGTGAGCAGTCCGGCGTCGTGCAACACCCGGGTGTGCGCCTTGGATGCCCGCACGTCGTACGGCGCCAGCACCCAGTCGAAGTGCGTCGACTTGCTCAGTGCGGCAAGCGCTTCGGACGGTCCGGACGCGAATCGCCCGCCCCACAGGGAGCCTTCGTTGGTCGAACTCATCTCACTTCATCCTCCTGCCGCGCCCAGATCGACGTTTTGGCTGGATCTACTCGCACTTTGCGGCCCATTTGTCCGTTTGGGCGGTTAGAGGGCCAGGTCGCGCTTGGCGGAGATCTTCGAGCTCAGGCCGTGCAGCTGGACGAAGCCCTTGGCCGAGCTCTGGTCGAAGCTGTCACCCTCGTCGTAGGTGGCCAAGTTGAAGTCGTACAGAGATTCTGCGCTCCGGCGACCATTTACCGTGATGTGACCGCCGTGCAGCATCAGCCGGATGTCGCCCGAGACATGCTCCTGGGTGTGCTCGACGAACGCCTCCAGCGAGGCCTTGAGCGGGCTGTACCACAGGCCGTCGTAGGTCAGCTCGCCCCACTTGCGATCCACGCCCCGCTTGTAGCGGCCCAGCTCACGCTCCAGGGTGACGTGCTCGAGCTCGGTGTGCGCGGTGATCAGCACCATGGCGCCCGGGGCCTCGTAGATCTCACGGCTCTTGATACCGACCAGACGATCCTCGACGACGTCCAGGCGCCCCACGCCCTGCGCACCGGCGCGGGTGTTGAGCTCCTGGATGATCTCCAGCACGCTCAGCGGGCGGCCGTCGATGGCGATGGGGCGGCCCTTGTCGAAGCTGATGATCAGTTCATCGGGAGCGTTGAAGTTGACCGTCGGGTCCTGGGTGTAGTCGTAGACGTCCTTGGTGGGGGCGTTCCACAGATCCTCCAGGAACCCGGTCTCCACGGCACGACCCCACACGTTCTGGTCGATGGAGAACGGCGACTTCTTGGTGACGTTGATCGGAATGTCGTTCTCCTGAGCGAAGGCAATGGCCTTCTCCCGGGTCCAGGCGTAGTCACGGACCGGGGCGATGACCTCCAACTCGGGGGCCAGGGTGTTGAAGCCGACCTCGAAACGGACCTGGTCGTTGCCCTTACCGGTGCAGCCGTGCGCCACGACGGTGCCGCCATGGCTGCGGGCAGCCTCCACCAGGTGCTTGACGATCAGCGGCCGGCTGATCGCCGAAACCAGCGGGTAGCGGTCCATGTACAGGGCGTTGGCCTTGATGGTGGGCAGGCAGTATTCGTCGGCGAACTCGTTGCGGGCATCGACCACGACGGCCTCGACGGCGCCGCAATCGATCGCGCGCCGGCGCACGACCTCCATGTCCTCACCGCCCTGGCCCAAGTCGATGGCGACGGCGACGACCTCTTTACCGGTCTCTTTGCCGATCCAGCTGATCGCGACCGAAGTGTCCAAACCGCCGGAATACGCCAGGATGACGCGCTCAGACATGTGTCAATCTCCTCTTCTACAGGTTCTCGAAAGTCGCGGCGAGCTCGGCGCCGCTCATCGGTTCGCGAGCGACGACCATGATGGTGTCATCACCGGCGATGGTGCCCACAACATAAGGCAGGGCCGCACGATCTATCGCACTGGCCAGGTATTGGGCGGCTCCAGGTGGCGTACGTAACACCGCGAGGTTGCCGCTGGCGTCGGTGGACACCAGCAGATCACCCAGCAGCCGGGATATCCGCTCGGTGCCACCGGAGACACCCTTCACCGGGTGGCCATCCTCGGGAATTATGTAACCGCCGACTCCCCCATCCACTCCGCGCAGCTTGACCGCGCCGAGTTCTTCCAGGTCACGCGACAGGGTGGCCTGGGTGACCTCGATGCCTTCCGCGGCCAGCAGCGCGGCGAGCTCGGTTTGACTGCGCACCGGGTTGTTCGACAGCAGCGCCACGATGCGCGACTGCCGTCCGGCCCGGGTGGGTGCAGTCATTGCTGTTCCAGCAACCAGACCAGCAGCGCCTTCTGGGCGTGCAACCGGTTCTCGGCCTCGTCGAACACCGCGCTCTGCGGACCGTCCATCACCTCGTCGGTGATCTCGTACCCGCGGTGCGCCGGAAGGCAGTGCAGCACAACGGCATCGGTATTCGCCCGGCCCAACAGCGCCGAATTGATCTGGTACGGACGGAACGGACGGACCCGGTCCAGACCGTCGTTCTCCTGCCCCATCGACGTCCAGGTATCGGTGACCAAAACATCGGCGCCGTCGGCCGCGGCGTCCGCACTGTCGGTCACGACGACGGTGGCCCCGGTCTCGGCGGCGCGCTTGCGGGCCGCTTCGACGAATTGCGGGTCCGGCTCGAAACCGCTTGGCGCGGCGATGGTCACGCTGATACCCGCGGTGACCCCGCCCAGCATCAGCGAGTGCGCCATGTTGTTGGCGCCATCGCCCAGGTAGGTCATGGTGAGCCCGGCCAGTCTGCCCTTGCGTTCGGTGATGGTCTGCAGGTCGGCAAGCACCTGGCAGGGGTGGAACTCATCGGAGAGCGCATTCACGATCGGCACGGTGGCACCCGACGCCATCGCGGTCAGGCGTTCCTGGGCGAAGGTGCGCCAGACGATGCCGTCGACGTACCGGGACAGCACCGCGCCGGTATCTTCGAGGGTTTCCTCGCGACCCAGTTGGGTACTGCGGCCATCGACGACGACGGCATGACCGCCGAGTTGGGCGATACCCATCTCGAAGGAGAACCGGGTGCGCGTGGAGTTCTTGTCGAAGATGACCGCGACACCACGCGGTCCCTCCAGCGGACGGCGGCTGAATGGTGCCTTCTTGAGTTCGGCTGCAAGCGTGAGGATCTCGGCCTGCTCCGAGGGGGTCAGGTCGTCGTCGCGGAGAAAGTGGCGAAGTGTCATGAGGCATCCAGGATTTGCGGGAAGGCGGTCAGAAAGGCGTTGATCTGATCATCGGTGATGACCAGCGGCGGTGCCAGCCGCACCACGTCGGCCGCGGCGGCGTTCACCAAGAATCCGGCTGCGCGCGCGGCTGTTTCAATGGCCTTGGCCCGGGGTGCGGTGAGCACCACACCCAGCAGCAGTCCGCGGCCCCGGACGTGGTCGACCAGCGGATGGCCGAGCGCCTCGATGCCGTGGGCCAGGGTCTTGCCCGCGGCATCGGCGCGGTGCACGAGGTCGTCGGCGGCGAGGGTCTTGACCACTGCCAGTCCTGCTGCGGTACAGACGGGGTTTCCACCAAAAGTACTGCCGTGCATGCCCGGTTGCATCAGGTCGGCGGCATCGCCGATGGCCAGGCAGGCGCCGATCGGCAGACCACCACCGAGGCCCTTGGCCAGGGTGATCACATCGGGGGTGATGCCGTCGTATTGGTGGGCGTAAAAGGTTCCGGTGCGGCCGATTCCGGTCTGGACTTCATCGAGAACCAGCAGCGCACCATGTTTTGCAGTGATCTCGCGGGCCTTGACCAGGTAGCCGGCCGGCGGGGTGACCACGCCGCCCTCGCCCATGATCGGCTCGAGGAACACCGCAGCGGTGTCGGAATCGACAGCATGCACAAGTTCATCGATGTCGCCATACGGGACATGAGTGACTTCGCCGGGCAGCGGCAGGAACGGCTCTTGCTTGCCGGGTTGACCGGTCAGCGCCAGTGATCCCATGGTGCGACCATGGAAAGCACCTTGGGCCGCAACGATTTTAGTGCGACCGGTGAGCCGGGTGATCTTGAAGGCGGCTTCATTGGCCTCGGCGCCGGAGTTGCAGAAGAACACCTTCGCCGGGGAACCGAGTTGGGCGACCAGCGCTTCGGCCAGCGCGATACCGGGCTCGGTGGCATACAGATTCGAGGTATGTCCCAGGGTGTTCAACTGGTTCGTGACTGCCTCGATGACCGCCGGATGACGATGCCCGAGCACGTTGACCGCGATACCGGCCAGGAAGTCGACATAGGATGTGCCGTCGGCGTCGGTGACCACGGCGCCGTCCCCACTGACCAGCGCGACCGGCGGGGTGCCGTAGTTGTTCATCATTGTCGCCGACCAACGCTGCTGCAGGTCCGAAGTGGCCGTCACGACAGCGCCTCCTTCACTATCACCGTCTGCCGACGGTCTTGCATGCCTTGGGTATTCATGCGGGTATCACCTTCGTTCCGGTGCCATCGTCGGTGAACAGCTCGACCAGGACACAATGTTCGACGCGGCCATCGATGACGTGGGCGCTGGGCACCCCATTCTGTACCGCCCGCAGACAGGCCTCGATCTTGGGCACCATGCCCGACTCCAATCGCGGCAGCAGTTGTTCCAGTGCGGCGGTGTCGATCTCGGTGACCAACGAGTCGCGGTTGGGCCAGTCGGTGTAGAGGCCCTCGACATCGGTGAGCATCAACAACTTCTCCGCGCCGAGCGCCTCGGCCAGCGCGGCCGCGGCGGTGTCGGCGTTGATGTTGTGCACCACGCCGTCGGCGTCCGGGGCAATGGTGGAGACCACCGGAATGCGGCCGGCGGCAATGAGATCGCGCACCGCATCGGTGTTCACATGCTCGACATCGCCGACCAGTCCGATATCGGTGGCCACCCCGTCGACAGTGACGCTGCGCCGCACCGCGGTGAACAGTTGCGCGTCCTCGCCGGTGATGCCCACCGCGTAGGGGCCGTGCGCGTTGATCAGTCCGACCAGCTCGCGCCCCACCTGACCGAACAGCACCATCCGTGCGACCTCGAGCACCTCGGGGGTGGTGACCCGGAAGCCGCCCTTGAAATCTCCTTCGATACCAAGGCGTTTGAGCATGGCGCTGATCTGCGGTCCGCCCCCATGCACCACGACCGGCTGAATCCCGCAGTTGCGCAGGAACGCCATATCGGCGGCGAACGCGGCCTTGAGCGCGTCATCGGTCATGGCGTTGCCGCCGTATTTGACCACGACGATCTTGCCGTGCAGTTGCTTGAGCCAAGGCAGCGCCTCGGCGAGAACCGCGGCCTTGGTGGCAGTGGTGAGTCCAGCGGTGGTCATGCGCGATCCGCCTTCGGCTCCTCGCTGACGGTCATGCGCCGATCCGCCTTCGGCTCCTCGCTGACGGTCATGCCCGATCCGCCTTCG
>Ga0153956_1002593_pt1 | contig 12959 bp, 11 predicted proteins | sample TSFL040MetaG_FD_104704 | JGI IMG/M metagenome (GOLD analysis project Ga0153956, IMG submission 104704) | Attine ant fungus gardens microbial communities from Florida, USA - TSFL040 MetaG | ecosystem: Host-associated > Fungi > Mycelium > Unclassified | place: USA: Florida, Wekiwa Springs... | reverse complement strand
TACGCCATGAGATACACAAGGCGCTAAGCAAGCACGCCAAAGTGCAAACCTTTATGGATGCCCTGAAAGAAAAGTTTGGCTACGGTGCTACGCGCGTTATCCTGAAATAGTTAAGAAGCAGCCAACTGCGTTTTGCGATAACTGGTTTCGTCAAATTCTTCAAATAGCAGGTCCAGGATTTGCTGGGTATTATCGGGGTAGTTAACCTTTACCACTTTACCGTTTTGCAGCCATTCCTGTATTTTTTCGTTATGCTTAGGTTTTAAGCTTTTAATAACCGGTATACCCATTTCGCGCAGCAGCTCGGCATTTAATTGCTGCTCGTACTGGTTCTTCATCGGTATTACCATCAGCTTCTTTTTCAGGAACAGGGCTTCGGCCGGGGTTTCAAAACCACCCCCGCAAAGCACGCCGGCGCTTTGCGCCATGCTACGTACAAAAGCTTTATTTTCGATGGGTTGTATGGTCACGTTTTTATGCGTAAACGTTTTTTTATTATGCTTTGAAAAAACATCCCAGGTAATATCCGGAAATTCGGACAGGCGTTTTACCAGGCGCTTGTCGTCATAAGCAGGCAGGTAAACGGTATAGTGGCCTTTGTTGCTCACTTCCTGCTCGCGTACTTGCTGGCGTATAACCGGGGTGAATATTTTTTTATCTAAAGCCTTAAAATGAAAACCATAATTAGTTGTAACCGGGGCGTAGTTTTTCAGGATGAGGCGACCGATCATGTCGGCTTCTTCAGGCTTTGGTGCTTTATCGTGCAGCACCGCAGCCTGGTGGCTTAAACCAATACAGGGTTTGTTTTTTAAATAACATGCCCAGGCAGATACCGGCTCAAAATCATTGATCACCAGGTCGTATTTTTCAATCGGCAGGTTTTTAATTTCTTTAATGAACTTTCTGAAACGTGATTTCATGAACGACGCCCACAGATCAACCCCGCCCGATTTACCGAAGATAAATCCAAAGCCATGTAGTTTATACTTGATGGCAAAAGGCAGGTTCAAGTCTCCCTGTATACCGCTGACCAGCACATCAACATCGCCCATTTTTTTTAACAGAGGGACAATATCCATTGAGCGGCTTAGGTGACCGTTACCTGTTCCTTGTATGGCGTATAATATCTTCATGAATTATATTAAGAATGTTTGGGGCGACAAATGGTTTTAAAAAATAAAGAGAGCCTTACTTGCTCTCTTTACTATTAACTGATCTTATTAGTTCAATGAAAAAAGAACGATTGGTTAGTACATCATCTGAATAATGCGACAAAAGTAAACCCCTTATGTTAAGCCTTGATTAATAAAATGTTAGTTGTGTGCATTATTAATTTTGCCCATGTAAAACGTAATTTATAATTACTTTCGCCAGCAATATACTACTTCATGCCCGCAGTAAAACCGCAAAATATTGATTGGATAAACAGCCTTAGGCTCATAGCCTTAATAGCCGTAATTGTGCTGCATGTATCGGCCATACCACTGGGTTTATATGGTAAAGTTAGCCTTAATACCTGGCTTACTGCCGATTTTTATAATGCGCTTGTACGTTTTGCAGTACCCGTGTTTGTGATGATAACCGGAGCGCTCACCCTGCACCGCGAATATGAGTTAGGCGCTTTCCTTAAAAAGCGCCTAAGCAGGTTAGTGGTACCGTTTCTGTTCTGGAGTTTGGTTTATATTTGGTACTCCTGGTATATAGAGATCCTGGTTTTTACCGGTAATGTCCGGACGGATATTGAATTAGTGCTGCACGAACTTAAATACGGTGCGTCTTACCACTTGTGGTATGTATATATGCTCATTGGCTTGTATTTCCTTAATCCGGTCATCAGCATATTTGTGCATAACGCTACCAAAAAGCAACTACAATATTTCCTGGCGATGTGGCTTATTACGATGCTGATCACCGAGCCGGGTATATCCCGTTTTAACCCACAGGTTGATCTACATAATTTTAGCGGTTACGCCGGATACCTGGTGCTGGGGCATTACCTCACATTTCATGTAAATTATAGTAGGAGGTTAGTTAACGGCATATGGCTTTTGTTGTTTAGTCTGCTTTTGGTCATCACCATCGGTACATACCTGTTATACAAATATACCACTCTTGGCACCCTGTTTTATGAGCCGCTTGGCTTACCGGTAGCATTTTTGGCGACGAGCATATTTTTACTGGGACGATTTAGCAAAGTACAATTGCCGAATAACCTCCTGAAATTTAAAAACTTTGCCTGCCCGTATAATTATGGCATTTATCTGAGCCATGCGCTTGTTCTTCATTTTCTGGATGTACCCTTTAACATCACTTATAAATTATGTACTCCAATATGGAGTATTCCGCTCACTGCATTGGTTTGTTTCATCATATCGTTATTATTGGTATGGCTATTGAGTAAGTTGCCTTTAGCCGGTAAATGGCTTGCCGGATTGTAAAATAACAGGCTAAGCCTACACCGTGAACATAAAATCGGACAAATGAAACTAAAACTACTTATTTTATTTGCCTTCATTTTTATTGCACAAATAATCCGGGCGCAAAGCCACTGGACGTTTAAGACTGAAAGCAGCGGTATTAAAGTATACATAGATAAAGACTCGCCGATGAAGGTGAAGCCTATTATGGTTGAGAGCGTTTTGAATGCTACGCCGGCCCAGGTCGCTGCAGTTTTGCTGGATATTAAAAATTATCCCGACTGGGCGTATAAAATCAAATCGATGGCGCTTATAAAGCAGCCGTCGCCTACAGAGCTATTTTATTACGCCGTAGTAAACATGCCCTGGCCGGCGGAAAACCGCGACTTTGCCGCTCACGTTATCGTTACCCAAAATCCGGACAATAAAGTGATCACGATTGATGCTCCGTCGGTAGCCGGCCTGGTTCCTGAAAAAGACGGCCTTACCCGCGTAAAAAAATCAAACGGTAAATGGATACTCACACCCGATGGTGCTAACAAAACCAAAGTAACCTACTACCTCACCCTTGAGCCCGACAGCGGCGCCCCGGCCTGGATTATTAACCTCTTTGTATCCGATGGCCCGATGCAAAGTTTTAAAAAACTGAAAGAACAGGTGCGCAAACCGCTATATAAAAATGCGGTGGGTTTGTTTAAATAAAAGAGCGGATTTTAAATTCTGACACAGTTTGCCCACCTTTAAAAGAAAAACTAGTATCATCACTGCAACATATTCATTACGCAATCGATAGCGTAGTTTTTGCTTCACATACACAATGGTTATGGTTAGCTTAGCAACATACAAACCAATTGCTGTTAACCATGAAGAAGTTTTACGTAGCCTGCCTGGGGTTGTTTATTTCGCTTAATTCTTTCGCGCAAACAACCATAGTTCAATATTTATCGGGTACGGATAAAGACCACACCGTACAATGGGATTTCTTTTGTACCGAAGGGCGTAACAGTGGCAAATGGACAAAGATAGCCGTGCCATCATGCTGGGAATTGCAGGGCTTTGGCGGCTATAATTATGGCGGCGATAAAGATAAAGCTCATGAAAGTGGTCAGTATAAGCACCAGTTCATGGCAGGCCCGTGGAGCGGCAAACGCGTGTTTATTGTTTTTGAGGGGTCAATGACCGATACCAAGGTGATGATCAACGGTAAACAAGCCGGTCCTATTCATCAGGGTAGTTTTTACCGCTTTAAATACGACATCACCGATTTGCTAAAATTCAACATGCAAAATTTACTGGAGGTTACCGTAGACAAAATGTCGGCAGAAAAATCAGTAAATGCTGCCGAGCGCGACCGTAGTGATTTCTGGGTGTTTGGCGGAATATATCGACCGGTGTATTTGGAAATAACGCCTGAAACGTATATTGATCACACAGCTATAAATGCCAAAGCCGATGGTTCTTTCCTGCTGGATGTTTACGCCAATAATTTAAAAGGCGATGAAACCATACAGGCGCAGGTGCAAACCACCAGCGGTCAAAACTTTGGTAAGCCCATTGTGGTTAAAGTAGATGTATCCGCAGATTATACCGAACTGACAGGAAATTTCAGTAAACCCGCTTTGTGGAGCGCAGAGTTTCCAAACTTATACCAGGTTGTTGTCAGCATAAAAAATAAACAAGGGCTTGGGCATACCATCAAGCAAAAATTTGGTTTCCGCACTATTGAAGTGCGCCCGCAGGATGGTATATACGTAAATGGTGCTAAAACTATACTAAAAGGCACTTGCCGACACAGCTTTTGGCCAGAAACCGGCCGTACCCTGAGCTACAAATTACAGGTGATGGATGTGAAGCTGATGAAGGAAATGAATAATAATGCAGTGCGTATGTCGCATTACCCGCCCGACCGGGATTTTCTGAAAGTATGCGATTCGCTGGGTATTTATGTGCTGGATGAACTGACCGGCTGGCAAGCTAAATACGACACCATTGTTGGCCGCAAACTGGTTAAAGAAATGGTAGTGCGCGATGTGAACCACCCATCAATTTTATTTTGGGATAATGGTAATGAGGGTGGCTTTAACTTCGGTTTGGATAATGACTATGCACTGTATGATCCGCAGAAACGTACGGTGTTGCACCCTTGGTCAAACTTTCATAATGTAGACACCCATCACTATCCCGACTATGCCTATATGGAAAAGATAGCCAATACCGGCAAAGATATACTCATGCCAACCGAATTTATGCATGGCCTGTACGATGGCGGGGCGGGGGCAGCGCTGGAAGATTTTTGGAGCAAAATGATGGAATACCCGCATCTGGGCGGCGGCTTTATCTGGGCTTTTCTGGACGAGTCGGTTATCCGCACCGATAAAAACAATACTTATGATGGTACCGGTAACCGAGCGCCAGATGGCATCCTGGGGCCGCATCGCGAAAAAGAGGCCAGTTTTTATACCATAAAAGAAATTTGGTCGCCGGTTTATATCAAGCCGCAACCAATCGATAAATTGTTTGACGGAAAGATAGCTGTCGAAAATCGTTATACGTTTACCAAGCTAAGCCAATGCAAGTTTAAATGGAAGCTGGTGAAATTGCCATCGGCGCAAGCCAAAACTACACAAGCAGTTGTTACCCTAACCGGTTCACCGCTGCCATTAGAGTTAGCTCCTGGGCAAAAGGGATCGTTAAACCTGCATTTGCCAGCTAACTGGGCCGGTAATGATGCATTGTATTTAACGGCTTACGGCCCGCATGGCGAAGAGGTTTGTACCTGGAGCTGGGCCATCAAATCGCCAGAGGCTGTGGCCAAGCCGCCAATAACATCCGGCAGAGCCATAACCCATACCGAGCAAGGCAATGAATTAATGGTTAATGCCGATGGCAAAAAATATTACTTTGACAAAGGCACGGGTTATATTGAAAAAGTGGAGAAAGGCGGTCAAACCATTTCTATATCAAACGGGCCGATGCTGGCCGGCGTAAATACCAACCTTAAAGATTTTACGGCCAAAGCTGAAGGCAAAGCATTTACTATCACAGCCAATTACGCCGGCGATGCCACTATGCAGGTTAAATGGACCTTTGCACCGGGCAAGCGCGTTAAGCTTGATTACACCTACGCCCAAAGCGGCGACGTTGATTATGCGGGCATTACCTTCAACTATCCCGAAGAAAAAGTGACTGGTATGAAGTGGTTGGGCCGCGGCCCTTACCGCACCTGGAAAAACCGCGTGCCGGGCCAGCAATTTGGCGTTTGGTATAAAGATTATAACAATGCCATCACCGGCGAAAACTGGGATTACCCCGAGTTTAAAGGCTACCACAGCGAGGTTAACTGGGTCACTATCAAGAATAAGGAAGCACCGTTTACTGTGTACACTGATAATAAAAACATGTACCTGCAACTATACCGCCCGGCACGCGAAATGGATGCAATGAAAAACAACAACGTCGAGCCGCCATTTGCTAACGGCAGCATTGGTTTCCTGAATGCTATCAGCGCTATCGGTACCAAGTTCCAGGCCGCCCGGCAAATGGGCCCCCAAAGCCAGAAAACGCATTTTGACGGCAAGCCGGTTAGTAATACATTGTGGTTTGAATTTTAGGGGGATAGGTTTTAAAATATATTTCTGTCATTTCCTTTAGATTGCATCATTCACTCAATTTTTTCCTGCCGGATTTGTATTTGTCCTCGCAAGATTTCTCGTAGATGCCCTGCGGGGACGCCCCGTTTTTTTCTATAAAATTTGTAATTATCTTGCATCCTCTCACTCTAAACAACAAAAACGATTAAAATGACCACTGAGCAGGATAAGTATATTTTAAAAGTAGATGAGCTCGGCGTAAGCTATGGTACTGTGGAGGCCGTGAAAGACGTTGGCTTTAACGTACTGCAAGGCGAAATTTTTGGACTACTGGGGCCCAATGGTGCCGGTAAAACCAGCACATTAAGCTCGATAGAAGGCTTGGTGAAATTTAAAAGGGGCAGCATTGTGGTTAACGGTTTTGATGTAATCCAACAGCCTTTAGAAGCTAAAGCTTCGATGGGCGTACAGTTGCAATCAACCAGTTTCCAGGCCGAGTTAAACGTTACACAAATACTTCAGTTGTTTGCCGGTATTTACGGTGTTCCGATGAGTAAAAAACAAGTTGCCTCGGTGCTGACGGAAATTAACCTGGAGGATGCCGGTAAAAAGAAATTCAGTCAGCTATCGGGCGGGCAGCAGCAGCGGTTGTCGCTGGTGATTTCTACCATTCATAATCCCAGACTGGTATTGCTTGATGAACCGACTACAGGTCTCGATCCGCAATCGCGCCGGCAGCTGTGGGAGCGTATTGAGGCTATTAAGGCAAGCGGGCGTGCGGTATTGCTAACCACCCACTCCATGGAAGAAGCCGAAGCCGTGTGCGACCGTATTGCTATCGTTGATCATGGCCGGGTTATCGCTATTGACACGCCGCAGGCGCTGGTCGACAAGCATTGCCATGATCCGGAAGTGATAGCCGCATCGCGCCGTGGAAAGGTAACTTTAGAGGATGTATTTATCGGCCTTACCGGCAAAGCGGTAAGGGCTTAAAAAAAAGAGTTTCGACATGGAAAATAATAACGTCAGCATACCCAAAACTTCAATTGCATTTGCCGCATTATTTCGTGCAGATTTTGCAACGACAATAAGTAATCGCCGCTCGGTCATGATATCATTAGTAGTGCCATTGATTATTTTACTTACCTGGAAACCCTTTATAAAGTTTGCGGGCGGGCCCTTTGTTTTAGCCACAGCCATTGCCATTGGTTTAATAGCCATAGGCTTGATGGGATATACTTTATCTGTTGCCAGAGACAGGGATAAAGGCATATTTCAGCGTTTGCGCGTAGCACCGGTACCGACATGGACAATTATGTTAAGCCGTATATCGATACAACTGACCTTGATAATGGTATTGACACTTATAGTATTTATTGTTGGTTACAAGTATGACGGTATTTTGCTGAGCCCACAAGGCTACATAAATACTTTTTTTGTGGCCATACTGGGCGGCGCCGTTTACTTAAGCCTTGGTCAATTAATAGTAGGACTGATCAAAAATTTTGAGACCATAAATGCAACCACCCGTATTACCTATTTCTTGTTTATCATGGTAGGCATGGTAGGCGATCTGGCTAATTTTAGTCAGCGAATAAAAGATATCATTAAGTTCTCGCCTTATGGTTCAGTTAAAATAATGCTTGCCGGTTGTATGGTGCCAGCAAACTGGACAAACCAAACCACAATTGCCGTATTGGTGTCGTTAGGTTATATCGCCGTCTTCGCCGGTATTGGCATAAGTAAATTTAAGTGGAGCACTAAGTAATAAAAAGAACTGGTTTAGGTAATGACATTTTTATCCTTCAGAGGTCCTACCGACTTTATTACTCTAGGGGGATTTTTCTTTAAAAACAGTTTTAAAGTATTTCATCCATAATGAAATACCACATTACTTTCCAAACGGTATCAATCCATTTAGCTGCCGATACAATGGGTAATCAGGCAATGATTGTTTAGATTGATGGAAATTCTTACAGTAATAAACCTGCAGATGTTCCTCAACTACACCACCGCGAACTATCGGGATGTCAGGTAACCTGGTTATGCTATCAAAAAATGGCGTTCCGTCATTATAAATAGTTTCGTCATAGGCGTGGGCCTCGCCAATAATTACACAATCTTTACCCAATAGAGTCTTTGGGTCCACCAAAAAAGCCAGGTTGCGCGGGTCGCGGTTAAAGCAAATAATGTCTTTTTTACCTTTTAGCGCCCAATCTACCTTACCGGCCAGCCACCAGCGGGTGCTGCCTGCAAATACCCTATTATTTTCTATCCAGCCTTCCTTTTCAAAGCGGGCCATCACGTCGTCGTAGTCAACACCCTGTATAGTTGGGTCTATTTTGGCGCCACCCAGGCTGGCCACCCATTTTGGCCCGTAGCTTTGCCAGAAACCGGTAACCAGGTGCAGCCCGAGTACGGTAATAGTGATCACCGTGAAGCATATAGAAAAATTAAGCCATCGGCGGGTTAAGCGTTTACGTCGTTCATCGGCAGCGTTCAGTGCTTTATCAACAGCAAACCCCAGCGGTATAAATAGCATCATATAACCTGGTGCCTGCCAGTGAAAGTGGTATTGCAGATCGGCCCATAGTGTAATTACCGTAAAAAATACAATCGGCAATACCGACATCCAGAAGTTAAAGCTATATGCTGCCTGCACGCGTTTTTTGTAAGCGATGAACATCTGGCGGATGGTTGGAAACCATATCCAGGGCAGCAGCCACACCGCCTGCCCTGCAATACTGCGGATAAACCAATCAAAATGTATGGCAAAAGGTTCGTCGCGGGTGCCGGCACGCGAGCCTTGCCATACAAACGATACCCAGTTGTTTTTATAGTTCCAGTATAAAACCGGCGTAGCCATCAAAATAGTGATGACAATAGCCAGATAAGGGCCGGGATGCCCCAGCCAGTGGCGTTGCTTTTTATTGGTAAGGATAAACATAAACACCGCCGCAAACAGAAATAGCACATGATATTTACTTAAGGTAGCCAGCCCCATGCAAATGCCTATAACTATCCATAGCCAGTAAACTCTGCCCTTGTCGGTTTTAGGATCTAGTGGTTTAGCTTCGCCGATGCCAAGTACTTTTACTATATACCGGGTACTTAACAGCCAGAAAAACATTAGCGGCGCATCAGGCTGGTACCAGCAGGCTACGCCAACCGTAAACAGTGCGCTAAGGTTCATTACCACTACGGCCCAAAAACCTGCTGCAGCATTGAACAGCTTGCGGCCCAATATAAAGAGTAGCCAACTGGTACCTGCAAACATCAAAACATCCGGAAAACGCAAACCAAAATTAGTTAGGCCGAACAAACGGATGCTTAAACCACCCAGCCAGAAAAACAGGGGGGGTTGGTCAAAGTAACTCCAGTCTAAATGAATGGCGCCCCTAAAATAGTATGACTCGCCGTTGCCCAAACCGGTGTACGCCGCAATCCATAACCTTGCAAAAAAAGTAATAATGATTAATACCAGGGTATATTTGGCGGCGTTTTGTTCGGTTATTTTTTTCATGGATAGGAGAACGCGGATTTGTTTACAGCCTGCAAATCTCCAAAAAAAATGTCAGTTATCCGCATTTGGCTTAACGGGGATGTCAATATGCCGCGAACGGAATCGTTGAAAGCAGCGATATTTATTATTTTTAGCCCGTTCATTATCGGAAGATCTCTTGAAAAAAATTAAACCGGCCATTGATTTCTTTTTTACTTTACCAGCGGCTGTTCCTAAGGTTTTAGATCAATCCTATTACCCAATTTTAGATGGACTTAGAGCCTTGGCCATTGTTATGGTGGTGTTTTTTCATAGTAAGCTCGATAATAGCTATTTGTATCAAACCGTGTTTTCTGGAAAGTTAGGGGTAGATATTTTTTTTGTATTAAGCGGCTTCTTGATCACCACTTTATTGTTGAAAGAGAAGATTTCATCATCAAAAATATCGCTAAAAAATTTTTACATACGCCGCGCCTTCAGGATATTGCCGCTTGCTTACCTGTATATTATATTAAGTATCGTTTTAAATTTTATCTGGCATACTCACATTAGTCCGGTTATATTTATTGCCTCGTTTTTGTTTTTGCTTGATTTTTCGCAGACCAGGAAATATGGAAACCCATATACAGGCCATTACTGGTCGTTATCGGTAGAAGAACAGTTTTATATTTTGTTCCCGGTGTTATTAAAAAAAAGCTGGCGACTTTATTTAATAACTATCCTGTTTGTATTATTTGTAGTCCCGCTTATTATTACCGCAGAGTTTCTTTATTTCCCCAATCAAACCAACCCTTTATATCTCATCATCCATCTTTTAATCAAGTTTCAGGGTATAGCGCTGGGATGCTTTTTTTCCATGCTTACTTTCAAATCCAATTGGATAGAGAAAAATATTTTGCCTTGGCGGCATTGCGTAAATCCGTTACTTATAGCGGCTGCAATGTTGTTGGGTTATGAAGATTTTTTAACGATTAAAAGCATGTACACAAACTTGCTGATATCGACGCTGGTGGGATGCTTTATTGTAATTAACTTATATCCGGGCAACGATATTTTATATCGCTTATTGAGCAATCACATCGTTCGTAAAATTGGTATGCTATCTTACAGCATTTATATATGGCAGCAAATGTTTACGCTTAGGGATGACACTCTGCCTTCATGGTTATGGAAACCGCCTTTTAACTTTTTATGGATGATTGGCATAAGCTGCCTGTCTTATTTTTACTTTGAAAAGTATTTCCTGAAGCTTAAAGCAAAATTCAGTATAGTAAAACCTAAGCCGCTAGATTAAATATCGCCTGTTAATTATTATAACTGAATTTTTGTTTCAAGGCCAAAAAGCGCGACTCAAACAAATAATAACTTAGGCTGGCTACGATATAAGTAACCGCAAAGCAGGCCGTCAAATTTATCGCTATTGATTGCGGATTGAAATAATAGCCTATTAGGTAAAAACAAAGCGGATGAAAAATGTATAAACCATAGCTTATTTTGCCTGTATAAACTAGCGGTTTAACTTTAAATATCCTTTTTAACCAATGTTGGTCATTCATTGTAATTAACAGGCAGATAAAGCTGAAACACATTACAGCTACCAATGTAAATTTAGTGAACTGTACAATGTCTAAACCTTTACCGCCTAACGCAATAAAAACTACACCCGTTGGTATAGCGATAATTGTAAAAATTAAGGTGAATTTTTTCAGGTTTTTGGGTACTAGCTGACCGTTAATTTCAAATAGTGCCAACAGGGCGCCTATTGCCAGCTCGTCCATCCTGGTTAGGGTGAAGAAAAATACACTTAGGCCCTTGCTAAGCATTATAAATTTTACCAAAAATGATATCAGAATAGTAAGATATATGGCTTGCCTGATTTTGGGGATATCCAGATAATAAATAATGAATGGCCATATTAAATAAAACTGCTCCTCAATAGCTAACGACCAATAATGGGCAGGCCCGGCAAGTTTCCACCCAAAAGTACCGGCAATGTTTTGTAGATAAATCCAGAACCATATTTGACTTTTAAATGGCTGGAAAGCTCCATGAGCCATTACAGGCATAACAAAATAATAAATTATCAAAAATAGATAGTATAGCGGCAGTATGCGTAAGGCCCTTCTGATATAAAAATCTTTGAAATAAGAGCCGGATTGCTTGCTGTTAACTAAAATGCGGGTGATGAGGAACCCCGATAACACAAAAAATAAGGTAACCCCACCCTGACCAAGAATGGAAATTTTTTCAACAACTGAAATTAAAGTGTTTGACGCCGGCCGGTTTTGAAAAAAATGCAATAACATTACGCTTAAAGCTGCTAAGGCCCTAACCCCATCAAGTTCTTTAAAATGCTGTAATTTCATGAGTGCATGCGGAGTAAAATAATCAGGCTATGATTTACATGAGCAAAGCGCATAAATGGCCATACACCCATTAATAATTAAAGAAGGGACAAATTGCCCGGGCGAAGTATTTACCGGTTCTTCCATACCGGGTAAATATATAAAATTTATTAACCGGCTTCTTAATAATGCCGATATGTCAAACTTGGCCATTTGCATCATAGCCTGCATAAAGCTGTTTGCTTTTAGTGAATTTTATTTATGTAAATAAATCGGCTAGGTTATGGGCAACATCCGGCCTCGATAAATCAAATTTGTTTTTTTAATGAGCCGTACCGGCGTTTTTGTACGTGTGCTGACAGTCGCGCCTGCAATAATAAAGCAGGACATTTTAAGTGCTGGTTAAAGACAACTCATTTAAATATGATATCGCTCCAACTGATCGCAAATAAGATTTAAAACCTTTTCTGAGATCATGCCCGGATTTTGGCACAAGTGTAATACTTTATGATTGTCGGGCTCAAAGCTGCCGACAAATTGTCCGGACTTAAAAACTTCATACTTGCATTTATCATCTTCATGATGCATATAGTCGCGAATTTCAAAATGCTGGTTTTCATTATTTACTTTTACTGATATTTCAAATTTTTCCATGGTCGCAAAATCATTAAGTAAAGGCTCTCCTTAAAATTGCCGGCAGCTTAAAATCAAAAAAGACGAATATTGTTAAACACCCGCCTTTCTTTCTAAACATTTATCAGAGGGCTGTTATTACGGGTTTTCTACCGTAACCTCTTGTGCCAGTGTTGCATCATCCGGTGTTTTTTTCAGGTCGACGTCAAGCGCATATAGGGCATCGTCTTTAGCGTTAGCTCCGCCTGCAACTTTGATTTTGCTTAACAGGTCGAGCGCAAGCGTTTCTTCTTCTGTTTGTTCTTTTACAAACCATTGCATAAAATTCCAGGTGGCCCAATCTTTTTCGGCCATGCTTATATCCACAATACGGTATATTTTTCCGGTGTTTTCAACTTCAGATTGAAATACTTTCTCAAAGCAGTCATTTACGCTCACGGGGTCGGGCCCGGGTGCAGGGATGGCGCTAACT
>Ga0153956_1002592_pt1 | contig 12961 bp, 11 predicted proteins | sample TSFL040MetaG_FD_104704 | JGI IMG/M metagenome (GOLD analysis project Ga0153956, IMG submission 104704) | Attine ant fungus gardens microbial communities from Florida, USA - TSFL040 MetaG | ecosystem: Host-associated > Fungi > Mycelium > Unclassified | place: USA: Florida, Wekiwa Springs... | reverse complement strand
TCAGCCCCGGCTCGGCCAGCGGGTTCCTGAAAACACCTTGTATGGCTGCGCCGGAAATACCCAGCGCCGCACCCACCAGCAGGCCCATAACCACACGAGGCAGCCGGACAATCATCAAAACGGCAGTATATTGCTCGTCTGTCTGGTAACCTGGAAATAATCCCGCTTTTTTAGCCAGTATCAGCGCAACATCCTGCACCGGGATCTTCATCGCGCCCAGTCCTAATGAAAAAGCAGCGGAAAACAGAAGGCCCGCGCCGAGAATAAAATAAATAATACTATTCTTCATTACAGATTTTTATTCAACTGGTTGATTGCCTTGTCAAGCCTGACACTGAAATTGACCAGCAGTTCTCCGTCCATTTGAACAATGCGTTTGTTTTTGCCTGCGGTAGTTTGTGCTACCCCTGGCATTTTAAGGACGCCATCCGCACCGCCCAGGCTGCTTAATCCAAAATCGAACATCAGGATTACATCGGGATTGGCTGCTACCAGCGCTTCGGTAGTATAGGGCTTAAAATCATCAAAACCCTGCACCGCATTTTTGGCACCGGCAAGCGTAATGATTGCATCAATATTGGTATGCTGACCTGCAACCAGCATAACACCGGTTCCGCGGGCGTAAATAAAAAGCACCTTTGACGATTTTCCGTTCTTTTTCACCCCGGCAAGTGCCATGTTTACTTTTTCTTGTGTTTGCCGGGCAAGCGCGGCACCTTTGTCGGGCACATTAAGCGCAGCAGCTACCCCTTTGATAAAATCAAGCGCTCCGTTAACAGAGTATTCCTGTTTGATATTAACCAAAGTGATACCGGCTGATTTAAGCTGATACTCGATCTCTTTGGACACACTGCCTTCAGGCGCAAGCACCAGGTCAGGCCGAAAGGAAATTAAGCCCTCGGCGGATACCGAACGGTTCTTGCTGACTTTTGGCAAGCTGTTCACATAGGCCGGATAAATACTCGTCACATCTACGGCTACGATATTTTTGCCGAAGCCAAGTGCGTCTACGGTTTCGGTTAATGCACCACTGAGTGTAACAATGCGTTTCGGAGGGATCGCAGAAGCGGGCCGGGCAATTATACTGAGAACCAACAGCAGCAAGGCACCAAGCCGGCAATTGTATTTTATATTAAAAACAGATAAGAGGTAATTTTTCATATATGAATTGATCAATTAGGTTGCGTAAATGCAGCTATTTAGTCAAGCTGCCGGGTGTTATTTCCATGTACCTGAAGGTATAATAACCGGATGGGCCGTCTTGTTCCGTTTTGTAATAACTGTCTATGATCAGCTTATAATATTTGCCAGAAGCAGTGTGTATCAGGATGAACTTACCGGAGATGGGATTAACCGTATGGTTATCTACATTATATAAATACCAGCTTTTGCCGCTGCCATTCGGGATTGCATTTTTTCCAAAGGCATACCCTGTTGACGGTGCATGTTCTATTTTTTCAAAATCCGAGTTTTCAAGTAACTGCCCGCCGGCAGCAGCCTGTAATGTTAGGGTAGTTCGTTGAAAGGATAGGTCCCAACCTGTTTTGGCGGTATCTGTCTCATCAACAGTAATTCCTTTTTCCAGGTTATAATAAACGGGCTTGCTTGTCGCATCGAGGTCGCCGACTTTTTTAATGGCCGGTTGTTGTGAAAAAGTTTTTTGGATAGCCGTTCCAAAGATGAACAGCAAAAGAAAGCAGCTTATTTTTAAGGTAGTTTTCATTGTTTTGATGATAAAAGACCGGTATTGGTCGACACAAAACAAGGGCTTATTTAAAGTCATTCCAAATAATTGGAATAGGTTTACGATATCGGGATTGCAGTTAATCGGGATGGTTGATTCGAGAAAACATGCTTGATTAATTTTTTAAATATTTGATTATAAATATATTATGGTTTATACATTGATCTTTTGAATTTTCCTTCCTACCCCATCCTATTCAATAAATCGACCTAAATCCGTAAAAATTTATCCCAAAATAGCAAAAGAAAATCCCGATAGCGTAAAGGATTTTTCAATTCTATATCCGACTTTTGCATTGTTTATTTAGACTGAATAAAAATAATGGGCCATATTTAGGATGTTAAGACTTTATTTTATGCTATTGTTTACCTCTCTTGTTTTTAATGCCACCGCTGATAATTTTTACAGTGTCAAGGGACAGATATATAGCGATCAGGGTGAGCCGCTAACCGGCGTTACTATATTAATTAAGGAAAACCTGCGCGGAGCTCAAACCGATAGTCTTGGCCGCTTTGTGATCGATAAACTTAAACCAGGAGATTATACGCTAATTGTTTCAGCTATCGGTTACAACCAGCAATTTCTGGTTGTAACCATCGCCTATTCATCAGTAAGCCACCTCGTTATTCACCTGAAAGCCAATGTAAAAGGTTTAAATGAGGTGAACATCCTTGGCAGGCAGGAAAATCACGACAACCTGATTGACCTAACCCGCACGCCGATGCCGTCAACCGTGATTACCCGCAAACAAATCGAAATGATGGGCAGCCGCAGGCTCGATGAAGTGTTAAAAGAGCAAACCGGCCTGGCTGTCGTCAACGATATTGGTGCGGGGCCAAGGGCGGTTGGCCTGCAATTACAGGGCTTTGACAGCGGTTATACCATGATCATGATCGACGGCCAGCCGATGACCGGGCGTAATTCCGGCAACTTTGACCTTTCAAGGATCAGCGTGGCCAACATTGAGCGCATTGAAATTATTAAAGGCGCATCGTCTTGTCTGTTCGGCAGTGAGGCATTGGCGGGTGTAGTCAATATCGTTACCCGACAGAACATTTCGCAAAGTCAGGGATTGGCAAACATACGTTATGGCAGCTTCAATACATTGGACGCCACCTTAGAAGGGGAAACGCCTTTTGCCAAAGGCAAAGGTTCCGGTTATCTTTCGGGTAATTACTACCGTACTGACGGTTTTAATTCAAACCCTTACCTGAGTGAGGGAAAGACCGCACCGCCTTATAACAGCTATACCATTCAGGGTCGGGCCCGCTATACGTTAAGCAATATCAATGCCCTTAACCTTACAGGCCGGTTCGCGGTCAGAAATTCCGATAATCAAATATCCTACAATACAACACCTACAAAGGATGTACTTGGCGAAACTGACTTGAACGGCGCGGCAATCCTTAACAGTAATTTCAGTAGTGGGCTACGGTTGAAAACCCAGTATTATCTAACCCGGTATTCAACCGACCAAAACATCAACAGCCTAAGCGGACAGGTATTGATTCCCGAAAATAATTTCGTGCAATACCTGCATCGCGTGGAAGTACAGGCCGCGCAGACCTATTGGGGCGGAATGGCCTTTACCGCAGGGTTGGGCGGCCAATTGGAAACTATGAACAATAACTTGTACAATGGCTCACAAAGCCAGTCCACTGTTTTTATTTATGCGCAGGGCGACTGTACACTTTCGGATAAGCTGAACCTAACAGGCGGCCTGCGCGGAGAGCGGCAGAACCGCTACGGCAGCAGCCTGACCCCAAGTTTCGGAATCAAATACCAGCCGGTGCAGGCACTAATGCTGAAGGCGGCTATAGCGACCGGGTTTAAAACCCCCGACTTCCGTCAGCTTTATCTGAACTTTACTAACCTTGCAGGCGGCGGTTATACCGTCCTGGGTACGGATATATTTACTTCTGAACTAAAGAAATTACAGGATGCCGGGCAGATCGCATCCGTATTCGCCAATGCCAGTAAGGTAAGCACCCTGCAACCAGAACGTTCCGTCTCTTACAGCGGCGGCTTTACCTGGGTAATTACGCCAAGCTTAAAGGCTGATGTAAACGCCTTTTACAACGATGTACGCAACTTTATCAATACCGATCAGGTGGCCTCTAAGACCATCGGGGCGCAGGTATTCTCGTATTTCAATATTGCAAAGGCATACCTGACCGGTGCAGATATAGGTCTAAGCTGGAATCCTGCCGCCGGATGGAACATTTCTGCGGGTTATCAATTGCTGTATGCCAAAGACCGGAGCGTGATCGATTCCATTAAAAATGGCACCGGATTATATGCTAAGGTATATGATGCTAAAACAGGAAAGATACGCCGATCAAAAGTATCAGATTATTTCGGATTGGATAATCGTTGCCGGCACATGGCCAATATCAAGATCACTTATGCTAATGACCCTTCAGGGATTACCGCTATGTTCAGGGTGAACTACCGGGATAAATACGGCTTCCAGGAGTCGAACATTCCGAACAATTTTTTAGATCCTTATGACGTATATGTGTCTCCCTTTTTCCTGCTGAACGCATCGGTCCAAAAGACCTTGATGAACAAACACTTTTCGGTACAGCTTGCCGCCGATAATATCATGAACTACCGGGACCAACTAATGCCCGCCCAAAGCGGGCGAACGATCATGCTTGGCCTTAACTACCGCTTTTTCAAAAACAAATAACGAATGAAGATAAACGCAAACAACCACTTTTCCATTAAAAGGCTGCTCATTGCCTTTACGACAATGGCAGCATTAAGTTCATGTACAAAGGATCAGTTAAGGCCTCAGCTGGCAGATGGCAGTAGCATCGTGGTGACAGATTTACCCGGCGATACCGGAAGAACAGTTGCTACGGGTTTCAGGACTTTTTACTTCAGCTTAACCACCAATGCGAAAGTAGATAGCACTCAAAAGCAAACCGCTGATTGGGACATTTGCTTTGCCCGCGAATACAACTCATACCTGGGTGTCAACAGCGGAACAGACAACGCAAGCTATGGAATCGGGGGGCCGGGACATGGCGCAATGGTACAGGTTAACCAGGCTTATGACCAGGTGACAACCGCGCCTTCCGATGATGTTTTCAAAAATAACGGAGTATCCTCCGCAGGTTGGGACCCTGGTAACGGCACCGGCTGGTATTTCTATGACCTGAATACTCATATTGCCGTACCAATCAAGAACCGGACATTCGTTATACGTACCGCCACAGGCAAATATGCCAAACTGGAACTGGTGAGCATGTACAAAGGTGCGCCCGCGGTGGTGACTAACCTCTACTGGCCCGCGCCGTATTTCACTTTCCGCTACTATGTACAGCAGGACGGCACCCGAAACCTGGCGACAAAGAATTAATCATGAACAATACAGTAAAAAAAGACAAATGAAAATAACCATCATCAAATTGAAGAGATATGCCAGGTTAAGGGGTATACTGGCACTTGTCGCCATCTTCGCTACAGCCTGCTCCAAAAAGAATGATCCTACGCCAAAACAGGACACTCCACCACCCAGTGGCAGCACCGTTCCTTATTATACACTCGAACGGGTGGAAAACCTGCCTGACTCATTAAGCGATTCAGACCCAACGGCCACGCAGTTACCATTTTACTTTAGCCTTGCCTACAAGCAAGTGCAACCGGCCTCTTATAACAAAACTACCTATTGGGACATCTGCTTCAGTGGTATTTATAACAGTTTTATGAGTGGCAACAGCGGCAGTAATTCGACGAATGCAGGTTATCAGGGGCCTGGAAAGGGGGGCATTATCATTGTGGCGCAGGACTTCAACGATGTAACGGATGTACCATCCGACTCACAATTTCAAACCGGCGCTGCCGTTGTCGGCACAGACGGAAAGGGGGCCTTCGCCGCTACCTTAACAACTGTTGGCTGGTATTTGTACGATTATGGAGGCGATGTCGTAGGTGATGGCAGCGCCGATAAGCAACATGTGGCCTATGCCCTTGGGAATGCAATGAAACTAGCAGACGGGAGCACCCTGCCGGCAAGGACAGTAATCGTTAAAATGGGCAATGGCGATTATGCAAAGATCAGGATGATCAGCTGTTACAAAAACGCGTTCACGCCCGACCAGATGTTTATTAACACACCGCACATGTTCTTCACTTTCGAGTATGTCATCGTACCTGCCGGAAGTACCAAGTTTACTATCAAAAACTAATACTGAAACATGAAAACAAAATACCTTTACTTATTGGCTTTGCTGCTTGCAGGGTTAGCCGCCTGTAAAAAGACAATTAATTACACTCCTTTAGCAAAAAATCATATTACCCAATACCAGGTGGTAAACCTGCAGGACACCGTCATCTACGGTTCTATTGATAATATACAGAATACCATCACAGTCTATGTGCCTTATTATTACGCAATGACGGTAATTCAGCCTAAGATTACCGTTGATGCAGGTGCAACGCTTACCACTCAGATATTACCCGTAAGTGTTACTGACACCACCCAGACATATACAGTCAAGGGAACCGATGGCAGCAGCCGTACCTATAGATTGGTCATCAGCCAGCAAAATCCGCCGGGATTAAGCCTACAGTGGAACGTAACCCCACCTACTGCCGTTCCTGGCGGACCTATAGCATTTTATGGGAATTTTCTAAGTACCAGTACGGCAACCTTAAAGGTTACCTTACAAAGTACCACATCAGCAACTATTGTAACACCTGACCTTACAAACGCGTCCATCACCGCCAATCCCAATCTCGGAACCTATATTATGGTTGTGAATATTCCGAACACTCTTGATAGCGGATATTACAAGGTTAACATCGGTTTTCTCGGAAACCAGGTGACGATGGCGCAGCCGGTACATGTTTATTATCCGACACCCTCTATCGCGCCGACCTGGGATACCCAGACCGTGGCAGCAGGCGATTCACTGGCCTTTATTCCTAACGGTACCGGTCTTTTTTATAATCTTGAATCAGTCACCGCCACCATACAGGGGCAATCCTATAATATCCCCATCAAAAGCAGCAGCCGCGTTAAGACAGTTCTCACTATTCCTGATAACCTGCCGGTTGGCAGTTGGGGCAGCGTACCGTTCGTCTTCCAGTTTGACGGTTTCAAGCCTGTGACAACCACCGTGCCGCTGATCGTGAAAGCCAAAACCGGGTGATATCCTATAACACATTCAGCGCCTTGCGTATCAAGGCAAAATATAAATAGAATATAACCTGTAAGCGCTCATGGGTCGTTTCGTCCATGTAAACAACATAAAAATGAAAAAAGAAAAATTTTACTTATTAGCTTTCTTCGCAATGACCGCATTGCTCGGTATGCTGGCATCATGCAAAAAAGACTACCTCAAAACGCCTTTCAACCAAATCGAAGAATTTTCTGTGACCGATTCGCTCGGCAACAAGTTAAAAGCATCGATAACCGGCGATAGCATTATTATTTACTGGCCACCTTTTCAGTCCGTACCTGCGCAGGTAACACCTCAGATAACGGTATCATCCGGCGCTCAGATCAGCCCAGCGTCGGGCACCAGGGTAACATTTGCGCCCACAACGATTTACACAGTGACAGCTCAGGACGGCAGCAAAAAAATCTATAAACTTATTCCGCTGGAAAATCAGCCTGCCCCAATATTCGATATCGATAATTCAACCGGCTTATATATTGGCGGAGACTTTAATTTACACGGGCAGTATTTTATACCGGATACAAACCGAACTAAGCTTTATTTAACGAATAGCTCCAATAAGGATATTCCATTAAGATCGATCATAATATATAATGCAAATAGTATTCATGTGAACTTACCAGGCGACGGCTCTATAGATACAGGCTATTATAAAATCAAAATATTGAGTGATAAGAATATATCTGTAAACGGCCCCTGGCATATAGCCCCGCCCAATTGCCCTCCTCTAACAACAACTAATTCAGGAAATTTCAAACGTGGCCAGACATTGACATTTAATATTAGTGGTTATGGAGCCAATTATTACTACACCAGTTTCGTCGGCGGCCAGGTGACGTTATATGTCGGTGATAACTTCGATATAGTCAATACTGTTGTAAACAATCAAAATAACGGAACAATAACGGTTATCATTCCCCAAAATGCCCCATTAGGTTTGATCGAAGGCATGGACTTCAACGATAAAAACGGAAATTATTTGCAAAGCTGGTTTCCAAACCCGCCTAATATCACAATAACGCAATAAGTATAACTGATGTAACACATGAAACGAACAAGTACAAAGTTTTGGTATATGGCTGGCAGTGGCAATGGCCGCTGGCAAAAATACTACAAAGCTGTCAGTACTACCATTGCTCGGAGATTAATTTAAAACAGATAAATCTAAAGAATACAAATTAAATAATAACAAATAAAAAATCCACAATCATGACTTCAACTATTAAGAACATCTCCAAAGCAGCGGTAATATTATTATTCGCTTCGGCTGGCTTTACGGCTTGTAAAAAAGATAACAACAAAACGGATACGCCACCGGCTAAAATTGATACCGCAACCATTGTAGTAAACGGCAATTACGGCAACCCGGCTAAAGGCCCAACGGCGTTTGGAACCAGGTATGTGAATATTTCAACCGGGGCGCAGGACTCGATAGGGACAATTTCCTATAATTTGCTGTTTACCTCAAACAATAACGCCAATATAGCGCCGGCATCAGGCTTTACGTTGAAATACCTGGCTACAACAACGGCGTTGGCAAGCATCACCGCCGCCGATTACAATAACGCATCGGCACAAACAATAACCACCTTTGGGATGAACTCAAGCGCTACTGCAACTCCTAACGGCTGGTGGAATTATAATTCAACGACACACGCCATTTCGCCAGTGCCAAATATCGTGTTCTTTCTTTCTGACGGCACGCATATTTATGCCTTTCAGTGTACCTCGATCTTAGGACAAGGTTCAGCCACCAGTAACCGCGGCGTTTATTATTTCCTGAGAAGTAATATCAAATAATTTAATTATCCAGGACAGGCATATTGCCTGTCCATTCAAAATTGTATCATATGTTAAGTACAGCCATTAAAGCGGCCACACAAGAGGCTCATCAAAATTTAGAAAAGAAAGTCGTAATGAAGCTAAAGGCGATCCGCAACAACGCGGATTATGCCGACCTGCTGAAATATTTCTACGCCTATTTTAATAAACTGGAAAGCAAGTTTGCGCCTTTTATCACTGCTGAAATATTGCCGGATTACAAACAACGCCGTACATCAGTATATCTGCAGGCGGATATTCAACAGCTTGGACAATCTACTGACGTGTTGCCGACTGTTACCGTGCCTGAAATCCATAACCTCATACAGGCGCTTGGGGCTATGTATGTAATGGAAGGCTCCATTATGGGCGGCCCTTATATCGTCCAGATGCTGGCGAAAAACGGCATAACAACAGGTGTATCATTTTTTTCTGGTTATGGGTCTGACACCTCGCAGAAATGGCAGGCTTTTACCGCTGTAATGAATGCACAAGCACCAACCGTGGAAGCGGAAGAGGTAGCTATTCTGACCGCTAATGAAACATTTCGTCATTTTTCGGAAGCATTTGACAGCGTGAGTGTTGCCGAGGAAAAGACTGTATAAAATTAAAGCTATGCCGGGAACCGCCTCTAAATGGCTGGCCGGGCATGGAAATAGAATTTCGCGTGAGCGATTACCAGTTCAGGCTTTATACAGTCTGCAACTGGAAAGCCAAGGAGGGCTATGTAGATGTATTAGGTTTACCTGCATGGCAAGGTTGGAAGCCGGTTAATGGATAAACTGTTAACCGGCTATACCATCGCCCTGTTTGGACCGGGTGGTAAATCCTGCTTGAAGTCAAACCTAAACTGAATAAGAATGAAAATAAAATCTAAAATAGAAGGAATGGATGATTGGCTGTTCATTGAAGAATTACCCAATTCATATTCAGCAGTAAAACAACTATCTGAGAAACATATTTCAATCAAAAAAGAACCGGTAAAAAAGCTACTGTGTTATCAACTGTGTTCCGGTGGTATGTTCCTGATGCATTCCAGTATGCAATTCAATAAGCCCGTCCGTATTTTATCAGATGTAGAAGGTGAAACCATTACTTCTCAATTCATCTTTTATGAAACTAACGAGCTACTGAAGATACCAAATCAACAAGGGATTCGCAGTAATAATCGTCACAATATCCGTTATATACCATCGTCTAAAGGCCGGTATGAGGTCATCCCCGATATGGAGTATAACTACTTTTTAATGGTACTTTCCAAAGAATATTACTTTCACCTGGTGGACAGACATTCGATAATCCATTCGGATTTTGTAAATGCGATCAAGCAAGGACGATATACCTCGCTGGCCACAAACGACCTTGCCGTAACGATGGAAATGAAACGGGTGATCAATGATATTTGTGAATCAAAAAAAACTGGCGAACTCAAACGGCTTTATACCGAGTCAAAAGTATTGGAGTTATTAATGCTGCAACTGGAGCAGATGCAACAAAGCGGCGAAAAGCCAGGCAGACCGATTATTTCTTCGGACGATATGAGCAAGCTTTATAAAGCTAAGGAATTACTTGATAGGGATTATGTTAGTCCGCCAACGATCATAGAGCTATCTAAACTCATCAGCCTTAATGAGTTCAAACTCAAACAAGGTTTCAAGGCATATTACGGCACTACTGTTTACGGGTACGTCACCCGTCTGCGCATGGAAACAGCCAGACGGATGATACTTTATGAAAACAAAAGCATTGGCGAGGTAGCCCATGCGGTAGGCTTTAAGCATCAGGCACATTTGACTGATGCCTTCAAAAAATATTACGGAATTTTGCCCAGCGAGGTCAAATAATACAGGATAGGCCGTTTCTCCTTCAATTGAATACTCCCGACCATCATAAACTATTTTAAATTCCTGAGTTGGGATTTCAGAAAAATCCATCAAAGGTTGTTCAGTTTCGAGTAACCTTCTGATAGTTATGGTCAAAGTGCGGATTAATATAGATCAGAATAGCTTAATAATGGAATCAGAATAAGGTGTACCTGGGTTTCACATACGTTTGATAATGTATTTATAACTTTCCCGGTAAAACAAATACTTTTTCTTTTACGCAACAATTAATTGCTTGAGCCACGATTATTCTGCTTGAGCCCAAGAAATACTAACTCCAGACTGTTAATTCAGTTCCATCTTAATATTGGTATACAATTATTTCTGAGCTCCTTCCCTTCTGTCATTTAACCTTCTTGAACTTTTGCCATCCTAAAAGTACCATAGTTATTGCATTTTTGTCTTTGGTATCGAAAACCAATGAAGCTCCATCAGCCGGATTTATAAACTCGCCTTCCCCTCCAACCGGAAGTATTTTAAATCTGTAGCCCCTGTCATTGCCATACAATATGCCTTCGGCCAGTTCAACTTTGATCGTCTGGTCTTTACTGTCAGCATTCAAGTAATCACCTTCCAAAAGTTTCAGGTACTCAACCGGAACTTTTTTAATCAGGTCATCTGTCTTTATGCCGTTGTCTTTTAATATTTTTATAGCGCCTTCATTACCCGGATTTAGTTTTACAGATCTCTTATAATTTTCGATCGCCTCCGTTTTATTTCCAAGTGCCATGAGTGCTTTCCCATAACTGTCATAAACATTTGCAGATTTAGGAAACGCCTCGGTGTTAAGTTTAAAAATGGCAACTGCTTCTTTCACTTTCCCTGAGTTTAAGAATTGGTATCCGGTTTCATTCATTTCGCTTTCATTAGGGTAGTACCCCGCGGAGTCTTTGATGCTTTTATAATATTCAAGCGCAGCGGGAATTCCGTCTTTCGCCATCCGGTCCCCTAATGAATAAGCAACTGATCTTTTAGGAAAGTTGTAGGATTTATCATAAAGAATAGCCATAATGGAAGTTATCATTTCACCAAGAGGGGCGGCACTCCCTGTGTTGTTCAATAACACAATGAATGATTTATCCGATGGGATTCGGGTGAGCTGTGTAATAAAACCGTTTATCGCGCCTGAATGGCCGACAGTTTCTATCGATTCTGAAGTGTTTCCTAAATTAATCGCACCCAATCCCCAACCATAGCCATAATGATAATTTCCGCCTGACGAAATATGTTTGGTAAATAATAGGTTCATATTTTCCTTTCGCAGCAATTGATTGGCATACAATGCCTGATCCCAGAGATACAGATCTTCTACCGTTGAATATAAGGCCCCGGCAGCGTATGGCACCGACGTGTCAATATAACCTGTATTGACAAAAAGCCTTCCATTTTGATCATAGCCGCTAGCCCTGTTCTTCAATAAAGCCCTGGGATGATCGTATCCGGTATTATTCATTTTGAGCGGCGTAAAGATATTCTCCTGTAACACCTGCTCGTAAGATTTACCTGTTACTTTTTCAATAATATAACCCAGTAGCATATAGCCAGAATTGCTATACGCAAATTTTTCGCCGGGCTTGAATTGCAGCGTTGAGTCGGCGAATAATTTCACAAGTTCAGCAGGACTGAATGTATTACGGCTGACGTCCCTACCGAAGCCTGGAAATTCTGTTACCTCCGGAATCCCGGAACTGTGTGTGAGCAGGTGATGAATAGTAATTATATCACCGCTTTTTTTAGGATAGTCAGGAAGATAGGTAGAGATGGGCACATCTAATTTTAATTTACCTTTTTCAACCAATTGCATGATAGCCATGGCCGTAAATTGTTTAGTGATGGAACCTAGCCTAAATTTAGTGTCGGGCTGGTTGGGGGCATTCCATTCTATATTAGCCAATCCGAATCCCTTTTTATAAATAACTTTACCTTTTTCAGCAACCAAAACAGATCCGTTGAATTTTCCATATTCAGCGTAGGTGCTCATTAACTTATCAAGTTTATCGGCTTTGGTTTGCCCATAAGAGGTATTAAAGATACCTGCTATGATAAAGACGCCCAGGAAAAAAGTCTGAATAATTGTTCTGTTAGGTTTAATCATCATTATTAATAACTTATTTAATTGGGTAACAGCAGCGCAGTTCCAATAGCAATCGATGCCATTTTTTTTATTTCTCATATCCTATAAATTTATTCAGCGAAACTACTTTGATATTTTTCGGCTTGAGAAATTTGGATTGTAAATAAAACTGTAAACTTTGTAAATAAAGTGCCTATAGCAGGTGTTATAGCCGAAATTTCTGCTGGGTAAAGGAAAGTAGCCTCAT
>Ga0153956_1002591_pt1 | contig 12964 bp, 12 predicted proteins | sample TSFL040MetaG_FD_104704 | JGI IMG/M metagenome (GOLD analysis project Ga0153956, IMG submission 104704) | Attine ant fungus gardens microbial communities from Florida, USA - TSFL040 MetaG | ecosystem: Host-associated > Fungi > Mycelium > Unclassified | place: USA: Florida, Wekiwa Springs... | reverse complement strand
GGCGCAGCTCGCGCCGGGGGACGTGTTGTGGAGCGATCGCGCCGCGCTGACGCTGACCCGCGCCGGCCTGGTCGGGGCGCTCACGCTGCGCGTCCTCGGCAGCGAGGAGAGCCTCCCGGTTCAGCTCGAAGGTCCGCGCCTACGGCTGCGTTCGGGCGCTCCCACCGTTCGGGCCGCCGCCAGTGCGCTGGAATTGGTGGTGGCGCGTTTCTCCGCGAGCCTGGGCGAGTTGGCCGCGTTGGCAGGCGGTGGCGAGCTCGCCTGCGCGATCGACGGTCAGCACGCGGAGCTGTGCGAACAGGGCCAAGCGCGCGCGCACGGCGAGCTCGTGTGGCTGAACGGCACGTTCGGTCTGCGCGTGCAGCGCTGCCTTTCGCCGGCACAGTGAGGCGGGCGGCGCGCCGAGCGCGCGCTACTCGATGCGGTAGCGGACCGACGACGGCTTACCAGCGCGCGTGAAGTCCACGCGCACCTCGCTGGCCGTGACCGGCAAGCTCTTCCCGGCCCGGATGTAGAACGGCACGTCGGCCCAGCGCCAGGTGTCGATGTGCAGGCGCAGCGCCACGAATGTCTCGACCTGCGAGTCCGCGGCGACACCGGGTTCGTTGCGGTATCCGACGAACTGCCCGCGCACGATGTCCCGCTGCTGCAGCGGACGGATCGCGCGGAACAGTTGCAGCTTGGCCGCGTTCATCGAATCGGCGTCCTGCCCGACCGGCGCGTCCATCGCCAGCAACGCGAGCACCTGCAGCAGGTGGTTCTGCACCACGTCGCGGATCGTGCCGACTTCCTCGTAGAACGCGCCGCGACCCTGCACGCCGAAGTTCTCGGCCATCGTGATCTGCACGCTGGCGACATGGTTCCGGTTCCAGATCGGCTCGAGGAAACTGTTGGCGAAGCGGAAGTACAACAGGTTCTGGACCGCCTCCTTGCCGAGGTAGTGGTCGATGCGGAAGATCGCCGACTCCGGGAAAACCTCGTGCAAGGTCTGGTTGAGCACGCGCGCCGAAGCGAGGTCGCGGCCGAACGGCTTTTCGATGATCACGCGCGCGTCGTTCGTGCATTGTGCGCCGGCCAGGCCGTGCACGACCGGGCCGAACATGCTCGGCGGAATCGCGAGGTAGTGCAGCGGGCGCCGCGCGTCCTTCAGCGCGACCTTGATGCGCGCGTAGGTGGCGGCGTCGTTGTAGTCGCCGTCGACGTAGCGCAGGAGCGCTGCGAGTTTCGCGAACGCGGCCTCGTCGACACCGCCGTTGTGCTCGATGCTGTCGCGCGCACGCTGGCGCAGTTGGTCGACGCTCCAGCCGGAGCGCGCGACGCCGATGATCGGGATGTCCAGGCCGTCGCGGCGGATCATCGCCTGCAGCGCGGGGAAGATCTTCTTGAACGCGAGGTCGCCGCTCGCGCCGAAGAACACGAACGCGTCGGAATCCGTTGTCGTCATGAATGCGCCTTGTCGCGTGCGTCGCACGCGTTGGTTCGACTGTCCGCACGACCGGTGGCGGAACGAGCACGCGTCGAAGGAAGCACGATCATGACGCGACGTTCCTTAACCGTGGCCTCGACTCGACGTCCGTCGTCCCGACATGCCGGACCGAAGGCACGGATTCTCCGGACTCAGTGCCCGCCGCCGCCCTCGACCGCCTTGAGCTCGGCGATCAGCTGGTTCGCCGCTTCCTTGCCGTCGGCGTACAGCATGCGCGTGTTGTCGGCGTAGAACAGCGCGTTCTCGATGCCGGCGAAGCCGGTGCCCTTGCCGCGCTTGATGACGATGACCTGCCGCGCATCGACGACGTCGAGGATCGGCATGCCGAAGATCGGCGAGGACTTGTCGGTCTTCGCGGCCGGATTCACGACGTCGTTCGCACCGATCACGATGGCGACGTCGGTGGTCTTGAACTCGGGATTGATGTCGTCCATGTCCGCGATGAGATCGTACGGCACGCCGGCCTCGGCGAGCAGCACGTTCATGTGGCCGGGCATGCGTCCGGCGACCGGGTGGATCGCGAACTTCACTTCCTTGCCGGCCTTGATCAGCGCCTGCGACAGTTCCCAGATCTTGTGCTGCGCCTGCGCCACGGCCATGCCGTAGCCCGGCACGATGACGACCTTGTCGGCCATGTACAGCAGCGACGCCGCATCGGCCGCCTCGATGGGTTTTTGCGAACCGGCGATCGCCGTGCCCTCGCCACCGCCGCCGAAGTTCGAGAACAAGACGCCGCTGATCGGGCGGTTCATCGCCTTCGCCATCAACTGGGTCAGGAACGTGCCGGCCGCGCCGACGACCATGCCTGCGACGATCAACGCCTCGATGCCCATCGCATAGCCTTCGAACGCGACCGCGAGGCCCGTGAACGCGTTGTACAGCGAGATCACGACCGGCATGTCCGCGCCGCCGATCGGCAAGGTCATCAGCACGCCGAAGCTGAGCGCGAGCAGGAAGAACACGACGACGAGGCTGGCGTCGAGCTTCCAGAAGATCAGCGCGAGTCCCGCGAGCGCGGCCGCGACGAACACCGCGAAGTTGAAGAACTGCTGGCCGCCGAACGTGAAGCGCTTGTCCATGCGACCGTCGAGCTTGGCCCAGGCGATGATCGAGCCGGTCATCGAGATCGAGCCGATCAGCGCGCCGATCACGGCCAGCGCCAAGGTCGCCAGCGGCGGCGACGGCATGCCCGGCGCGGAATACTTCAGCAGCTCGCCGGCGCCGATCGCCGCGGCCGAGCCGCCGCCCATGCCGTTGAACAGGGCGACCATCTGCGGCATGTCGGTCATCGCGACCTTCTTGCCCCACAGCCACGTCGGGATCACGCCGATCGCGATGCCGGCGACGATCCAGCCGACGTTGTGCGCACCGGTGATCGCGAACGTCGCCAAGGTCGCGATGACCATGCCGACGCCGGCCCACTTGATGCCCGCGCGCGCCGTGACCGGCGAGGACATGCGCTTGATGCCGAGGATGAACAACGCGGCGGCGAGCAGGTAGCTGGCCTTGGCGACATAAACGAGCAGAGTCTGTGTATCCATATCGCGCTCAGCCCTTCTTCTCGTTCTTGCTCGACTTGAACATCTCCAGCATGCGCTCGGTCACCACGTAACCGCCGGCCGCGTTGCCCGCGCCGAGGATTACGCCGATGAAGCCGATCGCGATGCCGAGCGGCGTGGTCGCCTCCGCCAGCGCGATCATCGCGCCGACCAGCACGATGCCGTGCACGAAGTTGGAGCCAGACATCAGCGGCGTGTGCAGGATCACCGGCACGCGGCCGATGATTTCCTTGCCGGTGAACGCGGCGAGCATGAAGATGTACAGCGCGAGGAATCCATCGATCATTGCGTCACCCCTTTGCGAACTTTTCTTCGTCATTCCGTCGAGAGCCGGACTCCAGCGTCTCGAACATACGAGCAGAAGAACTGGATCCCGGCCTGCGCCGGGATGACGAAACTATGTACCGTCGACCAACGCCTTCGTCGGTTCGTGCCTGATCTCGCCGGCATGCGTCAGGCAGGTCTTCGCGATCAGCTCGTCGTCCCAGTCGAGGTTCAGCGCGCCGTCCTTCAGCGACAGCTCGAGGAAGTTGTAGAGGTTGCGCGCATACATCTCGCTCGCGTGCACCGGCGCCGTCGCCGGGAGGTTGGTCGTGCCGATGATCGTGACGCCGTTCGCGCTGATGACCGTGCGGCCGGCCTCGGTGCCTTCGACGTTGCCTCCGGTTTCCGCGGCGATGTCGACGATGACCGCGCCCGGCTTCATGCCGGCGACCATCGCCGCGCTGATGATGCGCGGCGCCTTGCGGCCCGGCACCGCGGCCGTGGTGACGACGACGTCGAACGCCTTCAGCTGCTCGGCGAGCGCGCGCTGCTGCTGCTCGCGCTCCTCGGCGGTCAGCTCGCGCGCGTAGCCGCCGGAACCGGCGGCGCTGACGCCGAGGTCGAGGAACCTGGCGCCGAGCGATTCGATCTGCTCCTTCGTCTCCGGGCGCACGTCGAAACCTTCGACCTGCGCACCGAGGCGCTTCGCCGTCGCGATCGCCTGCAAGCCGGCGACGCCGGCGCCGACGATCAGCACCTTGCTCGGGCGGATCGTGCCGGCCGCGGTGGTCAGCATCGGGAAGAACTTCGGGGCGGCTTCCGCCGCGATCAGCACGGCCTTGTAGCCGGACACGGCGGCCTGCGAGGACAGCACGTCCATCGCCTGCGCGCGCGTCGTGCGCGGCAACAGTTCCATCGCGAACGAGGTGATCTTGCGATCGCGCAACGCCTTCGTGCGCTCGGGCGCCAGATGCGGCTGCAGGTGGCCGATCACGACCGCGCCCTCCTTGAGCGCCGCGATTTCCTCCAGCGATGGCGGCTGCACCTTCAGCAGCACGTCGGCCTGCGCCAGCGCCGATCCCGCGCTGGCGACTTCGCAGTCGATGTAGGCAGCATCGGGGAAATACGCGGAGGCACCGGTGTCGTCCTGCAGGACGATGCGCGCACCTTTGGCCCGCAGCTTCTTCGCGACCTCCGGGGTCAGCGCGACACGGCGCTCGCCTGCAACGGACTCGCGCACCACGGCTACGGTTGTCGCCATGCCAGCCCCTCGCATCGCAAGAAAGAGCGTCGATGCTAGCTCAGTTCGCACGACGCTGGCGAGTACGCATGCGCGGGCCCGGCGCGCCCGTTATCCTTGGCCGCATTGCCCTGCCCGGAACGACACGTGACCGCATTGGACTTCCTCAACCTGCGCCGCTCGGTGCCGTCGCGCCTGCTCGGCGAACCCGCTCCCGATGCCGCGCAGCTCGACGAATTGCTGCGCGCCTCGATCCGCGTGCCGGACCACGGCAAGCTGGTGCCGTGGCGCCTGCTCGCGATCCGCGGCGACGCGCGCGCGAAACTCGGTGCCGCGCTGGCCGACCTGCACGTGCGCAAGGAACCGGACCTGCCCCCCGCCGTGGCCGAGAAGGATCGGATGCGCTTCTCGTTCGCGCCGCTGATCCTCGCCGTGATCGCGCGCATCGAGCCGGACCATCCGAAGGTGCCGGCGCAGGAGCAACTGCTGTCGGCCGGCTGCGTCGCCTACAACCTGCTGCTCGGCGCGCAAGCGCTCGGCTTCGGCGCGCAATGGCTGACCGGCTGGTCCGCCTACGATCGCGATGCCGCTGCCCTGCTCGGTCTCGGCGCGAACGAGCACGTCGTTGCGTTCATCCACGTCGGAACGCCGACGGAAGCGGCGCCCGAACGCAATCGCCCGGCGCTGGCCGACGTGCTCTCGGAATGGGCATGACACCGACCGTCCACCTGGTCGATGGCAGCCTGTACGTGTGCCGCGCGTGGTTCGCGCAGGCGCCGGACGCGCACGATGCCGACGGCCAGCCGGCGCATGCGGTACATGGGTTCGCGCGCTTCCTGCTCGACCTGCTCGAGCGCGCGCGGCCGACGCATCTCGCGGTCGCGTTCGACGAGTCGCTGACGACCTCGTTCCGCAACACGATCTACCCGGACTACAAGGCGAACCGGCCACCCGCGCCGGCCGACCTCAAGCGCCAGTTCGACGGCTGCAGGCAGGTCGCGCTCGCGTTCGGCGCCACCGTGCTCGCCGACGCCACCTACGAGGCGGACGACCTGATCGGCAGCGCGCTCGCGACGATGAGGCGCGCCGGCTTCCGTGGCGTGATCGTGTCGGCGGACAAGGACTTCGGCCAGTTGATCGACATCGGCGACGAGCAATGGGATCCGCCGCGCAACCAGCGCTGGGACAGCGCAGGCGTGAAGGAACGACTCGGCGTGCGGCCGGACCAAGTCGCGGATTTCCTCGCGCTGACCGGCGACGCGGTCGACAACATCCCCGGCGTGCCCGGCATCGGCGCGAAGACCGCGGCGAGCCTGCTGCATCATTTCGGCACGCTGGATGCGCTTCTCGCACGTGCCGACGAGGTCGCGTTCCTGCGCACGCGCGGCGCGGCCGCCGCGGCCATGCGGTTGCGCGAACACGCGGCGCTCGCGCGCCTGTCGCGCGCGCTGACCGGCATCGCGCTGGATGCGCCGGTGCCGGCGGATGCGGAAACCTATCGCCGTCGCGACATCGGCGACGACATCGACGCGCTGTTCGAGCGCCTGCGCTTCGGACCGCTGACGCGCAAGCGGGTGCTCGAACTGGCGGGGCGGTCCTGAGCGAGCCGCCCGCTCGTCACGGCTTCAGTTGCCCGTCACGGACTGCGAACCGCCTTCGACATTCCCGAAGCGGCCTTCGCCGGGTTTCGAGGTGCTGAGCGGCGGCGAACCCGGCCGCGCATGCGCGTCGAGGCGCGTGTCGACGCCGCCTTCGTTCCAGGCGAAGCGCAGGTCACTGCGGAATACCTTGACCGCTTCGAGCTTGGCGTCGTCCTTCGGCGTACCGTAGGTGCCGTACTCGTTCTTCTGGCTGTTGGCGACGAAATACAGCCCATCGCCGTCGATCGCGCCGTACGTCGGCAAGCCGAACGCGGGATTGGCGACGTCGAGCGGCATCGCTTTGACGATGGCGCGGCCGTCGTCGCCGAGCGTCAGGCGCATCACGCGGCGCGGGTTCATGCCGTTCTCGATCGCGACCAGGCTGTTGTCGTACCAGTACAGGCCGTCGATCCCGCCGAGCACGAGCGCGGCCGGATTGTATTGCAGGTCGAACGCCTTGCCGGCCGCGAGGTCCACCCCGAACACGCCCATCGCGTAGTCGGCGAAGTACAGGGTCTTGCCGTCGCCGCTGAGGGCCAGGCCGCGCAGGCTGGTCAGTTTCGGATTCTCCAGCAGCGGTTTCAGCTGGCCGCCATCGAGCCGGTAGATGACATTGCGCAAGCCGTCCGCGACGAATACCGAGCCACCCTTTCCGACTGCGATGCTCGACAAGGTACGCGGCTGCGAATCCGGCGCCAGCAGGTACTTGTCGAGCAGCTTGCCGGTCGACAGGCGGAACTTGAACACGCCGGCCTTGCCGAAATCTTCCTTGTTGAAGTTCTTGAAATAAACCGATGCGGTGCTGGCCACGTACAGCGCGTCGTCGTCGGGATCGGCCGCCATCGCGTACACGCTCCACAGGCCGTTCTGCGCATCGGGGACGATGAAGTCCGTGAGTTTGCCGTTCTTGTCGGCCAGGTAGATCTTGCCTTCGCGCACGCTGCCGACGAGGAACTGCTTGCGCTTCGGATCGAACGCCAGCGACTCGAACAGCATGTCGCCCTTCGGCAGCGTGAACGCGACCCTGCCATCGCCGAACGGTTTCAGGTTCGCCGCGAGGCTCTCGGCGGCGTAGGTCCACACGCGCGTGTCGGCGATCTTGGCGAAGTTCGGATTCTTCGCCAGGTCGTAGCCGTACCCCTGCTTCTGCATCGCGAGCAGCAGATCGTAGGCTTTGCCCTTCTCGCCTCGCGAGGCATATGCCGTCGCCAGGGCCAGCTTGAGATCGCCCACGTTCGGCTGCAGCGCGACCAGGCGCTGCAATGACCAGGTGAGGCGCTCCGCGTCGCCGTTCTTCTTGTAGTACGCCGCCAAGCGATACAGGGCGCTCGGCACCTGCGTCTGCGCGATCTGTGCCTCGGTCAACGTGGAGGGATCGAGCCGCGCGCGCGCGCCTGCGGCCGGCTGCTGCGCACCTGCAGCGGACGCGGCGGCGCAGAACGCGAGCATGCACAGAATTCGCTTGATCTTCATCGGGGATACCTCGCAAGCTTGGCGGATGGTCGAAGACCGGCCACGCTCGAAAAAGTTCAGGAAAGCCGCTGACCATGACCGAAACCGAGACACTTTGCAACGGAAAGTGGCTGCGCCTGAAGCGCCGCGGACGCTGGGAATACGCCGAGCGGACCAACCCTGGCGGCGGCGTCATGATCATCGCGGTGACCCCGGGCGACCGCATCCTGTTCGTCGAGCAGTACCGCCCGGCGATCGAGTGCATGACGATCGAGATGCCGGCCGGGCTGGTCGGCGACGTCGCCGACCATTCCGCCGAGAGCGCGGTCGACGCCGCGCACCGCGAACTGATCGAGGAAACCGGCTACCGCGCCGGACGCATCGAATTCCTGATGGAGGGCCCGACTTCGGCCGGCATGAGCAACGAAGTGCTCGCTTTCGTGCGCGCCTACGGCCTCGAACGCGAACACGAAGGCGGCGGCGACGAGACCGAGGACATCACCGTGCACGAGGTGCCGCGCGGCGAAGCGGCGGCCTGGCTCGTCGACAAGATCCGCGCGGGTTACTCGATCGATCCGAAGATGTTCGCCGGCCTGTACATGCTGGAAAACGCCGCGTTGTTCGGCGTGCTCGACTGAGTTCCGGCGCGACGCCGCTGCACCGGGGCGTCAGGCGACGGCCCACGCCAGCCATTGCCACAGCAGCAGCAACGCCATGACCAGCATCACGCCCCAGGTCATCGCGGTGCCGAGCAGGCGACCGATGCTTTCCTTCGACGTCCGCGACAGGCCGATCGCATGCAGGATGCGGCCCGCGACCAGCACGCAACCGAACGCGTGCAGCCACGGAGGGCGGACCTGGTCGAGTTCGAGCAGCAACAGGAGCAGCAGCGCGATCGGCAGGTTCTCCAGCGCGTTCGCATGCGCGCGTATGCGTTTCAGCAGTTCGTGGTCGCCGCCGTCGCCGATGCCGACTTTCGCGCGCCCGCGCCCGAAGGAAACGCGCGCAGCTAGGATCAGCACCAGCAAGGTCGCCAATGCCGCATAGATTCCGGTGATGTGCATGGATTTCCCCTGGGAGCCTTCGCGGCGGAAAAGTTCGAGGCGAGAAGTCTGCCACGCCAGGCCAGGTTCGTGGATCAACCTGGCGGCGCGGGCTTCAGGCGATTGCCTTCCTGCATGCCGCTCACGCGCCGTTCGCCAGCCGGCACGATGCGGTAGCTGACGCGCAGGTCGCCGGCCGCTCCGCGCGCCGGATCGGCGCCGCTGTAGAGCATGCCACCCTGCTCGCGGAAAGACGCGGCCAGATTCGGCGGCAATTGCGCGGCCTTCACCGGGTAGGCGACCGGCTCGACGCCGCCCGCCGCCAGCGCGGGATCGACGACGACATCGCCCAGGCGCAGCTCGCCGGCCACGAAGCGCGCGCTCGCGAACGGCCAGCGCGCCGGATTCCGGTGCGCGCCGGCATCGCGGAATCCGCTCGAGTCGATCGGACGCGCCGCCCAGTCCAGTGCGTAGTCGCAACCATTCGCCGAACAGGCTTCGCGCCATTGCAGCATCTCGACCTGGCGCAGCAATGCGACCGCGTCCGCGCTTATCCCGAGCTGCGGATCGCGCGCCGGTTTCGTCGCGCGCAACGCACCGTCGAGCGTGACGATCCGGCTTGCCGGGACCGGGGCGTCGCCGCGCGCGGGGACATCCTTCGTCGGCGCCACGAACGCCGGCATCGTGTGCGGCAGCAGGTACCAGCCCGCCGCGGCGACGGCGGCGATCGCCGCGATCCCGAGCAGCAGCGGTCCCTTGCCGTTATCGCCCTTGCGGCGCGCGCGCGCCATCACGCCGCCTCGCCGAGGAGTTCGGCACGTTCGTCGTCCGTGCCGAAACGGCCCTTCGCGTCGCGTGTCACGCGCGCGATCGCGCAACCGGTGTCGTGCGTGAAGTACAACCGCACGCCGCGCGCGAGCTTGTCTTCGAGGAACGCGCGCTTTTCGTCGATCAGCAGTTCGGGATAGCGGTCGTAGCCCATCGTGATCGGCAGGTGCACCCACGGCCGGCCCGGAATCAGGTCGGCGCAGAACACGATGCCGCCACCGTCGCCGGTCGCGATCTCGGCCAGCATCAAGCCGGGCGTGTGGCCGCTGGAATAGCTGAAGCGCACCTTGTCGCCGAGTGTTTCCGAATGTTCTCCGTGCACGCGTTCGAGACGGCCGGAGGCTTCCAGCAATGGCTGCAGTTCCGCGATGAACGAGGCGCGGTCGCGCGGATGCGGATGGATCGCGCGCTGCCAGCATTCCTCGCCGACGACGTAGGTCGCGTTCGGGAACAGCAGCTCCGGCGCGGCGCCTTCGCGCCACGGCGCGAGCAGGCCGCCGGCATGGTCGAAATGCAGGTGCGAGATCACGACCGCGTCGATGTCCTCGTGCGAGAAGCCGGCCGCGCGCAGCGAATCGAGCAGCACGTGACGATCCTCGACGACGCCGTAGCGCTCGCGCATCTTCGGGTCGAAGAACGCGCCGATGCCGGTCTCGAACAGCACGGTCCTGCCGTCGAGTTCGTCGACCAGCAAGGCGCGGCAGGCGAGCGGGATGCGGTTGTCGGCATCGGGCGTTATCCACTTCTCCCAGACCGCCTTCGGCGCGTTGCCGAACATCGCGCCGCCGTCGAGCTTTTGCGAGTTGCCGAGGATCGACCACGCCTTCATGAATTGCTCCGGGTCATTGGTCGCGCAGCATAGAGCACGTCGATCAGAACGTCAGCCGGTACGCCGTGTGGTCGGTCAACGTGTAGGTGCCGAAGCCGCACCAGACGGAACTCGACGGCGTATCCGTATAGTAGTCGAGTGCGACGTTCTGACCCGCAAGGTTGCGCGTGACGATGCCGGTGAAATCCATGTGCCCGCTCGGCGAAAGGTCGTTGCATGAGGCCACGCCGTAGACTTCCAACGCACCCGCGAAAACCCAATTGAAGGCTTGCCCGTAGGCAGTCGAATTGAGCGTCACCGACTGCCCGGTATTGACGTCCTTGGTGACGATCTTCCAAGTGGCGCACACGCCCGTCGCGGCAACGCAACCCGCACCCTGCATCGTGCCGCGGATCGCATGGCCTGTCTGGACGGTCAGGTAATCACTCACATTGACGTTGCCGTCCACGCAGCAATTCCAGCTCGCGATCGTCCATGCGTGGAGATTGGGATAGCCGTTCCAGCCAAGCACCGGCTGGATGATCGTCCAGTGTTGCGACGTCTGGTCGAGCGACTGCGCACCGGGGAAGAAAAAGTTCGTCGACGCGGCTGTGTTGGCAGGCGCGGCTGGAACCGAGAAATCGACCTGTTGATAGGAAATCGCCGCCGTGGGCACAGGATGAGCCCAGACCGATTCGATCCAGCCGGTATACCTGTCAAAACCGTTGGCGGAGACCGTATCGCTTGGCAGGCTGATGCCGTCGCCGTCCGTCTCGTTGCCGATCGAGATCACCACCATCGCATCGGCGGGATGAAGCCTTGCGGAGACGGCCGTATCGATGCGTTCACCCGACGTCGTGAAGCGCGGGTATTCGCAGACGGTCGCGACCTGCCTGACTGTGCCGCGCGCATCGGTGATCGCGCCACTGCGCATGTCGAGGACTTCATCCGCCCCCACATGCCGCACGCAGGATGGATGGAAAAATCCGGCCGGCGTGATCACATAGCCGACCGGCACGCCACGCGGTGCAGCGGAATCCGTGACCTCGACAGTTCTCAGCTGCAACGCGGGATCATCGTTTGCCGGGACTGCGCAATACGCCGCCCCCGCGACAACCAAGAATGAGCACAAAAGGAAATGCGAAATTCCGACAGCGAGCGTACGCACCGATGAGACCTCCCTCGCAACGTTGGAAACAACGTCGAGGGTTCACGCTTCCAAATGAATAAAAGCTGTATCGCGCACTTGCGCTCAACGCACCACTGCACTGCCGGAAACGCCGCGCGGATCGGAACCCGCGTGCATTGCGCCGGTCTTGCGATCCCAGCTCACCGCGTTCATGAAGCCCCAGCGGCGCTCGCTCTCACTGACCTTGTGGCCCATTGCTTCGAGTGCCTTGACCACGTCCGGCGTGAACGCGCCCTTCTCGGCCGAGATCACGTCGGGCAGGTATTGGTGGTGGTAGCGCGGATTGCCGACGAATTTCTCCGGCGACTCTCCGTCGATGAAGGCGAGCACGCCCTCCAGCACCATCGTGATGATGCGGCTGCCGCCTGGCGTGCCGATCACGCCGATCTTGTCGTCGCCGATCACGAAACTCGGCGTCATCGACGACAGCGGGCGGCTGCCCGGCTTCGGTGCGTTCTTGTCGTTGCCGACGAGGCCGAACGCGTTCGGCTTGCCGGCGACCAGCGCGAAATCGTCCATCTCGTTGTTCAGCACGAAGCCGGTGCCGGGCACGACGAAACCGGATCCGAAGATCAGGTTCACCGTCTGCGTCGCGGCGACGAGGTTGCCGTCCTTGTCGATGATCGAATAGTGCGTTGTATGCGTGCCCTGCGGCGTTTCGAGGTAGCCGGCGAGCAGGTCGCTCGGCGTCGCCCTGTCCGGGTGGATCGACGCGCGCAGGCCGGCCGCGTAATCCGGGCTCGTCAGGCGCGCGATCGGCATCTGTACGAAATCCGGGTCGCCGAGGTATTCGGCGCGGTCGCGATACGCGCGGCGCATCGCCTCGACGGTCAGGTGGACCTGGTGCGCGCGATCGTACTTGGCGAGATCGTAGCCGCCGAGGATGTTCAGCATCTCGGCCAGCGCGATGCCGCCCGACGACGGTGGCGGCGCGGTCACGATGCGGTAGCCGCGATAGTCGAACGCGAGCGGCGCGCGCTCCTTCGCCTCGTAGCGGGCGAGGTCGTCGAGCGTCCAGTTGCCGCCGGCCGCGCGCACGCCGTCGACCAGCCGCGCGGCGAACTCGCCGCGATAGAACGCGTCGTTGCCGTGCGCCGCGATGCCTTCGAGCACGCGCGCGAGATCCGGCGAGCGGAAGGTCCAGCCCTGCTTCGGCGCCTCGCCATCGACGAGATACAGCGCTGCCGACGCCGGATAGCGCGCGATGACCTCCTTGCGCATGGCCAGCTCGCCGAGGAAGCGCGAATCGGGCTTGAAACCGTCGCGCGCGATGCGGATCGCCGGCGCCAGCGATTTTGACAGCGGCAGCTTGCCGTAGTGCTGCGCGATCCGGACCAGCGCGGCCGGCTCGCCCGGGATGCCGGCCGACAGCGGTCCGTTGGTCGCATGATCACGATTGGGCGTGCCGTCGGCGTCGACGTAGTCTTTCGAATCGACCGCGGCCGGCGCCGTCTC
>Ga0153956_1002589_pt1 | contig 12983 bp, 11 predicted proteins | sample TSFL040MetaG_FD_104704 | JGI IMG/M metagenome (GOLD analysis project Ga0153956, IMG submission 104704) | Attine ant fungus gardens microbial communities from Florida, USA - TSFL040 MetaG | ecosystem: Host-associated > Fungi > Mycelium > Unclassified | place: USA: Florida, Wekiwa Springs... | reverse complement strand
TCGAGTGGTCGATCAGACGCCGATTTACTTCCTCAGGTACGCGATCGTCGTAACAGCGATTTCCCGCCTCCATATGAAATACAGGAATGCGGCGCCTCGCTGCGGGATATGCCGAAAGGGCGCTGTTGGTGTCACCTAGGATCAGTATGCGGTCCGGCCGATGCTGTTCGATCGCCTCGTCGCATTTTGCGATGATCTGTCCGATCTGATCCGCAAATGACGTTGCCTTGATGCCCAAATGGACATCAGGTGTACGCACCTCGAGATCGCGAATGAATATATCGCTCAGACTCTCGTGATAGTTTTGCCCGGTATGAACGGTCACGTGCTCGCAATGCTGATCGAGCAGCTTCATTACAAGGCTTAATCTGATAATTTCGGGGCGTGTCCCGAATATCGTCATTATCTTCATATCAAAAGTATCAGTTGTTCGCGATAAATCTTTCTATCTCAGGAGCTGCCGATGCGAGCAGCGTCCGCAGATCGTCGATGGTGATGTTGTCGTCTTTGGACGAATATTCGCCCGTCAGCGCCGCATCTATCTCGGTCGAATCTCTAAGTTCGGGCAGCACGGGCAGGATAACGTAATACCCGTTGGCCTCGATGGTGCGAAAACACTCTTCTTCCGAGACCATTATCTCGTGCACCTTTTCGCCGGGACGAATGCCGGTGAATATCATTTCCACCTTTTTATCGCCCATTAATGCTAGTGCTACGTCCGTGATCTTAGCCGCCGGTACTTTCGGAACAAAAGTACAGCCTCGCCGTCCGCTTCTCACTGCCTCAAAGACCGTATCGACAGCCCGGTCAAGGCTCAGCAGAAACCGCGTCATTTCTGGCAGCGTGATGGTTACGGGTTGTCCTTTTTGTATCAGATCCACAAAAAGGGGCACGATCGAACCGCGTGACGCGATCACGTTGCCGTATCTTACACAATTGAACGACGTGTCGGGACAGTCTCTGTTAGCTTCCAGGAGGATTCGTTCCTGCAGGGCTTTTGTCATGCCCATTACATTGATCGGCTTGCACGCCTTGTCGGTCGAAATGCCGATAACTGTCTCGACCGGAAGGTCATTTTCTCTAATGGCACGAGCGACATTCTCAGCTCCGACAACGTTTGTAAGGACTGCCTCGTACGGAAAATATTCACATGACGGCACCTGTTTTAGAGCGGCGGCGTGAAACACGACATCTGCATCACGCATCGCCGACAGCAGAGACGAATGATCGCGAACGTCGCCGATCCTAAATTTTAAGAGATCGTTAGAGTTGCGATAGATCACATCGTCGGTGGCCGTTGACCTGTGCATGAAGTCAAGCCGCATATAGTGCTGTTTTGCCTCATCACGCGAAAAGACCGTTATGTTTTTCGGAGTTCCCATCTCACCGCTGAGAAGGCGGCGGACAAGCGTCTGTCCCAGTGAACCGGTCCCGCCGGTGACCAAAATGCGTTTTTCTTCAAGTTCGTTCATTTTATGCTCTAAAACTGTCGTACGGCGTTTCGTCATTCGCCATTCGCTTGATAAGCGTTTCCCAATCTGGTGAGACAAAGCCTGTCACCGAATTAAATCGTGAACCGTCAAGGCTCCGATCGATCACTAATTTGTCTGAGGGCGTGATCCGAATGTCCGCGTCGTAATATCTGTTGATAAGCTGAAGCAGTTCGAACTTATTGATAGGAGGAGCTGCAACATGATAAAGGCCGCTAAGTTCTTTATGTTCAACGATCAAACTTTCAATTATATCGGCAAAGACGATAGTTGGAAAGCCGCTGTAAATGGCGGTCGTAAAACCCGCCACATCTCCACCACGATTAGATAGGAACCACTCGACCAAGCTGTGCGACGTTGCCAATTCCCTGCCGATGATCGAGCTTCGGATGGTGAGGCAATTATCGCCCGTGACCTCACCGAGGTTCTTGCTTTTACCGTATAGATCGGTCGCATTCGGCACGTCATTTTCATTATAAGATCCTTTTACGCCGTCAAAGACGCAGTCGGTGCTGACGGCTATCAACCGATATCCGTACTTTGCCCCAAACTCCGCAAGCCTATTTGGCAAGATAGAGTTTATCTCTAACGTAGTAATGATGTCCTTTGCGGTAGGAACCTGTTTGACGATGCCGATAGCATTGATGACGACATCGGGCATGATCTTGCTGATCCGGCGTTCGAGTTCGGCAGCGTCGAGAACGTCAAAGTTGGTCGCGATATTCGTTTCGTCAAATATCCCGAATCTTTCGACAGACGAGAACTCGCCGCGTATAGTGCCGGTGGTCACAAACCGTGGAGAAAAATGCTGATACAGCTTGTGTCCGAGCATTCCTGACGCGCCAAGTATGAGTATTTTGAGATCTGAAACAGGATCCATATTTTAATAATGCTGCTATTTACTTATCGACTCAGCCGCTCGATCCGTTGAAAGCATGCGGCTGCATGCCTCATAGACCGTACCGGCATCGATCTGCCTAAGACATTTTTTCTCAAAATTACATTCCGGCGAATGACATCCTTCGCACGCGACCGATCTGCGAAAGATCACATGACCACTACCGGCCGGTGACCACCTTCCGGGCAGGTCGATCGCCGCAAATATGCCGACGCATTTTATTCCGGCTGATGCAGCGAGATGCATTGTGCCTGTGTCATTTCCCAGATAAAAGGAGCAATGGCTCAATACGCCTGCGGCCTCACGTATGGTTAACTCGCCTGCGGCATTTATACCACGTTTCCAGGAAGCGATCAGACGCTCGCCCTCGTTTTTGTCTTCCGGACCGCCAAATATCACCGGAGTAATGTTGTGCTCAGCGATCAGTCTTTCTACGACAGGGCCGAAACTTTCCCATCGCTTTGATTCCCATTTGGTGCCCGGTGCGACAGCGACCGCATGCGTTGAGACGATGCCGTGTTTATCTATCCACAAGTTTGCAAAACGTATCTCGGCGTCTGTCAGCCCGACATCGAAACGATCGTCTCCAACCTGCGAAAAACCGATATCACTTAATTGAGAAAGCAAATGCTCGGTCTCGCTGTGTACTTTTTGTATCGGCGGTTCAAGCGGAAGCGGAATGATATTCTTCCGAAGGTGATCGACGCCAAGTACATTTTTTATGCCGACGAGCTTAAAGAATTTCAGGTCGCGGTTGATCTGTGCCGTGCTTCTCGCTCGCGGCATCAGATAAAGGACGGCATCGAATCTGCGCTGCTTTAACCTTAGGGCAAGTTTTGCGATCGCAAGATTGAGTGAAACTTTGCCGAGGCCTGTCGGATAATCGATAAATTCGTCAAAGATACCGGCCCCGTCGATCACGCTCTTTGGCGAGATATGATGTGTGCCTTTCGGCGAACCGTTAGAAAGCAGGGTCAGCTTTGCATCGCCAAGTACTGACCGCAGGCGCCAAAATGCGGGCAATGCGACGAGTGTGTCGCCAAGATTGCCGATACGAAATACTAAGGCGTTGCGTATATTCAATTTATATCGTTAAGATGAGCTGACAAATAGTCGAGCCGAATGGCGGTAGTGCCGGCCTGTTCAACGGCAAGCCCGGCTGCGATGTTGGCGATGCGTGCCGCATCCGGCATCGGTATGCCCGCCGCGATACCTGCGGCAAGCGTTGCAATGACAGTATCGCCCGCACCCGTAACATCAAACACCTGACGGGCAAGCGCAGGCAGATTTAGCGGAACTTCGTCACGAATGAAAAGGGACATACCCTCGCTGCCGCGAGTTATCAGCAGCGATCTCAAACCGAGATCCGACATTAGCCGTCCGCCCGCCGATTCGACCATGCCGTCGGAGTTTTCCTCAAGATTACAGGCCTCTGCCGCTTCGCGTTTATTGGGTGTAAGTAAGGTCGCACCTTTATATTTACCGTATTCTTTACCCTTTGGATCTACGAGTACGGGCGTTCGGGTCTCTGCACAAAGGTTGATGACGGCAGAGATCAGTTCATTAGTCAAAAAGCCTTTTGCATAGTCCGAGATCACTACTGCACCATGATCATTAATGATCGCACGCACACGAGATATTGCCGTCTCTCTGATACCGTCTTCGATCGGCGATATATCCTCACGATCAATGCGTGCCAAATGCTGCTGATGTGCGACAAGCCTCGTTTTTACGGTGGTCGGTCTTCCCTCAGCACGGATCAGTCCATCGGACTGTACTCCGGCCGCATTAAGTGCCTCGGCGACCTGGTTGCTCTCGTCATCGTCACCTATCACCCCGATCAGCGTAGGCTCACATTCGAGACTTTTGAGGTTTGCCGCAACATTGGCCGCTCCGCCGGCCGCGATGGTCATTCGTTCGATCCTTACGACCGGCACCGGAGCCTCCGGCGAAATGCGGTCAACGCCGCCCCACCAATAGCGGTCGAGCATTATATCGCCAATGACAAGCACTCGCGATCCGGGGATCTTGGCAAGTAGTTCTATCATTGAGCAGTTATTGTTCCGTCGGTAACGCGGGCATCGACTATTTCACAGAGAATATGAGCGACGGTAATATGGCCTTCCTGAATACGGGCGGTTCGGCTCGACGGTATAGAGATACAGACGTCCGAGAGGCCGGCAAGGCGTTTTCCGTTCTCACCCGTAAAACCCAGGATACGGCATCCCAGATCCCGGGCTTTTATCACCGCAGCAATGACATTCGGCGAATTTCCGCTGGTGCTGATCGCGATCAGACAATCGCCCGGCCGTGCAAGAGCCTCGACCTGACGGGCAAAAATACTCTGAAAATCGTAGTCATTGGCAAGCGCCGTCAACGCCGAAGTGTCCGTTGTCAAAGCGATCGACGGAAGAGCGATCCGCTCGGTCTCGTAACGGCCGACAAATTCGGCGGCGATATGCTGAGCATCTGCAGCACTGCCCCCATTGCCGCAGATCAGAACCTTATTCCCGTTAGCAAAAGTCTTTACCAGAAGCTTTGCCGCCTCATCGATAGTTGGGCCTAGAGTGTCAAAGATCTTATTAAATGTCTCACGATGCTGATCTAGAGATGCCTGTACGATGTCCGAGCCTGGATCGCTGTCTTTTGTTTTTTCGTTGCGGATACGCTCCAACAGCGAACTCGTCGAATGATCGCCCTTTAGCGGCAGAGAGTGAACTTCTCCGCCATTCGCGATAACAAAGCTTGAACCGATGATCTGTTCGACAGGCCAGTCACCGCCCTTTACGAGGACATCGGGCTTGACCCTCTCGATCAGATCCTGCGGAGTAAGGTCGTCAAATATAATGACCTCGTCAACCGACGACAGACCCTCGAGCACGGCCTTACGCGATTCCTGATCGTTTATCGGCCTATTTGCACCCTTTAGCTGTCGAATGGAATTGTCGCTGTTAAGGCCGACAACAAGACGGTCGCCAAGTGCTCTGGCGCGGTTAAGAAGGTCCACATGACCTGGATGCAGTATGTCAAAGCATCCGTTTGTAAAAACTACTCGGCTCATGTTCTGCAAAAAGAGATCAAACAGGTTCGGCGGTGCGCCTGCGGCCGGATATCAGCCTTATCAAAAAGATCACGAACATCACTCCGATGATCGCGGTCGTTCCTACCTTAAAAAGATACGGCACTATCGAGCCATAAAAACTCTCATAAGAAACGGCCGTTAAAAGCATAAAAAATACAGTAGCACGCCATAACTGAAGCGGCTGATCCTCAATAAAAGTGCGATATAAAAAACGAAGTATTATCCCCAAAATGAACATTCCGATAGGTACTCCGATCAAGCCGAAGTTACGTATCAGATCGCCCATCGGGGTAATAATAAATGAGTTTTCACCATAATTGAAATAAAGCTCACTGTATCGGCGAGGTTCAGACGCAAGAGGCTTATCAGGCCAGATCACCCTCGGGACAAAGAATGTTACCAGATCCTTAGTAATATTATTGTCTAATCCATAACCTTCTTCGTATGGTGCAAGCTGCTCATACGTAGAAACAACAACTGCGAGCGAACTTACGGCATCGATACGCTCGGCAAGTGAGTTAAGTCCGCCTTCGAGAGCGGTTGAGTTGTCAGATGTGCTGATCTTGTCGATCGTGGTCAGTACATTGTCCGCATAGACAGAGGCACTTATGCTATCCTCAGTTCCCTTAACAGATCTGAATGTGGTTCCGTAGATCGTCCCAAAGATAAGAGCGAAGATAAGCGATATTCCTGCAAAGGTTAAATGTTTTGCACGAAATTTTCGCCCTGACATAACATACGCTATGCTAATAATAATAAAGATCTGGATCAGACTGCCTTTATTACCGGCAAATAATGATTTTAGTAATGCCGTGGATATAAGTGACACGAGAATGACATACGACGTATTATCAAATTTACGGGTCTTAAAGACAATGAGCCACAGCATAAAGCTTGCCTCAAGCCAAAAAAGTGTCGTAAGAAAAAGTAATCCGTCAAATATTCCGATCTCACTTGCTTTCTGATAGCCAAATAAGCCTAAAAACAGAGAAAGCATCGAGTTAATGACACCGATAGCTAATAGACCCAATGCCGGGATTCTATAAGACTCCATGTCAAAATGAAACGTCGGCAAATAACCGGCTGTGATCCTCCCCGCCGCTTTACCCACGGGCATAAAATATCCTAAAGCCAGGCCGCCGTATCCTAACATCACAATGATCATTGTGAACGGAAAATTTTCTTTCGCATCCTGTATTAAGTCCAAAAAATATGGATGCGAGAGGCCTGTTGCTACCGTAAACCCGCCAATGATAAAAGCCGGGCCAAAATATGACAATGTGGCAAAGACTATCGGGTTGTCGAGCCTGAATTTTCCATGATATTTAAGGATCAAACATGGAACGGCAAAGAGCACGGTCAATGGGAGTAGCCACGGTAAAACCTCAGGATACGGAATGCCGGTATCGATGTCGGTTACAGTAAGCAGATAAAGGCCGCCGATCACGAACGTCGCGATCATGACCCCCAGGCCAATGATGACCGGCTGTCGTCCCGAAAATCTGGGTTCTGCAAAATTAGTTGCCATTATCTGGATCGATGTTAGATGTTCCTTTTCGACAAACGGCAATTATTCCGTCCGCTAATTGTTTGGATATCATCACACTGACATCATTTGCCACTCGAAAGATCAGCGGTGCGGCCTTTCGATGGTTCTTTCCTAAATCATAGAACATAAAGTCTTTGACTTCCATCCCATGCCGTTCTACCAAAAGGCGCAGTGTCGAATATGAATAGTACGCAACATGATCGGGGTGTACCGGCTCATTTCGTCCGCCGTTGCGGCTGAATGTATAGTGGAAAAAACGCATTCCGCAATAAGCATTTACCGTTGTAATGACCAGTTCTGTATCATGATCCATAAATGCCTGTATTCCGGTCAGGAATTTACCAGGATTATTGAGATGTTCGATCATCTCGCCGGCGATGATGATGTCAAATCTCTCGTCGATAATGGCACGATCGAGATCTTCGAGATCGGCTTTGTATATATCATCAAAACCGAATTTCTTGAGAGCTTCTATGCCCGCGTCGTCATAGTCAAAACCGACAACCTTTTCGGCAACTTCGCTGATCGCACGATGCAGAAGAGTGCCGTTCTCATAAGCTGCTTGGGTGTAAGGGCTGTCAGAGCATCCAAGATGCAGAACTCGTTTGCCCCGACATTTTTCGAGAATTATATCCAGCCTTTGTACAAGAGGTATCATTTATATACTTATATTTAACTGTGTCTATGCAGTATCGTGTTTGTCAGCTGTATGCGTTCGGCGGACGATACCAACCCTGTTAATAAGGACGCGCATACAAATATTGCCAAGCCTGCTGATCCAATGACCATCACTGAGATCCAGCCTGACTGCATTCGTCCTGAAATTAGAAGTTCAACACCGAGTGCCGCTGCTCCTGCTATAATGACCCTCCAGAGCGAATCGAACCAAAATCGCCACTGTATCGAACCTAAAAATTTTTTTTCTACAAAATATATGACCGGAATATTGATCGCAAGGCCAATAAAACGAGATGCCGCTACGCCCGCACTGCCATACTGATCGGCTACAGCGATCATCAGAGGTATTGAAACGGCCATCCAAATAAAGGTCAGCCGCGTATTGATGCTCGCTTGCCTAAATGCCTCTGACAATGACCACACGACCATTAAAATTGATATTAATCCGAATGTCATAACATGGATCACAAGGATAATATATCCGCGCTCGGCCATTTCCGGCCCGATCCATGCCCCCAAAAGCTGACTGCCGCCCGCAATAGTTGAAACTAAAGCGAACACGACCATTGCAAGGATGACCTTGGTCGAACGTCTGTACAGTTCGATCAACTTTGGCTTATTGTCTAGTATCTCATTCATCACAGGAAATATCGCCTGGATCGCGCTTGATAACACTCCTTGCAGGTAAATACCCAAGGTCATCGGAACATGGTAATAAGTCGCTGCGTCAGGGCCGAATTTTCGGATCAGCCACATTCTTTCGAAAATGAATATCACATTTCCAAAGAGCTGGTAAAGTATTATGCTCACCGCGTATCGTACGACCGGTGACATCATTTGACCCGCAATTTTTGGTTTTAAACTGAACTCCGGCAGTGCCCGCACAGCGCAAATACCAAATACGACCATCATTACGGACAACGAAATGAGATTCCAGGTGAGAAGAACATTGAGATCGTAACCACCTACGGCGAGTGCCACATTCCCGATATTTAGAAGCAGGCCGCTGATATTGGTAAATAACAGAAAAGCCCCGAAACGATGCAGCCCCTGAAGTATGAACTGAAATAACTGACTAAGCATCGTGACGGCGATCGCCCCGCACGACAGATAGAGTGCGATAGTGGTAATCTCAACCAGTTCGGGCGGCATCGACAGCACATTTACCGCAATGCTCTTTGCCGAAAAAGCAAGGATCACTGTGCCCCCTAATGATAATAAAAGACTGAACCAGAATGTTGCTGAGACTGCCGGGCCGATCAGATCGTTCTTTCCCGAAGCCTTGAATTCGGAAATGAACTTTATCAGCACCTTACCTATACCGAATGAGAACGAGTAGCTTATAAAGCCTAATACGGTCGAGTAAATACCGTATTCACTTGCTCCCAAATGTCTGACTATTATAGGCGTTGCGACAATCCCGATGATGATCGGAGTGAGCCATGACAGCATGCCGAATACGGAATTCAACATTAGGCTGTTCCTTTTATTTTCGGGTGCTTGTGGCTTCATCGGTCTAGATCTTAGTAATCTGCCGCCTTTGCTTAAGGCAAGGCTTAAATAGTGTTCTGATCGCTCTCCGCCAGCTTCGAATAGATCTCGATCATTAACGCAGAAGCCGTTTTTTCATCAAACTCTGCCCGGACATAGTGTTGTCCGGCGGCTGCAAGATGTTCGCGTTCAACATCATTACCAAGCAAATCACATATCTTTTCGGCCAATGTATTTGGCGAACGTGGCTCAACGAGAGATCCGGTTACGCCGTTCTTGATCGCTTCCGGAATAGCGTTGATATTGGTCGAGACAACAGGTACGCCGAGTGCCATTGCTTCCAGGATCGTGATCGGCAAACCTTCCCAATGACTCGGAAGCACAAAAAGATCCGCAGCCAGAAAAAAGTTGAGCACATCTGCCCTCTCTTTGCCGATATCGGCTGAGACGATGAATCGAAATTTGTTTCCAAGCCCATAATTTTTGATCGCCGCAATTTCCGCATCGTTTGGCGGTTCAGGCCCGACCCAGACGAATGTCACGTTTTTTTCTGTCCTCAAAACTTCCACGGCTGCCTCAAGGTAATCCCAGCGGCCTTTTCGATCTATGAATTGCCCGACGCACAACACCATACGATCGTCTAACGGAATGGAATGTTTAGACAATATCTCGTCACGCTCTCGAGGATGCCGCAAAGCATTGTCAATATCGACCTTATTAAATGTTGCCCTCGTCAGCTTAATTCGAGATGAAAGTATTTTCCCGATAAATGGTTCGAAACTGTCGATCGTATCCTGATTGGCGGCAGTTAATCGAAATCTTTGATGAGCGACCAGGCTGCGTAAACGAAATGACCATACCCATTGTCGCCAATTAGATATTGACGGTGTGAGAGCATTATGTGCGGTCACCACGATCTTTCGTCCCAGAGCAAGCAACCCACGTAGTAGGATCCAAGATTGCCAAGGTGCGGCCTCGATATGAATTACCGACTCGCGAGCATAGCGGATAAGTTTCCTGAAAATCAGGAATTCCATCGATATGCGGGCGATCTGCCGCTTGAGTTTGGCAACTACGCCAGATGCAGGATCATAATCAAAACTGCGGTCTAAAAACTTGAGATCGACATTTTCACGATCAAAAAAGTGAACAATGTCCGATCCGCTCGATCGTGGCATCATCACGGTAAATCGCCATTCGGGCGGAGCATTTCTGATGATCGACAATAAAAATATCTGAGCGCCGCCCCATTGGCGATAGCCCCATACCATTACGATATGCTTGTTTGTCTGCGGCGAAGTCATCTCGTCAGGCCGACACCTCTTTTCCCGACCGAAAGAGATAATGGGCTGATCTCGATGCTAACTGAAGGAGATAAATGCCAAAGCTGAGAGCTGCCTTTGGCCGTGACGGTGCAGATTCCCAACGAGCGATGAACTGCCGCGAAAGGTTGAGCGGATGCTTTTTATTTACAAAAAGCGTTTTGATCATCTGATTCATCGGCATACTGTGCAGCGAACTGGGATATGTATTTGGTTCGCACCAGATCAGCGAACGCGGGTGGATCATCAGTTTCCATCCGGCCCTTGAGAAACGTGCCATCCACTGAGCATCGCCCCAGCCGTGCGGAAAACGTTTTTCGTCCATTAGGCCGCATTCTTTGATAGCTTCAGTAGGTATCAGGACACAATTGCCGACAATGCACTCTACTTCGAATGGCTCTTGCGGGACACTGAACGCTGTCCAATCTTCGGGTATTATCCATCCGCCCTTTAAGGTTTGCCAAACTTGTCCCACCTGAAAGACCTTATGCGGCTCGTCCCACAGCAGTAAAAGGCCTCCGATGATAGATCTAGGCGTTGTTTCTGCGGTTTTTACCAATCTTATAAGGAATTGATCGTGAAACACCGCGTCGTCATTCATCGTTGCGATATAGTCCGGTTCCCAGTTGAGAGCGGCCTCGATGCCGCGATTTGTCCCCGCGGCATAGTGCAGAGTACCGTCGCCGTCGATCACATGAACGTCAGGATGCTGACTGCGGATCGCGTCGCCGGTACCGTCAGTAGAACCGTCGTCAACGATATAGATCCGCACGTCAAGGCCCGTCGTGTCGATGCGTTTTAAGCTTCGAATTCCCTGCAGCGTGATCTCACGTCGATTATAGACAGGAATAACTATTGCTACCCTTTTCAGGTGCTCAGACATTTTAGTAATGAAATAAACCTTTAAACGGCGGCAACTTCGCCTTTTTTACCGAGTTGTTCTCTGACCTGCTGTTCGATCCATGCATATGTGGTTTCGAGGCCTTTTTCGAGCGAGATCTCTGGTTCCCAATTTAGGACTTCTCTCAATTTCGTATTATCCGAATTTCGCCCGCGAACGCCCTGCGGCCCGTCAATATGCTGCTTTTCGATCTCGATGCCCGCGATATTGGCAACGATATCAGCAAGCTCATTGATCGTGACCATACGATCTTGGCCGAGATTGAGCGGTTCGGCAAAATCTGAACGCATGAGGCGGTATAACCCTTCGACGCAATCGTCTATATAACAGAAAGAACGCGTCTGTTCGCCGTCGCCCCAAATATCGATAACATTGGTGCCGGTCAGTTTTGCTGTCGCGATCTTTCGGCACATTGCCGCCGGAGCCTTTTCGCGGCCGCCGTCCCATGTACCTTTTTCACCGAAAATGTTATGGAAACGCACTGTCCTCGTTTCGATGCCATAGTCGTTGCGATAATGATGGCAAAGTATCTCTGAAACAAGCTTTTCCCAGCCGTAAGCATCCTGCGGAGCTGCCGGGTATGCATCTTCTTCCTTAAGCGGCGTAACCTGTGTGTCTTCTTGCAGGTGCTCGGGATAGATACACGCCGAACTTGTATAGAGATAGCGTTTTACTCCATTTTCTCTTGCGGCGTCGAGCGTATGCAGATTTATCAGCGAATTATTATGCAATATCTGAGCATGGTGCGATGAGATGAATCCCATTCCGCCCATATCAGCGGCGAGAGCATAAACTTCTTCGATGCCGTCGGTCGCCTTAAGACAATTTTCCCAGCGGCGAAGGTCGAGAAGCTCAAATTCATCCGCATCTGCAGCACCGAATTCCGGCATTTTGATGTCCACGCCGCGGACCCAATATCCCTTGTCACGCAAATAAGTAACCAAATGGCTGCCGATAAAACCGCCCGCACCGGTTACAAGAACACGAGTTTTGTCAGTCATATAATAAAGTCCGTAAATTAATTTTCGTCGTCAGACGTATAGTTATTACGGTGATAATAGCTCTGATAATAGTAGTAATTGTCCTGAGAACGCAGGTTGACGTTATTGAGCACAACGCCGAACACTTTAGCTCCGATGTCCTGCAGCAGTTGACGCGAACGCTTGACCACCTGTCTCGAACTCTTGCCTGAATGAACGACGAGTATCACGCCGTCAACCATCGACGCGATGAGCACGCCATCCGTGAACGAAGCGATCGGCGGTGAATCGACGACGACATGCGTGAAATGCTTTTGAAGCGCCGTGAGCAGTTTTGCCATCTGTGCCGAACCGATCAGTTCGGCAGGATTTGGCGGAACCGGGCCTGACGGCAATATGAATAGTTTGCTTGCCGGGTCTTGTTGGATAACCTTTAAGATCTCGCTTTCGCTCGTATCGCTAGAGAGGATCGTGCTTAAACCCTCAGCATTGCTGATATCAAACACCGAGTGCAGCCGAGGCCGACGCATATCAGCATCGATGATAAGCACATCCGCACCTGTCTGCGAAAGACTGATCGCAGTATTGGTCG